>Ga0068871_100001409_pt1 | contig 16101 bp, 12 predicted proteins | sample KBSMisM72_FD_72750 | JGI IMG/M metagenome (GOLD analysis project Ga0068871, IMG submission 72750) | Miscanthus rhizosphere microbial communities from Kellogg Biological Station, Michigan, USA - KBS Miscanthus M7-2 | ecosystem: Host-associated > Plants > Roots > Rhizosphere > Soil ... | reverse complement strand
CCTTGCACGATGAACCTTGCCGCAGAATGACTGGACGTTAGAGTTTCAAATCTTTAGATCTTTCCTGGTGGCTTTTGAGCCGCTATTTCCGGAGCTCTCATGAAAAAGAACGAAGGCGTCAATCGCAGGCAGTTTCTAGTCTCGACATCGGTAGCAACGGTTGGCGCAGCCGCGCTTAGCGGCAAACAGTTGGCCGCCGAAACTGTGCCACAGACCTTCCGATCGAAATCCGGATCGGTCATTCCTTATTCGCGGCAGGTGCTTTTCTCAGATCGCAAATCTCAGAGGAAATTTATCGGCAGGGAATCTGGTGAGGTGGCGTTTCCGCTGGGTGGCATCGGTACTGGGACGGTCTCGCTTGGCCGACGTGGTGAGTTGAGAGACTGGGAAATTTTCAATCGCCCGGCTAAGAGACGAATCCTGCCATTCAGCTTTGTGGCGCTGTGGGTGCGCCCTGAGGGCGATTCTCGGACCGTGCGAGTGGTTGAAGGCCCACTGGAGCCGCCTTTCATGGGCTGGAACGGATTCAAACGGGAATCCGCTCAAGGGCTTCCGCATTTTCAGAAGGCACAGTTCACGGGCACTTATCCCATTGCTAAAGTCGATTTCGAAGACAGCGCGCTTCCGGTATCGGTGGCGCTCGAGGCTTTCACTCCATTTATTCCGCTTAACGTGGATGATTCCAGCTTGCCGGTGGCGATTCTTAAGTATCGGGTGACGAACCGTGCCAAAAAGGCTGTTGATTGTTCATTGGCCTTTTCTTTGTTGAATCCGGTTGGCTATGACGGAAAAGCCTTTCTCGAAGGAAATGGTCATCGCGGGTTCGGGAAAAATGTGGCGACGCTTAGACAGGAGCAGGCTGGAGCCACGAGAGTTGCGGGGCTCGACCTGACCTCGGAGAAGTATTCGCCCGGCGATCCACGCCAGGGATCGATGGCGTTGCTAACTACCAGCTCTACGTGCACTGCGCGCACCAACTGGGAGAGCAGCAACGAGTGGTGGGATGCGTATCAAAAATGGATCGATGAATTTTCTGCCGACGGAAAGATGCATAACCCCCAACCTTCGCAGCCCTCTGCCGATGGCAAGTCTGATTACTCCACGCTGGCGCCGAACGCCAAGCTATCCCCGGGAGAATCGACGACCATTACGTTTGTGTTGGCCTGGTATTTTCCCGTTCGGGAAAACTACTGGCACGATGACGACGAGCAGATGAAGGGCAAGAAGCTCACCAACTATTACGGCACTCGTTTCAAGAGTGCGTGGGAGATCGCCAGCCACACTGCTGGCCGCTTACCCGAGTTGGAGCGCAAGACCCGGTCGTTTACCGATACGTTCTTCTCCAGTTCACTCCCACCTTACGTGTTGGAGGCGGTTTCCAGTCAGGCCTCCATCATGCGGACGAACACCTGCATGTTGCTCGAGGGCAAACAATTTTTTGGATTTGAAGGATGTGCCGACGATGAGCATAACGGCTGGATGACCTGCTCGCACGTATGGAACTACGAGCAGGCGGTGGCCTTTCTGTTCCCTGAGTTGGAGCGCTCGATGCGCGATACAGAATTTCTCCACGAGATGCGCAGCGACGACAGCATGGCATTTCGCACGATGGTGCCACTGGACATCAAGCAGTGGGATTTCCGTCCCGCCGCCGATGGGCAGATGGGCTGCATCATGAAGTTGTATCGGGAGTGGCAGATTTCAGGCGACGATGCTTTTTTGAAAAAGATGTGGCCGGGCGCTAAGCGCGCCCTGGAGTTTGCCTGGAAGTTTTGGGACGCGGACAAAGATGGTGTCATGGAAGGCGAGCAGCACAATACTTACGACATCGAGTTTTTTGGTCCGAATACCATGATGACCACGCTTTATCTGGGCGCTCTGAAAGCGGGTGAACTGATGGCTGCGGCCGTCGGAGATTCGGCCGCAGCGGCCAGCTATCGCGAAGTCCGGGAGAAGGGCGCGAAAAATATCGAGGCACTTTGGAATGGAGACTTCTACACGCAGAAGGAGACTCCGGTGGGCGAGATCAAGCCCATGCCTCCATATGACAAAGAAGACTGGAAGAACCGCGTACTAAGCGATGGCCAACTCAAGTATCAGTATGGCAAAGGCTGTTTATCGGACCAGATGCTCGGCCAGTGGTTCGCTGATGTGCTGGGGCTTGATCTAGGGCTGAACAAAGAGCGTGTGCGGAAATCATTGCAGTCGGTCTACAAGAATAATTTCAAGCATGATTTCTGGGACCACCCCAATACGCAACGCATTTATGCCATCAATGACGACAAGGGGTTGCTTATCTGTACCTGGCCCAATGGCGGACGTCCGGCCTTGCCACTGGTTTATGGAGATGAAGTCTGGACCGGGATCGAGTACCAGGTGGCAGCGCATCTGATCTACCACGGATTGCTCGAAGAAGGTTTGGCGATTGTGAAGGCGATTAGCGATCGCTATGACGGCGTTCGCAGAAATCCCTGGAATCAGATCGAATGGGGGAACCACTATACGCGGGCCATGGCCAGCTATTCGGTGCTGCTGGCGCTTTCCGGATTTCGATATTCTGCAGCGCACCGTTCCGTCAGCTTCCATCCGCGATTAAACCCGGAGAATTTCCAATGCTTCTTCGCTGCGGGATCGGCATGGGGACTGTACAGCCAAAGGCGGCAGACTGGAACTCTGACAGCAAAGATCGAGTCGCGACATGGTGAGTTGAAGCTGCAGCGCGTAGTTCTGGGAATCGAAGCTGCCGCAAAGGTTGCAATCACCGCGCCGGATGGGCACTCGCTTTCTGGTAAATTGACGCCGTCAGCCGATGGCGTTCAAATCGACCTGTCGAGGGAGTTGGTAATTGGCGAGGGCCAGGCGGCTTCGCTGGTGGTCAGTCCGGCAAAGCCCTAAGGAGTATTGTCTGACCGATAAAACATGAGTAAAGTGGCTCGCAGGCTAAATCTTCATGCAGCCACTCACACTAAACGAACTATTCTTCAGCGTCGTGGAACGCAACCTTTCCCGGCTTGTGTTATGGAAGCGGGAGCAGGAGTGGGTTCCGGGGTCGGCGGCGGAATTCTATGCCCAGGTTGCCGCGACCGCGAACGGTTTGCAAAGATGGGGCATCACCCGTGGCGATCGTGTCGCCGTCCTGAGTGAGAATCGCCGCGAATGGACGGTTGCTGATTTCGCCTCCTTGCTCATTGGGGCAGTCGTAGTTCCTCTCTACTCCACGCTCACCGCCGAACAGATCGCATTCATGCTGCGCGACTCCGGTGCTCGCGCCATCTTCGTCTCCAATGAAAAGCATCTCCAAAAGATTTCGAGTATTCGGGAACAAACGGAGCTTGAGCAAATCATCCTCATGGACCCGAGCCGGCAGGCGCCGTCGATGGCTGAATTCATGGCTGCATCGCCCGGCGTGCGAGACGAATCGTTAGAGCGTTTGGCCCGTTCGATCACGCAGGACGATCTCGCCACCATGATCTACACCTCGGGGACAACCGGCATACCTAAGGGAGTGATGCTCACCCACGGAAACATGGCGTCAAACCTGGCGTGCTCGCTGCATGGTTTCGATCTCGCCCCGGGAGACGTGAGCATCTCTTACCTGCCTCTCTCACACATTACGGCCCGCCACCTCGATTTCGCCATGCTGAATCTCGGGGTGACCATTGCCTACCTTCCGCTGATTGAGAACTTGCCGCAGGCATTGTCGGAAGTGCACCCCACAATTTTTGTCGGAGTGCCGCGCCTCTACGAAAAAGTGCACGGCCAGGTCGAACTCAAGGCGAGTGGCTTCAAGAAGAAGATATACAACTGGTCGCTGCAAGTTGGCCGAGCTAACAATGGCGCTGTGTTGTCAGGCAGAATCCCCGGCTCAGTGTCTTGGAAGATTGCCAACCGTTTGGTCTATGCGAAAGTTCGCGCCGGAATGGGCGGAGCGGTACGCATCTTCATATCAGGCGGCGCTCCTCTGGGCATGAAGTTGGCGCAATGGTACGCCGATGTTGGAATCCGTATCCACGAAGGCTATGGGTTGACCGAGACTTCGCCTGTAATCGCCCTGAACAATCCGCAAGATCATAAGCTAGGCACAGTAGGGAAACCGCTCAGCAATGTCGAGGTGCGCATTGCGGACGATGGTGAAATTCTGGTGCGTGGCCCCTCGATTTTCCGCTCCTACTGGAACAAGGCCGATGAAACTCGCGCCGCGTTCGAAGGGGACTGGTTCAAGACCGGCGATGTCGGCAATCTTGATGCCGACGGCTATCTTTCGGTGACCGACCGCAAGAAAGATTTGATCAAGACTTCGGGCGGCAAGTTTATCGCCCCCCAGCCACTGGAAAACTCTCTGAAACATAATCCGATGGTGGCAGAGGCGGTGGTTGTAGGGGAGTGTCGCAAATTTGTTTCAGTTTTAATCGCTCCAAATTTTGTGGTTCTCGAAAGCTGGGCCCAGACCCGGCAGCTGTCATTTGCTTCCCGCGAGGAATTGGTACAGACCGCGCCGGTCCGGGCGCTCTATCTTGAAATCGTAGAGACTCTTAACCGTGATCTGGCGCAATTCGAACGGCTGAAGAAGGTTATCCTGGTGGCGGAGACATTCTCCGCCGAAGATGGCTCGCTTACCGCCAGCATGAAGCTTCGCCGCAGGATTGTCGAGGAACGGTACCAGGCTCAAATAGACAAGATGTACCAAGAGCCGATGGCAGCTGATTAGCTTTAACGCTTGGTCGTCAGATCCACGCCGGGCATGGGGATTTCGTAACGGCTGGTGCTGGAAGGCGGCTCCGGCTTGAGTTCCAGATCATCATCATCAAGTGCTTGACGGCTGCGCGAAAGGGCCCGGTCCACCATACCTTCAAACATGGGAATCAGTGAGTCGGCCGAACCCGGGTGCTGAATCTCGGTAAGGCTCTGTTCCCAGCGCTGGGTCGTAAGCAGGTTGGTAGTTGGCACGCGCGCGGTTTTCTTAAGCAATACATAACCAAGCCAGATCAATACACAGACATCGTAGCCGATGGTGTTGATCAGGCCGGCTCCGGGCGGAGTAATGTAGTCCGCAGTATGGAGCGCTACCACCAACATCTCTACGCAAGCAAAAGCGCCAAATCCCAGAGAAATTCCAAAGCTGTGTTGCTTCCAGCTGACCCCAAGATAGCGCGAGAAAACGAGCAAAAACAGTACCAGTCCAACCTGGATTACGCGCACGCAGCGCTGGACCGTAAGTACTGATTGCACAAGCGGACCCTGCTGCGAAGCCGGGGTCGAAGCCGCCACCACAATGGCCACCAGCAACATCACCAGGGCGCCCCAACGAAACAGCACGGAACCCAAATCCTTCAGGGTGTGGTAAGGGCGAAAGACGTCGAGGAACACTTCGTGAATGATCTTGAACCCAACCGCCAGGCTGATTGCGCCGCAGATCCAATAGGAATAGAAAAACTGCGGATAGCTGCCCCAGGTGTAGGCAGGGAAAAGGATCAGGAACGTTACCACCTGTGACAGGAGATAAATAAAGAAGACAGGAAACGCCTTATGGACTTTTCGCCAAAACATCACCCCAGCAACGCCAAGTTGCAGGATCGGGGCAGTGATCCAAAGAATGGTGTTGGCAAGCTGTAGATTCAGGCTCATTTGGCCGGTTTAAGCCACAACCAAGACACGTGTACGCGCTTCCCCTCGGGTAAACCATAGCAGTAATTCCAAACCGGTAAAATGGACGAAAGTAACCTTCGTAACTGTTACCTTGTCTGACCACCGGCAACTGTCTTTCCCATCCGGACAATGGGGAGCGATAGCCCATTACCGAGGGGCACCTCGAGGTTTTCCAGCGGGGAATACCCACGTGCTTCGTAAAGCGGGATCCCCGTCCGAGTCGCGCCCATTTCAAATCTGGTGAATCCAGCCTTAAGAGCGGCTGCCTCGCAAGCTTCCAGAATAAGAGTGCCTATACCTCGGCGAGTCCAATCGGGATGGATGAAGAAGGCTCGGATCTTGGCCGCATCCCGCTGAGGATCGAGAAGGTCCGGCTCCCGCCCAATCCACTGATCTCCCCCGTAAAGAGTCTTGCGTTTGCTCCAGCCCCCACATCCGACGATGACGGGGTCAATCTCGGTCTCCGCCACGAAGTAGGTTCCATCCGCGATCAGTTGGCTGTCCACACCGTAAACGCTCTGCAGTGCGGCCTCAAGTTGTTCGGATGTGTAGTCGTTGGCTTGCAGTCCCCGCACGGATGCGTCGATCAGGGCGCGCAAGACTGCCGAATCCCCCGTCGTAGCCTGTCGAATACTGAACTTCATAAGCGAAGCGCAATTTTATTCTGGACGGAGAAGTGAACGCTATTTCTTCCCCATGAAAACAAAGTAAGAACACGCCCAGAGTGAGGTTGGGATGGTGCCTCGCGCACGACTGGTAAGAATGATGTTGTAGTCATCGGTGATTGGCAAGCCGTCGATGATTGACGGGCCGGCTTTAGGCTGCAACTCAGCCAGGCGACTGAGGAACCGGTAGACATCCGGTCCTCCGTCGTAACCCTGAACCGCAAAGGAAAGATCGGCGTTTTGGCCGGCAAAGTGCCACGCCAGGGAACCGGCCAGCGCCACTGCGTCTTCGTATTGCTGCGAGTCGACCCGGTCAGTCGATGGGTTGTCGAAGACGATGCGTAACTTTCGCTCGTCTTCCCGGGTAAACTCCCGCACCTTCAACATTCCAGATTTCGCTGTGGCTTTCCAATCGACGTGGCGGGCGGAGTCTTCCGAGGTGTACTCGCGGATTCGGTAAAGATCGTTCCCACGGCCGCGGACGAATGACTCTATCTCTCCAGTAATCAGTGGAAGAATCTGAAAGAACTCGTCGGTTGGCTCGACTCTGGGAAATACAGTGATCTTACGTTGCAGCGGCACACGTCGAGTCTTGCTGAGAAAAGCGAAAGGGAAGCGCGTTCTGAGTCCGAACCCCTCCTGCTGGTAGTGTCCCCGTTTCTCAAAGCGGAGTTGAATGTCGGCTCGCTGCTCGCTCTTCCCCGGAATGTAGGGGAAGTACGCGGCGCCCTGAAAAATGTGGGCCGTGGACGGTTTTTCCGTAATCCGGCGCACCCGCCAATCGGGAGTGCGCAGCCATTGCTCCTTTGCGGGCCGCCCCGGTGGGAACCCGAAAGCGGTGCGTTCTAGCCGCCAGTACTTCTCTGCCTTCTCTTTCTGCAAAGACACCACGCTGATGGAAAACGACGGCACCCGCCGCCGCGGATTGCGCAACACGATTTTGCCGAAAGTGTCACGCCCGGCAAAAACGTGCTCCGGCAAACGGACATCCAGCTGCAAACTGTGCAGCACCATCGCGGAGGCAATTCCAGAGACGATGATGGCGGCTAGCATGGCCGCCACAATGATGTAGAGCAGATTGTTTCCAGTATTGAGGGCCGCGACCCCGATCACAATTACCATGCCGGCATAAATCATCCCCGCACGGGTGATCTCGTAATCCAGCGCATCTCGCACCCGCGCGGCGGCAACCCGACGCGCCAGATACGGGACCGTAGTGACGCCCACCAGCGTCGCCAGCAACAACGCCACCGATCCCAAAATTAGAGTTCCCCACACGTTGCCGGATTCACGAGTCACCGTGGAGAACAATGCCGCAGCGAAGGCGAGCGCCAAACCGCCGATGGCGATCAGAAACCGTATCCAAACTTCAGGAAGCCGGAAGCCAGAAGCAGACGAGGCCCGGCCGGGTTGGGTGACAGTGGGCATGAGGCGATGGTTTGAGGGTAGCATCGGCTACCCGGGCTATCAATCCGCTGGCTGTTGACCAGAGATGCGCCTCATCCAGGCATTCGCCTTTAGGGCGGCGCTGTCGGCAGCATGGGCGAGCTTCGGGAAGCGCGCTTTGAGCTTACTGAGAAGGTGATGGGCCCAGACGTATTCAGTCGAAAGGATCATCAATCCGATCAGAATGAACAATACGCCCTGCAGAATAGGCAAAAACAGGCCGGCAATCCCCAGAAGCAGGAAAACCCAACCAATCACGATGACGGCAATTCGCTTCAGCTTCTGGGCCATGGTCAATCCGCACTCCAACTTGATTGGATGCAAGCGGCCAACCGATTGATCGACGATAAGCAATTTCTTTGGCAAAGAAAGTTACGAAAGATGAGAAGTCGATTAGAAACCGGACTGATCGGCTTGGAGAAATTGGATAACTGCCTCGTTGAACTGATCGGGGGCTTCTTCGTAAGGTAAGTGGCCAACTCCTGAGAGCATCATCAAGCGGCATTTTTCAAATTGACCGCACAGCATCTCGGCCGAGCGGGGATCGACCGCATTATCCAAGCTTCCCCACAGAATCAGCGTGGTTATGTGGGAGATTAGTGGTAGGACTGACTGAAGTTCGTCCAGGTCCCGATTCCAAGTCCGCAAGACGGAGAGCTCGTGGTGAAAGGTGCCTGGCAGCGCAAAAGGAGCGGAATATCCGGCCAGCGTCCCCGACCGAATGCGGCGCACATCGCCGTAAAGACGCCGGAGAAAATAGCCGTGGGTGAAGGTGAGATACGGTGCAATGCCAAGGAACACGGGTGACACGGCACCCGAAGTCAGGAATTCCGCCATTTTCTTCCCGAAGGATGACCAGGGATTCACCGGAGCCACCAGCATCAGTCGATGAATGCGGTCAGGCGCAAGCGACGCTGCCATCATAGAAACCGCGCCACCATAAGACGTTCCTAACAAATCACAGGAAGTGATACCCACCGCATCCAAGAATCGAATCAGCCGCTCGGCGCTCGCCCGAAGGCAGCAATCTAGGTTTGGCGGACGATCCGAGAACCCAACCCCCAACATATCGACCGCATGCACGTCGGCGTAAGGCGCGAGCGCCGGAATCACGTACCGCCAGGAAAACGAGTAGCCCAGTAGCCCGTGCAAAAGCAGCAGGGGACGGCCGCTGCCCTCGCGCAAATACCGCATGCGCGCGCCATCAAGCGTGATCCAGTGATCTTCCAGCGAATGAATTGGCGGCACCAGGCTGAGTGGCCCCAAGAATTTCCTCTGGTTATGCTGCAGGCGAAAGACAACTCTTCACGTTTTACCGGAGTCTATGTAACCGTATCGCCTCTGTCGCTTTTATTCCTGGGGGAGCATCGCTCCCCCGATTTTTTTCGGCGCGTATCGATTCTAACCGCATTCCGTTCCAGTAGGCTTTTCCCATTCACTTGCGAAAGCTCGTCACCACTTTCCATTAATTTTCGGTAAAGGCATGAGGACAAAGCGTTTACCAAAAATCACAAACCCCTACGGAAAACGGTAGCTGTGGTTTTCCACGGCTTCTATAATCAGGGATATCGTTTAAATTGCGCCACTTAGAGTTCGGCGGAATTGGGAGTCATGGCAGCGAACGTGCAGAAGTCTTCGCGGAAAGGTTCCACGTCGAATCTTGCGGCTCGCTCCGTGAAAAGTGACTTCCAAATTCGCTTCACCGCTGGCGCCCTGTTTCTGTTTACGGTGGCGGCGATCATCCTTTCCTGGATCAATTTTCAAAAGAGCCGCGAATTTCAAGTTCCTTACGATGGCGCTCGCTGGATCGAGCGCAATGGCGGGCTGTTTGCCGATCGGGTTGAGCCCGATGGCCCGGCGGCAAAGCAGGGCATCACCCGTGGTGATCAACTGGTCGCGGTGAACGGCCACGAAGTGAAAAGCACCGCCGGATTGATGCGGCAGCTGTACAGCGCCGGCGCTTGGACCAAGGCAACCTACACGCTGGTGCGTGGCTCGGTGCAACTTGATTCCTCGGTCATCCTTGCTCCCGCCGACAAATCCCTCGACAGCTGGCTGCGCTTCATCGCGCTGATCTATTTGGGAATCGGGCTATACGTGCTCTTGCGGCGCTGGACCGCTCCGGGCTCGACTCACTTCTACATTTTCTGCCTGGTTTCGTTCATCGCCTACTCGTTCAAGTACACCGGCAAGCTCAATCAATTCGACTGGACCATTCTTTTCGGAAACATCACGGCCGGATTGTTACAGCCGGCATTGTTCCTGCACTTTGTGCTGGTGTTTCCAGAAAAGCGTAATTTTGTTCGCAAGCATGAATCGGCGACGCCGCTGATTTACTTTCCGGCGCTGGTGCTACTAGGAATTCAAATTGCGTCCTTGCGCTTCCTGCAGCCCAGCGGACGTCTGCTGCTGATCCTCGACCGCCTGCAGATGGCCTATTCCGCAGCGTTCTTTGTGGCGGCTGCGGGCATGCTCCTGTACAGCTACCGGCGCGCGAGTTCGCCCATCTTGCGCCAACAGCTTAAGTGGGTGACCCGCGGCACCATTCTCGCGATTACTCCCTACACCATGTTTTACGTGGTGCCATTCCTCACCGGCGCGCTGCCAACCGTGGGGATGAAGGTTTCCGTGCTGTCATTGGCCCTGTTGCCTCTGACCTTCGGTTACGCCATCTTCCGCTACCGCTTGATGGATGTCGACCTGATTTTCAAGCGTGGCATGGTCTACACGCTCTCCGCCGCCGCGATTGTTGGTTTCTACTTCGCCATCGTGGCTGGAGTGGCGGAGTTGGTGCACACGCAACTGCCTAGCTCTGGACCCTGGGGTCTGGTAATCGCGATTGTCGCCACCGCGCTGCTATTCGATCCGTTGCGCAAGTGGATCCAGGAGCGTATCGATCAGTTCTTCTACCGTACTCGCTACGACTATCGTCGCACCTTGATCGAATTCGGACGCGAGCTGAGCGCGGAGACCGATCTCGACAAAATGCTGACCTCGGTCGAGAACCGCATCTCGCGAACGCTTCTGGTCGACCGCATGGCCATCTTCCTTTCCAGCGGGGAAGCCGGACAAAAGTTTATGCTGGCGAAATCCTTCGGGATCAACCAGACCAGCGGTCTCGACCTGGCTTTCCTTGCCGCGCCGCGCCCTGAGATGGAAGCCGGGCACCTGTTCTTCGACAACACCCACCAAGTGCCCCGTGAAACTCCTTCCGCGCAGGAAAGCATCGCCAAGCTCGACCTGAACTACTACATCCCCTGCCGCGCCCAGCAGAAGACCATCGCATTCCTCGGACTAGGTAAGACAGTCGAAGGAGATTTCCTGTCGAGCGAAGACATCGAGCTGCTCGAAACCCTTTCCGGCTACCTGGGTATCGCAGTGCAAAATGCTCGGCTCTACGCATCGTTAGAGCAGAAAGTAGCCGAATACGAACGGTTGAAAGACTTCAACGAAAATATCGTGGAGTCCATCAACGTCGGCGTGCTGGCGGTTGATCTCGCCGACCGGGTTGAATCCTGGAACTCACAGATGGAAGTGATGTATGCGCTGCCCCGCTGGCAGGCGCTGACACGGCCATTGGGAGAGATCTTCCCAACCGCGTTTGTTGAGGAGTTCTATCGCGTTCGCCAGAGCCCAGGCATCCATAACCTGTACAAGTTCCGCTTAAGTACTCCAACTGGTGAAAGCCGGGTGGTGAATGTTGCCATCGCTCCGCTGGTTTCGCGCAAGTTCCATGTAATCGGCCGCCTGATCATCATGGACGACATCACCCAGCGCATCGAACTGGAATCGCAGCTCTCGCAGGCCGATAAGCTGTCCTCCATCGGATTGCTGGCAGCGGGCGTCGCCCACGAAGTTAACACTCCTCTGGCGGTTATCTCCTCGTATGCGCAGATGCTCTCCAAGCAACTGCAGGGCGATCCGCAGAAGAGCGGGTTGATGGAAAAGATTACGCGCCAAACATTCCGCGCTTCCGAGATCGTTAACAACCTGCTTAACTTCTCGCGCACCAGCGGAACCGAATTTGCCGAGATTGATGTCAACAAGGTAATCCTCGACACCCTGGCGCTCATGGAGCATCAGTTCAAAACCAGCAAGATCACCGTCGAAGACGAATTGTGCGAGCACTTGCCACCGATCCAAGGCAACGCCGGACGCTTGCAGCAGGTCTTTCTGAACTTGTTCCTTAACGCCAAAGACGCCATGGCCGAGGGCGGCATCTTGCGCATCGCCAGTTCCAACGGAGAGGCAGTCAGCGTGAAGGTTTCCGACACCGGAAATGGAATCCCACAGGAACACATTCAACGCATCTACGACCCGTTCTTCACCACCAAGGCGGCCCCGCGCGAAGGCCAGGGCAAGGGAACCGGTCTGGGGCTTTCCGTGACCTACGGCATCATTCAGGAGCACGCTGGCAAGATTCGCGTCGAGAGCAATCCCGGCGCAGGCACCACTTTCTATCTCGATTTCCCCATGACGAGGAAGACGGCCAATGTCTGAAGCAGCTGTTATCGCTCGTCATAGCGTTAGCGACACCTCGGTGCCCACCATGGGTTCGGTGCTGATCATCGATGACGAAGCCGCCATTCGCGAGTCTCTTCAGACTCTGCTGGAGATGGACGGCTATAGCACAGAAACTGCGGAGAGCGGTAAGGAAGGCCTTACTCGAGCCGGGGAAAAGCCTTTTGATCTGATTCTTCTCGACGTCGCTCTGCCCGACGCCAACGGCATCGACTTACTAGCCGAACTTCGGCAGCGTGATCCCAACCTTCCCGTCATCATCATCACTGCTTACGGCACGGTGGAAAATGCCGTACGGGCAATGCAATCCGGGGCCGCGAACTTTGTTCAGAAGCCATGGGACAATGAAAAGCTACTGGCCGATGTCCGCGCCGCCGTGGCCCGTCGCCGCGCGGAAGAAGAAAATGTTCAGCTAAAGCGCGCCCTGAAGCAGCGCTATAACTTCGAGAACATCATCGGAAAGAGCGAGGCGATGCTGAAGATTTTTGACCTCGTCGCCCAGGTCGCGCCCAGTCGCTCTACCGTATTGCTGCAAGGCGAGAGTGGAACCGGAAAAGAGCTGATCGCCAAGGCGATTCATTTGAACTCACCACGCCGCGACCGTCCCTTTGTTCCGGTGAATACCGGATCCATGCCGCCCGATCTCTTGGAATCCACCTTGTTCGGGCACTTGAAGGGCGCATTCACCAGCGCAGTGGCCTCTAAGAAAGGTCTGTTCGAAATTGCCGATCGTGGAACCCTCTTTCTCGACGAAATCGGCACCATGGGCATGGACACGCAAAGCAAGATCCTGCGCGTGCTGCAAGACCGGAAGTTCATGCACCTGGGTGGGGTTCACGAGATCCAGGTGGACGTCCGCATCATCGCTGCCACCAACGTCGACCTGAAGCAACTGGTGAAAGAAGGGAAGTTCCGCGAAGATCTCTTCTATCGCCTGAACGTAATCATGATCGACTTGCCTCCGCTTCGGCAGCGTAAGGAAGATATTCCCTTATTGGTCGAACACTTCCTGCAAAAGTACACCGAAGAAAATGGCCGGGCATCCTTGCGCATGACCTCAGAGGCTTTGCGTTCGCTGCTTACCTATTCCTGGCCCGGCAACGTGCGCGAACTGGAAAATGTCATTGAGCGTGCGGTCGTACTTTCTTCCGGCAGCGATATCGGTCTTGACCTGATTGTCGACCACATCGCTGGCCGCGGCAGCTCATTCCCCGTTCTCGAACATCGTGCGGATGCGTCCCTGTTTGACATCATTGAAGAATGCGAGCGGCGGATCATCGCTGAGATGCTGGAAAAATGTAACTGGAACCAGACCGAAGCCGCCGACCGCTTCCGCGTACCTCTCTCCACCCTGAACCAGAAGATCAAACGCCTCAACATAGAAATTAAGAAAAAAGCGCGTGACTAAACCCTCCGTTTCTCTCTTTGCCATCTGCGTTCTCTTTGGTTGAAGTTTTTCCCCCCGCATAATCACAGAAGCCAAAGCGCACCACAGAGGCTTCTCGGTCGATTCTTCGATGGCACAAGGCTCTGCTATAGTTCCACCTAGGATTTACGGAGCGCAACGATGGCGGCAGGGGACATCTTAAGTCGCATTGAGGGGATCTCCCCCAGCGAGTTCGTAAAGGGCAAGCTCCTCTCTGTCCAGGAGTATGCTCTGCTCTCGGCGCGCTCAATTGCCAACCTTTTTAAGCGCCCTATCTACGCAAATGACATGATTCAGCAAGCCGACATAATTGGATTCGGCTCGCTGCCTATCGTCCTGGCTGCCTGCTTCTTTACGGGTGCCGCGTTGGCGCTCAACAGCGCTACGACCCTAAGCCGCTTCGGTGCTCAGGCAGTGATTGGCCAGTTGGTTTCCATCGGCATCATTCGCGAGTTGGGCCCGGTGCTCGCCGGGTTGGTTGTCGCAGGCCGCAACGCCTCCGGCATGGCCAGCGAACTAGGATCCATGGTCGTCACTGAGCAGATCGATGCCATGCGCGCGTTGGGAACCGATCCGCTTAAAAAATTGGTGACCCCTCGCGTGGTCTCGACCACGGTCATGCTGTTCTTCCTGACTATTCTCGGAGATTTGATGGGCCTGATCGGCGGCGGTTTCGTGGCCGCGATCATTCTCGGACTGGATGCCCACGAATATTGGAGCAATGCCTGGCAGACCCTGGTTTTCTCGGACGTCTTCATGGGACTGGCTAAGCCGATCGTGTTTGGTTTTCTGGTCGCAACCATCGGTTGTTACTATGGCCTTTCAACCAAGGGCGGGACACAGGGCGTGGGCCGCGCCACCACAGAAGCCGTGGTTGCGTCGATGATCCTGATTATCGCCGTCGACGTCTTTGTGACCCGGTTCCTTATGATCGTGCTCGGCTCTTAACTCTGAATGGCGACACCGACTCTACCTCTTGACCGACTGAAAACCGCCGATCAACCTCCGGCCGGAGCCATGGTGGTGTTCGAAGATGTCTTTTTGGCCTTCGACCAGAAGCCTCTGCTCAACGGAATTTCTTTCCGCCTGCCTCGCGGCGAAACCAAAGCTATCTTCGGCGTCGCAGGGTCCGGCAAAAGCACCATCCTAAAACTGGCTCTGGGCCTGCTGAAGCCGGATAGCGGCCGGATCTTGGTACTGGGGCATGATGTCACCGAAATGGCGGAAGAGGAACTCTTCGACCTGCGCCGTCAGATCGGAATGGTTTTCCAGGAAAGCGCCCTTTTCGATTCGCTTACCGTCCGCGAGAACGTTGCTTTCCGCCTGATGGAAGAAGGAAACATTTCCGAAGACGAGGTCGACCGGCGAGTACGCGAGGTGCTGAGTTTCGTGGAGCTGGAGCGCACTATCGATATGTTTCCAGGATCGCTCTCCGGAGGCATGCGGCGCCGGGTGGCGATCGCCCGTGCCATCATCACCCATCCGGAAGTGATTCTCTATGATTCCCCGACCGGAGGACTGGATCCGGTGACCTCCACCACTATCGTTGAACTGATCATAAAGCAACGGGACGTCTCCCAGACCAGTGCGCTGCTGGTTTCTCATCGCCTGCAGGACGCCTTCACCATGGCGACTCACTACTTCGATCAAAAAGCCAACAGGATGGTTCCCATGGCGCCGAACTCCCGCAAAGACATTCCCGTAACCTTCATGGTCTTGCGCGACGGCAAGATCATCTTTGACGGAGATGCACAGGAGCTAGCCGCATCACGTGACGAATACATTCGCGAATATATTTCCTGACGGGCGTTTATCGCGCCTTGCGCCGCGATTCATGCAGCTTCAGCATCGCGTCTAGTCTCCGCCGTCCGGCATCGGACTTGGTCGCCAGCTCTTCTACGATTTTCATGACGTGGGGAGATTGCGTCTTGTTGCGGTAGTCTTCGAGGTAGGGTTGGATTTTCGCGAAGATGAACCACATTTCGCCGCTGGTGTCGAAGAACAGGTCTTCGTTTAAGGTACCGTGTTTTACCAGCGACGCTGCCATCTCCCAATAACCGACAACTTGCCGGAACCAGGCGCTTTCCTGGCCGAACGCCCCGATGATTTGAATGATCTCATCGGCGCTGCTCGGGGAAAACGTTGCCGCGAACCAACTGCGGGCCTTCCGCATCTCCGCTTCGCGGCGAAGGTCATAGAGTTGCAAAACAAGTTGGGCATCGACGCTGGTAGCTTGTGAAGGCATGTATCTCTCCTGAAAAGGAAGTTGAGAAAATGTCAATAACGGGGCTAGAACGGAAGCTGAATTCTAAACAAAATTGTCATCCTGAGCGAATGGTCTCGCGCAAAGCGCGAGATCACTGCGCAGTCGAAGGGCCTTAGGTAACTCAGGACGTT
>Ga0068871_100001408_pt1 | contig 16103 bp, 14 predicted proteins | sample KBSMisM72_FD_72750 | JGI IMG/M metagenome (GOLD analysis project Ga0068871, IMG submission 72750) | Miscanthus rhizosphere microbial communities from Kellogg Biological Station, Michigan, USA - KBS Miscanthus M7-2 | ecosystem: Host-associated > Plants > Roots > Rhizosphere > Soil ... | reverse complement strand
CGCGATCTGGAGGCCATTGTGGCGCCGCTCGTCGACGATGGCGGTCTCGACGCCGAGGCTTCGCAGCTGACCGGCGAGCCACCCGTCGTTGAAGAGCACAGCCGTCAAGGCCACGTCCGGTTGCGTCACCAGGAACGCGGCCGTCGTCGCGACCTGGACTTCGGCGCCGGCCCACAAATCGGCCGACATGACGTGACAGACGCGCATCGGCAACGGCGCGATCGGACGCGGGTCGCCCGTGTCGTGCGCCGGCCGGAGAAGGTTTGGCGTCATCGATCGACCATCGGGGTGTAAGGGGTCTGCACGGGGTCCTGCACGGGGTCAGACACCTTGTAAGGTGTCTGACCCCTTACATGTCGAGCGGCTGAGGCCAGCAGCGCACGGGTGTATTCACGCAGCTCGTGAACGAACGGACCGGGATCGGCGTCAGCGCCGATGCCATGGCGTGAGCCGTGGTGAGCGTAGGTGATGAAATCAAGCAGCGTGCGCAGCTTCGACGGCATCGACGCCCGAAGCTCCGGCGACGGGTCCGCCGAGAACAGGCGCAGCAACAGGAGGTCGAAATCGCCGAGCAGCCAGCGGCTTCGGACACCGAGCTTGTACGGCTGCAGGACCCGCGGCCGGTGTCCCAGCGCGAGCTCGCACGCGAGCGCTGGAAAATCCACCCCGGCGTCGACCGCCAGCTGCAGCGAGCCCCAGAACCGGCCGTTCACTTCAATCAGGAAGCACTCGCCGGTGCGCCGGTCCTGCTTGTATTCCAGCATCGCGACGCCGTGCCAGCGCAGCGGCCCCAGCATCCGGATCGCGTGATCGCGGAGCGAGTCGGCGACCGGCTCGCTCTCGCACAACACGCTCACCCCGCCGGTGGGCGGCTTCTCGCGAAGGCGGCGGTGAGCGAAGTCGGCGACGAGCTGGCCGCGATCGAACAGGACGAACACGCCGAGGCCGGCGCCGCAAATCTTCTGCTGAATCAGCGACGGATGCGCCGCGAGGTACTCATGATCGCGGTAGAGCATGCGAAGCTCTCTGGGGCTGGCGGCGTAATGCACCTCGCCGGGCATCCAGCCATCGTCAGTCCGGAGCCTCGACCGGACGGGTTTGACCACGGCCGGATACTCCACCCGATCGACCACCTGCTCGAGCGATCCGAGACCATCGACACAATGGGTGCGCGGAACCGGGACGCCGAGGCTCGCGGCGTACTCCACCAGGCTTCCCTTGTTCGTCACGATCTCGAACGCGTCGAACGGAGGGACCGCCAGCGCGGTATGGGCCGAAAGGCGGTCCTGCTGCGCGCAGACCGAGTGCGTCGTGACGTCGGTGACGGGCAGCAGGACGTCCACGTGCTCCCGCGCGACAAAATCGAGCAGGAACCGCTCGAAGCCTTCACGGTTCGTGTACGGCGACGGATACGTGACCCGGCGCGCGCAGTGCCTGGAGGTGGACGCCAGGCTGACCGGCTGTTCGTCGCCCACGATCGCAGTCACGCCGCGCCGCCCGAGGGCCCGGACGATGGCGAGCGCGGAGCGCTGGTTGCCGTCGGTCACGAAAACCGTCATCGGCACGCGGCCAGCACCTTGGTCGCCATCCGGCTGTCGTAGCGCCGGGGACGAAGAATCGACCATGCCGCAAGCCTCGTCGGCAGCCGCCCATGGAGCAGCGACTGCAGCGCACGCGCCACGACAATCGCACACGAGATCGTGCTGATCGGCACCCACACGATTCGGCCGGTCCAGCCATCTTCCCGGAGCCGGGCCAGGAAGGCGCCCCGCGTCGTCAGCGCCGGCTCGAACAGGTTGACCAGCGGCGGCGCGTCATCGAAGTGTGTCGCACACCAGGCAATCGCTTCGGCGCAGCGGGCGACGTCGCACACCGCGATCGGCAGGCGTGAACGGCCGAGCCCGAGGTGCCACGGGCCGAACAGCTGGCGTCCCATCACGCCCGGCAGCTCAGGTTCGCTCCAGTCGACGAGCGCGCCGGGCCTGATGATGCGAACCGCAATCCCGAGCGCCGGCGCTTCCCGTTCGACGAGCTCCTCCTGGCGCGACTTGCCCCAGACATACGGCCCGAAGCGCTCGGGATCGTCGGGCCGCGGCGTGTGCTCGTCCTGACGCTCCCACGGCGTACGCGGCGGCCTCAGCACCGACAAGCTGCTGACCAGGACCAGCCGCCGGACCCCGGCCTCGTGCATCGCCAGGAGCAGATGCCGCGTCGCATCGATCGTGTTCCGCTGGTGGGCCGCGAAATTCCCGGCGGTCTCCGCGGCGGCATGGACGACGACCTCGGCGCCGGTCAGCGCCGCTGCCGACACGCCGTCTCCCAAGTCGGCGGCGACCCATTCGTGAACGTGGGGATCGTCGAAGTTCGGCAAGCGGCCGATGCCCCGGACGCGCTGAAGCGCTCGCGCGACGTGCCGGCCGAGAAAGCCGCGCGCGCCCGTCACCACCACCAGCGGCCCGGTCTCCGGTCGCGGCGACGCCGGAGCCGCGCTCGCGCTGGCCGCGGACGCTGCGTCGCGGACGCGCGCGGCGAGCGTTTCGAAGAGAGCGGTCACGCGAATGAGGTGTTCGGGGGACACCGGCGAATCGCCACCTTGCACGATGGCGCGATAGAACCGGTCGAGCATTTCCGCGAGCCCCGGATAGCGCACACCGGTCCGGAGGCGGCGCGCGATGCTGGTCACCGTCCGCGACACGAGCTGCGTCCCTTCCACGACGGGGTTGAGCACTTTCTCGAGCGCGGCGGTTCCAGGATTCGCCGCACCGACGACGATCGATCGGACGAAATCGCACGAGAGAGAGCCCTGCGTGCCGACGAGCGTGATGGACGACGCGATCGGCCTGGCCCGGAGACTGACCGAGAGCCGGCCGACGACATCTCCGGCGCGGAGGATCGCCTGGAGATCCGAGGGGCCACAGCTCGCCCACTCGATGCCCACCGCCGAGCCCGGCGGGCCGAATCGCTCCAGCGCCGCGACCAGCGTGTAGAGCGGATGTGGCAGGATGTCGAGCAGCTGCTCGACCAGCGCCCGCGCGCCCTGATGCGCGGCGCCGGCACCGGCCGGACGGAACGCGAAGTGGCTGTCGACCTGGACGATCGAGCCGAGGCGGCCGGCGCCGTTCAGGAGCGCCTCGAACGCCGCATCCCGAAGCAGCTGATGTCCGGCGCACACGATTCGTCCGCGGGCGCGCGCCAACTCGAGCAGCGCGCGCGCATCATGCTCGGTCAGCGCGAAGGGCTTCTCGACGTAGACGTGCGCGCCGCCGTCGAGCGCCGCCGCGGCCGCCTCGAAATGAGCATGCGGCGGCGTGCAGACGTGAACCACGTCCGGCCGCCCTTCCTCGAGCAGGCCATGCACCGAGGCAAAGGCCACGCTCTCCGCCAGACGGGCAAACTCCTCTGCGCGGCTGGAGAGCGGGTCGTGCACACCGGCAACGACGCTCCCGATGCCGATGCGCCGCAGCGCCTCGAGGTGGGTTCGCGCCATCTGGCCGGCGCCGATGAATCCGACGCGAATGGTTCGATCGATCGCTCGCTGCCTGCTCATTGGATGAGGTACCGCCGAATGCGGGGTCCGACGCGCCGCGTCACCGTCGCGGGGAGACGCCGCCAGGCCCTGGTGATGAACGCGCCGGAGCCGCCCTCGGCCGAGACCGGTGCGACGGCAGAGGCGATTGGGATTCGATACCAGAAGAGCGGCTCTTCCTGGGCTCCCCATTGCCGCTTGAAGCGATAGGTCCCGGATTGCCGCGTCGACCGCCCGAAGTCGAAGCGCGTGAACCCGTCGGCGCAGGCCGTCCTGATCGTTTCCCAGTACAGGAGCATGTTCGGGCAGAGCGCGAAGTGGTCCTTCGAGCAGGCGGCCCAGGGCACCGTGAGGTCGTCCTTGAAGGCCAGCGCAATCAGGCCGCCGACCGTCGTCGAGCCCTTCTTGACGAGGGCGACCCGCGCTCGCGGACCAAATGCGTCGAGGATCGCCTCGAACCACCGCAGGTCGTGCGCCGGCGATCCGAGATCGCGCATCCGCTCGACGAAGATCTCGTAGAAGGATGCGAGCAGCGGTTGCCGGCCGAACTCGAAGGAGAGGCCGGATCGCTCCGCCTTGCGGATCTGGTTCCGAACGCTTTTGTCGAACTGATGCCACAACGTGTCGGCCCGAGCCGGCAGCGGCAGCCTCAAGTTGACCTTGTGGTCCGCGAGCGGAGCCGACGTCGGCAGCGGCTCCGCGCATCGGACGTCGACGAACTTCGCGCCGCGCCGACAGGCTTCGGCAATCAACTGCTCGAGCAGGAGGCGGGAGCGCAGCGGAGAGGTGCTGCACGGTCCCCCGCCGTCCAGGAACGGCATCGACGTCACGACATTCCCGAACAGCGGGCGCCGGACAACGAAGGCCGGCAGCACTCCGAAGTCCTGCTCGTCGTCGCCGCTCGTCAGGTACAGCGGCTCGTGGCCGTAGGCGCGCTGAATCGCCGTCGACCATTCGACGGCGTGCGCCAGGCGCGCATGACGCAGCCGCTCGATCGCCCGGTTCCAGGAAGGACGGGCATCGAGCGGCGCGACGGTCGGGACCGTCGACGAGAGCTGACTGGTGACGGCGGCAACGCTATGCATGACGGAAACAGCGGCGCGTGGGAAATGCCGTGAGGAACCGGTTAGACCGTGACGACGCCGATCGGATCGTCGGCGGCGTCGAACGTCTCAACCGCGCACTCGCGTTGTTCGAGCACGGCGCGGGCGGTGCCGAAGCTGAACAGCGAGAGCAGGAGGCGCAGCTTGATCGCCTCGGTCTCCAGCCCGACGTAGTGACGGAACCGATGACGCCAGGCCATCGGTGGACGCGGCTGATCCGGATCGAGCTCCCACGGATGGAAATAGAACATGACCGGCTGGCGATCGTGGGTGTTCACGTGGTGAATGCCGCGCCGGATCAGATCGAATGGCGACAACCGGAAATAGCCGCCGCCGCCGATCGGCAGGTTGACGCCGAGGATCCGGGCGGTGCCAATGGGGAATTCGGTCAGCCACGCGAGGCCGCTGCGCCAGATGCCATACGGGAACCGCGGTGCGCCGGGACGCCCGTACCGGTCGTGCAGGATCGGAAACGTGCTCGAGTCGTAGCGAAAGCCTTCCTCGATGAGGGTTTCGTACACCCACGGCTGGTCGGCGCGAATCGAGAAATTCGGCGCGCGATAGCCGATCACCGGCTCGCCGATGAGATCCTCGAGGCGGCTTTTCGCTCGTCGAATGTCCGCGCGGAATTCCCGGCGCGTCAGCCGATAGACGTCCTCGTGCCGGTCGCCATGACACGCGATCTCGTGGCCTTCCGCCGCAATGCTGCGGACGACCGACGGGTGGCCCGCGGCAATCTCGCCGAGCGTGAAGAAGGTGCCTTTGGCGCCGCCGTGGCTCAGGATCGACAGCAGCAGGTCGACGCTTCGCTCGACGCGGCTTTCGAAGCCGCTGCCGGCAGTGGAGCCGGTGCCGCTGCGGAAAATCGCCGCGTGAAAATACTCTTCGACATCGACGCTGAGAGCGTTTAGCACGATGAACCTCTGCGTGAAGCGTTAGCGTGAAACGGTTGGAGGCAGTACGGTCAGGCGGTCCGACGGATCCCAGAGCGTGATCCGCTCACCGGCGGCAAAGCGAACCCACGCGGTCAGAATCGCGAGGTTGGACCGCAGCAGAAACGCGGGAATTCGCAATACTCGCGCCCCGGTCCACATACCGAGCACGGCCGCGGTATAGAACAGCAGCTGACCAGCGCCGGTCGCGGCGTAGACGACGGACCGCTGGACGATGAGAGCGTTGCCGACCGCCGCACCGGCCATGGCAAAGGGAACCGACCAGCGGCAGACCTTGTGGCTCGCCAGCTGCCACGCAAACAGCCCGTATCGGAACGGATTCAGCATCCGGACGTGGCTCGCCACGACCGCGATGCCGCGAACGACGGTCCTGATCTTCCGCTGCGATTCGCGACGGTCGTCGACGATGTTGCGGTAGTAGCCGACGCTGTCCGGATCCAGCACGCCGCGGAACCCGAGATCGACGGCATTCAACAGCGTGCTGAAATCGCTTTGGCGGTCAGCCGTCCACTTCCGGCAGACCTCGCGGCGGGCCGCGAAGAACGATCCGCTCAGTCCGACGAGGCTGTGCACGGCGGTCTCGAGCATGCGCAGGCGCATTTCGTACCGGACGTAGGCGCCCTCCCCGCTTCCCGCGGCGTCCGTCCCCAGCATGGTGTCGACGCTGCTCACGCAGCCGACCGTCGGGTCGGCGAAGTTGCGCACCATGGTGGAGACCCCGTCGGGCGCCAGCGCGGTCCCGACATCCGAAAAGATCAGAATGTCGCCCGATGCCGCATTGACGGCCAGTTGCTGGGCGGCCTCCTTGCCTTTGCGCTCGGCTGCCCGCACCAGGCGGACCCGATCGCCGTACGACCGCACCACATCGTCGGTCGCATCGCTCGAGCAGTCCGACGCGACGAGGATTTCGAGCAGCGCGCGCGGATAGTCTTGAGCGAACGTGTTCTCCAGCTTCTCGCGAATGCGGCGTTCTTCGTTGCGGGCGGTGATGATGAACGACACTCGGCAGGCCATGCAGCCCTTGGCCACGACGCGGCGCCTGAGGACGGCGAGCGCCGCCAGCGCGCACGGATACCCGATGTACGCGTAGACCACGAGAATCACCGACGACCAGAAGACGACGACGGGAATCATGCGGCTGACAGATCGCGGCACAATTCCGCGATCGCGTCCTTGTCTTTTTCCGACAGCCAATGATGCGTCGGCAGCGTCAGGAGCCGTTCGGACAACGTTCGGGCCGATGGGAAGCGCTGACCGGCGAAGGCCGGCCACATCTCGGGAATCTCGTTGATCGGCGCCGGATACGCGAGGCTCACGCCCAGTCCGCGTTTTTGAGAGGCCGAGTAGACCCTCGCGCGTTCACGCGCCGTCGCCGCGACGATCGGCAGCCGCAGCCACGGACGCCGGTCGTCGCTCGGGAATCGAGCCGGCAGCCGCCGCATGAAATAGGCGGCCGTTTCGGCGCGGCCGCGATTCGATTCGGCAAGGCGTGAACGCCAGTTGCGGAGCAGGCCGGCCTGCAGCCCGGAGAGGCGCCGCAGTCGAATGCGTGTGGGAAACGTGGTCTGCCCGAGTCCGAGGAACGGCAGCGCTGCCGGAACCCAATAGAGCCACGGCCGGACGAAGACGGCCATCAGCAGAATCTGGATGAAGTCGAGCGCCTGCTCGGCAAATGAGGGCGCGCGCAGCCGGCCGTACTGGACCGCCATCGCCTCGGCGATCGAACCCGAGCTGGTCACGATGATCCCGCCGCCGCCGCAGGTGATGTTCTTGCCGCGGCCGAGGCTGAAGAGCCCGACGTCGCCCAGCGTGCCGAGGCGCCGTCCGTCGGATTCCGCGCCCATCGCCTGAGCCGCGTCCTCGACGAGCACGGCCCCGTGCGCGTCGCAGAGCCTGCGAAGCCGGCTCATCGCCGCTGGAAACCCGAACAGATGGTGCGCGACGACGCACAGCGTCCGGTCGTTCAGTGTTCGCTCGAGCTGATCGTGGTTGAAGTCGAATGACGTGGGTTCGACATCACACAGGACCGGCCGCAGTCCGGCCTTGACGACGGCCGCAGGGACGGAGAAACACGTGTAGGCCGGGATGACGACGTCGTTTCGCTGCGAACGCCCTTCCGACAGAGCGCGGGCCTTCAATGCCATCAATGTGATCGTCAGCGCCGCCGTCCCGGACGACACCAGAAATGCGTGAGAGACGCCGAAGTCTTCGCGGATCTGATCTTCGATCGCCTGAGTCGACGGCCTCGCGGCGAACAGGCCGCGCAGGCCGTGCCAGAGGTCGGCCGGCTTTACTGGCGCCGCGGCGGGAGGTAGCGTGCGACCGATTCTCATTGGAAAATCTGTCAGTGGGCGATTCCGATGCGGGCGATCGAGGGCGACGACGCGGCGGCGCTCGCCGGCCTCTTCGCAGCCTTGGAGTCCCTTAGCGCCTCCGACCCGCTGCCGAACAACACCGTCGGAATGGTCCTGGACAGAATGCGAAGGTCCAGCCACGCCGACATGTGCTTGATGTAGTACAGGTCGTACCGCATCTTCTCCGTTTCTTCCTCGAGGCTGTTGGCGTACCCCTGGCAAACCTGCGCCCATCCGGTCAGGCCTGGACGAACGACGGAGCGAAGCGAGTAGAACGGGATCCCCCTGGCGAACAGCTCGAAGTTGCAGACGGGGTGCGGACGCGGCCCCACGAGGTTCAATTCGCCGCGGACGACGTTGATCAGCTGCGGCAGCTCGTCGAGCCGGTACTTGCGGAGCCATCGGCCGATTCTCGTGACGCGGTCCTCGTTGTCGCGGGCCCATTCGGACCGCGGTTCGCTGCTCGGCCGCATGGTGCGAAACTTGAAGAGGCGAAAGCGGCGGCCGCGCCAGCCGATTCGATCCTGGACGAACAGCACGGGGCCAGGCGAGTCCAGCCTGATGATCAACGCGATGACGGCGAACAGCGGCGCCAGCGCCAGCAACGCGGCCGCCGACACGATCAGGCTGAGCGCGTGTCCGAAGGCCAGGTCGAGGTGACTCTTTCTGAACTCGCGCGATGAGACGAGGTGGCTCGGCGCCAGCGACTCGATGGGAATCTTACCGGTGAGCCGCTCGTAACACTCGACGCCGTCTTCGACCACGACGCCGCGCACCCGCGCTTCGAGCAGCGCGCTCATCGGGAGCCGGCCGCGCCGATCGGCCAGCGCGACGACAATGCGATCGGGCCGCAGGTCGGTGATGACGGCACCGAGCCGCGCGAGCGGACCCGCCAGACGCGTGGCGTTGCGGACGTCGCGCTCATCGAGGTCGTCGACGACGCCGGCCAGACGCTGCCGGCCGGTGCCGCCGGCGGCGAATCTCTCGACCAGCTGGCGCGCCAGGTCACTCGTCCCGACGATCAGCACCCGCTCGGCGGATCTCACGCGCCGGATCACACTCGACCACACCAGCAGCAGCCCGACCAGCGTCGCAACGGTCATTGTCATCACCCACCCAACACGCGCTTCGCCCACGCGCCGCGACGCGATCGCCGCGAGGAATCGCCGTAGTAGCCGCCGGCGTAGCCGTAATAGCTGGAGCTGGCGCGGTCGTCGGCGTTGAACACGACGCCCAGCGTTTTGGCTCGAGGCAACTCCTGCAGCGCTTCCGCCACGAGCCGTCGCGGTGTTTTGTGGGCGGCAATCACCAGCAGGAATCCGTCGACCAACCGTTCGATCAGGCGGCAATCGGGCATCAGCACGCAGGGCGGCGTGTCGATCAGCACCCAGCTGAACTCGCGACGGGCATCGTCGAGCAGCGCTCCGAAGTGGGGAGAGCTGAGCAGCTCGTGCGGCGCCGAACCGGGCTTCCCCGCCAGCGCGATCCACAGATTGGTGCCTCTCACGCGCCGGACGATCTGGCTGAGATCGCGCCGCGGTTCGGTCAGTGCGTCCGCCACCCCAGGCGTCGGGTGACCCGGCAAGCCGAGGTACGCCGCGACACTGGCGCGCCGCAGATCCGCATCGATGACCAGGACTCGGGTGTCGTCCTTCTCCGCCAGCGCGCCGGCCAGGTTCAGCGTCGTGACCGTCTTGCCGTCGCCCGGCGACGGGCTCGTGATCGCGATGACGTGCGGCGCCGGGCTCTCGAGAAGGCTCTCGAGGTTGTGGCGCAGCGCGCGATACTGATCGGCGGCGACCGAGGCCGGAGCGTTGAGGCTGACCAACGGCTCGGCGACGCTGGCCGGCAGAATCTCGTGGCTGGCGGCCGCACGGCACGGGACGCCGGCGGGAAAGCGTGGCTCGACGCTGCGGTCGAATCGCTCGACCCGGCCCTCTACGCTCATTGCGCGCGACCTCGTTCCATCATCCGGACCAGCGGCTCGTTGTTCTTGGCGACGTGGTGGGCGGCGGCGACGATGAACGACAGCGCCGCCAGCGCGGAGACCGCAGCGAGCACGGCCCGCCGGCGGCTGCGACGCGTCTCGATCGCACTCTGAATCAGCGGCACACGACCCAGGGCCGGCACGGCGATCACGGCGCGGACCTGGTCGATGGTGTGGAACGCGGTGTTGAGCCGCTCGGCGGCGAGGACCGCGCCGAAGCTGAGGCCGAGCGCGAGCGCGAGCCCGAGAACCAGGATCTGCAGGCGATTAGGGGCCACCGGGTCGCGAGGCGGCAGCGCGGGATCGAGAATCCGGAACTGTTCGGCCTTCTGGCCCTGTTCGAGGCTTTCCGCGAGCTGCGCTTCCTCGTACCGCTTGAGCAGCGTCTCGTAGCGTTCCTTGGTCGTGTCGTCATCGCGGGAGAGCTCCTGAAGCTGCTGCTGGCGCCGCGGGGCGTTGTCGACGCGCTGCTCGTAGCCGGCGATCGCCTCACGCAAGGCACGCTCGTCGTCGCGGAGCGAGCGCAGCTCGGAGTCGACTTCGAGGATCGACTCGGACGGCGCTGGGGGCGCGGACGGCGCGGCGGCCCGCTCGTCGGGGCGCGACTGCCGGGCGATCTGGTTCTTCAACGCGTCGATCTCTTCACGCACACGGACGACATCGGGATAGGCGTCGGTGTAGCGACCGCGCAGGTCATCGAGCTGCTGCGTGAGCTTCGAGAGCCGCTCGGACTCGGGCGACACCGCCAGCGCCGGACGCGCGGCGGCGGCGCCGGCGCGTTGCTGTTCGAGCCGCTCACGGCGGTCGAGCGCGCGAATCTGGTTTTCACCGTTCAATCGCAGCTGCATGTTCAGCCGCTCGAGGCTGGCCAGATTGGTCTGGACCTGCTGCGGCAACTCGCCGAGATGGCTCGACCTGAACTCGCTGGCGCGCCGTTGGTGATCGTCGAGCTCGCGCCTCGCGTCGGCGAGCTGGGCCTTGAGGAACTCGGCCGTCCGCGACGCCTGGCCCTCGCGGATCCGCGTGTTCTCCTGCACGTACATGCGGGCGAGCTCGTTGGCGACCCGCGCGACGGTGTAGGGATGCCCGCCGCCGTAGCTGATGGTGAAGGCGATGGTCGACGCGCGGCCGCCGAGGGCCGACTCGACGCTCTTGAGCTCGAGCTGGATGTCCGCGCGCATGCGCGCGACAATCATGTCGAGCGGCACCTTCTGCCGCAGCTCGGGATACAGGTCGAGCCGCGTGATCAGATCGGTCAGGCGCGTCCGGCTCATCACGTCTTCCCGGATCGTCTGCAGCCGCGTCTCGAGCTCGGCCGTCACCGACGGCCTGACGAACGCCTCCGACACCTGCTGGCGCTCGACCAGGACCGTCGCCGCCGCGCGGTACAGGTTCGGCAGCGTCCGGGCCAGCGTGAAGGTGCTGCTGGCAACGGCGGCAAACACCAGCAGCGCCAGCCACTTTCGCCGGCTCCACGCATCGAGCGCGAGGTCGAGCTTTTGCTCCTGGATCGAATGGTCGGCCAATCGGGTAGTCATCGATGTTCTCGGCTCACGGGACGACGACGATATCGCCCGCCTGCACGCAGAAGTTTTCCTGAGGCGGCCCTTTGGGGCCGGTGCGGGTCATCGCCTTCTCGAAGTCATACGCAAGCTCGCGTACTTTCTCGCCGTCGCGCCGCAGCACCGTGATCCGTGCGCGCGCCGCGTACTGGCTGAGCCCGCCGGCCATCGCCAGCACTTCGAGCACGGTCGTGCGGCTCCGCAGCTCGTAGCGGCCCGGCGTCTTGACCTCGCCGATCACCGTCACCTTGACGCTGTGAATCTCGCGCACGATGACCGAGACGATCGGCGAGGACACGTAGTCGGCCAGCCGGGCGGCGAGGACGGCCCGGAGCCCCGCGGGACTCAGACCGGCCGCCTGCACGTCGTTCAGGAGCGGCAGCGAGATCTTTCCGTCGGGCCGGACTGGAACCGTCCGGCTGATGTCCGCGTTGTTCCACACCGCGATGTCCAGCACGTCTTCCGGGCCGATGGCGTACTCCGTTTGCGCGCCGCTCTCCTGAGCGGCGGCTGCTCCGCACGGACCGATCGCCATCGCGGCGGCGAGCGTCAGGATGACGGCAATGGTGCGCACAACAATCACTCCCGGCTGGCCGCAGGCGCGGCGACGCGAACGCCGACCGACAGAACGCGATGCGACAGGGCGATCCAGCGCGGATCACCGAACCGTCCCTGCTGTGAATTGATCGTCGACCCGGCCACCAGCGCCAGCGTCCCGCCGATCGGGACCGAGGCCTCGAGCGCGACGTGAAACACGTACGCCTGCCGATCGGCAATCGTGAGGGCCGAGACTCCGGGGGCCGCCTGCACGCGCAGGCCCCGGCGGGAGGTATGAGTGGCGGCGCCGACCAGGCTCTGCGCGTCCACGGCGCCGAAGACGCCGACGATCGTCGTCTTGGTGCGCGCGTATCCCAGCGACAGCTCGCCCCGCCGCAGCGCTCGGCGGGCCGCGAGTGAGAGCTCCGGCGACGGCCGGCCGTCGGTCAGCCGCACCCCCGCGGCCACGTTCACGCTCGACGATCGCCCGGTCATCTCCAGGCCCAGGGTGGAAACGTGCGAGAGGATCGGCGGGACCTGATCGAAGGCGAAGCGTTCCGCGGCGTAGGTGACGACGAACTTCTGGCGCGCCGATCGGCGGCGCTCCATCGCAAAGGAGGTGCTCTGGGTGTGAGCCCTGGGACCGTCCTCGAGGCGATCGTAGGCATACGAGTACGAGAGCTTGACGGTCGTGTTGCGATCGGCGTCCCACACGAGCGACGGATGCGCCGCGACTCGCGCCGCGCGGGCTCGTCCAATGGCGAGACCGCTGATGGTGTTGAGCTCGCTGGGCATGTTCGTGGTCGTCATGGTCGCGTCGCCGCCGAAGATCACGTTGCGAAACCGACGGGACCGGACGTCGACGCCGGCGTCCTGGCGGCCGTTCAGGGTCGTGAGCGATGGATGGCCGGAGAACCGTTCGGCGTCGAAGCGGTAGTGCCCGATCATGGTCATCAGCGGCTGCTCGTACTGCATGTCGACGCCGGATGTGAGGCGCGCGATCACGTCGCTCTCCGCGCGGTCCGGCGTCACGAAGACGTTGTCGTCGAAGACGGTCGTGAATGCGACCGACGGCGTGACCTTGAAAGCAGGCTGCCCCTCCGCGTCAGGCGCGACGAGGAGGGCGCCGGCCGCCATCGCCAGGATCAGGCCTCGGAGGCGCGGAGCCCCTGCGCGGCGAGCGCAGTGTGGTTCCACCCGGGTGCATGAGAGCGGCATATGGTTGACGCCGGCACGACGTCTGTGCCTTCGACTTCGACGGCGATGCTGCGCTGCAGCAGACTGACGGAGACGACGAGCAGACCCTTCCGCGGTTTCGACTGAACGAGCACTCCCTCGACGCCCTTCAACGGTCCATCGGTGATGCGCACCTGTTGTCCGTCGCGCAGGTAGGGATAGGGAAACACCGGCATGTCGGTTTCGACCACGCGTCGAATCGTCGCGATCTCGTCGTCGGGTACCGGCGCCAGGCGGTCCCACGCTTCGCCGAGGAGACGCACCACGCCGCGAATCTTGACGATCTCGATGTAGCTGCGCTTGTCCATCCCGCTGCGGACGAACACGTAGCCCGCGAACATCGGGACCGCGATCGTCCGCCGCACTCCGCGCTGACGCGACCACGCCCGCATCGTCGGCAGAAACGCTTCGAAGCGTGCGGCCGTGAGCTGCTCGTGCACCAGCCGCTCGCAGTGGCTCGCGGTCCAGACCACGAACCATTGCGGGGCGCGCGATTGCTCGGGCTCGTCGTATCGATTCATGGCATCACGGTACCGGGTGTCGATTGGCAAGGCTTCGCCCCCTTCGCCCGAGAGCGTCTGTGTCTTCAGGAGCCGGATGCGTTCGCGGGTCTTGCGGCGGACGCTGCGAGTCGTGGCGACCTCGCAGCTACACGATAGTGCGGGTGACGATCGGGCACTATCACCCGGACGTGACCGGCACTCGTAGCACTGGGCGGGGGGCTGGAAGGAGGGCCGCACCCGGCGCGAACCTGCGCCGGATGCTCACTGGCCGATGAGGCCGCTCTGGCTGGCGACCATGGCGAGCTCGAGACGATTGGAGGCGCCGACCTTGTCGAACATGCGGGTGAGGTGGTGCTTGACCGTTTCCTCGCTCACCGAGCACTTGCGGGCGATTTCCTTGTTCGCATAGCCGGCGACCACGAGCGCGAGCACCTCGCGCTCGCGGGCGGTCAGGCCGAACTGCGGCTTGAAGACGCTGTCGGTGTCCTTCGCGGGGGCGCCGACCAGATCCATGAGGTCGGCGACCAGCGTCTTGCCGAGCCATGAGCCGCCGGCGATCACGCTGATCATCGCTTCGAAGAGCAGCTCGGTGGTCGAGTCCTTCAAGACGACGCCGCGCGCCCCGAGGCGGATCGCCGCGAGCAGCTGCCGCCGGTCGATCGCGCCCGCGAGCACCACGGTGTGCGGCCCTCCGCCGCACGACTGGATCTCGCGGAGCACGTCCAGGCCGGTGAGCCGCGGCATCAGGAGATCGACCAGCAGCAAATCGGGCTTGGTCGCGCGCACCACGGAGATCGCGTCCTCGCCGCTGCCGGCTTCGCCGATCACGTCGAATCCGGCGCCGACGTCGACCCCGTACACCTGCTTGATGACATGCGGCGGCACGGTGAGCAACTGGCGGAGGCTCGCCCGGAACATCGACTCGTCGTCGGCGACGACGACGCGGGTGGGGCGAGGGGTGCGAGTCAATGCAGGTTCAAGATCTGTCACGGCTTTCTTCCCAGTACCCTTTCACACGTCGCGGGGTGACATCGATCGGCAGGACCCGGGCCCGGCGCCAGGTGGTGGTGCGCCGCGAACACGGCGAGCTCCACGCGCGTGGAGGCGCCGACCTTGTCGAAAATGTGGGTGAGATGACGCTTGACGGTGTTTTCGCTGATCGAGAAGCGCTTCGCGAGCTGGCGATTGGTGTTGCCGTCCATCACGGCGCCCACGATCTCCAGCTCACGGCGCGACAGGCCGAAGGCCTTCGAGCGCCGCCGCTCGCTATCGAGCTCGCGAACGCCCGCCGCGACGCTGTCGACGCGCTCGCACCCCACCCAGTAGTGGCCGGCCATGACCGAATCGATGGTCTTGAACAGCGTGTCGGGTGTCGTGTCTTTCGGCACGAGCGCGTACGCCCCGAGGCGCAGCGCTTCGAGAATGTCCGATTCATCGGTCGTCGTGCTGAGCAGAATCGTGCGAACCGTGGCGCTCGCCGCCGCGATCTGCTCCATCGTGTCGACCGACAGGCGCGAGGCCACCGAGATGCCGAGGATGAGAATGTCCGGGGCCAGCCGTTCGATGACCGCGATCACGTTCGACGCGTCGGCAGCGCCTACGATCCGCACGTTGGGCGACGTCTCCAGCAGGCAGCGCAGCCCGTCGCGGAAGATCGGATGCTCGTCGGCGATCACCGCCCGGATCGGCGCCGGCGCCGGGGCGGGCACCAGCGTGAGCGGCGCCGGCCTGGGCGGCTCGGGGTCGGCCGATCGATCTTCAACGGTTGCGGAGTGGCGCCACACAACAGACTCGCTTTGGAAAGTGCTGTTTCAGTGAACGCGGTAGGCTCCAGAGGCCAGCACCACGTGCAGCGTCGTGTTCAATTCCTGCAGGGTAAACGGCTTGGAAATCACCGCCTCGAACCCGTCCTTCTGGTAGTCGCCGCCGGCCGGGGCGCTTCCGCCGCTGACCAGCACCGCCTTGACCGCCGGATCGATCCGCGTCAATTGATCGATCGTCTCTTTCGCTCCCAGATCACCGGGGACGATCTGATCCAGCAGGACGATGTCGAACGGCCGCCCGCGATCGCGGGCGCGCATGAAGCGGTCGATGGCCATGGTGCCGCTCTCGACGGCTTCGGCCTGGTAGCCGAGGAAGTCGAGCATGTTCGCCGCCGCGCGTCGCGCCGTGATTTCGTCGTCCATGATCAGCACGCGGCTGCGCCAGCGGGGGTCTGGCGCGGCCGGGGGCTCCGGCGAGACCGCCTCCTGCGCCGCCGCCGGCAGGTGGATGCTCATCGTGGTGCCCTGCCCGACATTCGAGTCGACGGTCACGAACCCACCGTGATTCCTGACGATCGA
>Ga0068871_100001402_pt1 | contig 16132 bp, 12 predicted proteins | sample KBSMisM72_FD_72750 | JGI IMG/M metagenome (GOLD analysis project Ga0068871, IMG submission 72750) | Miscanthus rhizosphere microbial communities from Kellogg Biological Station, Michigan, USA - KBS Miscanthus M7-2 | ecosystem: Host-associated > Plants > Roots > Rhizosphere > Soil ... | reverse complement strand
CGGCTCGGAATACAACAGGGCGATCGCGTCGGCATCATGCTGGCGAATTGTCCGCAATACGTGATTGCGGCATTCGCTGTATTTCGTCTCGGAGCCACCGTTGTCAACGTCAATCCGATCTATACGCCGCGTGAAGTGCTGGTAGTCGCAAAAGACAGTGGGATGCGCGCACTCCTGACGCTCGACGTTCTGGCGCCGCGAGTACTCGCAGTTCGCGACGAGACGGCAATTGAAAATGTCATCATCACTTCACTCGGGGAGTACTCGGCTGCAGCAACACCAACGCCAGTAGTTGAAGGCACGATACGAATGGCGGATTTGCTCGCCGGTGTCGCTGAAGTTGATTTACCCCACGTTGAAATCGATGCTGAGCAAGACGTCGCGGTGCTGCAATACACGGGCGGTACAACCGGCGTCCCGAAAGGCGCGATGCTCACGCACCGAAACATCTTCGCTAACGTCGTGCAGACTGATGCGTGGGGACACCAGTTCACGCAACGTGGCACAGAGTGTTATCTGCTCGTGATTCCTTTGTTTCACATCTACGGATTTACGGTCGGAATGATCGAAGGAGTTTGGCGCGGCGTGCAGCAAGTGCTGATTCCGAAGTATGACGTCGAAGCAGTGCTGACTGCGATTCGCGACTACCAGCCGACATATTTTCCGGGTGTGCCCACAATCTATATCTCGCTGCTGAATCATCCGAAGGCGAAAGAGTATGGTCTCGACAAAGTGCGCCATTTCAATAGTGGCTCTGCTCCTTTACCGGTCGAAGTGATAGACAAATTCGAGCGCATGACCGGAGGTACTCTCAACGAGGGTTATGGATTGTCGGAAGCATCGCCGGTAACTCATTCAACGCCTACGCTCGGTCGACGCAAACCCGGCAGCATCGGGCTTCCGCTTTCTGATACCGATATCAAGATCGTAGATCTGGTTAACGGTGTGAGTGAGGTCCCAATCGGGCAGGAAGGCGAGCTCTGCATCGCCGGTCCGCAGGTGATGAAAGGTTATTGGAACCGGCCTGACGAAACCGCGATCGCTCTGCGCACGGACGCCGCCGGCAAGTGCTGGTTGTACACGGGTGACATTGCGCGCATGGACGAGGATGGCTACACGTACATCGTTCAGCGCAAGAAAGACATGATCATTGTCAGCGGGTTTAATGTTTATCCGTCGGAGGTAGAGGGCGTGCTCTTCACGCACCCGGCAGTGATAGAGGCGGCTGTTATTGGGAAGCCGGATTCGTACAGAGGTGAGCGGGTGAAGGCGTTCGTAGTGCTCAAGGAGGGCGCTGAGGTAACGGTGGAAGATCTGATCGCACACTGCGAGACGAGTTTGGCTGAATTCAAAGTACCGCGAGAGATCGTATTCCGCGAGAGTCTGCCGAAAACTGCGGTTGGAAAAGTTCTCCATCGCGTGCTGCGAGAGAGCGATTAACGCTTCGTACTTGGACCGGGTCAGTACAGGGAGCGGTAGCGACCTGGTCAACCATGGGAATCAAATACTGATCACTGACCAGGTCGCTACCGCTCCCTGTACTGACCCGGTCCAACTAACGAGTCAAAAGACGATGGGGTTGTTGGAAGGCAAAGTGGCGATTATCACCGGTGCTGCGCGTGGGATTGGGCGCGCGTGTGCGGAGCTGTTTGCTGAGCACGGTGCTAGTGTTGTTCTTTCGGATATCGATGCCGATGTGACGCATGAGGCTGCGGCACAGATTCAGTCGCGCGATGCCGACGTTCTTGCGTTTCCAGGAGACGTGACAAGTGCCGACTTCGCTCCTGCCCTAATCGCAGCGACACTCAAAACTTACGGTCGCATCGACGCCATCGTCAACAATGCCGGATACACATGGGACGGCACGGTACACAAGATGTCAGACGAGCAATGGCACGCGATGATCGAGGTTCACCTGACCGCGCCGTTCCGAATCATTCGCGCCGCGTCTGAGTATCTGCGTGAGACAGCCAAGCGCGAAAAATCAGAACTCGGAAAAGCGACCGCGCGAAAGATCGTCAACGTCAGCTCAACCACCGGTACTCGAGGCAACGCCGGTCAGACGAACTATGCTGCCGGCAAAGCGGGAATCATTGGCGTCACGAAGACACTCGCCAAAGAGTGGGGCCAATTCAACATTCAGGTCAACGCAGTCGCGTTTGGGTTTATCGAAACGCGACTAACGCGCGCCAAAGAGCAAGGTGAACATATTTCACGCGAGTCGGCTGATATCGCGCTGGGCATTCCTCAGGCAAATCGCGACATCGCTTTCAAGCTGATCCCGTTGGGACGCGGCGGCACACCAGCTGAAGGCGCCGGGCCCGTGCTCTTCTTCTGCTCACCTCTCTCTGATTACGTCTCCGGTCAGGTCCTCGAAATCACCGGCGGTCTGTGAGCTATGAGTTACTCAATCAAACGAGTTGTCGTTATCGGCTCGGGGACGATGGGTGGAGGCATTGCCGCGCACGTTGCGAATGCAGGACTGCCTGTTTACCTTCTCGACGTCACACAAACAATTGTTTCCGCTAACTTCGCTCGACTGAAGAAGTCGAAGCCATCGGCATTTTTCACACCGCAAACAGCGGATCTCATCCGCGTAGGCAATCTTACTGATAACTTCTCCTGGGTGGGTGAAGCGGATTGGATCGTCGAAGCGATTGTCGAGAACCTTCAGGCCAAACGCGAGCTTGTAGCGCGCATCGAGCAAGTGCGAAAGCCGTCGAGCATCGTCTCGTCCAACACTTCCGGTTTACCAATAAGCGCGATTGCCGCTGAAACGTCCTCCGATTTCAAGCGAAATTTTCTCGGGACGCACTTCTTCAACCCCCCACGGTACATGAAGCTGCTCGAAGTGATTCCCACAGCCGACACCGATCCACGTATCACCGAATTCATGCAAACGTTCGCGGAGGATCGACTCGGCAAGGGCGTCGTCATTTGCAAAGACACGCCAAACTTTATTGCCAACCGCTACGGATCGATGTCCGGCGCGATGGCGCTCGAATACATTCTGGAGAATGGATACACCGTCGAAGAGGCTGATGCGATCATGGGGCCGCTCATCGGCCGTGCGCGAACGGGAATCTTTCGTCTGCAGGATCTTGTTGGGCTCGATGTGGCTGTCGCAGTCGGCGAGAACCTTTACGATTTGATCGAACACGACGAATCGCGTGAGGTCCTGCGTAATTCGACAGTTCGCGCCGTGCGAACTACACAGCTCGAGCGAGGCAGACTGGGTGACAAGACCGGCCAGGGGTTTTATAAGAAGCCTCCGAAAGGAAAGAAGGAAGACATTCTTTCCCTCGACTTCGAGACGATGGAATATCGTGCTCGACGTGAGCCTGAGATACCTTCCATTGCTGAAGCGATGAAGATCGAGCCGCTCAGCCGGCGGCTTAAATTCATTCTCAAGCAAGACGACAAAGCCGGCGCACTCGCGCGCCATACTATTTACAACTCACTCGCTTACGCGGCCCGGAGAATACCGGAGATTTCTGATGAGATTGTGAATGTGGATCGCGCTGTCCGCTGGGGCTTTTCGCACGAACTTGGTCCATTCGAAATCTGGGATGCACTCGGTGTGCGAGAGACGGTCGCAAACATGGAGCGAGAAAAGATCTCGGTTGTGCCCTGGGTGAAGGAGATGCTTGCGTCGGGCCAGGAGAGTTTCTATCGATCCGAACACGGCGCCCGGAAAACTAGCACAGGCCTGATCGATCTCGGCGATGGAGTCTTGTGTCTCGAGTTATTAACTCTTGATGGCGTCGCGCTGTGTAAGGCACTCGATACACTTGAAAACGGTGACTATGCCGGTTTGGTTATCGCGAATCAGGGTCCAGACTTCTGCATAGGTTCTGATCTCAGTGCGAAAGAATTGCAGGACGTGCTGACGAAAGTCCGCTTCTCTTCAAAGCCGGTTGTTGTAGCACCCGCGGGAAGAACGCTGGGCGCGGGCGCCGTACTCTCGATGTCTGCCGCCGCCATAGTTGCGGCAGCGGAAACCTACATGGGCCAGATCGGAGTTGGCGGCTGCAAAGAGATGGTGAGACGAATCGTCTCGCCGGCGATGAAAACTGCAAATACGGATCCCTTGCCGCTGCTTCAACAAATACTACAAACAATCGCGACGGGAAAAGTCTCCACTAGTGCCGCTGAGGCGCGGTCGCTTGGGTTTCTCGCCGCGAGCGATCGCATCGTGATGAATCGCGATCATCAAGTAGCTGTGGCAAAACGAGTCGTACTCGAACTCGTAGACGCCGGCTATTCACCACCCACACGCAGCAAGACCTGCTATGCGGCGGGGCGTGACGCGCTTGCTGCGTTGCGTGCGGGGTTGTACGTGATGCGACAGGGCGACTTCATCACTGATTCCGATCTGGACGCGAGTAACAAAGTAGCGTTTGTACTCTGTGGCGGCGATATATCCGCGCCCCAGTGGGTCGATGAACAGCATTTCCTCGATCTCGAACGCGAGGCCATTGTTTGAGGAGGCGTGCTTGGATCGGGTCAGTACAGGGAGCGGTAGCGACCTGGTCAGTGATCAGCACTTGACTCTCATGGTTGACCAGGTCGCTACCGCTCCCTGTACTGACCCGATCCAAGCGCGATTACCAATTTCAGGCAAAGCCCTGAGGAGGCGATAATGAACGAAGCCGTAATCGTCGCTGGGGTGCGCACGGCCGTCGGCAAAGCACCGCGTGGCGCACTACGCACGACGCGGCCTGATGATATGGCTGCGGCCGTCATCGCTGATTTACTCAAACGAGTACCGGCGCTCCCGCCGGAGTCGATCGACGACGTCATCATTGGTTGTGCGACGCCGGAAGCAGAGTCGGGCGCAAACGTTGCGCGCATCGCAGCGTTGCGAGCCGGCCTGCCACACGAAGTACCCGCCGTTACCGTCAACCGTTTCTGTTCGTCGGGTTCACAAACCATCGCGATGGCGGCGGAACGCATCATGGCGGGCATGTGCGTCGGCGATGGGCAGGGAGCCGCGACGATTCTCGAGAACCTACAATGCCAGTAACTCAGATTGAGAGTATCGCGGCGCTCGCGAACTATTCCGGCAAAGAAGTTGCCGTGAGTGATTGGCTCGAGGTATCGCAGGAAAGGATCGATCAGTTCGCCGAGGCTTCCGAAGACCGCCAGTGGATCCATCTCGATCGCGAGCGCGCTGCACATGAATCGCCGTTCAAGATGACGATCGCGCACGGCTTTTTGACGTTGTCACTGCTAAGCGCACTCGCGCGTCTTGCGCTATCGGTCGGTGGCGTGCGGATGGGAATCAACTACGGCTTGAATCGCGTTCGGTTTGTTTCGCCTGTTCCCGCGGGCGCTCGCATCCGCGGCCGGTTTACGCTCGCTACTCTTGAAGGGATTAAAGGCGGCGTACAATCAACCTGGAATGTAACGGTCGAGCGCGAAGGTTCCGACAAACCATGCTGCGTTGCCGAGTGGTTGGTCCGTTACTACGAGTGAGGCCACAAAAGGCACACAAAGCACAAAAGAATTTCATGTCATCTGACACCAAAGCAGTCCGTTCCAGCGAACAGCTCGACTGGGCTGCGCTCGACGCGTATGTCCGACCAAGATTAGGCGTCGATGCGAACACCCAGATAACGGTTGAGCAATTTCCTGGTGGCCACTCAAACCTGACGTATCTGCTACGCTTCGGCAAGCAGGAATTCGCGATGCGACGCCCGCCGTTCGGCCCGGTGCCGCCAAAGGCCCACGATATGGCGCGCGAGTGTCGCATCCTTGACGCGATCCATTCGGTGTTTCCGCTCGCGCCAAAGCCTTACTTGCTTTGCGAAGATGCAAGCATCATTGGTTCGACCTTTTACGTGATGGAGCGACGGCATGGTGTTGTCGTGCGTCACGAAGAACCGCCTCAACTCGCCAACCAACCTGAGCGAAGGAAGTCGGTTAGTATCGCCGTGGTCGACACGCTTTCCGATCTGCATCTGGTGGACATCGATGCTCACGGTCTGAGTTCTCTCGGGAAAGCGACCGGCTTTGTTGAGAGACAGGTTCAAGGATGGACCAAACGCTGGCATGGTTCGAAGACGAGTGAACAGGCGGAAATGAACACGCTGTCGCAGTGGCTGCTCGACCGTCTGCCGCCGAATCCGATTCGGCCGACACTGCTCCACGGTGATTACAAGCTCGACAACATCATGCTCGACGAGCACGACGTTGGTAAGTTGGTTGCTGTATTCGATTGGGAGATGAGCGCCGTTGGTGATCCGCTTGTCGACCTCGGCATCTTCCTGGCCTACTGGGTACACACCGCGCCGGCAGCTCAAAGCGACTCGCTCGCGGCTGTAACTACCAAGCCGGGATGGTTCACGCGTGACGAGGTGTTGGAGCGATATGCCGAACGAACAAAGCTCGACGTATCGAACATCAAGTTCTATGAAGTGTTTGCCGTTTTCAAACTGGCAGTCGTGCTACAGCAAATCTTCTATCGCTATCATCGTGGCCAAACCGACGATGCTCGTTTCGCCGCGCTTGATCAACGCGTCGAGTTGCTCGCGCACATGGCCACGAACCTGGCGATGCTCTAATCATTCTTGGATCGGGTCAGTACAGGGAGCGGTAGCGACCTGGTCAACCATGGAAATCAAGAATGCTAATCACTGACCAGGTCGCTACCGCTCCCTGTACTGACCCTATCCAAGTGCGATACTCAAGTTCAATGCAAATTAACGCTGCAATTTTGTGGGAACAAGGACAGCCGCTAGTGATCGAGGAGGCTGAGCTCGAAGCACCGCGTGCCGGAGAAGTGCTCGTCGAGGTAAAAGCAGCCGGTGTGTGCCACAGCGATCTGCATCCCGCACGCGGCGACTGGCCTGCGAAGACTCCACTCGTGCTTGGACATGAAGGCACCGGCATCGTAAGAGAAGTCGGCGAGGGTGTTACGAAAGTTCGACCCGGCGATCACGTCGTGTTTTGTTGGGCGCCTTCGTGCGGAACGTGTCCAATGTGTCTGGAAGGAAGGCCTGTTCTTTGTGACCGCCTGTTGAAGACTACTTACCGCAATCATCTTCCCGGCGGCGGCACGCGACTTCAAGCACGCGGCCACGACGTGGCCCACTTCAACAGTACTGCATGTTTCGCCGATTACGCCGTTGTTGCCGAGGAAGGCGCGATTCCTATTCCGCAAGACGTTCCGTTTGCAGTGCTCGCGACGATTGGATGTGCGGTGGTGACTGGCGTCGGAGCCGTGAACAACGCTGCTCGTGCTCAAGCAGGCAACAGCGTCGTCATCATCGGCGCGGGCGGCGTTGGGCTTAACGTTGCGCAGGGCGCAGCGCTGGCACAATGCGATCCGATCATTGCCGTAGATCTGCGTGCGACTGCCCTTGCGCTCGCGCGCGATTTCGGCGCCACGCACACGGTCGAAGTGGCAACGCAGAACCCTGTTGAAGCGGTCCGTGAATTAACGCGCGGGCGTGGAGCGGATTTCGTTTTCGACACAGTCGGCGCGCCGTCCACCATCACACAGGCAATTGACTGCGCCCGCAAAGGCGGCTCGATCGTCGTTACGGGATTGTCGCGGACCGACACGCTTGCTTCGATACCGGCGTTTCCATTTGTCATGCAGGAGAAACGTTTGATCGGATCGTTGTATGGCTCAGGACAGCCTGTTGTCGACATTCCGAGGCTCGTAGAGTTGTATCGTGACGGAAAATTAAAACTGCGCGAGCTCGTTACGCACAGTTACCGGCTCGATGAAGTGAACGATGCCCTGAACAAACTGGCGGAAGGCACAGATGCGCGCGGAATTATCTCATGGTAGTCCACAGATTACACAGATTGCACAGACCTCCGTTCATCAATTTCAGCGTAATCTGCGTAATCTGTGGATAAAAACTCTTTCGTCTCTCTCAGGAACAGCTCCAACTGATCGTGATGCAGCCAGTGCCCGGCATTCGGCACATTGATCAAACGATAGTTCTTTAGCGCCTTTGCTCGCCCATCCTTCTCCGGGTCGCTGGCCCAACTCTCCATTCCGCGAAACAGCAGAACCGGACATTCGATGCGCTCGAGAAGCGTTCTCTGCTGTGTGCTGTCGAAGCCGTACGGCGGCCACGCTCTGATGAACGGATCAAACTTCCAGACAAAAGAGCCATCGGCGCGTTGTCTCAAACCGTGAACGGTGAGGTGATGCGCAACCTCCTGCGACAAGTGCGGGTTTGCCTCTCTCATGCGCGCCACCGCCAGGTTGATGTCCGTGTAAGCGCGTGGGGAACGCCGTTCAATATCTCGCGCCTGATCGATCCAACGACGCATACGATCCGGGTATGGATCTTTTTGCGAGTGGTGGTTCGGCGGTGGCCCCATACCCTCGATCGCGACGACTTTTCTTACCCGATCTGGAAAGACGCCGGTGTAAGTCAAAGCAATCACACCGCCGAGTGAATGACCGATCAAGGTCAAGGGTGTTTCACCGAGAGTGTCGCAAAGAGCTGTCAGGTCAAGCACGTGCTCGGCGACAGAATAGACAGCGCCAGGCGACCACTCGCTATCGCCATGCCCGCGCAGATCGAGTGCGCAAACGTGATAGTCATCGAGCAGCGTCGCCGCCACCCAGTCCCAACTGCGCGCATGGTCCAACGCACCATGAACCAGGACAACGAGTGGTCCACTGCCACCATAATCCCAGTAGTTCAGTTTGAGCCGGTGAGAGCTCAGTTGGTGTGGAGTGGGTTGGAGCAAATACCTAATCATCTGCGCGCACCCAACCATACACAGCATTGCTGCGTTCGCCGCCACCTTCCAGGTATGCAGTCTTTATTCTGGTGAGCGCATCGGCCGGCAGGGCTTTTCGTTTTGCTTTCACGTCGACGTTGTAAAGTTTCGCCGCATTGAGCCCGAAGATCTTTTCCTTGTCCTTTTTCGTTAGTTTCTTATAACCAAACTTCTCGCACATCTCATCCGGCATCTGAAAACGCGTGAACGCATCGATCGCCCACTGCGGCGAGCCCCACCAGAGACAATCCGTGCCCCACACGACTCGATCGACGCCGTAGTACTTGATGTTCTTTCCGAGGCCGTGCGCCGCCATCACTGGATCGATCACCGAGAGCGTGTTGAAGAAGCTGCCGAGCTCGCAGTAGACGTTGTTCATTTTGGGATTGCGTTTCTTGATATCCATCAACACGTTGTGCCAGAGAAAATCGCCAGTGGTCGGGTCGTACTGGTTGCTCTCTTTCCAGTTCGGTTCGCTCGATCCGTGTTTGATCGCGGAATGATAGACCACGAAATTGAAGTCCGGATTTCGAAGCGCCGCCTTCTCGATGTCTTTCGGATTGGCGAGGTGACCAAGCGTACGTGATTGATATGAGTAACCCTTGTGAACGCTGATTAGCTTGATGCCCCGTTTGCGGGATTCTTCGATAAACCACTGCGAGTTGTCGTCGTCGACCTGAAACCCGTTTCCTGTTTGGCCTGGATCAGTGTGGCAGTACCACTTCCACGAGCTAATGCCGTAAACGTTGATCTCGCGTTCCATCTGCTCGATCAAACTCGCCTTGTCCATCGTGTCGGTAGTCTTGTTCCAGTAATGATTGGGCGCGAGATTTCCGTGATTCAAGGCGCGCTGCGAACCCGCCATCTCGTTGATCTCTTTTCGTGCTTTCGACATCAACCAGCTCGGAAGGATCTTTCCCGAAACACCAGGAGTGCGTTCCATGTCGACCAGCACTTTGTTATTTGCGTCGCGCAACAGCTCACGACCGGGAACACCGGAGATGACAACCATCATCGTCTCGCTATCGAGAAACATCTCCTTGACGAAGTTTCGGAAACCGTAGGCCTCGGCATCATTCTTCAGTTGGAAGCCCATGTTCTTCACAAATTCGGCATTGCGAAAACCGCCAATCGGAAGACCGTTAGTGAAGTGTGATTGCAAGTCGATGATGAAGTATTCGCTCTTCGGAAATTTTTCCTCTGTCGCTGCCGCTTCCCACGTCTCCATCTCGTCGACGTCCCAGACCGGACGAGAAAAGACTTTGTTCTGCGCGAGGAAACAGGTGGCAAGTCCCATCGTGCTGGCCATGAACCTGCGACGATCGATGCCCAACTTCTTCGCGCGCGCCTCAGACATTTCTCCAATCAGATGTTCGACGCGCTGCTGTGGCTCCGACTGCGGCCGCGGAATGAACTCTTCGTTCGACACCGCCTGCGTCGGCATGGGAGAGTCGACTCCCTTTCTAAAATCGCGAAGCGCTTTACGAATCCACATGAAGCGTTGCTCCTGTTTTATTTAATCTGTGTAATCTGTGGATACTGAACAACGGGCAATAGGGCTCGCGAAGGGTGCCCGCGATCGTGATGAATGGAATTAGTCGCAACCTGCGTGAGCGTGTCTGCGCGTAACGGACTTCCTGTATTTGGGTTCGGATCGAAGCGCGGGCTGTTCGAACTACTTATGTGAATTGCGATGCGATGTCCCTTGTTGAAGATGATGCTGGTGGACCAGAGATCGATCTTGAACTTGTAGACCTGTCCCTTCTTCATGAACACTTCGCGATCGAAGCCTTCGCGGAACCGCGCCCGTAAAACCGAATCGAGCACGAGCCTCTCAGTACCGTCGGGATAAACGTCAACCAGCTTGGCCGTAAAATCAGTGTCACGCGCATCGCTTTCGGCCCACAGTTCAACTGCGATTCGTCCCGTTACTTCAACAGGTGATTGCAAGACGGGCGTAGCAAACTTCAACACGTCGCTACGTTCGCCAACCGCTCGCTGATCCATCGGACCCTTTTTCAAAAACAGATTCGCGCCGCCGATTGTTGGTACCGGGTTGTTGGGATCGTACTTGTAGCGGTCGAAACTCAGTCGTTCTTTTGGTGCTTGCTCGCTGAGTGTGCCGCCGGAATTCAGATAGTAAGAAGTGGTTTTGGTGGCGACGGGCCAGGTCGGGGAAGTGCGCCATTCGTTTCCCGGAGCCTGCGGGTCCATGACGTCGCCCATCACGTAATAACGCACGGGTGGCTCGTTCATGATTCCGTTGTTGACGCCTTTGAGCCAGTACTCGAACCAGCGCTTTGCTAAGTCGAGCGACATCGTTCCGCCAAACGCACCGGCGCCCGAGTTTGCCGGATACTTCACTTCTTCAAGCTGACCGTGGCCCCACGGTCCCATGATCAACTTCTGCTTTCCGGTTCCGGGCGCGCCCGCTTTCGCTTGTAGTCCGACAAAGTTGTCGATGTTTCCCTGGCTGAAGATGTCGTACCAACCACCATAGTTATAGATGGGTATGTGGACTTGCTGCCAGTGCTTCGACATGTCGGCGCGGTCGTAGAATTCACTTCGCACGGCGTGTTTGAAGATCTCCTGGAGGACCGATTCGGCTTTCTGTCGTTTGAGCCAGTCCTCGTTCAACTCTTTACGGAAGACTCCACCCATGAAGCTCGATTGGTCGTACACGCTCGAGCGCGCAACCATCACGAACGCAGCGACGAGGTGTGGCGGATTAGCCATTGCAGCTTCGTTGGCGGTGATTCCCATCGCGGAGGCGCCAAACATTCCGACTTTCCCGTTCGACCACGGCTGCTTCGCGAGCCATTCGACTGTGTCGTAACCGTCTACCTGATCGTCGACGAATGGACGATACTTCCCCTCGCTTTTGAACGTGCCGCGAACATCCTGAGCGACAAACGCGAAACCGTTCCTGGTCCATTCGGCGTTGGAGCGCGTTTGCGATTGCTTTCCGTAGGGAGTGCGGACGAGAACGACAGGCCATGGTCCGGAGCCTTCCGGGAGGTAAATGATGGTGGAAAGCTTCACGCCATCGCGCATCGGCACCATCTCTTCGCGAGGATCCACAGGTACCGGCGGAATGCCGTAGAAGAGAACGGCAACAATCGAAACAAGGAATAGTTTTTTGAGACTCATGGCTGGTTACCGAACGGTCGGTAAAGTAGCATTGCGATCCAAAACGGTCAAGGATCTTTATCTGTGGATGAAGCCTTCCACAATAACTCCGCGACGTCCATCACCCGCATCTCGCGATCTCCTCGCTGCGCGTTGATGCCGTCTTCCATCATGGTCATGCAAAAGGGGCAGCCGACTGCCAGGACGTCTGCACCAGTAGCGAGCGCCTCACGCGCGCGTTCCTGATTGACTCGTTTGTCCGGCGGCTCGTCTATAAAACTCATCCCACCACCACCGCCGCAGCAAAAGCTTTTCTCTTTACTTCTTGCCATTTCAACCGTTGCTTTACTGGAGATCTGCACGAGTTGTCGGGGAGCGTCGTAGACATCATTCTGCCGGCCCAGGTAACAGGGATCGTGAAAGGTCACGCTTTCTTTCGTCGTTGCGATTGGCTTGAGCTTTCCTTCGCTTACCAGGCGCGATAGATATTCACTGTGATGATAAACCTCGAAGTTGCCGCCAAAGTGTGGATACTCGTTACGAAATGCGTTGAAGCAGTGAGGACATGAAGTGACGACCTTCCTGACATTGTGTTTCTTCAGACTCTCGACGTTCTCTTTCGCAAGCATCTCATAGAGAAACTCGTTCCCAATCCGTCGCGCCGGATCGCCGGAACACTTTTCGTCTCGCCCGAGAATCGCAAACTTGACTCCCGCGCGATCGAGAAGCTGCGCGGTCGATCGCGTCACCTTTTGATTTCGTTCGACGAGAGCTCCGCCACAACCTACCCACAAAAGTACCTCGGCATCCTGCACCTCGCTGATGTGCTTGACGTCGAGACCGTCAGCCCAGTCGAGGCGAGTCGCGTTTGTACCACTAAAAGGATGTCCACGCTTCTCGAGCGACATGATCGCCTGCTGCATCGACTCCGGAAACTCGGCTTCTTCCATCACCAGAAACCTGCGCATATCGACAATCTTCGGCATTTGCTCGATAAAAACCGGACAAGCCTGCATGCACGCGACACACGTTGTGCATTGCCAGAGCGCTTCCGGTGAAGTTGCTGGAGTAGAGCCGATGATCGCTGAGGTGAGACCGTTGGCGTGCATTGCATCGCGCAAGTCCAGGACGATATCTCGTGGCGAGAGTTCTTTTCCCACAGTGTGCGCCGGACAAACTGCCGTGCAACGTCCACATTCGGTGCACGCGTCAAGATCGAGCAAGTCTTTCCACGTGAATGCGGCGAGTGAGTTCACGCCGAAGCTCTCTGTCTTCTCGAAATCGATATGCTTTAGCGACGCTCCGAGCGGCCGGAGTTGCGCTGTGTAGATATTCAGCGGCGCGGTAAACACGTGCATCATCTTCGTATAGGGAAACCACGCCAGGACACCAAAACTCAGCAACAGGTGAAACCACCACGTGAACCGATGGGCCGTTTGCATAGTCGACTCGCTCAGCACGGGAAGGGAAATGCGAGCGACCAGATTCCCGACCGGCGAATAGCTGGCCCATGGATCGTTGGTCGCAGCTATGCGCCAGCCTTCCAACAGAAATCCTTGCAAACAGATCAAGGCAATGAGGACGAGAAGCCACGTAGCTTCGTCGGTGTAAACAAGCTTCTTTGGTCGCGCGAAGTAACGCCTTATCGCAGCCAGACCAACTCCTGCGAGCACTAAAGCGCCAAACAAGTCGACGATGAACGATTGAAAATACAGATAGAATTGGCCGCGCATGATCGCAGTACCGAAATCTGCATCGAGCGCGACGACCGTCGTGGCTATGGTTAAAACTACAAAACCATAACTGATGAACCGGTGAAACGTGCCGGCGTAGACGTCGCGAGCAGTTCTTCGTTGTGCGAGTGCGTGTTTGAAGACGAGTTTGAGTCGCGTCAGTGGCTGATCAAAACGAGCATCTGCCGCGCCTCGTCGCCATTTTTTGACTTGCCGGTAAAACCCGTAGACAAAGATCGCGAGTGCGGGCAACAGCAGAACATACATCACCCAGATATGAGATATGTTCCAGTAAATCTGGCGCGTCGCACCCGCTGGGTTCATGTTTGAGAGTTTTGTATGGCTATGAGTTTTTGGCGCAGGAGCGGAACAACCTTCCGGTAGTCTTCGACGATTCCAAACCGGCAATGCTTGAAGATAGGCGCGTCGGGATCGGTGTTGATTGCGGCGATGTTTTTGGCTTCCGAGATACCGGCCATGTGTTGACTGGCGCCGGTGATGGCGATGGCCAAATACAGATCGGGAGTAACTTTCTTCCCAGTCTGTCCGACTTGTAAAGTCGGCGGCATCCAGCCGGCATCGCATGCGGCGCGCGAAGCGGCGAGCTGCGCGCCCAATAGTTCAGCGAGCGGTTTCAATTCGTCGTTGAAGGGTTCCGGACCACCGATACCGCGCCCGCCGGAAACTATGACGCGTGCTTCTTCCAAACGCTGTTCACTTTGTGACTCACGTTTGCGCTCCACGATCTTTGTTCGTGTGTCGATGGGAATTTCTAAACTCAACTCGGTGATGTTGCCCGGCTCACTTAGTCGATTGGCTGGACCAAAGGAACGGGAGCGCGTCCATAGTACGGCCGGCGTACGCTTGAGCTCGATTGTTGCCTGAGCCTTTCCACCATAAACCTGCCGCGCGACGTGCAAAGCCTGTTCATGGACCGTTATGTCGACGACATCTCCGACTGCCGCACCACCGAGTCGATAAGCGAGTCGCGGCGTAACCTCCTGGCTGTAAGTATCATTTCCAAGCACAACCGCAGCCGGCGATAGTTGACGACATGTTTCCGTTAACGCGCTCAGTGCCTGCTCCGGTTGATACTCACTGCCGTCGACGACGATAACTTTGTCGACGACTGTGGCGACTTCCTGCGCGATCGCTGGCGATTGCTGACTCAGGACGATTGCTGTCAGTTGGGAGTCCAGCTTTTCTGCAAGTCGCCGTCCGGCGCCGGCAAGCCCTTGCACTGCGCGGTCAAACCCGGCTGGACTGATTAAGCAGATTACGACGTCATTCATAATGCGCTGGTAACTTCTGTGATTCGTTTCGCTAAACTTTCAACACGCGCGTCGAGTGTGTCGCCGGTAACAAACTCACATCGGGACTCTTTCTGCGGAATGCTCAAGTCGACGACTTCGTAATAGTTGTCGTCCTCGATTTCGTAGCCCAAATCCGCGAGTGTCCACTGAGTCAGCGGCTGACGGTAGGACATCATCACGTCGCGTACTTTGGGTATGCGCGGGACATTGTGTTCATCGTTTGTGATGCTTACTACGAGCGGTGTTTGAGCTTCTAACACCTCACTGCCCGAATCGGTCTGGCGGTTCAGCCGGAGTCTGGCGTTCATAGGCTCGATTCGATCGACGAACGAGACACACGGCATTTTCAGCTCTTCCGCGAGCAACCCGGCTGTTTGTCCAGCGCCCCAATCGCCGGCTTCGCGTCCAACCATGATGAGATCAAACGATCCGAGCTTACGAATCGCGGCTGCGAGCACCTGGGCCACAGTTAACGGATCAGGATTGGAAGTCTTGTCGTTTATAACCAACGCAGCCGCGTCCGCCTTCATTGCCAGCGCTTTTCTCAGCGAGTCTTCGGCCGTGGACGCGCCAAAGGAGAGGACCGAAATCTTCGTGTCGCTCAAAGTCTCGCGAAACTGCAACGCCGTCTCGAGCGCATTCTCACAAAAGATATTCGTGACGAGGTTTGCATTACCACGCTCAGCCTCACGCTTCGCCGGATCGACACGAAACTCACGCGCCGGAATCTCCGGATCGAGAATCTGTTTGATACAAACAAGAATGTTCATTCAAAATCCGCGCTTCTTTATCCGTTATATCCGCGGCCTATTTGTTCTTCACCACTCGGAGCGCGGGTTTCCTGGGGCTTGCCTCCGGTCGCAATAAACCATTAAGCGCGATCTTCGAGATCTGTTCCGCAACCTGTTCCTCAGTCAACGATCCATTTTGCCGGAACCAGCGCGATAGCCAACTGATCATTCCCAACAAACTGAACGTCGCCGCCGTGGTGTCCACATCCTGAAGCTTGCCTTCGGATTTCAGCGAGTTCATAAGCTCGCGCAGCCGGTTGAAGTATTCACGTTTACGACGCGTGATGATTCGGTTTTGAGCCGGGGTGAGCGCGGTTATTTCGTCGACGAGTATTGTGATCGCTCCCTGTCCGCGTGTAACGAGTTGCGCATGACTACGAATGATGAAATGAAGACGCTCGACTGAATCGGG
>Ga0068871_100001401_pt1 | contig 16134 bp, 17 predicted proteins | sample KBSMisM72_FD_72750 | JGI IMG/M metagenome (GOLD analysis project Ga0068871, IMG submission 72750) | Miscanthus rhizosphere microbial communities from Kellogg Biological Station, Michigan, USA - KBS Miscanthus M7-2 | ecosystem: Host-associated > Plants > Roots > Rhizosphere > Soil ... | reverse complement strand
ACGACTCGTGCGCCGGGGCGAAGCTTCTGTCCCGGATGCATCAACGCCTGCCAATCCTGCGCGCCCGGCATCGCAGACGCGACCGCGCCGCTCGCTTCCCGCCCAATCAGGAGGCATTCGACCGCGCCCCCGCTCGGCACACGCCGTCCGAGCAGCCGCGCGGGAAACACACGCGTATTGTTGACGACGACGACATCGCCTTCGCGAAGGGCCGTCGGGAGATCGTGAATCGAGCCGTGGACGATGCCGCCGCTGCGGCGATCGAGTTGGAGCAGCCGTGCCCCGCCGCGCTGCTGGGCCGGTTCCTGGGCAATCAGTTCGGGAGGAAGATCGAAGTCGAACTCGCGAACGTCCACGTTCGCGAGTGTACGCCAGCCGGCTCAGTGAATCAGGTGGGGCGTCCGAAGCGCCCGGGCTTCGCGGCGGTCATCCGCCAGGATCGTCCAGAGCGCCTGATCGTGATACACACCGTTCCGGAGAAACGACCGGTGGAGGACGCCTTCCTGCGTTGCACCCAGCTTCTCAAGGGCGCCGTTGCCTCGCCCGTTCTTGAGCGCCGCGCGCGCCTCGAGCCGATGAACACCTACGACGTCGAACACGAAATCGAGCACAAGTCCGGCGGCTTCGTGGAACAGGCCGCTGCCCCAGTGCTCGGAGCCGAGCGCAAAACCCCATTCCGCGATGTCGAAACCCGGCTGGAGCGCCCGGACCTGGAACAGGCCGACGACGGTGTCGCTGTTGTTGAGGGTAATGCCGAACGCGAACGACTGCTGCGCTTCACGCTGACGCTGCGTCCACGCGATGAACTTCTCGAAACCCTCGAGCGTTGGCGGCGGCGGCGAAATCAGGCGCGTCACTTCCGGCTCGCCAAAGGCCGCCAGCAACGCGTGCGCGTCGGAGGCGCGCAGTTCCCGTAACGTGACCGACGTTCCCAGGAGAACGGGCAGCCCCGCGGCCCAGTTCCTGGATTTTGGCGTCGAGACGACCGGTGAGACGGATGGGAACTCTTCGAACCGAGACGCGATAGCCATTACCGTGCCCCCAGCAGTACGGTCGATGTGCCCCATACGATGTTGTCCAGGTCGGACTCGGTACCCCAGACGATATTGTCCAGATCGGATTCAGTGCCCCAGACAATGTTGTCGTCGCTGTCCGATGTTCCCCAGATGATGTTGTCGTTGCTGTCCCACGTGCCCCAGATGATGTTGTCCGCATCGTCGTAGGTGCCCCAGACGATGTTGTCTTCGTCCATGGTGCCCCAGATGATGTTGTCGTCATCTGAAGTGCCCCAGATGATGCTCTTGCCGCTGGTGCGCTGGCCGATCACCCGCGTGTTCCAGACCAGGTGCGTGCCCCAGATGATGTTGTCGTCATCGGAGGTGCCCCAGACGATGTTCCGGACCTTCACGGTCACATGGGCGCCCCAGATGCCGTTGGTGCCCCAGATGATGTTCCGGCTGCGGATCTTCGCGTGGGTGCCCCAGACGATGTTGGTGCCCCAGATGATGTTGTTGTAGTAAAGGACCTGACCGCCGAGGACCGCGTTGTTCCAGATGATGCTTTCGGACCACGGGTTCGACGTGCCGCCGATCATCGTGTAGCCCGGCACACCGGTGTGCAGCCACCACGAGTTCATCCGCGCATCGGTGTCGATTGATTTCGCGAGCGTGACCGCGCCGCCCGCGTTCAGTTCGCCGGCGCCCTGCGTCAGGTAGTCCGCGCCAGCGAGTCGAATCGCCGTGAATTCGAGAATGCCCTTGACGGTGTTCGGCGTGAGGCCCGCGTTCGCGTCGAGCACGAGCGCGGCCGCGCCCGCGGTAATCGGCGCCGACATGCTCGTCCCGCTCAGGTCGAGCATCGGGTGGCCGTTGACCGTCTGCCGGTTGTTCGGCAGGTTCGTGTAGAGATAAGACGAAGGATCCGTGTCGGACACCAGGTGCACACCCGGCGCCACGAGGTCCGGCTTCGCGAGCGCGTCAAACCACGTCGGCCCGCGCGAGCTGAACGCCGCGACAGCGTCGCCGTCGCGCGCGATCGTGTTCTTCGTGTCCACCGCGCCGACCGCGATGCAGGAGGGCGCGTTCGCCGGCGAGTTGATGCCGGCGTAGCCGGACTCGCCGTCGCCGTTCTGATCCAGCCCGTTGTTGCCCGCCGCCACGACCACCACGATGCCGGCCTTCACGGCGCGCTCGACGGCCTGCACGAGCGGGTCGTACTTGGCCGGCGCGTAAATGGGATGGCCGAGCGACAGATTGATGACCTTCACGTGGAGCGTGCGGTTGTTGGCGATGACGTACTCGATCGCCTTGATGACCAGGCTCGTCGTGCCCACTCCCTGGCCGTCCAGCACCTTGAGCGCGACGAATCGCACGCCCGGGGCCACGCCCTGATGCTCGTAATTCGACAGGACGCCGCCGCTGCCGATCAGGCCGGCCACGTGCGTTCCGTGCCCGAACTCGTCATACGGGGCCGGCTGCGTCGGCTGGCCATTCGACAGCTTCGTGAAATCGTAGAAACCCGCGATCCGCGACAGCGGAAGGTCGGGATTCGGCGACAACCCGGAATCGATCAACGCGACAACCACGCCCTCGCCGTCGACGCTTCCCGGCGCCGCGACGTTGGTCAGGCCGAGTGTCTGGCGGAGAACGTTCTCGGGAGCCGCCGGCGATGAGGCCGGCGACGGCTTGATTTGCGCCGCGGAGACGGGCGCCGCGAACCGGCGCGAGGCCGGACCCGCGCCGAACGCGCGGACAGCTGCGTCGGCGGACACCGACTGCACCCAGGGGTGCTTCGCCAGTTCGTCGACGTCTTCGCTGTGAACGACGGCCGACAGCGCGTCGCCGTCGGTCTCGTCGCTGACAATGTCGCCATGCCCCTGAAGGGCCTTCTTGATGTCACCCCGATGTCCGGGCGCCGTCATGACGATGACACGCTGCGAGCTCGTGCCCCTGCGGAGCGATGCGCGAAGCGATCGGTCTACTTTTGAAGCCGAGAAGGAATCCTGCGCGTTGGCGGAACCAGCACCGAGGCACACCAGAAGAGCTGCAAGAACCAGGGAACACACACGGCGGGTAAGAATCACAGCCGACGAGCTAGCAACTTTCCCGCCATCGCTCGAAGCGACACAGAAATCAACGGGAAGTCACTGATGACGAATGGGATATAGGATTGTCTGATAATTAGTGGTCTTCTAAATGACACTATGGATTTGTTCAGGATTGAAACAGCAGATATTTCTATCATGGCACACTTGGATAGTTTTCCTAGCAATTAGGTCGATATGTGACTTTGTGGACCGATTTAGCACACGCTGTCTCATAATAAAACACACCGGACATGGCGACATTTCTGCGACTAAACCGTTGATACAACAGGGCTTGTCTACATAAATCGACCGAGATTGAACCGGCCCTTCACCTGGACGAGGGATTTCCACAGGTCGCCGAGCTTCTTGACGCGTGCCGGCACGTTCCTCGTGGTGAAGTCCTCGATACGAAGGCCACGCTCGACTTCCTTCCACGTCACAGGGGTCGAGACCGCCGCCGCCGGATGTGGCCGAACCGAGTATACGGATGCGAGCGTCCGGCCCCACGCATTCTGGTTGTAGTCCACGAGCACGCGGCCTGCCGGACGATTCGCCAGGCGATACTCGGCCGTCATCAGTTTCGGATTCCGCGCGGCCAGCTCCTGGCCCAGGGCTTTCGCAAACGTCCACACCTGCTTCTGCACAGGTCCGCGCACGATGGGCGTGTACACATGCAGACCCCTGGAGCCGGTGGTCTTCACGACAGAGGGCATCTTGAGCGCGTCGAGCGCCTCGCGCACGACAAGCCCCGCTTCGAGCACCTGTTCGAAGGAGGCGCCGGCGCCTGGATCCAGGTCGAAGTGCAGGTAGTCGGGCCGGTCCACATCGTCGGTCCGCGCGTACCACTGGTTGAGATCGATGCAGCCGAGATTCACGACCCACAGCAATGACGCCGTGTCCTGAATCACCGGGAAGTCGATCACGTTGCCGGATCCGTGATGGACGGCGCACGTCTCGATCCACTCCGGCCGCGGCGTCGGTGCGCGCTTCATGAAAAAGAACGCGCCCGACGCGCCGTGCGGGTAACGCTTCATGACCATCGCGCGATCGCGGACGTGTGGCAACAGCACGCTGGCCACGGAGGCGTAATACTGCAGGAGGTCGCCCTTGGTCAGGCCAAGCTCCGGCCAGAACAGCTTGCGGAGATTCGTGAGGCGGACGTCCTTGCCGTCCACGTTCAGGACGACATTGTCCTCGCCGCGCGGAATCGTCAGGGCCATGCGGTTCGAGGTTTGCGCGGGAGCCTCGGCGGCCGCGGGCCGTGCCGCACCGCCCCAGCGACCGGCACGTAATCGAGCTCCACGCCCTCGCTGACTTTCCGCAGCAGGAGGCCTCCGCGGCTCATGTCGCCCCGTCCAACGAAGTCCACGGGGAACCGCAGGCGCTCGCCGAAGATGTCTCCGAGCACGCCGACATACTTCGGCGAAGCAATGCTCCCGAGCAGCACCACCTCCCGCTCCGTTCCGATGCCCTGCAGCAACAGCTGCGCGCTGCGCTCGAGCGCGGTCCGGTAGCCCGCGTTCGCCAGGTCGATATCCCCCTCGGCAAATTCCAGAATCTCGCCGTGTGTCACACGGATGTCGGGACTCTGCAGCCCCGATGTGGGCGTGATGACGTGGATATCCTGCGCGGGGGCGAAATGCCGGGCGTATGTCAGCTTGCCGCGGAAGTACAGGCTGCTGAAGAACGTGAAAACATCGCCGAGCGGCGCACCTTCAGCCGACCGGAGGCGCGCCGCGAGCTGGCTGGCGGAACGGGGCGACAGTAACTGGGCCGCCCGCCTGCCGCGGCAACTCGCCGGAGAAAGGATGAAGACCCGATTCAAAATCCCCAGCGCAGCAGCACGGCCCCGACGGTGAAGCCGGCGCCCACCGATGCCAGCAGGACGAGGTCGCCTTTCTTGAGCCGCCCGGTGCACACTGCGTCGTTCAGCGCGAGGGGAATCGTGGCGGCCGTCGTATTGCCGTACTTGTCGATGTTGATGATCATCTTGTCCGGCGACAGGCCGAGCTTTTCGGTGGCCGATTCGATGATGCGCCGGTTGGCCTGGTGGGAGACGAAGAGGTCCAGGTCGGACGTCTTCAGCCCGTTGCGCTCGAGAATGCGGGTCGCGATTTCCTCGGTTTTCCTCACCGCGAACTTGAAGACCGCGCGCCCGTCCTGTTTCACGTAGTGCATTCGCTGATCGACGGTTTCGTGCGAGGCCGGCCGGAGGCTGCCGCCGCCGGGCATGAAGAGCGCGTCGCCTCCGCTCCCGTCAATCTCGTGCTCGAAGTCCAGGATCGCCACCCGATCGTCCTCGGCGGCCGAGACCACGACAGCGCCGGCGCCGTCTCCGAAGAGGACGCACGTCGCGCGATCCTTGTAGTCGATGATGCTCGACATCACGTCGGCGCCCACCACCAGCGCGTGGTCGTGCGCTCCGGTGGCCACCAGCTGGCTCGCGGTCGTCAACGCATACGTGAAAGCCGAACACGCGGCGCTGAGGTCGAACCCCCACGCGTGGGTGGCTCCGATCTTGTGTTGAATGAGGCATGTGGTGCTTGGAAAGAGCATGTCGGGCGTGACGGTGCCCGTGATGATGAGGTCGATGTCCGCCGGCGTGAGACCGGCCTGGGCAATCGCCTTGACCGCCGCTTCCTTGCCCAGGTCGGACGTCGCGACTCCAGGCGCCGCGATATGCCGCTCGCGGATCCCGACGCGCTGCATGATCCAGTCGTCGGTCGTGTCGACGAGCTTCTCCAGATCGGCGTTCGTCAACACGTTCGGCGGCACATATGTCGCCAGTGACCTGATCGTTGTCGGCCTGCCGCCGATACGACTGATTTTGCGCGCACTCACCACAGTCGCGAATCCCTTCTTCGATCGTCAGGGGCCTCGAGCCCGAAATATTGATAAGCCCGCGCCGTCGCGACGCGGCCGCGCGGCGTACGATCGATAAAGCCGGCCTGAATCAGGAACGGCTCGTAGATATCTTCGATGGCGTCCTTCTCTTCGCTGATGGCGGCGGAAATGGTGCCGACGCCGACGGGCCCACCTCCGAACTTGTCGATGATGGTCCGCAGCAGCTTGCGATCGACTTCGTCGAACCCGTGCTCGTCCACCTCGAGCAGCTTGAGCGCGGCGTGAGTGACGTCGAGGGTGATGGTACCCGCGGCTCGCACCTGCGCGTAGTCGCGCACGCGCCTGAGCAGGCGATTGGCAATTCTGGGCGTGCCGCGGGAGCGCCGCGCCAGTTCGGCGGCGGCGCCGTCTTCGAGCGGCACGCGGAGGATGCGCGCCGACCGGCGCACGATTTCTTCGAGGTCGCGCTCCGCGTAGAACTCCAAACGGTGCACGATGCCAAAGCGGGCGCGGAGGGGCGACGTCAGCAGGCCCGCGCGCGTCGTCGCCCCGATCAGCGTAAATTTCTGGAGGGGCACCTTCATCGATCGGGCGCTCGGACCCTGGCCGATCATGATGTCCAGCTCGTAGTCTTCGAGCGCGGGATACAGGATCTCCTCGATCGTCGCGGACATCCGGTGGATCTCGTCGATGAACAGCACTTCGCGATCGCCGAGGTCCGTCAGAATACCGGCCAAATCGCCGGGCTTCTCGAGCACCGGACCCGACGTGGCGCGAACGCCGACGCCGAGCTCGTGCCCGATGACATACGCCAGCGTCGTCTTGCCGAGGCCCGGAGGACCGTAGAGCAGTACGTGGTCGAGCGCCTCGCTGCGCTTGGTGGCCGCGGCAATGGAAACCTGCAGGTTTTCACGGACGCGGTCCTGTCCGATGTAGTCGTCGATGGCGCGCGGGCGCAGGCCGGCTTCGTCCTGCGCCTCCTCTTCGACACGGGCGGCGGTCACAATGCGATCGTTCGTCACGGCAGGGATGTCACTTCGCGACTTCTCTCAGGGCCTGCTTCAGCGTACGCTCGAAACCCGCTTCCCGGCCGGTCGTTTTCAAGGCCGCGTCGACCGCCTTCTCGGCAAGCGGCCGATGATACCCCAGGTTCATCAGCGCCGAGAGCAGATCGTCGCGCAGTCCCGTTCCCGCGACCGCGATGCCGTCCGCCGCTTCCACCACGTGGGCGCGGGGGAGGCGATCCTTCAGCTCCAGCACGATGCGCTCGGACGTCTTTTTCCCGACTCCCGGGATGGCTGTCAGGCGAGCCAAATCGCCGCGCTCGATCGCACTCACCAGATCGGGCGGCTCGATTCCCGACAAGACCGCCAGCGCGAGCTTCGGTCCGATGCCGCTGATGCTGATCAACCGATTGAACAGATCCAGTTCGAGCGCCGTCGAGAACCCGTACAAGGCCAGCGCGTCCTCGCGCACGTGCGTATGCACGCGCAGCGCAACGTCGGAGCCGGGTTCGCCGAGGCCATAAAACGTGGACAACGGAACGGCGACGTCGTACCCGACGCCGCCGACGTCCAGAACCACGCGCGTCGGCTGCTTCTCGAGGATCCGTCCACGCAGGTGGGCGATCACGGGCGAAAGTGGCGCCAGCTCGTCGCCGACTTCGGCGCGCGCGCCACGGGCATCGCGTCAACCAGCCGCGCGCGCGGATGCGAGTTCACGTGGCAGATCGCCACTGCCAGCGCGTCGGCGGCATCGTGCGGCGAAGGCACGGCCGTCAACCCGAGCAACAGCTTGACCATCTGCTGGACCTGCGGCTTCTCCGCCCGCCCGTAGCCGACCACCGCGCGTTTGATTTCGGCCGGCGTGTACTCGAACACGCCCATGCCCGCCTCCACGGCGGCCAGCATGGCCACGCCGCGCGCGTGTCCCAGCTTCAACGCGCTGCGGACGTTCGCGGAATGGAACAGGTTCTCGATGGCGACCGCATCCGGGCGGCATTCGATCAGCAGCGCGGCGAGCCGGGTGTGAATGACGAGAAGCTTTTCAGGGAACGTCGCGTGCGGAGGAGTGCGGATGGCGCCGCAGACGACCATGCGGTGCCTCGACCCGTCGGTTTCCACGCAGCCGTAGCCGGTGCGCTCGGAACCAGGGTCGATCCCGAAAATCTTCACGCGAGCGAGGCCTCGATCTCCTTCTCCGAAATGTCGAAGTTCGACCAGACATGCTGGACATCGTCGTAGTCGTCGAGCGCTTCCATGAGCTTCAACATCTGCTGCGCGACCTTGCCTTCGAGCTTCACGTAGTTCTGGGGAATCATCGAGACCTGCGCGCTGGTCGGTTCGATGCCCAGGCCCTTCACGGCGTCGTTCACCGCGGTGAACGCCTCCGGCGCGCTCAGGACTTCCCAATTGTCGTTGTCGTCCTGCAGATCGTCCGCGCCGGCGTCGAGAACGGCGCTCATCAGCTTGTCCTCGTCCGCCTTCGCCTTCTCGATGACGATATAACCCTTCTTGGCGAACATCCAGGCGACCGCATTCGCGGCAGCGAGGTTGCCGCCGTGTTTTTCGAGCAGGTGCCGCAGCTCGCCCACCGTCCGGTTCTTGTTGTCGGTGAGCACGTCGATGATGACGGCGGCGCCGCCGGGCCCGTAGCCCTCGTACTGCGCTTCCTCGTACGACACGCCGGGCTCTTCACCGGTGCCGCGCCGGATCGCGCGCTTGATGTTCTCCGAAGGCATGTTCGCGGCCTTGGCGTCGGCGATGACGGTTCGCAGGCGCGGGTTCATGTCGGGATCGCCGCCGCCGGCCCGTGCCGCGACGGTCAATTCCTTGATGAGGCGCGTGAACATCTTGCCGCGCTTGGCGTCGAGCGCGCCCTTCTTGTGCTTGATGGAGGCCCATTTCGAATGGCCGGACATGGTTGAACTCCCGATTCTAAAATCCCGAAAAACCCCAGACAAATCAACGAGATGGAACGGAAAATCTTACACCTTTTCCGCCAGGAGGATCCAGACGTCCGCTCGCGCGTCCCAGGGCCGGCCGCGATAGTCGCCCAGCACGGCCTTGACGCGGAATCCGGCGCGTTCGACGCGCCGGGTCATCTGTGGCACGGTCAGCGTCCGAAAGGTCAGATCGAAGCGATGCTCGCGCGTGCGGCCGCCCCGGCGTTCGACATACCGCTGCTCGAACGTCGTGAGCCGGCGCCTGGGATCCTGGCGGACCGATTCCACCAGCGTCAGATGCGCCCCTCCCCGTGCCCGTCCCACGAGTTGGACTTTGTTGGAGTATTCGCGCCAGTTCGGGACGTCGGGCACCAGGTCGATGCCAAATGTGCCGCCGCGCCGGACCACGCGCGCCACAGACTCGAGCGTGGCGCTCAGATCGCGCTCGCGGACCAGCGACTGCAGCACGCCGTACGGGGCGAGCACCATGGAGAAGCGTCCGTGCTTGAAGGGAAGCGAGCGGATGTCGGCGCGCACGAACGAAACGGTCCGGGGAGTTCTAGAGGTTCGAGGGGTTCGGGAGGCCCGTGCCGCGGCGCGTGCCAGCATCGGCGCCGACCTATCAACGCCGACAATGGTCACGCCGGCGCGCGCCAGCGGGATGGAAATGCGTCCCGTCCCGCAGCCAAGCTCGAGCACCGATCCGTCCGCCTCGAGGGCGACGCGCTGCCAGAACGGCACGTCTCTTCGTCCGAGCGTCCGCGCATTTTCCCAGTCGTAGAATGGGGCATACTCGTCCCACCCCTCCCAGCCCTCACTCAATTTCGTCATCTGGTCATCTCGTCATCGGGTCATCGTTTTGAAATTGAGCCATTTGAAAAATTGTCAAACGATGACCAGATGACGAAATGACCAGACGAACAGATGATTAGTCCGAGACCGCGAGTTCTCCGGGGACAATCGGTCTTGTGCGGGGAAGACGGCCGAGCCGCGCCAGGTTCCCGACGAAGGCCAGGATGCCGAGGAAGACCAGCAGCTTGACGGAATCGCCCACGCGCGTGCGTGGGATGACCTTCCACATGAGCCAGAGTGCGGGCTGCGCCCAGCACACGGCCCACACCGAGCCGTAGAAATATCGCCGCTCGTGTCCCTCGCCCTTGGTCGACGGCTTCACGCGCGGCAGCCGTCCCAGCGCTCCCAGAAGCCAGATCGCGCCCGCGATCGGAAAGTACGCGACGCGGTAAATCTGCTTGAGATACCACTCGCCCGTGACGATCGCGATGACGAGGCCCGTGATGTTGAGCAGCGCGAAGGTGATGACCTCGCTCCACGCGAACGTGTAGCACACGCGGCGGTAGAGCGGGTTCGGGCGATCCTCGGTGAAGCGGATGATGTACGGCCGCGGCTCCACGCCCGGCAGGCTGCCTCGAAGGCCGGCGAAACCGGTGCCCACGATCACCACGCCGAGCCACAGCGCCATCCGGGCATCAAACCCGTGCTCGAAGAGATCGAACGTCAGTGGACCGGGCGCGATGAAGAAGACGAAGATCCAGATCGGCCAGTGATTGAATCGGTAGTAAAGCTTGTTGCGCTCACGGATCTTGCGTTGCGACGCATATTCGACGGGAATCTCGGGCACGAACTCCTGCGCTCTTAGAGGGTGGACTTGCGACGCCGAGTATAACTCGGCGGGTGCACCGGCGCCGCCTGGCCCCACATGCCGCGCCTGGACGCCTGGGCATCCGCCTCCGCGCGCCGCAGTTCGGAGAGGCGCGTCAGGGGCACCCGGGCCGTGACCCGCGCCAGGCCTTCGCGCAGCAGCGCGGCGTTGACGAAAAGGCCATCCTCGCGCACGACATAGGCGAGGTGCCGGTTGTATCCGTCGAGCCGCTCCGCATCGGCTTCGAGCCGGACCCAGCGGTGCAGCACCAGCTCGATCAGTTTTTCGCGGGCCTCGTAGGCAAACGGCGCCGCCGTGTCGTGGCCGTGCGCAAGCTCGGGAGCGTCGATGCCAAGCAGCCTGACGCGGCCGACGCCCGCGACGTCGATCGTATCGCCGTCGAGAACGGCTCGAACGAGGACAGGATCGGAGTGGAGCGACGCTGGCATAGAAGCCATCGAAGCCATTGCCAGGGTCACAGCCGAAACGATGATCAGATTTTGCACGGGTCATCTCCTTTCGCGCGGGGTTACCGCGATTATGGAGACTCCGGTGCAATCGATCAGCCAGCCGGATCGACAGCCCGCCCCGTAGAGAGGCGATACAGCGCGATGCCGGCGGCAACGGCAAGGTTCAGCGAGTCCACGTCCGGATTGACGGGAATCCGCACGTGATGATCAGCGGCGGCCGACGAGGCATCGCTCAGGCCTGGACCCTCGCTGCCAAGCAGCAGCGCGAACCTGTCGGGACGCGGCGACGCTGCAAACTCGTCCAGGTCGCGTGCCGAATCCGCCGGCGTCAGGGCGACGAGCGTGAAGCCGCGCGCTCGCAGCGCAGCGAGCGCGGACGGCCATTCGCTCGCCCGATCCGCCAGGCGGGCGAAGGGCACGCGCAAGGTGGCGGCCATCGACGTGCGAATCGCCTTCCGATACAGGGGATCACACGACGCGCCGTCGAGCAGCACGGCGTCCGCGCCAAACGCCGCGGCGTTCCGGAACACACCGCCGACATTGTCCGCATTTGTGACGCCCTCGAGCGCGACGATGACCTCCGCGTGCCGAAGGAGTGCGTCCAGCGAAAGAGGCGCCGGCCGCACGGCCAGCGCGAGGCAGCCGCGATGCACGTCGTAACCCGTGATGCCGAGAAAATCGCCGCCGGCGCAGACGTAAACGGGGACGTCAGGGTCCAGGGTTTCCAACGCCGGCTCGAGTGCCCGGTATGCCGCCTCGCTCAGCAGCACCGACTGTATGGCGTAGCGGCGTTCGGCGATCAATCGCTCGACGACCAATCGTCCTTCGGCGACAAACTGGCCGCGTTGCCGCAGCAGTTCCGCGTCCGACACCGACTGGTACACGCTGACACGCGGGTCGCCGGGTCCGCTGACGCGCAGCACCTGCATCGGCTGCCGATCAGATCACGCGCGCCTGACGCATGACAGCCTCGGCTTTCTGCCGGATCTCGCGCGCCACCTCGAACGGATCGCCCTGTTGAAATTTCGGCAGGAACAGCTCGACCGACAGCGGACCGGCGTAGCCCTTCTCCGCCAGCTTCCGTAGAATCGCCACCAGCGGCGTCACGCCGTCGCCCGGGATGACGCGGGTGTTCTGGTCGAGCAGCTCCCGCGGCATATCCGGCACGTCCTGAAAATGCACGTGACCGATGTCGCCCGGCCGGAGCAGGCCGAGGTCTTCGAACTTACTCTGTCCGGACCAGAAGTGATAACAGTCGAACAGAATCTGCATGTTCGGATGCGACGCCTCGCGCGTCATGCGTAACATCGTGCCGAGCGTGGAGATAAACGAAGACGCGCGAACGAATTCCGCCATGGCCGTCATCCCGAACTGCTTCGCGACGTCACCGACCTGGCGCATGTTCTCCACGCCAGCCTTGTAGTCGTCCGGTGTGAATTTTGCCGTGGTGCCGGTCGGCGCGTACAACCGCGTGAGCCCGAGCGCGCTGAACATCTCGCAGCGTCTCTTGAGATCCTCCAGCCCGGCCGCGTGGTTCGGATTCGGCTCCCAGATGCCCTGAACGCCGCAGGCGGCCGACACGGGTGTCAACCCGAGGTCGGTCAAGACGCGGCGCGCAGCGGCGAGCGAGTCGGTCTTGAGAAACTCGTCCAGCAGCTGCGCGGTGAGTTCGACCTGTTTGATGCCCGCGCGCGCCCAGCCTTCCAGGGACTTCCGATAGCCCGCGCCGGCGGACGTGTTCTGGTGAAGGGCGAGCGACATTTTCTTGCCCGCGGGCTTCGGCGCCGCTGAATCGCCGAGGGCGGTGGTCTCCGGCGCGGCCGCCGCAAGAGACGCAAGCGGCACCAGAAGCATCGTTCGGCGTGACATCATGACTGGCTCCTGCGGTCCATGGCCATTCGCGTCGAGTATACGCGGCAGGACGCTCAGTATTGCCGGAAGGTCAGGTTGAAGCGCCCGTCGATGCCGAGCTCCTGGGGCGCTGTTCCAGGCGCGATACGCGACACGCCGTGATAGCGGAGCCGCGCGGGACCTCCAAAGACGAAAGCGTCTCCGGATTCGAGCTGAATCGTGTCCACGGGATCCCGCCTGCGCAGCCCTCCGAACAGAAATCGCGCGGTGTCACCGATGGACACCGAGACGACGGGATGGCCGGCGGCCAATGAGGTCGGGCTCTCGTCTTTGTCCTGGTGCACGCCCATGCGGCCGGCGGCATCGTAGTAGTTGAGAATGCAGAGATCGGCGTCGAACCGCATGCCCACAGCCGCGGCGATCTCGTTCGCCAGCCGCCGGAACTCTTCCGGAAGCGGCGGCGCGGGCAGGCCGTCGAAGTCGGATCGGCTCGCCTCGTACTTGTACAGCAAGCCGTTCCAGTGCCTCCCGAGGCAGAGCATGCGGACATGCATTGTGCCGCCGCCGCGCACCGTCGGCACGTAGCCGGGCACATCGCTGTCCATCAGCGCGCGGCACAGGCCGAACAGCGCCCTTTGATGTTCGAGGGAAAGATACCGCGGAAGGTGAAACGCCCCCGGCGCGATTTCCACGAGTTTACGTTACCATTGCTCGTTATGCGTCGGCGCGTTGCGGCGGTTCTTGCGGCCGGGCTTCTCGCGTGCGCGAGGCCCGCGATCGCACATCCGGTGCCCTTCAGTTACCTCGACGTCCAGGTTCAGAAGTCGGCGCTCGACGTGTCACTGGTCGTGCACATCTTCGATCTCGCGCACGACCTTCAGATCGCGCCGCCAGAACGGCTGCTCGAACCGGCGGTGGTCGCCGAGCACGAAGGTGCGATCCGCACCTTGCTCACGCCGCGCGTCGAACTCGACGCCGACGGCCGGCGGCTGACGCCCGAATGGTCGCCATCCGAGATTCTCCGCGAACGCCAGTCCTTGCGCCTGCATCTGCGGTACGCCGTCGCAGCCGCACCGGGCGTCGTCACGGTCAACACGGTCATGTTTCCGTACGACCCCCAGCACCAGACGTTCGTGAACATGTACGAAGGTGAAACACTGACGTCGCAGATGATCCTCGACGGCAATCACCCGCGGCTGGAGTACTTTGCCGGCACCAGGCAGGGTGTGCTGGCCGTCGTGAGAAAATTCGTCCCGTCCGGCATCCACCACATCCTGATTGGCCCCGATCACATCCTGTTCCTGGTCGGCCTTCTGCTCCTCGGCGGTTCGCTTCGTCAGCTGCTGCTGGTCGTGACATCGTTCACGGTCGCGCACAGCATTACGTTGTCGCTCGCGGCGCTCAATATCGTGACGCCGCCGGCACGCCTGATCGAACCGGCCATCGCCCTCAGCATCGTTTATGTGGGCGCTGACAACATCCTGGCGAAGGGTGGTCGCGACGTCCGGGTCTGGATTGCGTTCACGTTCGGCTTCATCCATGGATTCGGGTTCGCGAACGTGCTGCGAGAGATGGAGTTGCCGGCCCGCGCGCTCGGCTGGTCGCTGTTTTCGTTCAACTTCGGCGTCGAAATCGGGCAACTGCTCGTTGTCGTGCTGGTGGCGTCGGCCCTCGGGGCCCTGAAGTCCCGCAGCGAGTGGGCGGGGCGGCATCTGGCAATGGCCGGCTCAGTGGTCGTCATCCTGGCCGGCGCGTTCTGGTTCGTGCAGCGGGTGTTCTTTCCTGGAGGGATCTCATGAAGCGTGGAATCATTCTCGGCGTTCTTCTCGTCGCCGGCGGGTTGTCGCTCGCTGCCGCCGGATTTCAGGCACCGGCTGGCCGCGGGCCGCAGGGGCCCAACGTCGCCGAAATCGAGAAGGTGAACGATCGCCTGTACATGATCACGGGCGGCGGCGGGAACACCGCGGCGTTCATCACCGATGCAGGTGTCGTCCTGGTCGACACGAAGCTCGCCGGCTGGGGCCAGGCGATCATGGACAAGGTGAAGTCGGTGACCAACAAGCCGATCACCACCATCATCAACACGCACACGCACGGCGACCACAACGGGAGCAACGAATTCTTCGGGGCATCCGTTGAGTTCGTGGCTCAGGAAAACACCAAGACAAACATGGAGAAGATGGACGCCTTCAAGGGCGATAAGTCGGTCTTCATACCGAAGAAGACCTTCAAGGACAAGCTGTCGATCGGCAAGGGCAACGATCAGATCGACTTGTACTATTTCGGCCGGGCCCACACCAACGGCGATGCCTGGGTGGTGTTTCGCGCGCTGCGGGTCATGCATTCAGGCGATGCGTTCGCCGGCAAGACGACGCCGATCATCGATCCGAACAACGGCGGCAGCGCGGTGGAGTACGGCAAGACGCTGGCGAAGGCTGCCTCGGGCATCAAGAACGTGGACACCATCATCACCGGGCACAGTCCGCGGATGACGCCAGCCGACCTGAAGCAGTACGCCGCCTTCAACGACAGCTTCGTCACATGGGTCAGGGACGAGATCAAGGCCGGAAAGACCGTTGATGCGGCCGCGGCCGAGTACAAGGTCCCGGCGCAGTACAGCGGCTACACCGTGAGCACGTTCCTCGGCGGCATCAAGAACAACATCCAGATTGCCTACAACGAACTGGGACAGAAGTAGAAGCTGTTCGTCGAACAGACAGGAGCAGATGATGACGCGTTGGTTCGTGCTCAGTACGCTAGTCGTTGCCGGCGCGCTGCCGCTGGCCGTCGCAGGCCAGGCGCCGCCGGCCGGACCGACGCCAAAGGCGATCTCTGCGACGAAGATCGAAAAGGTCAAGGACAACCTGTACATCGTCACCGGCTCGGGCGTGGAGGACACGACGGCGTTCAGCGGAGGGAACACTGCGGTATTCATCACGGACTCCGGGGTCACGCTCGTGGACACCAAGCTCCCCGGCTACGGTCAGACGATTCTCGATCGCATCAAGACCGTCACGAACAAGCCAATCACACGGATCATCAACACGCACACGCACGGCGACCACACGGGCGGCAACGAGTTCTTCGGCGCCAGCGTCGAGAGCATCGTCCAGGAGAACACCAAAGCGAACATGGCGAAGATGGACGAGTTCAAGGGCGCCAAGGCGAAGTTCCTTCCGACGAAGACCTACAGGGACAAACTGACGGTGGGCGCAGGCAAGGATCAGATCGATCTCTATTACTTCGGTCCCGGCCACACAAACGGTGACAGCTTCGTCGT
>Ga0068871_100001400_pt1 | contig 16139 bp, 12 predicted proteins | sample KBSMisM72_FD_72750 | JGI IMG/M metagenome (GOLD analysis project Ga0068871, IMG submission 72750) | Miscanthus rhizosphere microbial communities from Kellogg Biological Station, Michigan, USA - KBS Miscanthus M7-2 | ecosystem: Host-associated > Plants > Roots > Rhizosphere > Soil ... | reverse complement strand
ATGGCTCTATAGTTGTGAAAGGAAATAGCCTAAATTATGCTGCTTATGGTACGGGTGCAAAGCCGGTGATCTCAGGTTTTACTACCATCTCTGCCTGGAAATCTCTTGGTAATGGAATTTACGAAGCTGCTGTAAATGCAAAGAGTACGCTTAACATGGTTGCCATTAATGGCAGGCCACAGCAGATCGGTCGTTACCCAAATGCAAGTGATGCAAATGGCGGATATTTAACTTATGAAACAGCATCCACCAGTTCTATTACAGATAATGAATTATCTTCTACGGTAAATTGGGCTGGTGCAGAAGTAGCTATCAGGAAGAATGGGTACAAAATGGACAGGTGTATTGTTACCGCTCAAAATGGAGGTATCATCACTTATAAGCTTGGAAAAACTATAAACCCCGGTACTACAGCAGTACCCTCAACTGCAAATGTTGGATATGGATATTTTTTCCAGAATGATCCGCGTACTTTAGACCAATTTGGAGAATGGTATTTTGATACTACTGCCAAAAAAATACAAGTTTTCTTTGGTACAGCAACACCTTCAAATTATTTAGTACAGGTTAGTACGATCGATACATTATTTGATATCGGCGCAAAGACTAATATTCGAATAAATAATTTTGTATTTGAGGGAGCAAATATGAGTGGTATCTATTCTTTTAATGGTGGATATATAACAGTGCAAAACTGTGATTTAGCTAATATGGGTGCTAAAGCAATTCATATTTTAGAATCTTCAGACGTTTTAATAGAAAATGTAAATACTAATAATATACTGTCAAATGCGATTCAGGTGTTGAGTAGGAATTCACCTAATGTAACAGTAAGAAACTGTATAGCTAGAAATACGGCTCCCTTTGTAGGCATGGGAAGTTTTTATGACGACACCGATAATAAAGGTCTTTATCTTAGGGCTTCGAGTAATCTCCTGGTTGAATATAATGTAGTTGATTCAGTTGGATACTCAGGTATTCAATTTAATGGTGACAATGTAATTGTAAGAAACAATGTGGTAAACTATTTCTGTTATAGACTTCATGATGGAGCTGGCATTTATACCTATGCCGGAGGGACAGATGCTAATCCAGGAACTATATTTACTAACAGAACTGTGAATAATAATATAGTGATGAATGGAATAGGAGCTAATCCAGGCAGTACTTCAGTAATGCCATTAGCAAGTGGAATCTACTTGGACGGTCGTACCATGAATGTTTCAGTAATAGATAATACCGTATTCAATATGCCAAGAAATGGCGTACACAGTAATAATCCGAATAATATTACTATAAGGGGAAACATACTTTTTAACAATAAAAGAGACATTAGTTTTATGCGCTGGTCCTGGGGTTCAATTACAAATTTGAACATTAAAAAGAATATTTCCTTTCCAATGAATAATACCCAAAGTAACATTTATTACACAAATTCCGGTTTAAATACACCAGTTACCACCAGTTTACAGGATAACCTTAAATCACTAGGTAGTATCGATAGCAATTATTATAACACATTTTCCGATGCAGGCATGGCATTGGAAATTTATGATACTGAAGGAGGGGCGATAATTCCCACGTCGCCATATTCTTTGGATGGATGGAGATCATTTACAAACTATGATAAGGCTGCTAAAAGACCCGCACAAAAAATTCAGGCTTATAATATTATTAATACGGTTGGATCAAATTTATTTCCCAACTCACAGTTTACCACTAATATTAACGGTACTACAATATATGGAGCAAATACAACTGCTTCATGGGATAATACAGGAAAAATTTCAGGCGGAGCAATTAGAGTTGACATTTCTGTTGCAACAGCAAACCGATATTCTATATTGCATGGTCCAATAGGTGCGGTAAGCAGCAGCAAGAAATATGCATTAAGGTTCACTACAGTAGGAACTAAGGTGAGTGGCATTGTAAGGGCTTATATCAGGAAAACAAATTCGCCTTATAACAACCTGGTACCAACCCAAGGATCATCATTTGGTTTGTCTAAAATGAATCATGAATTTCTGTTTGATGCTCCCATATCAGATGCAGCAGCAAGTTTTGTGATTGAACTTGAACAAACTACTGGTACTACTTACATTGACAATGTAGAATTTGTGGAAGTGAATGCGACTGTTAACACACCAGAAAGTCAGGTTAAATTTTTATATAATGATACTAAGCTAAGTAAAAGTATTACGCTAGATGCAATGTATATCGGTGTTGATAGTACAGTGTACAATGGAACTATCACATTAGCTCCTTACGCTTCAAAAGTAATTGTAAAAGCTGGCCCAATATCTTCGGGTGTTTTACCAGTTAAACTGATTGATTTTTCTGCAACAAATAGTAATGGCAAAGTGGAAGCCAAATGGATAACTACAGGTGAGATTAACAGCAGTCACTATTTAGTGGAAAAAAGTAAGGATGGAAGACAGTTTGAAAGTATTGGCAGGATCGCTTCTAACAACAGGGCAGACTTACAAAGTACCTATAGTTACCTTGATAATGTACCAAACGACGGTGTAGTGTACTATAGGTTAGCAATGGTTGATAAAGATGGTAGTATTACATACAGTAAAATAGTAGTAATTAACTTTGCGAACAGTAAATCATTTGTAATTGACAACGTGAAAGTTTCTGCCAGCTCATCAAATGTAAGAATCAATGTTAGCACTTCCCAATCGCAAACCCTGAATTACGCAATTATTGATGTCAATGGCAGGATAATAACGGCTAAAAATATGCAATTGCAAATAGGTAGTAATAATATCGTAACAGATATTCCCGCTATTAATAAAGGTATTTATTACGTAAAAATGCAAACTGCAGATGCTTCAATAACAAAGGCTGTTTTGAGCGAATAAAAAATATTCTAAAAAGTAAAAAGGCTCTTCTATTGTTGAGCCTTTTTTATTGGGTTCAATGATATATAAAGGGAAAGCTATTTACCCTGATCAATTTTTTTCTTTATATCACCTGCTACTATTGCGGAAAATATCTTGGCTCCTGTAAAATTTACATGAACAGTATCATCAAATAATTGTGGACTACGCTCAAAATACTGGTTCTTAGAATAATCTAAATAGTCTAAATAATTTTCTTTGGCTTTTTCTTTTACAATTTCAAGGGAATGATCTGTGCCGATGGAATTAATATAATAAGGAGAGCAGATAAGAAATAGTTTAATATTTCTTTGTTTGCAATCATCAATAAAGGACTGCAGCATTTTTACTTTTAAGCTATCCAGTTCATACTTGTCAAAAGTATAATCAATGGTTTTTATGGGTTCATTTAAAGACCTTGTCAGTTTCAAATAACCTTTAATGGTTTCATTTTTCGCCTTAGACGATTCGAGATTTCCTGCAGCTATCTTAAAAATCAGAGAATTGTAAGGATATGTCCGGGATAATAATTTATATTTTTCGAACGGACTCCTAAGTTCAACTACGGGTCGTATTTCTGGATGATCTTTATATAAAGGAAGAAGACAGGATAGCCTATCGTAACTACTCGAACTATTTTTGAGGACACCGTATTCGCAATCAAGAATTATTATTTTGGGAGTATATCTCTTTAAGACACCTTGCAGTACGGCATAATGATAGAAAAAGGGTGTTCCATCTCTTCCTACGTTGTAACAGGTCATGTGCAGGCTGTCTTCAATCAATAAGGGAATATACTGCTGTTGTGCTCTTGAAGCGCCAAAGATCAATACATCTGCTTTGGCATTTTCAATTGAATATTTAGTTTCATAATCCCAGCCAGATTTTTGGCCGCGATACAAATAGTTTAATATGCTGCCGGTAATCTTATCGGCTACTATCACAAGTACTAAAAATGAAATTACCCGGATTAAATAATAGCGGTAGTCTCTTTTTCTTAAAATTGATACGTTCTTGTCAGCCATTGGTCATTTCTTAAAATTGAACATAGATAAATTCGCCACCATCAAAAACAGCCGATATTAAAATAATCATAATCAGCAGACAGTAATAACCGTTCCGTACTAGCCAGTATTTATTATTAGATAAAGTAAACAGGTTATTGAAATACTCTTTTTTAAATTCATATACCACCAGGTAAAAGATACCAATCAATACGAAAAGAAGCATAGAGGAACTATCATAAAAAAATGGTCCTTTAAAAGTGAATATCTTTTTAAGGATACTTATAGCGCTGTTTACAGATTGTGCCCTGAAGAAAATTAAAGAAAAACCAAAATAAGAGATGGTAAAGATGTTGCCCAATATATCATTCAGTGCCACTGGGATTTTTTTTCTAATATTTTTTCGTTGTTTACGGGTAAAAAATTCAATTGTAAGGATAACTCCCTGCAATGCGCCAAAAATAATAAAGGTCCAGTTTGCGCCATGCCAAAATCCTAATGTTATAAAGGTGACAAATGAAGCATATACAATTGCCCAATTGCCCCAGTCTCTTTTCTCTATTGCGATAGGGTTATAAAAATAATCAGCAAACCATGTTGACAGGGAAATATGCCATTTTCGCCAAAATTCTGTTACAGATTTAGCAAACAGCGGACGATTAAAATTTTGCATAAGATCGAACCCAAGCACTCTTGCAAATCCAAGGGCCATATCTGTATATCCTGAAAAATCTGCATACATCTGGAAAATATAAAATACTGCTGCAACAAGTAAAGTTATGCCCGAGTGATGTTCATAATTATTGTATACTACGTTTACATAGATAGCCAGCCGGTCGGCAATTACTATTTTTTTAAATAATCCCCACAAAACAAGTTGTAAGCCTGCGGTAAGATTTTCATATTTAAAGGGCTGTACGCTTCTTAGCTGTGGCAAAAAATGGTGAGCTCTTTCTACCGGCCCAGCAATAATTTTTGGAAAGAAAAAAATATACGTTGAAAAGAATCCTAAATTTTTCTCTGCCGGATGATTGCCTCGCTTAATCTCAATAAGATACCCGATAGCCTGGAAAGTAATGTAAGATATTCCCAGGGGAACTGCCAAACTGATCAGCATATTATTTTGAATATCGACGCCTGGCTTGAATAATTTTTGAGAGCTGAAATTTATAATATCAATTATAGTGGAACTGAAAAAATTAGTGTATTTAAAGAATATCAATATGCCAACAATTGCAATAATACACAGCAGGAAATAACGCTTTACTTTTTTTTCATCAGGCTCTTTTTCGATTTTGATACCGCCAAAAAAAGCAATAAGTGTAATCAGGGCCGGTATAATAACATAGACGGGCCTGGAGTATCCATAAAAAAATATACCTGCCACCAAAAGGCATATCCATCTGTGAGCAGCCGGCGTAAAATAATATGCCAAAGCTGTAATGAAAAAAAATATTCCATACTCAATGGAATTAAATACCATATCCCTTTATTTAAAAATGAATTAAAAACGCAGTTTTCAAAAGAGGTATGGATACAGGTTCATTTTTTAGTGGTTGTGCCTGCAAAAAAAACTATAATATACAGACAGTTATAATTTGACGCTAATACTGTCTATCATTTCTCCCACATTTTTCCAGCTTTGAATTTCTTTTGCATTGAACCGGATTTTGAATTTTTTTTCAACTGCTACTACCAATTGAACATGCGTTAATGAATCCCATTCCTCAATATCATCTGCAGTAGTGTTTTCTGCCAGGATGATGTTTTCATCGTCTAAATTGTCTTTAAATACTTCGGTTACTCCATGAAGTATATCGCTTCTTTCCATGAATTATTTCTTTATGTGTATAAAATTTTTTTTGTCTGTATAGGTAGTGGTATCAATTACCCAGTATTCGTTCGCCATAGTAAACCCCAGGTTTTTATAATGATCCTTCACCATTTCATTCTTAGAAGTAGGTATATATTCGCCCTTTAAAATTGTAAAGCCATTTTGTTTTGCAAATTGTACAATGGTATTAAGTACAAAGTTTTCCATACCTCTTTTTAATACCCTGCAACTCATCAACCAGGTTTCGATAAATATAGTACTTTCATTTTCTTTTTTTAGAATAATGACACAGATTAGGCCATTGTCTCCAAATTTATCTTCTAACGTAAAAGCGAAAGACCAATAATTTTCATCATCACCTACGGCTTCAATATCTGCTTCGGTATACCGAACCGTTCTTAAATTAAATTGATTTGAGCGTTGGGAAAGTTGAGCTACTCTTGGAGTATTAAATTTGTTAAATGGTTCTACCAAAGAAACCATTTCCAAATTTTTTAAGAAATCATCTTCATTGGTAAAGCTTTTTTGCAATACTGTTCTTTTAGCTTCAACCTGGTATTGCCTGGTTCTTTCAGTATCTTCTTCTGAAAAAGAAATGGTTTCAAACAGATTGAGAGGGTATAAATATTCAAGATATTCAGCAGGATCTTCGGGTAGTTCCGGTACTGTAATACCAGGAATATTTTCTCTGACCATATTTCTTTCAAATGGGTTATCATCTAAAAATACCATCGAATCAAACCCAATATTTAAAACGCTTTGGATGTGGCGGATATTGGAAGCTTTGTTTTCCCAATTAGCCACAAAAACTGCTATATCATCCATCCGAAGCACCATATCCGGGTGTTTTTCAAAAGGTTCCTTTGCAACGGATTCTGTATTTTTACTGCATACAGCAATTATAATTCCACGTTGCTGCATTTTTTTTATCCAGTATTGAAATTCTGTAAAGGCTTTTCCTATTCCCAAACTACCAATTTGGATGTTTTCCATTCCATCATCACCGATTATACCGCCCCAAATAGTATTATCTAAATCCAGTACAAGGCATTTTTTAAATTTACCATACAGGGCTTTTATCAAACTAAGAGTTTGGGCTGCAACAGCCGGTAAAATATCTATGCTAAATACCATTTCGGTATTTACATATACCGCACTTTGAAAAAGTGTTTTTTTACCATACAGGTTCTGTAAAGAAGATATATCAGAAAGAAAAAAGTTTGAATGCGTTGCAGCAAACTGCATCAATTCAAAATTGAGTTTGCGCAATTGAAATAAAAAAGAGACATTGGTTTTATTGGCATAATTTCCAAAAACACCATCATCAATTTCATTGTAATTGTAATAAATAATTTTCGACTTCAGCCGTTGCTGGATTTTATTATTGATTTGTTCTAGCAGGTCAAGGCGGCTTTGTGCAAATAAAATCCGATCTTCCGGTTTTAGCTTGTTGTATTTCGAAAGCAGTTTATGAGCCGAATGGAAGATGATAACAATATCCGGTTGATATTCATAAAGCTCTGAATTGTCATCAAAAACCTGTCTTTCAATTTGGTTAAAATCAGCTTCCCATATTTTTAGATCAAACCCTTCATCATAAGCAGTACCTCTTAGTGCTATGGATAGTAGCTGGGTGGCTGAGTCTCCCAATAGCGCTACCTTAACTGTAGTCAGGCCGTTAAAATCCTTTTTAATATTTTTCTTTAATTGGGCGAAAGTTTGCATCACTCTTTAAATCTCTGATTTTGAGAATTTATTTCCTGGGAAGAAGAAAATCACATCTTTTTTGTTTTGTTATTTTATTGCCCATAAAAACAATACAGTTATTAGACAAGCATTCATTAAAAAATATTCAGGAAAATTTTATTTTATCTGTAACTAAAACTGAATTGCTTAAAAGGCATTGTCATCACCCTTGAAAACTTTGTATACAGTTAAAAACAATATTCTTATATCGAGCCAGATGTTCCAGTTCTCAAGATACCAGAGATCTTCATTCACCCTGTTTATTATTTGTACGTTGTCTGTAATTTCACCTCTATAACCATTTACCTGTGCCCATCCTGTAATGCCTGGTTTCAAAAACTGTCGTATCATATATTGGTCCACAATTTTAGAATAATCAGAAGTATGCTTTACCATATGTGGTCTTGGCCCCACCAGGCTCATCTCACCTTTTAATACGTTCAAAAACTGGGGAAACTCATCAAGACTTGTTTTACGAATAAATTTCCCAATCCTTGTAACCCTTTGATCATTTCTGGTTGCCTGTTTAGTATCAGATTCCTTATTCATCCTCATACTCCTGAACTTAAGACAACGAAAGGTCTTATTGTTTCTTCCAGATCTTACCTGTGCAAAGAAAATAGGCCCTTTTGATTCCAGTATAATAAGTAAACCCAATATAGGTATTAACCAGGAAAGGATGAAGATTGCAACCAGCAAACTGATTGCTACGTCCAATGCCCTCTTTTTTATCCTGTTGCCCACATCGTCCAGAGGCTCACTTCTTAGGGATAATACAGGTAAATCCCTGATGTAATTAATCTTTACGGGTTTATTGATAAATACGGAAAGATCGGGAACTACTTTAAACCTGATACATTCAGTTTCAGCTTTATTCATTAGGGTATAGATGTAATTATTTTGTTCAGGGGTAATAGTTGAAAATATTTCCTGTACATCTAAATTTATCGCCGTTTCAATGGTGTGTTTTATGTCGGCTAAAATAGGGTGCCTGGAAAGCTCAGTTATATTATTTTCGTCTTCTATAAAACCGATGAGGCTTGCGTTAAATCCTTCTTCTTCAAAATAATTTTCCAATTTTTTAGCAGTGTCATTATAACCGATAATTAAAACTTTATTAAAAAAACGATTGCGGTTTTTGAAATAATTGTTTATACCCAGGTACAAAAACCTGTTTAAAAACAGACCTAAACCGAAAATGATGATGGCTACAATGGTAAAAAAACGGGAGATTTCTAATTGCCGGGAAAAAAACAAGTAAAATAGAATGGCAATTATCCAGAGTAAATAAACCTGTGCCGTTCTTTTCGTGAATAATTCAAAATTTATAATGTTGCCGTCAGAGTAAGTCCTGCTGATAAATGAAATCATTATCCATACTACATTTATAAAAAGCCAAAATTCAAGATAGGTCTTAAAATAGTTATCTGAAATTCTCTCTTCGAAAATCCACCGTGCAATAAAAAATGTTAAGTTTAAAATTATGATATCTAAGAAAATAAGTGATTTCTGCAGATAGTTTTTTAATTGTTTATTCATAAAGTCTGATAACTTATTTAGCTGCCGGTTCTATTTATTTGATTGAAGAGGTATCTGTAATGATGAACTTCCAACACTAATAAAATAAAACGTATTTGTACGATATTTATTTTCGGTAAGTTACTTATTTGAAATTGAATTCAACTACAACTTTTGTAGTTGACCTAAAATGAATGCAAAAATAAAATTTAGTCACTAAAGTTTTAGTTTAGTTAATATATTTCTATAACTTTTAAAGAACCGGAAAGGTTAAAGGCTGTTAACTTAATGGTAATCTTCTATTTTATGAGATAGAAAGGTATTATCGTAATTAGAGGGTAATCAATATATTAAGCCAATACTGGGAGATTATATATTAAGCATGATTAACTGATATCATTCCTGTTTTGACTATATTTTCTCCATTTTTCAATAACCTTTTCCATGTCTTCGGGGATTTTGCTTTCAAAATGCACAGGTTTTTTTGTTATTGGATGAATAAATCCCAGCTCTTTTGCATGTAATGCGTGCCTGTTGCAAATGGCAAAGCAATTATCTACAAATTGTTTGTATTTGGTAAAAATAGTTCCTTTAACAATTTTATCACCGCCATAAAAGTCATCATTAAAGAGCGGGTGACCAATATATTGCATGTGTACTCTTATCTGGTGAGTACGGCCAGTTTCAAGCCTGCATTCAACAAGTGTTACATAATTAAATCGCTCCAGCACTGTATAATGGGTAATAGCCTCTTTTCCATGCTCACCCTCTGGATAAGTAGTAAACAGTTTCCGGAAACGCTGATGCCTTCCTACGTGTCCTGTAATTGTCCCCTCTTCATTTTCAAAATCTCCCCATACCAATGCTACATACCTTCGGTGAACCGCATGATTAAAGAACTGTTTAGCCAGGTCGGTCATAGCTTTGGGGGTCTTTGCGAGCACTAATAATCCTGTAGTATTTTTATCGATACGATGTACCATACCAAATCTTGACAATTCATTTTCATTTACCGATGGATTTTGTTGCTGTAGGTACCAGGCCACACCATTTATTAGTGTACCATTGGGATTGCCACTGCCAGGGTGAACTACCAACCCGGCTGGTTTATCTATTACAATGATATCTTCATCTTCGTATGTAATACTTAATGGGATGTTTTCGGGAATGATCTCATTACTTTCGGGATTACGATTATCAAAAACAACTATTTTATCAAAAGGCCTTACTTTATAATTGGATTTTACCGGTTTATCATTTACCAATACCATTTCATTTTCGATGCCCTGCTGAATTTTATTTCTTGTTGCACCTTCAATACGGGCCATCAGGAATTTGTCAATTCGCAGAGATTCCTGTCCCCTGGGTATTTCCAATGTGAGCTTTTCGAACAGCTCTTCGTTTTCTGCTATTTCCTCTTCGTTAATTATTTCTTTACTCATTTTTATAATTGAAATCTGTTAAGTGTTTCTTGATCAATTTTAATAGGCGATTTTTGTTGTTTTAAAAAACAACAAAAGCTCAACTGCAAACTTAGCTCCCCTTATCTTTGCAAAATAACATCAATTGGATTGTATAAGCAGACAGTGACATATAAAGATTTAGGCAAGGTAAGCTATAAACAGGCATGGGATTACCAGGAAGAATTACTACAGGTGAATGTAAAAGTAAAATCTGTAATGCATAGTCATCAAAAATCAGTTTCGGATACTGCTTTTAATATGTTTCAAGAGAGCAATAACATTGCTCAGAATATAGCTGGGGGCGATTTTACAGATACAACAAATTATCTCCTGCTCTGCGAGCATCCTCCTGTATACACATTGGGGAAAAGTGGAGATGCAGGCAATATTCTGATTAGTGAAGAAGAAATGCTCAAAAGAAATATAGAATTTTATAAAACCAACAGGGGGGGAGATATCACTTTTCACGGACCAGAGCAAATAGTTGGCTACCCAATTTTAGATCTTGAAAAATTTTATACCGATATAGGAAGATACCTTAGGGAACTGGAAGAAGTGGTAATACTTACCATAGCCGAATATGGTATTAAAGGAGAACGAAGTAAAGGAGAAACAGGAGTTTGGATTGAACCGGATAGAGCAGGAAAAGAAAGAAAAATTTGTGCTATGGGAGTAAGATGCAGCCGCTGGATAACGATGCATGGGTTTGCTTTGAATGTGAATACGGATCTTGCTTACTTTGACAGTATTATTCCTTGTGGCATTTATAATAAACAGGTTACTTCAATCCAAAAAGAATTAAATACGCAGGTTGATACCCATGAAGTAAAAGAAAAACTCTGCAGGAATTTTGAACAGGTGTTTAATGCAAAACTGTTAATGTAACAGAATTTATCTTTAATCGGAACAGCAATATACAAGCCCGGCTATTTTAACTGCCTGTTCATCTCGCTTGGTGGTATGCCAGTTTTGCCCTCTTTTGGGATATAAAACTGGTTTTTTTCCTTTAAGATCCCATTGTCAAATAGTTTAAAATAAAACCACCCTGCATGTTTAAAGTTTACTTTTTCAATGATCAGGAAGGGTTCTGATATTTTTTTAATCTCGAAGATGGGATTATCTTTTTCATCATAAAATTTTACAGAAAAACGGCTTCCCGTAGCTTCGGATAATTCGATAATAACATTGTTATCCTTGCCGATATAAATAAACTTACTGGGAACAAAAACATATTTAGGTGGAGGAGGTGGTGATAGTGGAGAAGGTATTGGTGTAAGTCCTGGTGTTTTTGAGGTGTTAGCGGGACTGTTTTTATAACCTGGTATCATGTCTTCAATCTTGTCCGAAATTGCAACACTTGAATCTTTGACAGGATGGTAAGAAGCAGTAAAAAAATACCTGCCACCTTCAAACGCCACAAAAACACGATAAAACATCTTAGGGTTGGGTGACTTACTGTCAACAAAACCATTTTCCCTGTTCATTGGTTCTAATACAGATCCAATAGTAATAAAGTTTTTTATACTGTCTGATGAACGCTGGATATTGATGGTACTGATGTTTGCACCATAAGTATTTGTCCAGCTTACAATGACTTTGTTACTGATATTTTTTACAGTAATCCTGGGTAATGTATCCTGTGAAAAAGACCTGTTGCCTAAAAAAAATAATGAAAGGAAGAAAAAATATTTTAGATGGGTCATATATTTTAGTAAACGAAATTACCGATCGTGTTCCTGCAAAGATAATAGCATAACATTTTATTTAAAAGGTTAAAGCAGTTTTTGGTAAAGATAGATTTCCCTGCAATCCCCCCGTATGTATGCAAACGAGTTTACTTCCTTTTGCAAAAAGGTCTTTTTTTATCATATCAAATACAGCGTACAGCATTTTTGAAGTATAAACAAAATCAGTTGGTAATTGAAATTGGTGATAGATATTATTCATAAAGTCGATCAGTTCAGAATTCATTTTGGCGTAGCCCCCAAAATGATAGTCATGTGCTATATGCATTTGCCCCGTATTAAATTTTTGCCCGGTTAAATATTCAATCCTGGCGTCCATATCACTCATGCCTTTTAATACGGGGATAGCAATTATTTGTTGATGTTCGTTTTTATTTAATAATAAGCCACCAAGAGTAGTGGCAGTACCAGCTGCACAGCAAATATGGGTGGAATCAGCTTTTATAAGATTCATTATTAAGGATGCGCCCTTAGCACCCAGCGGATGAAAACCGCCTTCCGGGATAATAATGCAATCACCAAATTCTTTCCTTAATCCATTTATAAAACCCGGATCGTCTTTATGGTCATATTCTTTTCTACTGATAAATCTTAGTTCCATACCATAGTTAATGCAATCATTTATGGTATGCGACAATTGTTGTGCTTTTTCACCTCTTACAATGCCTATGCAACGAATATTATTCATTTTACAGGCATAAGCAGCAGCCACCAGGTGATTAGAAAAAGCGCCCCCAAAAGTGATTACCGGTTTGGTAGGTTCGCAAGATGCCTGTTCTAAAAAATAGTGCAGCTTAAATAATTTATTACCAGAAATAACGGGATGTATTTTATCCAGCCGCAATACAGAAAGGCTTACCTGTTTTGCTTCCAGCAATCCAGTAAGCAAAATATCAGTCGTTATATTTGAATTATCAAACAGCATTTTTTTTTCTTAATTGGGCGTTTACAGTATTTTCGCTGCGGCAATTTCGAACTTTATTGACAAATTAAAATTTTAATATGCAACCCACATTGGTAGTATTAGCGGCTGGTATGGCAAGTCGTTACGGTAGTATGAAACAAACACAGGGATTTGGCCCTGGAGGAGAAACGATAATGGAGTATTCCATTTATGATGCCATCCACGCAGGATTTGGTAAAGTGGTATTTATTATCAGAGAGGAATTTGCTGATATGTTCAAAGAGTTATTTGGTAACAAGTTATCTGAAAGGATCAAGGTGGAATATGTTTTCCAGGAGCTGTCTAAATTTACAAACCGGCCAGTTCCTGAAGAAAGAAAAAAGCCATGGGGAACCGCCCATGCTGTGCTGTGTTGTAAAGGAACAGTAAATGAACCCTTTGCTGTAATTAATGCGGATGATTTTTATGGTAAAGATGGTTTTATTAAAGCACATAATTTTTTGACGACCAGCGTAAGTGATAATCAATACGCCATTATAGGATATGAATTAAAAAAAACATTGAGTGATAATGGCAGCGTTAGCCGGGGTGTTTGTAATGTAGATGCTGAAGGTAATTTGATTGATATTAATGAACGCACAAAAATTTATCGCCATGAAAATGGAGCCATTACTTATGAGGATGAAAATGGTTTACATGAAGTAAGCGAGGATTCCAGTGTGAGTATGAATTTTTTTGCATTTGCTCCTAACTTTATTGATCATTGTGAGACGTATTTTGACGAGTTTTTGGATAAAGAGATCAGTAACCCTAAAGGTGAATTTTTTATTCCTTTAGTAGTGGATAAAGTGGTAAAAAATAAACAGGCCGATGTAAAAGTAATACCCACTTCTGCCCAGTGGTTTGGAGTAACATACAAGGAAGACGCTCCGGGCGTGCAGGCAAGTATTGATAAACTGGTTGCGGATGGAGAATATCCAGCGAGACTTTGGAGCTGATAATTTACTTATTATGTATAAAAAAAGTGCTGCAAATTTTCACATGCAGCACTTTTTATTTTATTAGTGTAAAGCTCTTAATTACCTACTACCATAAAGACGAATTCTTCCATCTTCTTTACTTGCTGAACCCTGTCAATACCTTTAAGGCCATTGCCGGCAGGGGTTTTAACCGCTTGTTCTTTTTCATCCAGTTTGTTTAGCTGGTCTACCAATTTAAAAATATTTCTCGATTTGGTAGCATATACTACTCCATCTGCCTTTGAATCTTTTGCTGTAATGATACCAATGATCTCACCATTGCGATTAACAACAGGACCTCCACTATTACCAGGATTGGCCGATACCGTTAACTGGTAAGCTGTAGAATCACCATCATTTCCAGATTTAGCGCTCACGTAACCTTCACCATATACAATTTCGCTGCGTGGGAAACCCAAGGTAAAGAATTGTTCGCCTAAGTCAGAATTAGCCCTTTTAATGCTGTATGGCAAGTTAACAATGGTTTTATAAGCTGTGTCATTGATCTTTAAAATTGCCAGATCAACATTGTTGTCGGTGTATATTGAAGACGCACTAAAATAATCACCTTTGTTATTTTCAACATAAATGTTTTTCATTCTGCTGATAACATGTGCATTAGTAACCAGGTAGCCTTTTCCATCAATTAAAAAACCGGTACCTCTAAAGTCTACTTTTGGTTCCGCCTTTTGAGGTGTAGCACTAGGTACTGAAGGTGCATGTTTTAATTTATCAACCTCTGTTCTTGTTTTATTGAGCTCCTTTACCAATGATTGAATCCCTTCGTTACTATACTTCTTAGTTAGCGGAACCATTAAAGCAAGTGTAATAAGAGAAATAAACCCAGCAATAGAAGCTGCCACAGCCATATTGCGTTTATATTTGTTCCACATCTGAACAACCTTTGCACGACTGTTTAATTTAGGCTGGCTGATAACACCTTCATCCATTAATTTGGATTCTACTTCCAGTAATGTATGTTTAAAAGATTTGGCAGCGCCATATTTTTCCAGTCCATGTAAAAAATAACTATGCTCTACCACAGCTTGGTCAATTTCAGGATTGCTTTTGCGAAGGTCATCAAAAAATACTTTCTCCTGTGGGGTCATTTCACCACCCAGGTAGCGCTCAATTGTTTCCATCAATATTATCTCATCCATCCTTAAGCGTTTTTATATTGTGCAAAAAATAATTTCTTCAGTCTTATCAAACATTTATACTTCTGTGTCTTTGCATTGTCCGCGTTAGTATAACCAAATTCGTCTGCTATACCCTGCATACTTTTTTTTTGAAGATAGTAGGCATCCAGCAAACTTTTACACGGTTCTCCAATCTTTCCAAGAGCATGTTCCATTAAAATGAAATCTGCATTTCTTTTTTCATGCTCTTCTATTTCCTCTTCAACAGGCACTACTTCTTCAATGCTTTCAATCTGGGTATTATATTTATTAAGCTGTTGTAATCTTTTAAGCCATAAACGCCTGCATACGGAATAAACATAGGTCTTAATTTTACAGTTTAACGAAAATGTTGTGTCTTTTGACTTTTCATACAGCACAACCATCGCCTCCTGAAAAATATCCCTTGCTTCATCAACTGAACCACTATTGTTCAATATAAACGACTGGATCATGGTATAATTTTCCCGATAAATAGCTTCTACTGCTGCTTTATCGTTACCGGCCAATCCTTTTAACAACAATTGATCCTTCTCTAAGTTCTCTAAAATATTCACCAGTCTTGTATTAATACGTTTATAACTGTAATAGTAACCCAAAACGACGAAAAAAAAAATTTTTGAAAAAGTTGGGTTACTTTTTATTGACGGTTGTATTAATCATCATAAATCACAAATTTAAAAAACTAGAAAAATGAAAAAAGTACTTTTTGTATTCGCTATCGCTGCAGCTTTCGCGGCTTGTAATGATTCTGCTACTTCTACTGAAGCTCCAAAAACTGATACTGCTACTACTGTAGAAGCTAAAGTTGATACAATGGCTGCTAAAGTTGATACAATGGCT
>Ga0068871_100001395_pt1 | contig 16182 bp, 15 predicted proteins | sample KBSMisM72_FD_72750 | JGI IMG/M metagenome (GOLD analysis project Ga0068871, IMG submission 72750) | Miscanthus rhizosphere microbial communities from Kellogg Biological Station, Michigan, USA - KBS Miscanthus M7-2 | ecosystem: Host-associated > Plants > Roots > Rhizosphere > Soil ... | reverse complement strand
GCCGCAACGACGCGCACGTCCACTTCGAAGCTCTCTTGTGCGCCCACGGGCCGGATCTTGCGCTCCTCGAGAGCTCGCAAAAGCTTCACCTGCAACGGCAAGGGCATGTCGCCGATCTCGTCCAGGAACAGGGTGCCGCTCTGCGCCGCCTGGAATAGGCCGCGCCGGTCGGCGACCGCGCCTGTGAACGACCCTTTCTTGTGCCCGAAGAGCTCGGATTCAAGCAGCCCCTCGGGAATGGCGCCGCAGTTCACGGCCACAAAGGGGGCATCGGCCCGGGGGCTCGCCCGATGGATGGCGCGCGCGATCAGCTCCTTGCCCGTGCCGCTCGCGCCGAAGATGCAGACGCTCGCGTCCGAGGCCGCGACCCGCCTCGCCTGCGCCAAGAGATCTTCCATGCCCGACGATCGGGTAATCAGCTCGGAACGCCACTCCTCGCGTATGCCGCCCTCCGGGCTCGAGAGGCGCATGGCCTCTGCAACCGTATCGAGCAAGACCTTGGGCTCGAACGGCTTGGTCAGGAACGAGAAGACGCCGCGCCGCGTCGCCGCGACCGCCTCGGGGATGGTCCCATGAGCGGTGAGGATGACTACCGGAAGCGATGGGGAGTCGCGGTGGATGGCATCGAACAGGGCGAGCCCGTCCATGCCCTGCATGCGCAGGTCGGTCACCACCACTTGCGGTCGCGTCACCGCCAGGCTGGCCAACGCCTGCTCGCCCGAGGCAACGGCCGTTACCGCGTAGCCCGCCGCCGAGAGCCGCATCGCTATCAGCTGCAGCAAATCCTTGTCATCGTCGATCAGGAGGACCTTCAGCTGTTCTCTTGCCATGACGTCACCTCTGCCTTTTGCGCAGCTTTTCCTCGCGCTCGAGGATCCCCCGCTCGATGGCCCGCAGCGCCTCGAGCTGCTGGCGCAACGCTTCTTCGCGCTTGTCGCGCTCCTTGTCGGACACCGCGTGCTCTTTTTCGAGCGCCGCACGCTCCCGGGCGAGCCGGTCGACCTCGCGGGCGAGGCGCTGCCGGTCCATGATCTGCGCGGAAAGCAGCGCGGCAAAGCGCCCGCCGCTGGCTGAACGCGCGTCGGTCATCGGCCCGAGCAGCTCCATCGCGCGTGCATCGTCGCGCAGCGGCGCCGGCAGCGTGGCGAGCAATGTTGCCAGCCTCAGCCGATTCTGCTCGCTGGTATCCCGCGTGAACGCGCCCTGGGCACGGGCCAGCGCGGCCTTCTGCTCTGCAGCCGGCGCGCGCACCGCGGCCAGCGCCTCTCCAATGGCCTGGTCCACCGGGGCGCCCGGCTGGAGCACGGCGCAACCGGCGAGCAGCGACAAAAGCAGGGCGGGAAGTAGTTTCAAGCCGCCGCCAGTACGCGCGTTGCCTTGCGCGGCAACGTGACGCGGAAATGGGCGCCGTCGTGCCCGCCTTTGGCGCCGGCTACCACGGTGATGCGGCCGCCGTGCGCCTCGGTGAATTCACGGGCGATCGCAAGGCCGAGCCCCGTCCCTTCGATTCGCCCGCTCCCCTGCGCACGGCCGCGGAAAAAGGAGTTGAAGATGGCGTCGCGCTCTTCGGCCGGCACCCCGGGCCCCGAATCCACCACGTCCACCACCGCCTCGGTGCCCGCGGCGCCCACGTAGGCGGCCACGCTTATCGTCCCCCCGCCCGGAGTGAATTTCACGGCGTTGCCGACCAGGTTGTCCAGAATGGAGCGCAGCTTCTCCGGGTCGGCTTCGACGGTCACGTGGGCAAGATCCAGCGCGAGCGACTGCGCCTTCGCGCGCATGGCGAGCTCGTGCGTGCGCACCACTTCGCGCACCAGCGCGTCGAGCGCGACCACGCGCGGCTCGAGCGACGCAGCAGCATGCAGCGCGCGCTGATAGTCGAGCAGGTCCTCGATCAGCCGCTGCAGCTTCACGCTGTTGTCGCGCATGATGGCGACCACTTGCCGCTGCGGCGGCGCCAGTGGCCCACCTACCTGATCGTTCAGCAACTCGGCCCCCTCCCGCAGCGCCGTGAGCGGCGTTTTGAGTTCGTGAGACAGATGGCGCAGGAACCGGTTCTTCTCCGCCTCGAGCTCGACCAGCCTGCGGCGCAGCCAGTCGAGGCGCTCGCCGAGCGTCTGCAGATCCTCGGGGCCGCGAACCTTGATGGGGCGCGAGAAATCGGCGTCGCCGAGCTGCCGGATGGAGCCGTCGAGCTCCGCGATCGGACGCGCGATATAGCGCGAGAGCACGAGCGCCGTACCCAGCGCGACGGCGGTGCCGAACAGCACCAGCAGGATCAGCTGCCGCTGCACTATCTCGGCGTTGGCGCGCAGGCGCACCACCTCGCGGTCCGCGACAAGATAGCTGATGGCCAGGACCTCGTAGGCGGTTTCCGCCAGGTCGCTGGTCAGCTTGCCGACCTGGCGCGCCTCGACGCGGGTGCGCGGCCGCTCGGCGAGGCGGTCGTACAGCGCCTGCTCCTGCGTGACGGTCTTCAGGAGTGCCGCGCGCTGCGCTTCATCAAGAGGCAGCAGCGTCAACTCGGAGGCCACCTGCTTGAAGCTGCCGTGCACGCGTGCGTAGTCGGCCGCGAGCTCCGAGTCGTCTAGCATCGAGAGTTGCTGCGCCAATCGCTCGATCGAGCCGATGCGATTGACCAGAGAGCGGCTCGCCCGCGCCGCCTGCGAAGCGCTGTAGACCGCGCTGCGACTCTGGTCCGCGAGTTGCTCGGTGTGCCATGCCGAATAGGCGAGCGCGCCCACCAGCGGCACCGCGACCAGGGTAAATCCGGTCAGGAGCAGCCCAAGGAAGGAACGCGGATAAGGCACCCAGTTCGCAGCCATCTCCTTATAATTTCAACAAAAATACCCACCAGCTAGGACCAATGTCACAGCCTTCCCGGCCCCGGATTTACCTGGTCGCCGCCGTGGCCTCGAACGGAATCATAGGCGCCAACGGGCGCTTGCCGTGGCACTTTCCCGAGGAATTGCAGCACTTCAAGGAGGTCACCCTCGGCCACCCGGTGATCATGGGCCGGCGTACGTGGGAATCGCTCAAGGGCCCTCTCAAAGGCCGCAGCAATATCGTGGTGACGCGCACGCCGGGTTACCGGGCAGCCGGTGCAAGCACTGCCTCGTCGCTCGAGGCAGCGCTCGCACTGTGCAGCGGAGCGCCCAAGGCGATGGTGATCGGCGGCAGCCAGCTGTTCGAGGAGTCATTGCCGATCGCCGCCGGCCTGGAGCTGACCGAAATCCACCGCGACTACTCTGGCGATACGTCGTTTCCTCCGTTCGACCGTTCCGCGTGGCGGGAGAAGAAACGCGAAGCGCGTACCGCCGCAGACGGTACGCGCTTCGATTACGTGCTCTACGAGAGGGCTTAGGCCTTGCTTTCGAAGACCCGCACCTCGGGCAGCGGGAAGCCGTTGAACTGGCTCGCGTAGGCCGTGGTGTAGGCGCCGGCGTTGCGGATGTAGATGAAGTCGCCCTCCTGCAGATCCGAAGGCAGCGGCTCGTCACGCATCACGATGTCGACCGAGTCGCAGGTCGGCCCGCCCACCGTCCAGGCGACGTCCGGGCCCGAGCGGTCGGTGCGTATCTTGTACTTCAGCCCCTCGGTGGTCTCGATGATGCCGCCGAACATGCCGGCATCCCAGTGCATCCAGCGCTTGCCGGCCCGCGTCGCGGTGGCGAGGACGCGGCAGACGAAGTAGCCGGCATCGGACACCAGGTAGCGGCCGGGCTCGGCGATGACCTGCACGTCGTCCGGGAACGCCTTGAGGCCTTCGTTCACCACCTGGCCGATCATCTCGATCGAGGGGATCGGCTTGACATGGCGCACCGGGTAGCCGCCGCCTATGTTGAGCAGGCGCGGCTTGAGTCCCGCCTTGGTCATGGCGTCGAACAGGCCCCGCGCCTTCTCCAGCGCGACACGCCAGTTCTCCGGGTTGCGGCACTGGGAACCGACGTGGAACGTGATTCCGGCGAGGTCCGCCCCGCGCTTCGCGGCGGCCGCGACGATCTCGCGCGCCTCGGCAGGACCGGCGCCGAACTTGCCCGACAGGGGCCAGTCGCTGCCGATGTTGGGGGCCGCGATGCGCAGGTACAGCTTCGCGTCGGGCTTTACTTCGTGCACCTTGCGCAGCTCGTCGGTGCTGTCGATGACGAACCACTCCACCCCTTTGGCGGCAGCGTAGGCGATCGCCTCGCGCGCCTTCACGGGGTTGGAGAAGAAAACCTCGGCGGCCGGGACGCCCAGTCCGAGCAGCAAGTCCAGCTCGGTGGTCGAGGCGATCTCGAAACCGCAGCCTTCCTGGGCGAGCACCTTCAGGACGCGGCGGTCGGGATTGGCCTTCACCGCATAGTGCGGCCGCACGCGGGGCATGGCCGCGCGGAAGCGGCGCGCCTTGGCGCGCACGATCGCCGTGTCGACGATCAGGAACGGTCGGATGTATTTCTGGCCGGCAGCCTGGCGCACGATCTCGAAGTCGAGACTGACCTCGGGGTGCGTATCGAAGAGCTGTTCTTGCGGCTGCTGCCTTGCGACTGCGGTGCTTCTGCTGCGGGTGAAGCTACTAGGGCGGTCCCCCATCAAAGTCTCCCCAACGAAAAGGAAAACTAACCTTCAGGAATGTCGCGGACGGAAACGTCGTACACCGGGTAAGCAATCCTCGTGCTTGTCATGATGACCTCCTTCTCCTCGCCTCGCTGCGATGAGTGGATAAGGAAAAAACTCCGGCCGAGTATACGGATGACCCCCGGCCAGTCAAGGGTTTTGCACAAAATTTTTCGGCCGGTTTTACCCGGCCTATAGCGCCCCGCGGGGGCTCAAACCACAACACCTAGTGGGCAGGCAAAACCCGAGGGCTAGATGCGGGGCAGGGTGACGCCTTTCTGGCCCTGGTACTTTCCGCCGCGGTCGTGATAGGAGGTTTCGCAGACCTCGTCGGACTCCAGAAAGATCACCTGCGCCACGCCTTCGTTGGCATAGATCCTCGCCGGGAGCGGCGTGGTGTTGGAGAACTCCAGGGTGACGTGGCCCTCCCATTCAGGCTCCAGCGGCGTCACGTTGACGATGATGCCGCAGCGCGCGTAGGTCGATTTCCCCAGGCAGATGGTCAGCACGCTGCGCGGAATGCGGAAATACTCCACGGTCCGGGCGAGCGCGAAAGAGTTGGGGGGGATGACGCACACGTCGCCGCGGAAGTCGACGAAGTTCTTCTCGTCGAACGCCTTCGGATCGACGATCGTCGAATTGACGTTGGTGAAGATCTTGAAGTCGGTCGAGCAGCGGATGTCGTAGCCGTAGCTGGAAGTGCCGTACGAGACAATCTTGCGGCCCTGCAGCTCCTTCACCTGCCCCGACTCGAACGGCTCGATCATGCCTTTCGCCGCCATGCGGCGGATCCACTTGTCTGATTTGATGGTCATTGTTTGCCCATTCTAAGGCCGCGAGGTCTAGACTTCGGACGAGACCGCGCCGTGAATTCCCGCGCCGAGCCTTGGCCGTTCACCGTCCGCCCGCTGACGCCCCGTCTGGGAGCCGAGATTGTTGGCGTCGAGCTGGCGCGCGGGCTGGAGGACGCCCTTTTCCGCAGCGTGTACCAGGCGTTCCTGCGTTACCAGGTGCTGCTCTTCCCGCCGCAGGACTTGCCGCCGGCCGCCCAGGTCGCCTTCGCCCGCCGCTTCGGCGAGGTCCAGGTGCACGTCATGAACCAATATCACGCCGACGGCTTCCCGGAGCTCTATCGGCTGTCCAACCTGGACGGGCGCGGCCGGCCGAGCGGAAACCATCCCGACAAGGGCACGCTCGCCTGGCACACCGACGGCTCATGGCAGCGCGTGACGGGCCAGGCGACGATCATCTACGGCGAGGTGATGCCCGGGAGCGGCGGGGAGACGCACTTCTGCGACATGTACGGCGCCTATGAACGCCTCAGCGCCGCGTGGAAGGCCCGCGTGGCGGGGCTGCGCGCCGTGCATAACCTGGATTTCTCGCGCAACCGCCGCCATGGCGAAGATCCGCTGACCGAGGCGCAGCGCCTCGCCAAGCCTCCGGTGGACCATCCGGTCGTGCGTACCCATCCCGAGACGGGACGCCGGTGCCTGTTCCTCGGCGACCACGCCGAGTACATCGTCGGGATGCCGTACGCAGACGGCCGGGCGCTGATCGAGGAGTTGAACGCGCTCGCCGTGCATCCGGACCTGAGCTACGAGCACCATTGGAAAACCCGCGAGCTCATCGTGTGGGACAACCGCTGCGTCCTGCACCGCGCTACACCGTACGACGCCGCGACGCAGGGACGCGTCATCCGGCGCTGCACGGTCCTCGGGGAAATTCCGGCCTAGGTGTTCTGGACGACGATGTTCGGGAACTTGGCTGTCATGTCGCGCTGCGACTCGGCGATCTTGACCGCGGCGCGACGCGCAATGCGGCGGTAGATCGCAGCGATCGGCCCGTCCGGGTCGGACACGACGGTCGGCTTTCCCGAGTCGGCCTGGCTGCGGATCGACTCGTCGAGCGGCAGCTGGCCAAGCAGCTCCGTGGCGTAATCCTTCGCCATGCGCTCGGCGCCGCCCGAGCCGAAAATGTGGCTCTCGTGCCCGCACTTCGGGCAGGTATGGAACGACATGTTCTCGACGATGCCGAGGATCGGAATGCCGACCTTCTCGAACATCTTGAGGCCCTTGCGCGCATCGATGAGCGCGATGTCCTGCGGCGTGGTGACAATGATCGCGCCGGTCACCGGCACCTTCTGCGCGAGCGTGAGCTGGATGTCGCCGGTGCCCGGCGGCAGGTCGACGACCAGGTAGTCGAGGTCGCGCCAGTTGGTGTCCTTGAGCAGCTGCTCGAGCGCCTGCGTGACCATCGGCCCGCGCCACACCATCGGGGTGTCGATATCGATGAGAAAGCCGATCGAGCTCGCCTGCAGGCCGTGCCCTTCCATGGGCTCGATGCGCTTGCCGTCCTTCGACTCCGGCCGCCCGGCGATGCCGAGCATCATCGGCTGCGACGGGCCGTAGATGTCGGCGTCGAGAACGCCGACCGACGCGCCTTCCGCGGCGAGCGCGAGCGCGAGGTTGACGGCAGTGGTCGACTTGCCGACGCCGCCTTTGCCGGAGGCCACAGCGATGATGTTCTTGATGCCGGGCACCAGCTTCACGCCCCGCTGGACCGCATGCGCGACGACCTTCGAAGAAACATGGGCCGATACGTTGGCGGCGCCGGCCGCTTTGACCGCCTGCACCACCTGGCGGCGAATCGGCTCCTGCTGGCTCTTTCCCGGATAACCGAGCTCGATGTCGAGCGAAACGTCGCTGCCCGCGACCTTCAGGTTCTTCACCGAGCGCGTCGCGACGAAGTCCTTGCCGGTGTTGGGATCGACAAGCTTTTTGAGTGCGTCCTGAACTTGAGCTTCAGTGATCATTGCCGATTGAAGTGTAAGCTAAAATCGCCCTCCCCCATGGCACCGCGCAAGCTCTTCGTCACCACCGCTTTGCCCTATGCCAACGGGCCCTTTCACATTGGTCACATCATGGAATACATCCAGGCGGACATCTGGGTGCGCTTCCAGCGGATGCAAGGGCACGAGGTGCATTTTGTCGGCGCCGACGACGCGCATGGCGCGCCGATCATGCTGGCCGCCGAGAAGGCGGGCAAGTCGCCCGAAGCCTTCATCGAGGAAATCTCCCGAGGCAGGCAGCCCTACCTGCAGGGCTTCCATATCACCTTCGACAACTGGCATTCGACGCATTCGGCGGAGAATACGGAGCTTTCGCAGGACATCTATCGCAAGCTGAAGCGCGCGGGCCTGGTCTATACGAAGCCGGTCGAGCAATTTTTCGACCCGGTGAAAGGCATGTTCCTCGCCGATCGCTACATCAAGGGCGAGTGCCCCAATTGCGGGGCGAAAGACCAGTACGGCGACGCGTGCGAGAACTGCAGCACCGTTTACTCGGCCACCGCGCTGAAAAATCCGTATTCCACGCTTTCGGGTGCCAGGCCGCTGCTCAAGTCGTCCGAGCACCATTTCTTCAAGCTCTCGGACCCCAAGTGCAAGGCGTTCATCCGCCAATGGCTCGACGCCGCGGGCCGCCTGCAGCCCCAGGTGGTGAACAAGGCGAAGGAATGGCTGGACGGCGAGGGCGAGAAGGCCCTTTCGGACTGGGACATCTCCCGCGATCCGCCCTATTTCGGCATCCGCATCCCCGACATCCGCGAAGAGAAGTACCTGTACGTCTGGCTCGACGCGCCGGTCGGATATCTCGCGAGCCTCAAGAACTACTGCTCGAAGAAGAACCTCGACTTCGATGCGCTGCTAGCCGACCCCAAGACCGAGCAGATCCACTTCATCGGCAAGGACATCATCTATTTCCACACGCTGTTCTGGCCGGCGATGCTGAAGTTCGCCGGCTACAAGATTCCCGACCACGTCTGGGTGCACGGCTTCATCACGGTGTCGGGCGACAAGATGTCGAAGTCGCGCGGCACCGGCATCAGCCCGCTGCGTTACCTCGAGCTGGGCATGAACGCCGAATGGCTGCGTTATTACATCGCGGCCAAGCTCAACGCGAATGTCGAGGACCTCGACTTCAACCCCGAGGATTTCCTCGCGCGGGTGAACAGCGACCTGGTCGGCAAGTACGTGAACATCGCGAGCCGCGCCGCCGGCTTCATCTCGAAGGTATTCGACGGGAAGCTCTACCGCTTCCCGGGCGAGGCGAATCCGCAGATGAGCTGGGCGGTGGCCGTCGCCTCGGCCCAGGCGATCCGGCAGGCCTACGACGAAAGGGAGTTCGGCAAGGTAATCCGCGAAGTCATGCGCGTCGCCGATCTTGTCAATCAGCGCTATGACCAGCAGAAGCCATGGGATCTGGTCAAGGATCCGGCAAGGAAAGACGAGCTGCACCGGGTTTGCAGCGAAGCGCTCGACGCCTTCTTCGTGCTGACGGTTTACCTCACCCCCATCCTCCCGGTGACCGCCGCGAAAGTCGCGCGCGATTTGTTCGGCATGGACCGCGAGCTGACATTCGAAGACCACAAGCGGCGGCCCGAGGCAATCCGTCCGTTCAAGCACCTTCTGACGCGCGTGGAGGAAAAGCAGCTGGACCAGCTGTTCGACATTCAATCCGTGCCGCAGGCGACCGCGCCGCAGCGGCATGCCGAAAAGCAGGAACATGCAGCAAAGGAACAGACCGTGACCGACCAGATCACCATCGAAGATTTCAACAAAATTGACCTTCGCGTGGCACGCATCGTGCGCGCGGAGAACGTCGAGGGCGCCGACAAGCTGCTCAAGCTGACCCTCGACACGGGCGACGGCACGCGCACCGTGTTCGCGGGCATCAAGGCCGCCTATGCCCCTGAAAAACTGGAAGGTCGGCTCGCCGTAGTGGTCGCAAATCTGGCTCCCCGGAAGATGAAGTTCGGCGTCTCGGAGGGCATGGTGCTGGCCGCCTCGGGGGACGAACCGGGCATTTTTCTCATTTCCCCTGAAGCGGCAGCGCGGCCCGGCATGCGCGTAAAATAGGCTGGTCGCGGCCGTAGAGCCGCTTTTCCGGCAATAACCCGTGGTCGAGAGCACCAGCCGAACGCTGGTCTGCAGCGTCCTTTTCCTCGACATCGCCGAGTATTCGAGGAAGCCGGTCGCCGAGCAGCTGCAGCTCAAGCAGGCCTTCAACCGGATTTTGGGCGAGGCCCTGGACCAGGTCGCGCCGCGCGACCGGATCATCCTCGATACCGGCGACGGCGCCGCCGTGACCTTCATGGGCGACCCGGAAGACGCCCTGTTCGCCGCGATGTCGATGCGCGACATGTGCGGCACCGTGCCGGTGCGGCTTGGAGTCAACCTGGGCCCGGTGCGCCTGGTGAAAGACCTGAACGGCCAGATGAACATCATCGGCGACGGCATCAACGTCGCGCAGCGCGTGATGAGCTTCTCGCGTCCGGGCCAGCTCCTCGTTTCCCGTTCCTTCTACGAAGTCGTGTCGTGCCTGTCGCGCGACTACGCCAACCTGTTCCATCACGAAGGCTCGCGCACCGACAAGCACGTGCGCGAGCACGAGGTGTACTCGGTCGTGGGCGGCACGCCTTCCGTGCGCCGGGTACCCGAGACCGAATCGAAGTTCTCGGCGCTCGCCAATGGCTCGGGCTGGCTGGCGGGGCAGGGTCCGCTCGGCCTGCGCCGTACCTCGCTCGTGGCCGCGCCCGCCCTGTTCCTTGCGCTGATCGGCGTGGGCCTGACGGCACGCGCGGTCATGGGTCCGGCTGCCGAGGCGCCGGCGGAAAAGCCCGCTGTTGCGAAATCCGCTCCCCAGCCGCCGGCCCCAAAGGTAGTCGCCAGCGCGCCGTCGAGCACGCCCTCTTCCCGGGTCTCCGGCGCGGGCTCCTCGCCCTTTCCTGTGCAGGAGCCGCCCGCCAAAGCGCCGGTCGTGGAAAAAAAGCCGGCGCCGAAGGTCGAGAAGAAGCCTGCCAAGCCGGTCGTGGTAGCGACAGCGCCGGCCCGGGCGCCCGCAGGTCCGGCGGGGTCCTCCAGCCCCTCTCGAATCGAGCTGGCGGTCAATCCCTGGGGCGAGGTGTTCGTCGACGGCAGGAGTCGCGGTGTCAGTCCCCCGCTTCGCACGCTTGAAATATCTCCCGGCTCGCATACGATAGAGATACGCAACTCGACCTTTCCCAGCCATGTGGAGAAGGTCGAAATCAAGGCGGGGGACGCGGTGAAGATTCGGCACCGATTCAGATGACGACGCGACTCGTGATGGCCGCAGCGGCGGCGGCGCTGCTCGCGGCCTGCGAAACCGCGCCGATGAAAGAGTTCACTTCCGATGCGAAGAGCGCCTGGGGGCAGATCACCGGCTCGAGCAAGGGAACGTCGGCGCTGAGCACCGGCCTCAAGCAATACGACGATGGTGACTACCAGCCTGCGGCGAAGAGCCTGCAGTCGGCGCTCGACCAGGGCGTCTCGACCAAGGACCAGGTGACCGCCCACAAGTATCTCGCGTTCATTCACTGCTCGGTCGGCCGCACGGGCTCGTGCCGCGAGGAATTCCGCAAGGCGCTGGCCATCGATCCGTCGATGGACCTTGCGCCGGCGGAGGCCGGTCATCCGACCTGGGGACCGATCTTCCGCTCCGTGAAGGCCGGACGCTAAAGCCGGGAATGGAGGCACCCAAGCTCGGCCGCTACGCCATCCAGTCCGAGCTGGGACGCGGTGCGATGGGCGTTGTCTACAAGGCGACCGACTCCGTGCTGGAGCGCACGGTCGCGATCAAGACCGTCAACATGAACCTTTCGGCCGAGGAGGCGAAGGGTTACGAGGCGCGCTTCTACCAGGAGGCGCGCTCGGCCGGCAGCCTGAACCATCCGAACATCGTCACCATCTACGATGTCGGCCGCGTCAACGACGTCGTCTTCATGGCAATGGAGTTCATCGAAGGCGTGGAGCTGCGCAGCTTGTTCGCCGAAGGGCGGCCGCTGCCGGTGACGCAGGCGATCTCCATCGCGGCGCAGGTGGCCGAGGGCCTGGGATACGCGCACGACCATGGCATCGTGCACCGCGACATCAAGCCGGCCAACATCATGGTGGTGCAGAGCGGGCCGGTGAAGATCACCGACTTCGGCATCGCGCGAATGCGCGCTTCATCGCAGGAATTGACGCAAACCGGGATGATGCTCGGCTCGCCGAAGTACATGTCGCCCGAGCAGGTGATCGGCAAGCGTGCGGACCACCGTTCCGACATCTTTTCGCTCGGCGTGATCCTGTACGAGATGCTGTGCGGGGCGACGCCTTTCAACGGCGAGAACGTGACCGCCCTGATGTACCAGATCGTGAACTTCGTGCCGCCCGCGCCGAGCACGGTGAACACGGCGGTGCCCGAGCTGCTCGACTATATAGTCGCCAAGATGCTCGCCAAGCCGGTCGACGAGCGCTACCAAAGCGGGCACGAAGTCTCGCGCGACCTGCGCCAATGCGAGCAGCAGCTCGGCGTCAATCTCAGCGCGACGCAACCGCCGCTTCGCACGCCGCCTCCGAGCCTCGCCGCAGGCGCGCAGCCTGAGCTTGCCCTGACGCAGGCCGAGGCAAAGGTAATCGCGCAGACGGTGAGCCGTACGCGCGGCGTGGATGCGACGGAGACCGCCGCGGAACCGGGCGCGGGGCCCGCTCGCGGCGTATCGCATTCATTCGATTCCCTGGAGGCGACGCAGCGCCTGGCGGTGCTGACCGGAACTGCTACAGCGCCGCTCGCGCCAGCGGCGCCCGCCGTCATGGAAGTCGGCCCGACGCCTGCCAAACCCGCCGCCAACCCCGCGGCCGCGGAGCGGCAGACGGCAACGCAAGCCATCGGATCGATTCCTCGCCCCATCACGCGCAGCGGCTGGCGGCGGCGGGACTGGCTGCTGGTGGGTGGGGCCGCCCTCGCCGGCGTCGTGATCGCCGGGGTGATTGCGAAGCGCCGGGACTGATCGGTCGGCTAGTGGCCGCCGCAGTTCTGCGGCATGGCGCTGACGGGGTAGCCTTTGCAGGTCCAGGCTACCTTGCTGCCGGGCATCGACGGCGTGAGCGTCACCTCGATGGCATTCTTCTCGTTCCAGCCGCGGATGGCGCCGTTTTCCGACACCAGCCACTTCAGTTCGCCGTGCTTCGGATCGTTGCGCGCGGCGACTTTCACGTCCTTGCCCGAGCCGGTGAGACTGCCCGCCTTTTCCGCTCGCTCCGTGACCTGCTTCTGCGCAGCATCGACGCCGGCTAACAGCGACTGCGCAGCTTCCCTCGTCTCGGCGCCGGCCATTTGCGGCAGCACGACCGCGACGACGAGGAAGCCCGCCAGGGCGAGCACGGCGACCATCAAGAGCACAATCCGCATCTTCCCTTCCCCCTGTTTCGGATTTCGCGCCAGCTTATCATGGCGTCCGATCTACTTTGCGCAGGGCACCGCCGCGTCGGCCTTCTCGGACACACTCTGATAATTGCCATGCCCGCCGTAAAGTTGCGCATCAACGGAGTCGTCCAGGGAGTGGGGTATCGGTATGCGCTCCAACGCGAAGCCAGAAGCCTGGGACTCGCCGGTTGGGTGCGCAATCGCACCGACGGCAGCGTGGAGGCATTCGTGCACGGGCCTCAGAAGGCCCTGGATCAACTGAGCGCCTGGGCGCGCCGAGGCCCGCCCGCCGCGAGGGTCGCCGAGGTACTCGCATCGCCGGTACCTGCCGAAGAGACAGCGGCGCCGCAGGACTTCGAGATCCGCCCAACCGCCTAGGCTGCTTTGCGGCGTTTCAGGGCGTTGACGACGGAGAACTGCCACGGCCGGCAAGCTGCGAGCAGCGCGACGCCGACGCGACGCTGGGAAGGAAGACCGGCGTCGGCCTCCGCGAGCTTGTTGAACTCATCGACCAGTTTCGCCAGCCGCTCGCGCAGAATGGCAGCCGACTCGGCCGACATCTGGCGCGATTCGAAGCGCATCAGCTCGAGGGCCGCGTCGAACCGCGAGCCGAGGAACTCGTCCATCACGCGGCGGGAATAGGCGCGCTTCGCCGGACCGCCGTCGCGCCACTGGAAATCCTTCGGCACCAGCAGCCGCGCTCGGTCGCCGGCCGCCCACTCGATGAGGCCGACCTTCTCGAGCCTGGCGAAAGCGACGGTCAGCTCCGTGCGGGAAACCGCGAAGCCCTCCAGGATCTCGCCGAAGCTCCAGTCGTTCACGACCAGCCAGAAGATCGACAGCAACCGCTCGTCCTTCGCGAGCGCGGTTTCCTGCTCGATACTGAGATGGTTGGCGCCATTGGTGGCGCGGCACATGCGCGCGACCTCGTGCAGGTCGAGCTCGAGAACGCCGAGGATCTGCTCGATCCGCGCGAGCGTGAAGGTGCCTTGCGAGAACATGCGCTTGACGCTTGCCTCCGACAGCCGCAGCGCGCCGCCGAGCGCCGCGTACGTCATGCCGCGCGCGTGCACCGCCCTCTTGAGCGCCTCGACGAATCGGCTGCGCGCGGTCATGGCACTTACGGTATCACTTTTCGCTACTTTCCAGACTTCGATTGCCAGCCCTCGAGCCTCGCTGAAAAATCCGCGCGTCGTAAAAATTGCTGCGAGGAGGATGCGATGCACAGTGCAAAATCTATCCCATTGTCCGCTCACGAGCTGCGTGACGCGGTTCGCTACGGACAGCGCTTCGATGCCGCGCGCCTCGACCGCATCCTGCGGCACGACGAACGGCGCGGCGTAATCGAGGTGCAGGCGAGCACGCCGTGGAAGGCGATTGCCGAGCACCTGCGGCCGGGCGATCAGCAGGCCGAAATCACCAGCTCGCGCACCACGGCATCCACCATCGGCGAAAGCGTCGCGCGCAACGCCGCGGGACCCGACGGCCGGCCCGCAGTCGCGCACGTCGACTCGATGACCCTGGTCACGCCCGAGGGCGAGCTGCGATGCGTCAACCGCATCGCCCATCGGGATCTCTTCTGCCTGACGGTCGGCGGTCACGGCCTGTTCGGCACGCTCTACAGCGTCACGCTGCGCACCGAATCGCTCGCCCGCGCCGTCGAGGAGGCAGTTGATCTCGAGCGCACGGCGGCCGCGCCGGACGCAAGGCCGCTCGAGCTACTCGTTCCGCCTGACGCGCTCGCGGGCTTCGTCGACGCGGTGCAGGAGCGGTGCGACGAATGGCGCATCCCGGTGCTCGCGGTCGACGTGCGTCCAATCGTGCCCGAGGAGGAGACCTTCCTGCGCTGGGCGCGGCGCCAGTACAACGAGGTCGCCCTGCGGCTGGGGGCCCTCAATACCATCGGCGGCGCCGTGCGCACCACGCAGCTGCGGCGCGAGCTGATCGACGCGGCGATCGACGCGGGCGGCAGCTTCGCGATCGCACGCACGCTCGAGGCGACTCGCGAGCAGCTCGCGGCTTGCTATCCGGAGCTGCCGGCATTTCTCGCCGAGAAGCGGCGCGTCGATCCCTCGGAGAAGCTGGTGAATGGCTGGTACCTGCACCATCGCAGCCTGTTCAGCCGCGGCTCGTGCGAGACGCGCTGGAATCAGGCGTAGCTGACTTGCACGTTTTCCGGCGTGAGCCAGGCCTGCAGCTCGGCGAGCAGGCGCTCTTCGGGTCGCACGCGCCAGGCGTCGCCCAGGGCGATCTCGCATTCGGCGCCCGCGTTCTGGTAGCGCACGAACACTTTGCACGTTCCATTGCCGTTGCCGCGATACGGGGCGAGGATCTGCTGCAGCTTCTTCGCATCCGCCTGCCCGTTCATCGAGATCTTCAGGCGGCCGGCGAACCTGGCGCGCAGCGACTCGAGGTCGAACAGCTCCTCGGCGGTGACGCGCAGCCCGCCTGAGAACTCGTCTTTCTGCGCCTTGCCCTGCACGATGAGCAGGGCGTCTTCCTTCAGCTTGTCGCGGTGCTTGTCGAAGAGCTCGTTGAAGACCGAGATCTCGAGCTGCGCGCTGCCGTCGTCCAGCATCACCACCATCATCCGCCCGCGCCGCGTCATCTGCGTGCGTGCCGAGGCGACGATGCCGGCGATCGTGACCTGGTATTGCGAGGCGGCGAGCTTGGCCAGCGGCGTGCGCGGGAAGCCGACCATTTCGCGCTCGTAGACGGTGTAGAGGTGCCCCGAGAGGTAGAAGCCGAGCGCGGCTTTCTCCTCCATTAGCGTCTGCTTCAGGTCCCAAGGGGCAGCATCGACATACGCGTGTGCGCCGCCGCGCGGGACTTCGGCCTCGCCGAACAGGCTGTTCTGCGACGCCGTGCGCTCGGCCTGCTCGGCACCCTCCAGCGCGCGGCTCACGCTCGCCAGCAGCCGGGCGCGGTTGGACTCGAGCGCGTCGAACGCGCCTGCGCGCACCAGCGCCTCGACGACGCGCCGGTTGACGAGCCGCTTGTCGACGCGGCGGCAGAAGTCGAACAGATCCTTGAAAGGGCCGCCCTTGCGCGCCTCGATGACTGCAGCGATCGCCGACTCGCCCGTGCCGCGCACCGCGCCCAGGCCGTAGCGCACCGTCTTGCGGTCGACGGGGATGAAGCGATACTCCGAGGCGTGGACGTCGGGCGGCAGGACCGCTACGCCGTTCGCCACCGCGTCCTCGTGGAACTGGCGCACCTTGTCCGTGTCGTCCATGACGGCCGACAGGTTCGCTGCCGCAAAGGCGGCAGTGTGGTGCTGCTTCATGTATGCGGTCTGGTAGGCAAGGAGCGCGTACGCCGC
>Ga0068871_100001394_pt1 | contig 16183 bp, 14 predicted proteins | sample KBSMisM72_FD_72750 | JGI IMG/M metagenome (GOLD analysis project Ga0068871, IMG submission 72750) | Miscanthus rhizosphere microbial communities from Kellogg Biological Station, Michigan, USA - KBS Miscanthus M7-2 | ecosystem: Host-associated > Plants > Roots > Rhizosphere > Soil ... | reverse complement strand
TCGACGAGGTCGGCGAGGGCGGCGGACGCCATCCCCTGCTCTTCCGGCGCGGCGGTCTGCCAACCGTTCGTCGGCCAAGGCGTTGCGGGCTCCGCCGCATGGACAGCCGACGCCAGCGCCACCAGCATCGCGACGCTCCACGTGGCCGTCATTCGGCGTGCTGTCATGGGCTTCATCTGCATGCATTCTCCTGGGATCGGGCCCTCGTCACGTCGACGACGGAACTACACCACGTCGGTCGCCCTTTTCTCCCCTTGAAGCCGGCGGCGGTTCGCCGATGATGGCGCTTGCCTGCGTCTCGCCGAGCCCCGCTTGAAACCGTACCTGTCCGTTCCGCCTGTCGACGACGCTGCCGTCGTGTTCTTGCACCGATCCCCCGCCACCGCCCCCGCGACGTTCGACGCGGCGCGCCTGCCGAACGATCCGCCCGAGCCTGACAGCGCGCTGCGCCTGAAGGCGCTGGTCAGCGCGCAACGGCGCCTCGCTCACTTCGACGGCAGCATCGACGAACTGGCGGCGCTGGTCCCCGGTTTCGCGCTCGATGCGGTCGATGCCGCCGGTGCGGTGTTCGAGCTCTTCGAGGGTGATGCCCTGGTCGCCAAGTCCGCGACGCCGGCGCTGCAGGCGTGCATCGGCGTGCGCTTTTCGCTCGACGCCAGTCTGTCCGGCGAAGCTTTCCGGACCAACCGCACGTTGAGCTGCCCCGATGCGAAGGCGGATCCGCGCATCGCGTCCGCGGTCTACGACCGCTTCCAGCTGCGCTCGGTCATCGTCTCGGTGGTGCACGGCCACCAGGGACGCGCGATCGGCGTGTTGGTGATCGCGAAGCACGCGCCGTTCGATTTCCGGCCCGAAGACGCCTGCCTGCTCGAGCTGCTCGCCGACGCGGTCGGCGCAGCGATTCACCGCAAGCAATCGAACGAGGAAAGCGAGCGTTCCCTGCGCATCCAGGCCGGCGTGGTGCGGCTGCAGCAGGAGATCGCGGCTTCCGAAACCGATCTGCAGACCGTGCTCGACCTGATCACCGTCCACTCGCAGGCCCTCACCGGCGCCGCCGGCTCGGTGGTGCTGCTGATCGATGGCAGCGAGATGGTCTATCGCGCCGCCGCCGGCATCGCCGAGCCCCACCTCGGCCTGCGGGTGCCGCGCGAAGGCAGCCTGACCGGCCTCGCCGCGGAGCAGATGGAGGTTCTCATCTGCGACGACGCTGACCGGGACGGCCGCGTCAACCGCGAAGCATGCGCCTTGGTCGGCGCGCGTTCGCTGCTGACCGTGCCGATGAAATCCGAAGGACGGGCGGCCGGCGCGCTGCTCGTGATGTCGGGCGATACGCATGCGTTCGGCCAGCGCGAAGTCGGCACCTTGCAGATCCTGGCCGAATGGCTCGGCATCATCATCCAGCGCGACGCCATTGCGCGCCGCCTGCAGACCTCGGAGGCCAAGTACCGGCTCGCGTTCGAATCGAATCCGTTCCCGATGTGGATCTACGACGAGTCGACCTTGCGCTTTCTCACGGTCAACGATGCCGCCGTCGCCCAGTACGGCTATTCCGTCGACGAATTTCTGGCGATGACCATCAAGGACATCCGGCCGCCCAGCGCTTCGCTGCTGCTCGACGGCCACTTGCGCGGCAGCGAGACGACGTCGGTCAGCCTGCCGTGGCAGCACCGCCGCAAGGACGGCTCGATCCTCGACGCCGAGGTCTCGGGCGCGCCGATCCAGTTCGGCGGACGTGCCGCGCGCCTGATCCTCGCCGTCGAGGTGACGAGCCGCGAGCGAACGGCGCGCCAGCTGCAGGAGAACGCCGCGGTGATGGCCATCGCGGGTCGCGTGGCGCGCGTCGGGGGCTGGTCGTTCGATCTCAAGAAGCGCTCGTTCATCTACTCCGACGAGCTTTGCGCGATGCACGACCTGCCGGCGAAGACGCCGGTCTCCCTCAAGCAGGCGCTCAGCTACTACGCGCTCGAGTCGCGGCAGGCGATCAAGGAAGCGGCGGAAAACTGCGCCCAGTACGGCACCCCGTACGACCTGGAGCTCGACCTGATCACGGCGAAGGGGCGGCGCATCAGCGTGCGCACGATCGGCCAGGCGGTCCGCAACGCCAGCGGCGAGATCGTCGGCACCCAGGGCGCCGTGCAGGACATCAGCGAGCGGGTCGCCGCGGAAGCATCGCGGCGCGCCGAAGCGCTGCGCTACAACATCGCGCTCGACAACATCTCCCAAGGCGTCTGCTTCTTCGACGGACGACAGCATCTAATCCTGTGCAATCGGCGTTACGCCGAGATGTACCGTCTGACGCTCGACGAGGTGCGCAAGGGCACGACCTTGGAGCGGATCGTCGAAAGCCGCATCGCCGTCGGATCCGGCCCGGTCGAAGGCGCCGATGAATATCTGGACCGACGCGATTCGGTGGCCGCGGCGCAAGGGCCGTCGGTGACCATCGTCACATTGCGGGACGGCCGGCGGATCGAGATCCACCACCAGCCGATGCCCGACGGCGGCTGGGTCGCGACCCATGAGGACGTCACGGGGCGCTTCGCGCTCGACGGCGAAGGCGGCGCGGCGACGGGCTGAGCCGGTCGAGCATCGTTCGCCAGCTGGCTTCGTTATGCCAGCACCCGAGGGCACCGAATCTGAGTGAGCGCGCCAGCGAACCCGCCGCAAAGGCTGCGATGATCGCGGCCTTTCCCACGCACTCGAACGGAGATCCGCCTTGCACTCGAAACGACTCGTCGCTCCGCTGACCGCGCTCGCGCTGTCATGGCCGTTGCTGTTGGTCGCACAACCCGACCCGCTGAAGGCGGCAGCCGCCGAAGCCGGCGCCGTCGCCACGCCGACCGGCCTGGTCTATCGCAGCCTGAAGGACGGCACCGGCGCCAGCCCGGCGGCCGCCGACACCGTCAAGGTCCACTACCGCGGAACCCTGCTCGACGGCACCGAGTTCGACAGCTCGATCAAGCGCGGACAGCCGGCGGAATTTCCGCTCAACCGGGTCATCAAGTGCTGGACCGAAGGCGTGCAGCGCATGAAGGTCGGCGGCAAGGCCAAGCTGACCTGCCCGGCCGCCATCGCCTACGGCGAGCGCGGCACGCCGGGCGGCCCGATCCCGCCGAACGCGACCTTGACCTTCGAGGTCGAGCTGCTCGGGATCAGCGGCAAATAGGCGGCGTGCGCCGGCTGATGCCTGGGCGCTGAAGCTCCATCACACAAACCGCTAACTCCGTCTACTGCGCCGCCGCGCAACCCACACCGCGATCAGCCCGCTTGCCATCAGCAGGTAGGTTTCCGGCTCGGGGATCGCGGCCACCGAGACGACGATGCCGCGCAGCATCACCGTCGTGTCGAACGCCTGGCCCTGGTAGCCGCTCGCGTTCGAGCCGAATGATGAAATCGTGAAGGTCTGGCTGAAGCTGCCGAGCGACGAGCTGCCGAAGACGATGTCGAGGCCGTCCCGGCCATCGCCTGCCGCCATGCCGGCAAACGGACCGAAGCCGTCGAACGTGAAGCCCGCGCCCGCGCCGAACGCGAACGAACCGTTCAGCAGATCGGCCGGCCCGCTCGCGACGTTGAAGACGCCGAGCTCGGCCATCAACCCGGCCGAGCCGAGCTGGATCGTGCCGAAGTCGAGGATGTAGCCGCCGGCGCTTGCCGACAGCGATCCGGCACCGGCCACCCGCTGGAGCGCGAGGGTCGCGAAGTTGTTGACCTGCGCTTTAAGGTCACCGTGCTGTTACCGAGCGCGAGGTCGGCCATGTCGGGGTTGCGGCTCGCGAACGCGGCGTTTGCGCTGCCGTTGAAGACACCGGCGTTGGCGGTGCTCAGACCCACCGAGAAGCTGCTCGTGTCGCTGGCCTGTGCGGCGACGCCGGCCAGGCTGCCGCTCGCATTGAACGGGCCGGCCGCGCCGCCGATGGTGCCGACCAGCACGTCGTTCGGTGCCGCGATCGCCGCTGTGTTCGTCACCGAGACGTTGCGAGCGGTGACGACGTCGCCCTTGTGGACGATGCCGAAGTCGACGACGCCGGTGTTGACCTGCGCGACTGCGGGCGTGTAGACGCGCCCATTGAGGGTCACGGTCTGGCTACCGACGCTGACGTCGGGCGCGCCCGACGTACCGGTGCCGCTCGAGACGAAGTTGACCTGCGCCGTGCCGGCGTAGGTGCCGGCGTTCCGGCCGCGACGATCTGGCCCGTGCCGGTGACGTTGGCGCGCGCATTGAACGCGTTGCCAACGCCGAAGTTCGCGTTGTCGTAGTCGCCGAAGACGGTCAGGTTGCGCGTCGCCAGCGCCGTGGTGCCAGCCGTCTTCAACGTCCCGACTGTGCTGACCGCGTCGTGCTGATACGTTGCGCCGCTCGCCACCCGGATCGTGCCGGTCGGGCCCTGGGTGCCCGAGGTGAAGCGCATCGTTCCGGCGTCAATGTTGAGCGTGCCCGAGTTGTTGAAGCCGACGCCGAGGTCGACCGTCGTCACGGTGTTGGACAGCTTGTTGCAGACGCCGACGTTGTTGAAGCTGTGCGGTCCGCCCACGTTGTGCTCGAGGAACGACGCAAACGCATTGGCGTCGTTGAAAGTGCCGTTGTTGACCAGCGTGGCGCCGTTCCAGAACTGGATCGCGTTGTTGTTGGCGGCGGTGTTGCCGCTCCAGGTGGTCGTGCCGTTGAGGTTGACGACCCGCCCGTTCGAGATGACCTTGGTGTTGACGCCGGTGATCGTCACGTCGTTGTTGAACGTGGTAGTGCCTGCGCCGGCGATCGAGCCGCCGCTCCAGGTCGCGAGCCCCTGGAACACATTGGCGTTGCCACCCATCCCGCTGCCGCTCAGCACGAACGGCGTCGTGTGGGTGCCGCCGTTGATCGTGACGAAGGCGTCGGCGCCGACGTTGTCGCTGCTGATCAAAAACGTGCCGGCGCCTTGCGTCGTCACGTTGTTCAGCACGCTCGGGCCGTCGATGAAGTTGAGCGTGGTGCCCGCAGCGATGTTGAAGACGCCGGTGCTGGTGCCGCCGCCGTTCGGCCGAAACGTCCCGGCGTTCAGGTTGACGGTGCCGGTGTTGTTGAAGGGAACGCCGAAGTCCACCGTCGTGATCGTGTTCGACAGCTTGTTGTAGACGCCGTTGTTGTTGAAGTTGTGCGGGCTGCCGGTGCTGTGCTCGATGAACGACGCGAACGGGTTCGCATCGTTGAAGGTCGCGTTGTTGTTGATCGTCGCGCCGTTGTGAAACTGGATCGCGTTGTTGTTGGCGGCGGTGTTGCCGGTCCAGGTCGTGGTGCCGTTCAGGTTGACGACCCGTCCGAGCGTGATCGCCTTCGTGTTGGCACCCGAGATCGTCAGGACGTTGTCGAACGTAGTGCTCGCCGCACCGGTGAGCGTGCCGCCGGTCCAGGTCGCCTTGCCCTGGAAGACCTGGTCGGTGCCGGTCAGCGTGCTGCCACCGAACAGGAACTGCGCCGTATGCGTGCCGCCGTTCAACGTGACGATCGCGTCGGCGCCGACGTAGTCGGTCGTCACCGCGAAGGTACCGGCGCCGCTCGTCGTGATGTTGTTGAGCGTGTGGCTGCCGTTGCGGTATTCGAGCGTCGCGCCGTTCGCGATGTTGAAGACCCCGCTGCTCGTACCGCCGCCGCTTTGCAGCAGCGTGCCGGCGTTGACGTTGACCGTGCCGGTGTTGTTGAAGAGCGAGCCGATCGTCGTGATCGTGTTCGCTGTCTTGTTGAACGTCGCGGTGTTGACGAAGGTGCCGGCCCCGCTCATCGAGCTGGCGAACGCATTCGAATCGGTGAAGGTGCCGGTGTTGTTGAAGATGCCCGACTGGGCAAAGGTGATCGCATTGTTGCCGGCCGCCGTGTTGCCGGACCAGGTCGTGTCGCCGGCATTCACGGTGCGCGCGGCGGTGATCTGCTTGGTCGCCGCACCGCTGATGCTCAGCGTGCTGCCGAACGTGGTGGTGCCAGCGCCGAACAGGTTGCCGCCGGTCCAGATCGAGGCGCCGGCGACCGCCAGGCTGCCGGTGCCGCCCAGGTTGCCGGCCGAGAACAGCAGGCTGCCGATCGACGACGCCTGGGTGTTCTGCAAGGTGCCGCCGCTAACGCGCAGCTGCCCCGTGCCCGTGAACGACAGGACCGTGACGCTGCCGGTGCGGAACTCGGTGTTGAAGGCGCCGAGCAGCACGTCGTCGGCGAGGCCCGGCAATGCGGGGGACCAGTTTGCCGCCAGGTCCCAGAACGACAGGTTGGGACCGATCCACGAGACATTCGCCGCGTGCGCCGAGCCGAGGCCCGCGATCGCGAGCGCCGCTGCGAGCGTCGTCCGGGTGTATGGCGCCGAACCCCGCCTCCTCAGCATGCCGGGCGCGCCATGGCGCGTCCCTCGCAATGCGTCCTCGAACCGGGGTGACGGTGTGCGCAGCATGGTCGCCTCTCCGAAGAGTTCAAATCCGAACCGCTTCGCGAAGGAGAAGCCCTTCGCGTACGGCCCGGAGGCGACGGTAGGGTCGGTGCCGTTACCGGTGCGTTACCGGATCGAAACGCCGAGGCTCGGACGAGCGCGCTCCCGCGCGATCGCCCGGTCAAACTTGATCAGCTGACGAGATATCCGCCGTCGACCGGCAGGATGACCCCGGTGACGAAGGCCGCGGCCGGCGAAGCCAGGAAGAGGACGGCGCCGGCCACGTCGGCCGGCTGGCCCCAGCGCTTCAGCGGCGTGCGCGCCAGGATCGCGTCGCTGCGCGCCGCGTCCTCCTGCAGCGCGCCCGTCAGGCGGGTCGCGATCCAGCCGGGCGCCACGGCATTGACGCGGATGCCGTCGTCCGCATACGCGATTGCGAGCGACTTGGTGAGCTGTGCCACGCCGCCCTTGCTGGCCGCGTAACCGGGCACCAGCGACCCGCCGAAGAAGCTGAGCATCGAGGCGGTGTTGACGATACTGCCGCCGGTGGCGCGCAGCTTGGCACGCGCCGCGGCACAGGTGCGCAGCGTGCCGTTCAGGTTGATGTCGACGACCTGTGCGAAGACCTCGGGGTCGTGCTCGCTGCCGCGGCGCAAGATGCCGGCGCAGTTGACCAGCACGTCGAGCGACGGCATGGCGTCGACGCAGGCACGGACTGCAGCGTCGTCGCGCACGTCCAGCGCGACGCGTTCAGCCTTTGCGAGCGCGGCGTCCTGCGCCGCAGATTCGACCTCGGCCGCGGTCGCCCCGGTCACCTGGACCCGCGCGCCTTGCGCCAGGAAGGCCGACGCGATACCGGCGCCGATGCCGGACGTGCCGCCGACCACCAGCACCTGGCGGCCGGCGAACACCTCGGGCGAAAACGTGTCGGACCGATTCATGCGGCTCCCATCGAGTCCATTGCGGCCCGCACCTGCGCCATCCGCGGGATCGGCTCGACGGCGCCATAGCCCTCGGTCGAGAGGGCCGCAGCCACGGTCGCGTAGCGGGCGGCGGCGTGCAGATCATCGCCGGCGACGAGCCGGGCCAGCAGCGCCCCGCCGAACGTATCGCCGGCGCCGGTGGCGTCGACCGGCGTGCAGGGATGCGGCCCGACGCGGAACCGCTGCGTCTCATCCGCCACCAGCACGCCCTGGGCGCCGAGCTTGAGCGCGACGGTTCCGGCGCCGAGGCGGAGGCAGAAGTCGGCCAGCGCATCGGCATCGTCCAGGCCGCTGATCGCGCTGACGTCTTCGAAGCTGGGCAGGCAGATGTCGGACTGCGCGATCAGCTCGTGCACCACCGCGCGGGCGCGCGCGATCGGCCACAGCTTCAGGCGCAAATTGGTGTCGAACGAAACCCGCACGCCGCATCCCTTCGCGATCTCGATCGCGGCGAAGCAGGTGTCGCAGGCGCTGTCAGAGATGGCTGCCGAGATGCCCGAGAGATGCAGGACCCGGGCTGCCGCGATGCGCTCGCGCGGCAGATCCTGCGGCCGCATGCGGCTGGCTGCCGAACCCTGCCGCAAGAAGCTGAAGTGATGGCCTTGCTCGTCGTGGTTCACGAAGTAGACCGCGGTGAAGGCGAGCGGGTCGGTGTGAACATCGTCGTGGTTCACGCCCTCGGCGGTCCACAGGTCGCGCAGCATGTGGCCGTAGACGTCGTCGCCGACGGCAGACAGGTAGGCCACGCTCGCGCCTTGCCGAGCCGCGGCGACCGCGGCGTTGGAGGTGTCGCCGCCGAAGCCCTGCAGGTACATGCGGCCGCCGCGCTCGCCGGTCTGGTTGAACTCGACCATCGGCTCGCCCAGGGCCACGATCTCGCTGGTCACCGGCTCGACCTCGCGTGATCTCGCATCAGGTCGTGCAGGGTCGATTCCACGCGCTGCGCGAGCGCTCTAGGAGTCCACACGGCAGCCGATCTCTTCAAGACGAAACGCACGCGCCGTCGACACGACCCGCGACTGTCAACTCGGATTGCTGCTGCCGCGCAACTTGTTGACGATGAACAGCAGCACGATGGCGCCGATTACCGAGGCGATCCAGCCGGCCGGCTCCCCGATGGCGTACCAGCCGAGGGATTGGCCGACGAAGCCGGCGATGAACGAGCCGGCGATGCCGAGCAGGCAGGTCAGGATCCAGCCCATCTTCTGTTCGCCGGGCAGCAGGAAGCGCGCGAGGGCGCCGACGATCAGGCCGACGAGGATGGTGCCGATGATGCCCATGGGTGAACTCCCGTTGGTTTGAGAACTGAATCGTCAGGGCGAGCGGCGCCCAAGGGGTCGCCGCTGCACGGATGCGCTGCTGGAGAAGCGCCGATCGTAATCGCCAGCCGGTCGGCGCACCCCTCGGTGCCGCCGCCGTCGCGACACCGCCGACATGCCGAGCACGCCATTCAACGCAAGCGCTCCTGCAACTGCGCCAACTGACCGGTGAATGCCGTCGCGTCTTCGAGGCAGCGCAGGTCGAGCAGCAGGCGGTCGTCGGCGATCCGGCCGATCACCGGCAGCGGCAACGCGCGCAGCGCGGCGGCGAGCGCATCGAGCGCGGTGCCGATGCCCTTCTTCTGCAAGGCGCGCGGTGCGATCGCGAGGCCGGCCGACGGCAGACGCTCGACCGGCAGCGAGCCCGAGCCGATCTGGCCGAGCAGATCGACCGCCTCGACGTCGTAGCGCGGCGCCACCGCCTCGGCGAGCCGCGGACGCAGCTCGGCGGCCAGCGCGCGGATCGCCTCGACCGGCCGCGTCAGGAGGCGCAACGTCGGAAGGTCGCGCGCGAGGCGCTCGGGTCGCAGGTAGAGCATCAGGGTCGCTTCGAGCGCGCTGAGCGGCAGCTTGCTGATGCGAAGCGCCCGCTTCACTGGAAACTGGCGGATGCGGCCTACCGCCTCGCGGCTGCCGACGATCAGGCCGGCCTGCGGACCGCCGAGCAGCTTGTCGCCGCTGAACGTGACGACGTCGCAACCGGCGCCAAGCATCTCCTGCGGCAGCGGCTCGCGAGGCAGACCCCAATGCGCGAGGTCGACCAGCGACCCGCTGCCGAGGTCGGTGGCGAGCGGCAGGCCGCGCGCATGCATCAAGGGTGCCAACGTCGCTTCGTCGACCGCCGCGGTGAAGCCCTGCACCGCGTAGTTGCTCGTATGCACCTTCATCACCAGTGCGGTGGCGGGGCCGATCGCCTGTTCGTAGTCGTGCGGATGGGTCCGGTTGGTGGTGCCGACCTCGACCAGCGTCGCCCCGGCGCTTGCCATCACGTCGGGCATCCGGAACGCGCCGCCGATCTCGACCAGCTCACCGCGCGAGACGATCACCTCGCGGCCGCGCGCCAGCGCCGCGATCGTCAACAGCACCGCGGCGGCGTTGTTGTTGACGACGGTCGCCGCCTGCGCACCGGTGATCGTGCAGAGCAGCTCCTCGACGATCGAGTCGCGGTCGCCGCGCCCGCCCGACCCGAGGTCGTACTCGAGATTGTTCGGTCCGCTCATCGTCGCGAGCAGATGCTGCAGCGCCGGCTCGGCGAGCAGCGCGCGACCCAGATTCGTATGGATCACCGTGCCCGTCAGGTTGAGCACGGCGCGCAGGCGCGGCTGCAGGCGCGATGCCACCGCCTGCGCCAGCGCGTCGACCAGCACAGCGGGCTCGACCGCCGTGCGGTCCAGCGCACCGGCGAGCGCGCGCTGGCGCAGCGCTTCGAGCAGCGCCCTCGCCTCGCCAGCAACCAGCGTGTGGCCGTGCTCGTGCAGCACGGCAGGCATGCCGGGGAAATGAAGGAGCCTGTCGACCGATGGCAGATCCTGAGGTCTGGCCTTCGGACCTACCGACCCGACGGAGGAATCACTGTCCATGCTGGATTCTCAGGCCGCGCTCACGGGCAGCGACTCGCTGACTCATGGCGGACAATTCGGCAATGACAAAGCCTGTGGCAACACCGCCCGGCAGCCCGACGCCGCGCCGCCTCAGCGTCCGCCTGAGCTACGCCTTCGAGCGCAGCGGACAGCACGGCGCCGAGCTCGACCAGCCGCTGTTCGCGACGCTCGCGGCAGTGCGAGACGGCGGGTCGATCGGCCAGGCGGCGCGCCGACTCGGCCAGTCGTATCGCCATGTCTGGGGTGTTCTGCGGGCTTGGGAAGCCGAGGTCGGCGAGCCGCTCGTCGTGTGGTCGAAGGGCCAACGGGCCCGCCTGACCGAGTTCGGCGAACGCCTGCTCTGGGCCGAGCTGCGGGCGCGCAAGCGCCTGCAGCCGCACATCGAGGCGCTGCGCGACCACTTGGAGCGCACGATCGACGAGGCGCGCGACGACCGCCGGCAGCTCCTCACCGTCTGCGCCAGCCACGATCTCGCACTGCCGCGTCTGCGCGACCACGCGGCCGCCGCCGCGGCGCTCGAGCTCGATCTGCGCTTCCAGGGCAGCGTCGACAGCGTGCGGTCGCTGAACGCGCGGCGCTGCCTGGTGGCCGGCTTCCACGTACCGACCTTCCGAGGCGCGGCGCCGGTCTTCATGGCCGCCCTGAAGCCGCTGCTCCGACCCGGCGTGCACAAGCTGATCGCCTGCTCGCGGCGCACTCAAGGCTTGATGCTGCGCAAGGAGCACGCGGGCGAGATCCGCACGTTCGCGGACCTGCGCCATTCGCCGCTGCGCTTCGTCAATCGGCAGGGCGGATCCGGCACGCGCCTGCTCATCGACCACCTGCTGCACGAGCAAGGTCTCGATGCCGGTGCGCTTGGCCGCGATCCGACCTTGATCGAGGAATCGCATGTCGCGCTCGCCGCCTGCGTGGCCAGCGGCGCGGCCGACGTCGGCCCTGGCGTCGAGGCGGCTGCGCTCGAGTTCGGCCTGCACTTCGTCCCGCTGGTCGAGGAGGACTACTTCCTTGTCTGCCTGAAGCCGGACCTCGAGCACCCTGCCGTGCTGCGCCTGCGCGCGGTGCTGGCAGGCGACGCCTGGACGCAGCTGCTGACGTCGCTGCCCGGCTATGCGCCGGTGCGCGAGCCGGGCAAGGTGCTGCGCATGACCGAAGCGCTGCCGTGGTGGCGCTACCGGACGCCGCACGCCCGACCGGCCAATCGCAGCGTCACGGCGTCGGCGTAAGCCGGCTTGCTCGCTTCGATTGAGCTGATCGAGGACGAGCGCGTCGAGGTCGTCGCGTAACTCGAAGGACGAAGAAGCGCCTAGGCCGTCGATCGGTGCGAGCCGCCCTCCGCGAGGAGCGCGGCCACGTACTCGATGTACAGCCTGACCTTTGCCGGCGGCGTGCGCCCGCGCGGCGGCAGCACCGCGGTGATGGCCCGCGGCTCGCCGGTCCAATCGGGCAGGACTTCGCGGAGCTGGCCGGCCGCGATGAGGTGACGCGCGGCGATCTCGAGCGGGCGCGCGACGCCGCAGCCGCTCGTCGTCGCATCGACCAGCCCGATGCCGTCGCGCGAGACAACGACCACCGGCACGTCGACATCGCACGTCTCGCTGCCCTTCGCAAAGCGCCAGCGCGTGTTCGGCGCCTCGTCGCGGCGCGCATAGATCACCGCGCGGTGCTCGGCGAGCTCGCGCGGGTGGCCGGGCTCGCCGCATGACGCAAGGTAGGCGGGCGCGGCGCAGACGATCGGGTGCGTCCAGCCGAGCGGCGACGCGATCAGGCTGGAGTCGGGCAGCGCCCCGATGTGCAGGACGAGGTCGAGGCCGTCGTCGACCACGGCAGCCGCGGCGTTCGTGATCAGCGTTTCGACCTTCAGGTCCTTTTGCCCGTCGAAGAAGGGTTTGAGCATCGTCATCAACGCGTGGCGCAAGCCTGGGTGCATGCCGATGCGCAAGGTTCCGCGCGCCTGCGCGGTGCCTTCCCGCCCGCCGCTTTCAGCGACCTCGATGTCCGCGAGGATCTGCCGGCACTGCTCGTAGTACGCCTCGCCCTCGTCGGTGCGAGACAGACTGCGCGTGGAGCGGCTCATCAGCAAGAAGCCGAGCTCCTTCTCGAGCGCGGAGATCGTCTTGCTCAAGGCCGACGGCACGACGTCGAGCATCTGGGCTGCGGCCGCGAAGCTCTTGGCCTCGACCGCGCGGCAGAAGAAAGTCATCGCTCGAAGCTTGTCCATCGCGTCCTCGCGCCGACATCCTGTCCCGACCACTGGTTCCGTGCCGGAACGGGTGATGTTCCCGCAGCCGCCTTTTTGCGCGCGGCCGCAGCCACTAGCCTACGTGCACCGTCTTCCGACCTCCAGACCGACAGGAGCCGATCATGTTTCGACGCGACGTGCTGCGCGCACTCTCATTCGGCGCACTGGCATGCGTTGTCACCCTTCCGCGCGCCCAGTCGTATCCGAGCCGGCCGATCACCCTGCTGGTCGGCGGCGCACCCGGCAGCGTGCCCGACATCATGGTGCGGCCCATCGCCGAGGGGCTGGGCGCCGCGCTCGGGCAGCCGGTCATCGTCGAGAACCGACCCGGCGCGGCCGGCAACGTCGCGATCTCGGCGCTGCTCCAAGCCCCTGCCGACGGGCACACGCTGGCGCTCGCGACGATGTCGCAGGCGGTCTCCAACGCCCACCTGTTCGCAAAGCTGCCGTACGACCCGCTGCGCGACCTCGAACCGGTCGCCCCCCTGGTCACCGGCGCGATGGCGCTCGCCGCACACTCATCGTTCCCCGCGCAGTCGCTGGGCGAGTTCGTCGCGCTGGCGAAAGCGGAGCCCCGCAAGTACTTCGTCGCGATGCCGCAGCAGGGTTCGCCGCCGCACATCGTCGCGCTGCTGTTGAATCGCGCAACCGGCATCGAGGTGACGATGGTCCCGCACAAGTCGGGCAGCGACGCGGTCAACGCGGTCGTGTCGGGCGAGATCCCGCTGCTGTTCGACGCGCCGACGATCATCTTGAGCCAGGTCCGGGCCGGCAAGCTGAAGGCGCTCGCGACGACCGGTCGGCAACGCGAGCCGGCGCTGCCCGAGACGCCGACTGCCGGCGAAAGCGGTTTCGACGTTCAGGGCGAAGCGTGGATCGGACTCGTCGCGGCACGCGGCACGCCGGCCGGGGTCGTCCAGCGCCTGAATCGCGAGGTGGGAGCCATCCTCGCAACGAACGAGATGAGTGCGGCGATGGCCCGCCTCAGCTTTCGCAGGATGAGATCGACGCCCGACACGTTCCGGACCTTGATCCGCGACGAGAACGCAAAGTGGTCGGTGGTGATCCGCGACGCCGGGCTGAAGCTCGAATGACGTTGGCGAAGGCCGCTCGCCGAAGCACGGGCTCCAGGCTGGCCGAAGCGACCCGCGTCCGACGCGTGAACGGCGTCGAGCTGCAATACACCGACAGCGAGGCCGGGCGCAACGCGGTGATCCTGCTGCACGGCGGCATGGGCGATCTGGAGGCGTGGCCGCATCAGATCGGCGCACTCTCGCCACGCTGGCGGGTGATCGCCTACAGCCGCCGGCACAGCCATCCGAACCGGAACAACGATGCGCCACGCACGGTCGCAGCGAACGGCCTCGACGACGACATCGATGATTTCCTCGCGCTGCAGGAGGCGCTCGACGCCGGTCCGGCTCACCTCGTCGCCACGTCGTACGGCGCGCTGCTGGCGCTCGGCATCGCGCTGTGTGCGCCGGATCGAGTTAGCAGCCTTGTGCTCGCCGAGCCGCCGCTGCACCGCTGGGCGCTGGCGACGGACGACGGCGCGCGGCTCTACCGCGCGTTCATCGACGGCGTCTGGCACCCGGCCGCACAAGCATTCGGGCGCGGCGAGCAGCGGCAGGCGATGGCGCTGCTGACCGAAGGCATGTGGGGTCGGCTGACGCTCGAGTCGTGGCCCGCCGAACGCATCGATGGCGTGATGCGCAATGCCCTGGTCCTGCACGAGCTGACGCGAATAGCCGATCCATTCCCGGACTTCGATCGCGCCGCCGTGTCACGGTTGGAAATACCCACCTTGCTGCTGCGAGGCGCACACACGAGTGCGCTGCACCGACACGTGGTCGATGAGCTCAGCGGCGTGATGCGGCATGCGCAGCGCATCGAGATTCCGCGCGCGGGGCACGGTTCGCCCAACGAAAACCCGGCGGCGTTCAACGCCGAGGTCATCGCGTTTCTCGAGTCGCTGTCGCCGCCCCGCTCGCCTCAGCGGAACGCGGCCCACAGCAACGACACGCCCGACACCGCCATCAGGCCGTCGACGAGGGATCGATAAGCCGCCGAGCTGAGGCGCAGCACGACGACCCGGCCGAGGAACGAGCCGGCCATCAGCGTCGCGCCGACGATCAGGCCTTGCAACAGCACCGCCATCGGCAATGCACCGAAGGCCTGAAAGGTCGCGACCTTGGCGGCGTACATGCCGAGCGAGCTCGCGGCCTCGGTGCCGAGGAACGCACCGCGCTCCAAGCCGTAGAACGTGAAGAGCGGCACCGTCAACGGGCCGGTCGATACGACGACGCCGGTCAGCACGCCGAGCGGCGCGCCGAGCAGCATCAGATGGGTTGCGGTGATCCGGAACTCGCGCCGTGCGAGCCAGCGCCGCGCCGGAATCAGCACGAGAAAGAAGATGCCGAGCGCCGTCTCGGCGAGGCCGGGCGGGATCGACAGCAAAAGGCGCGCGCCGACCATCGCCCCCGGCACCGCGGTCGCGCAGTAGGCCCCGCACGCACGCCAGTCGATCTCGCGACGCCACGCCAACACGCGCCCCATGTTGCCCATGATCGCGGCAACCGCCATGATCGGCACGGCCTGCCGCGGCCCGTGCATCACCACCAGGATCGGCATCATCACCAGCGATGAGCCGGTGCCGACGACGCCACCAAGGGTGCCGGCGAAGAGGCCGGCGAGAAGCACGAGGACGTAGTCCATCGGGTGAGCTTACAGGCCGATCTGGCGCCGGCAGGCCAAGGCGCTGTGCCGATGACCAATGGCGACCATCGACGACACGCCACCCCCTGCGAATTCTTTTAAACGAGCATCTTGCGGGCGGCGTTCACAGCATCGCGCAAAGGGGAGCGCGTCAGCGCAACTCAAAACGATCCAGCTCCATGACCTTCGTCCATGCTGCGACGAAGTCTCCGACGAACTTCGCCTGCGCGTCGGCGCTGCCATAGACCTCGGCCAGAGCGCGCAGCTGCGCGTTCGATCCGAAGACAAGATCGACACGCGTTCCGGTCCAGCGCAGTGCGCCGGTCTTACGGTCCCGACCCTCGAACGTACCGCTGTCGCCCGCGAGCGCCTTCCACTCGATGCTCATGTCGAGCAGGTTGACGAAGAAGTCGTTGGTCAGCGTCCCAGGGCGCTGCGTGAAGGCGCCGTGCTTCGCGGCGCCAATGTTGGCGCCGAGAACGCGCAGGCCACCGACGAGCACCGTCATCTCCGGTGCCGTCAACGTCAGCAGTTGCGCTTTGTCGATCAGCAGCGCTTCGGCCGGCACGCTGTAGCGCCCCTTCAGGTAGTTGCGAAAGCCATCCGCAACCGGCTCGAGCGGCGCGAACGAGGCGACGTCGGTCTGCGTCTGCGACGCATCCATGCGGCCCGGCGAGAAGGCAACACTCACCGGCTGGCCGGCTTCGCGGGCCGCCTTTTCGACCGCCGCGCTGCCGCCCAGGACGATCAGGTCGGCGAGCGAGATCTTCTTGCCGCCGGACGCCGCGCCGTTGAATTCGGCGCGGATGCCTTCGAGCGTCGCGAGTATCTGCGCGAGCTGGTCCGGCTGGTTGACGGCCCAGTCCTTCTGCGGCGCGAGGCGGACGCGTGCGCCGTTGGCGCCGCCGCGCTTGTCGGAGCCACGGAACGTCGACGCGGA
>Ga0068871_100001393_pt1 | contig 16189 bp, 10 predicted proteins | sample KBSMisM72_FD_72750 | JGI IMG/M metagenome (GOLD analysis project Ga0068871, IMG submission 72750) | Miscanthus rhizosphere microbial communities from Kellogg Biological Station, Michigan, USA - KBS Miscanthus M7-2 | ecosystem: Host-associated > Plants > Roots > Rhizosphere > Soil ... | reverse complement strand
CGGCTGCGGCGCCGGATCGTCCTTGCCGAGCTTCATCAGCTCGCGCAGGGCCGCGATCACGTCCTCACGCGAATCCCGGTGCGGTTTGTAGACGCCCGGATCCTGCTGCATCGCGGCCGCGGCGCTGCGAACGGGCTCTGGCTTTTCGGCCAGCAGCAGCGGCGTCAGGTTCTCCTTGTTGACCGCGTCGAGCTTCGCGCCGGACGCGACGAGCGCCTTGATGATCGGCACCTGCCGCGCCGTGACCGCCTGGTGCAGCAGCGTCGAGCCGTCCGGCGACTTGGCGTTCGGATTCGCGCCCGCCGCGAGCAGCACTTTCGTCGCCTCGAGCGGATCGCGCGTGGCTTTCTCGCGGAACGGCGGCGCGCCGATCCGGTCGAACCCGGGGCCTGCGGCAAACGCCGCGCCGCGGCCGCCGGTCATCGTCATCATGAGCGGCGTCTTGCCGACGTTGGCGTTCGCGCCGCGGCCCGCGGCCTTGCCGCCTTCCTTCTTCACTTCGGCGGGGCTCCACTCGACCTTGGCGCCCTTCGCGAGCATCAGTTTCAGCACGTCGACGTCGGACGCGATCGCCGCGCGGTAGAACGGCGAGCTGTTGACCTCGGGGTCGCAGCAGAGCGACGTCGAGTGCACCTGTCCCTGGAACAGTTTGTTCGGATCGGCGCCCTTGTCGAGCAGGATTTTGACGAGATCGAAAGAGGTCAGCTTGTTGGGGTGCTCGGCCCGCAGGCGCGACCCGTCGTGCGCGCGCATGTCGGTCGTCGCGTCGTGCATGTCGACGGCGAAGTAGAGCGACCCGTCGTTGGCGTCCGCGCCCATGTCGAGCATCTTCGCCGCGAGGTCGAACCGGTCGTTCACGATCGCGACCATCGTCGCCGTGAGGCCGTCGCCGTTGGCCACCTTCGGATCCGCTCCGTTCTTCATGAGCGTCGTCACGGTTTCTTCGTGGCCGTTGCGCGCGGCGAACATGAGCGCGGTGAATCCGCCCGTCGGGTGATCGCCGTGCTTCCGCTCGTCGATGCCGGTGATGTGCGCCTTGCGGTTGGCGTCGGCGCCCGCCGTGAGCAGCGTCTTCACGACCTCGGCGTGGCCTTCGGCCGCCGCCCACATCAGCGGCGTTTCCTGCTGATACGCGTCGGCGGTGTTCGCGTTGGCGCCCGCCTCGAGGAGCAGTTTCACCGCGTCCATGTGTCCCGTGCGCGAGGCGGCCATGAGCGGCGTCTCGCCGTCGGGGTGCGAGGCCGCCACGTCGGCGCCCGCCTTCAGCAGAATCCCGATGAGCGCGGCGTCGCCGGTGCGGCTCGCCTGCAAGAGCGGCGTGATCCCGTAGTGGTTCGGCGCGTTGACCGGCGCACCCGCGGCGACGAGCGCGCGCGTCATGTCCTGGTTGCCGTTGTACACGGCCCACAGGAGCGCCGTCGAACCATCGCGCGCCGGCTCGTTGACGTTCGCGCGCTTCGCGATCTGCGCGCGGACCGTCGTGAGATCGTCATTCCTCGCGGCGGTGACCAGCGAGGGGTCGCCCGCTGCGTGTCCCAGGACGCCGGGAAAAATGATGGCGAACGACAGCAGCGAGGTTGCGATCCAGGCCGAAAGACGTCGGGTGCGCATGTGAAGCCCCACCTCTATATAAGGTCCACCAACGGCGACCCGGAAACGGCGGGAGACAGCACGGCAAAACCGCTGCCGGGGCATACCTCAACCGGCCGCGACCGGGGTCGCGATACGGCTGATATTACACCTTGGAAGGACACCCTGGTCAGCCAAGAATCGTCAAAATTGTGGCAGGCGGCAAGCCCGGCCACACCGTGCAATCGTGGGCCTAACCAGAAGTAGTGCAGACCTTTAGGTCTGCCCGGGGCAGGCCTGAAGGCCTGCACTACTTACGGGCAGGCTTCAGCGACCCGGGCCACGGTGGTGACGTTGATGCCGTCAGCGCCCCCGGCCCCGATGAGCATCCCGCTGACCGACATCCGCTGGCCGACAAAGGGATCCAGCCGCGTCAGCACGAACTTCAAGGTCATGGACCGTGTGCCCAGCGGCCTGGTGGCGTCGCTCGGGCCGGGGCCCGTGCGCTCGATGCGCTCGGGCGGCGTGGCGCTCGTCAGTACCCAATCGGCACCGCTCTTCGACAGGCAGCCCACCACCCGGACGAGGATGTTCGCGGGCAACTCGCCGGGGCCTTCCTTCGGGATGATTTGCACGCCGGCCACGCTGTCAGGCGACACTTCGGTGTTGCCCGCCGGGAACCCGTTGGACTTCAGGATCAGGGCGACGAGGTCGTTGTACGTCGGCGCCGGCAGCGACCCCGCGTTGACGCCGTTCGGCATGTTCGTCTTCACGAACGTCAGCAGCTCCGCCACGGTTTTCTGCGTGAAGCCTTTCCAGAACGCATCGCCCGTGAGGGGCCGGTTGCCGCCATCCTGCGACAGCGTGTGGCAGTTGGAGCACGACTGGCTGAACGTCGCCGTCGCCCGCGCGGCCTGCGCGTCCGTGTACACGCCGTCCCATACCGTGCGCGGCTTATCTGCGGCCTGCGCGTTCAGCAGGCTCCCGGCCGCGACCACCATCAGCACCGTCGTCAGGGTTTTCAGCATCATGGTCGATTCACCGGGCCACCACGACGACCGACGGCGCGGGCATCCGCGCCGTCGTCGCGAGCCGCCCGCCTTCCTCAGTCCTTCACGATCTTGATCTGGTTCAACCGTACGGGCTCGGTGCCGTAGTTCTCCATCTCGACTTCGTTCTTCTTCTTGTCGAAGGAGAGCTTGGTCGCATACGCGAGCTTGCCTTCACCCTCGCCGCCGCCCTTCGGCAGCTGGATCTGGATGAACGTGAACGGGTAGTCAACCGTGCGCGGTTGGTTGGCTTGCTCCTGGAACGAGATGTAGCGATCGGTCCCGATGACGATGCGGTCGCCGCCGTCGGGCAGCTTCGTGTGCCACGCATAGCGCAGATCGTTGCCGAGCGACGCCTGGCTGGAAGCGCGTCCGAGTCCCATCGCGCCAGGCAGGCGAATACGTCCGTGCGCGTCGACCTTCTCGAGCGATCGGAGAAGACCGTCCTGGCCTTTGTCCAGGAACACGCCGATGAGCGCCTGGCGCTCTTCAGCCGTGGACCACTTCGTGACGCGGATCTCGACGATGCCGTTGGCGCCCGTCGCGGTGTTGCTCATGTTGATGGCCCAGGCCGTCATCTTGAGCGGGAGCGTCAGGCCGCCGGCAGCGGGCGCCTGCGCCTGCGAGACGGTTGACGAGATGAAAGCCGCGCCCAGAACGGCGCCAGCCAGAACGACCCGGAATTTCGTACCCATCGAAACACCTCCGGAATGCCGAATTGTCAGCTGCTTAATATAGCCCTTATGGTCTCAAAATGAGCCCTTGGTTTCGCAGTCAATCCTACGCCGCTCGCGTGCGCCGATCATCAGTGATCTCGCCGCGAGTCGTTCTGTTAACCTTGGGTCGCATTCATGCGTCATCCGGCCTCTCGCGCCCGACGGTACGCGGCGTTCTGCGCGCTCACGATTCTGATGACGGCGGCGCCATCCGTCGTCACCCTGGCGCAGCAGGCCGCCGCAGGCCAGCCGGCGCCGGTGCAGTTCGGCGGCTCCTACTCGGGGCTCGATGGCCGCCGCAAGGAGCTCGTGGACGACTGGGTGTCCCGTTTCGCCAGGGCGACGAACCAGAAGCCGGACCCGGGCCCGTTCTACGACGAGCAGATGGCGCTTTCGTCGAAGACGACGTTCGATGCCATCACATACGCGCTGGAACGAACGACCCTCACGGACGCTTCCGGCCAGCGCATCAGCGACGCGGTGGACATCATCGGGCAGGTCGAAACCGTCCGCGGCCAGGTGGTCAACGCATCCGGAGACCATCAGTTCCGCATGTACGTGCTTCTGAAGGACGGCACGATCGATCGGCTCACCCGCTCGCGGGAATTCAAGCGCGAGGCCGACAACACGGTGTATCACCACGGCTACCCCATCAACTTCCGGCAGCAGGGCGGCGCGCCGTCAATCCAGGTGTCGATCGCGCTCGACGGCCGGCGCGCCGATATCGACGTCGACTACCGGTCATCGAGTTTTCCGGTCGCGCTCTTCAACGGGCACCTGACGGCGTCGAACTCCGACGTCCGCGCCGGCAACAACTACGACCGGCACACGGTCCGCTGGGTCGGCTTTCAAAACTGGTGGCGCCAGTTCTTCGGCGTCGGCGTGAACGCCCTGCCCGAGAGTACTCCGGACGATCGCTCCCAGGTCCTGCCCAACACGCCGCGCATAGGCGATCAGAAGATTGAAGCCATGATGGCGGACTTCCTGACAGCCTGGCTCATCGAAGGCAACGCGGCGGAGGCGATGAGCTACGTTTCGCCGCGCTCGTACGCGTGCCTCGCCGAGGACAGCGACGATCCCTTCACCGTGGATCGCGGCATCGCGCCGTTCGTCATCAGCAGGAGCCTGAAGGCCGCCCACGACGCGATCGGCCAGCACGCCTCGCTCGAGGGTCTGACGACCGGCGTCCGCCTGGCGCTCCCGGCACTGCGGGTCGTCGAGCAGCCTCATCACGCGCAATACGTCATCTACTCGGTGCCCGACGACGTCGCCGCCGCGTTCGACTGTGACAGCCGGCTGAAACTGGGGGACCCGAAAAAATCGCGCCGCCGCTACGGCGACTACTTCGGCACGACCTTCAACATCAACACACCGAACGGCCGCCAGCATTCCATGGCGCTCCTCTGGGCGCGCGAGGACGGCTACTGGAAGATCGTCTCCTGGAAGGCGGAACCGGCGGGCGATGACGCGTCGCAGCAGGACGCGTCGCCCGTGGTCAAGACGGTGAAGATCAAGGCCGACGACACCCTGGTGGCCGCGGCGCGGGATTTCCTCGAGAGCTGGCTGCTCCGCAAGGACTACGACGCGGCGTTCCGCTACGTGTCGCCGAAGGCGTACGCATGCTACGACCTGCTGCGGACTCCGGATCAGCCCGCGGCAGCTTCAGCCGAAGACGCGGGCCGGAAGATCCGCGCCGGACTCGAGCGCGCCGGCGACCAGTTCGGCAAGCGCCGCAGCGTCGACGAGTTCGTCGAAGGCGTTCAGCCCTTCCACGAGTCGATCCGCGTGATGGAGCACCGCTACTCGCGGACATTCGCGCTCTACAGTGTCCCCGACAAGCTCGCAGAGGCGGCGGGCTGCGTGTATCGCGCGGGCGGCGGCGGCTTCACCGGCGACCCGCAGCCCGTCTACGGAAACGCGTTCGGCATGAACGTACGCTTCAAGACGCCCGGCGGCGAGGCGCCCGTGCTGCGCCTCCTCTGGTTCAAGGAGTCCGGCGCGTGGCACATTACCGTCTACGACGTCGAGACGCCCTGACCCTTACCTGACGACCAGCGGCGCGAACTCGTACACGCCGCCGTCCGCGATCAACCCGAGAAACAGGTGGCCGTCCTTGATCAGGTAGCTCCTGACGGAGTTCCACTGTCTGACAATGCGATCGTGAAGTGATTCGGGCGGGCACAGCGCCCGCGTCAACGCGAGCGGACCGAATTCGATGTTGCCGGGCCCCTTCGACATCCAGGTGCCGCGGCCGCGATTGCAGTCGATGCGTGCCGCCACCTGCCCGCTCGCGTCGAACGCCAGCGTGTACTTCAACCCGTCGTCAGGCTTCACGACTTCGCCGTCGCCGCCGCGGAAAACGACGAGCTGCCACTGCGTGCCGCCGAGCGCCGCCACGGCCGCCGGTGCCGGCGGCTGGCCGAACACGGCGGGCGCCAGGCCTGTGAAGACGACGGTCGAACTCATCAACACGGTCATCGCGCGGCTCAAGCTCATCCCTGCCTCCTCAGCGCTCCGAACGCGGTGTGCTACAGTCCGAGCGAGCGCCTTTCGTCCATGTTCGACGATACCAAACCGGCGAAGCGTTCCACACGCTCCCGGTTGTGGATGGCGGCGGGCACGATGGCCGCTGTGCTCGCGCTCGGATACGCGGCGCTCCACCTGCCTCCGGTCCGCCGGCTCGCGCTCCGGCTGGCCCTGGTCCGACTCGAGCGTTCGGGCATCGTCATCCGCGCCGACGGCCTCGATTACAACCTCGCGGCGCTCAGCTTCCACCTCTCGAACCTGACGCTTGCAACACCGTCGAGCACATCGGAGCCCTTCTTCACCGCGAAGGGCGTTCAGGTCAAGCTGACGCCGGGAGTCTTTTTCGGCCGTCTCGTTCTGAACGACGTGGCCCTCGACGAGCCGCGTGTCTCGCTCGTCCGCACGTCCGCGGGCACGACGAACTGGCCCGGCTCGTCCGGCAGCCCCAGCACTTCGATGCCGCGCATCGTCATCGAGCGCGCGCGCATTCCCAATCTCGAGGTGCGCTGGCAGGATGCGCAGTCGAGCGCCGACATCGCCGTGTCGATCGAGCTGACGTCGAACGGCGGCGTGCCGTCAGGCCGCATCGCCTCCACGCGACCCGGCCGGATCGCATGGAAGGATCGGCAAACGACCGTGCAGGCGATCGAGGGCGGGCTGTCGTGGAACGGCAGCGACATCGGCCTCAGCGCGCTTACGGTGCGTCTGCCCGAGGGCACGCTCACAGCCGACGGGCAGATTCGCGAGCTGACGGGGACGCCGGGACTCAATGTGCACCTGGTCGCAGATGCCCATCTCGCAGCGCTCGCGCCCTGGTTCGACATCGGGCGCGCCGTAAGCGGCAGCTCGCACGTTGATGTCCAGCTCGGCGGCCGATTCTCGGAACCCGACGCGATGGTTTCGCTGACGGCGAACGATGTGTCACTGGACGGCATTCCGCCGGCCGGCATCGAAGCCGCTGCTCACGTGACAGGCAAAGCGGCGGATCTCAGCGCGCTTCGCGTGCGGATCGCCGGCGGTTCGATTTCGGCGAGCGGCCGGACGGCGTTCGACGGCGCCGGGGCGATTCAGGGGGAATGGCAGGGCGTCGATCTTCGATCCATTTTGCGCGAGGCGCTCCACGACGCGCGCGACACCGGCCGCGTCCTGCCCTCCGCGCGGCTGAGCGGCACGATCGACGCCCGCTGGACAGCGCCAGCGTTGGAACAGCTGCAGCTCACGGGCACCGCGCACGCCGCGGGCGACGAAGACGATAAGCCCGGATCGCTGCCCGTCGATGGGGTCGCGACATTCGCGCTGCGCAGCCTGGCGTGGCAACTGTCCACCGACGACATCGGCACGGCGGGCGCGCGGGCGAAAGGCAGCGTCCGCGGAACGGTAGACCCGCGCCAACTCGCGCACTCGACGATTGTCGGTTCCGTCCACGTCGGCACCGGTGATGCCCGGCGACTGGTCGACGTGCTCGCACGCTCCGGCCTGATCGCCACAGTTCCCGTCAGCGGCGAGGCCGCCGGCGATTTCACGCTGAGCGGCACCTTCGATGCGTTGTCGATCGACGGCCCGCTCAGCGGCACGATCAAATACGCAGCGCTGCCGAACGCGATGCTGAACGCGCACGCGTCCCTCCTGCCCGCAGGCGCCAGCCTGCGGGAGATCGACCTGCGGCTCGGCGGATCGTCGGCGCAAGGCGAGCTCCGGTGGTCGCGTGGCACTGATGACCTTCGCGGAATGCTGAACGCGTCCGTGGCGGTCAGCGATCTGGGAGGCCTGTCATCGACCGAGCCGGCGCGCGTGCCGCTCGACGGACGCCTGGCGGTGTCGGCGTCGCTATCCGGCACGCTGGCGCGCCCGCAGGCGACGATCAACGCCAGCAGCGCCGCCCTCGACGTCGCGGGTCAGCACTTCGATCGGTCCGCGGTCGAGGTGAGCGCAGATTTGACACGCGCGCGCTTCGTCTTCGATCGCCTGACGCTCCAGAGCGGCGCCGGTCGAATCGAGGGCCGGGGGGACGTCGATTTCACGCGCAAGACCTACACGGCACACCTGACGGCGAACGACATCCCGGTACACCCGGTTGCCGGCTTCACCGATTCGGACTTGCCCATCTCCGCCCGCCTCAGCGGTGCCTTCGACGGAGACGGATCGTTCACCGGCCTCGGCGGCAGCGGACGAATCGCGTTGGCGGACGCGCGCTGGCGGGACGCAGACCTCGGGAACCCCACTGCCGACATCAGGCTCGAAGGCCGCAACGCTGTCGTGGCGGTGGACGCGCCCGAACTGGCGCTCAAGGGCAACGGTTCGATTGGCCTCGATTCGACGGGGACGCTGGCGGTTCGCGGGGAGTGGACGCCGAACGACGTCGCCGCGATCCAGCAGCAGCTTGCCCTGGCGCAGTCCACACCGATCAACGGATCAGCCGGGCTGCGGTTCGAGGTGAACGGTACGCGCGATCACCTGGACGAACTGCGAGGGCTGGTCAACCTCGATGCGCTCGACGTGACGGTCAGCGGCCAGGCGATCCGGCTGGTGCGACCCGGATCGCTGGAGTACGACGGGCGAACAGCACGCGCCGGGAACATCGGCTTCGCCACCGGGAGCAGCACGCTCGTGCTCGACGGTTCGATCGGCGATCAGGCGGCGCGCGGGCTCACGGCCACGCTGGACGGGATGCTGGCTGATTTCGCGTTCGTGCGGGATCTCGTCCGGCCGGCCGCGAGCGACGCGGACCCGCTCCCTCCGCCAGCCGGCTCGATCCAGCTTCGCCTCACCGCCACGGGCGCCATCGCCCGGCCCGCCCTCACCGGGACTTTTCAGATCGCCGACGGCCGTGTGCCGCTGACGGCGGAACAGGGCATCACCGGCATCGCCATCAGCGGGAAGTACGACGCCGGCGTGCTGACGCTCGATCGGGCGAACGCGGCCTTCGAAGGCGCGAGCCTCACGGCCACCGCGAGGGTGCCGAGCAACGTGTTCATCGATCGGCTGCCCGCGTTTGTGCGAAGCCGGATCGTGCCCGCGGATGGGCCGGCATCCCTGTCGGCGCAGATCCTGTCGGTGACGCAGGCCGTGGCCGTGCCGTTCGTCGATCCGGCGACGCTCGATCAGCTCGGCGGCAGGATTGACGCCACGGTCCAGCTCGAAGCCGACCGCGTGGCGCTCGAGCGGGTGCGGGGCGCCATCACCCTCGATCGCGCCGAGCTCAGGCTCGGAGGCACCGAGCTGGATCAGCAGACCACCACTCGCGTGTCGATCAGTGAAGGCCGGGTCACCGTGGACGCGTGGGAATGGGGCCGCGGCGACAACCGGCTGACGGTGCGCGGGGGCGCGACGCTCGGCGCCAACTCCACGCTCAACCTGGCCGCGACGTCCGTGCTGGATCTGCGCGTGCTGAACATCCTGACGCCGTCGACACGCGTAGCGGGACGCGCCGACGCCGAGATTCGTCTCGGAGGCACCGTCCGGGCGCCGACGCTCGACGGGTGGGTCACCGTCAGCAACGCCGAGGCCCGCATCGCCAATCCGCGGATTATCGTGAGCGACGTCACGGGCACCGTGACGCTCGCCGCCGACACGATCACGGTGGAACGCGTCTTCGCCTACCTGAACGGCGGTGAATCCGAGATCGCCGGAACCATCAGCCACCGCTGGTTCACGCCGCTGGGCGGGCGCATCACGATGGTGAGCAACTCGGCCGCACTTGCGATCGAAGGCCTCCGCGCGGAGGCCAACCTGAACATCGCGCTCGAGGTCGAGCCCGGCCGGCCCGTCGTCAGCGGCACCGTCACGCTGGTGCGCAGCGCATTCCGGGAACGCCTGTCCCTGACATCCGGACTGCTCAAGACGCTGCGGGCGCCGTCGACGAGTTCCATTCCGGCTCCTCCGTCCGCCCTCGATCAGCTGCGCCTCGACGTGCGAATCGTCACGGAGAGCGATCTCCTGGTGGACAACAACTACGGCAAATTCACGGCCACAGCCGACCTTCGCCTCGTCGGCACCGCATCGCGGCCGTCGATCACCGGTCGAACCACGCTCGGCGAGGGCGGCACGATCTTCTTCGGAACGCGCCGCTATCGCCTGCAGGAGGGCGGCTCGATTGATTTCGCGAACCCGAACCGGATCGAGCCCGATCTCAACCTGACCGCCACCACCACCGTGCAGGGTGCAGAAATCCAGCTGATGCTCACCGGCACGCCGGCCACGTTGACGCCCACGCTGAGCTCGCCGAGCAATGGGGACTACACGCAGAGCGACCTGGTCTCGCTGCTCCTGACGGGCCAGACCGCCAGCAATGCGACCACCGCGGGGATCTCGTCAGGCGGCACCGAACTCCTCGGGCTGCTGTCCGGCGAGTTCCTCAACACCGCGGGCCAGGCCGTCGGTCTCAGCACGGTGCGGGTCGAGAGCGGTTCGCCGGACCTCCGCTTCGACGCCGGTCTCGTGGCGGGCGAAACCGATCCCGGCACGCGGCTGACCATCGGCAAGAATATCGGGTCGCGCTTCGAGGTCGTGTTCTCGCAGAGCCTGCAGCAGAGCGGCGGGCTGACCTGGATTCTCAGCTACAGCCCGAAATCGAACCTGGTCGTGCGCGCCGTGAACCAGGACAACGGCGATCGCGTGTACGACTTCAGACACGATCTGACGTTCGGGCGCCCGGCGAACTTCAAACGGCCCGTGCAGCGGCCGCGCGAGACGGTCATCCGGGTCCAGATTTCCGGCGCCGGCGCGGACGAAAATGCCCTGCGCGCGCAGCTGAAGGTCAAGGAGGGCGACAGCTTCAGCTTTTTCCGCTGGCAGGACGACCGCGAGCGCATCGAGAACTTCTTCCACGAACGGGAACGCTTCGAAGCCCGCGTCGTCACGCGCCGGATGCCCGAGCCGGCCGATGCGACGATGATCAACCTGAGCTACGAGGTCCGGCCCGGTCCCCGGACCACCGTGCAGGTCCAGGGTTTCGTGCTGCCGGCGTCGGCCGTGAAGGAGATCGAGCAGGCCTGGGCCAGCACGGTCGTGGACGACCTGCTCCAGGAAGAGATCGTAAAGATCGTGCGCGCGGCGCTGGTCGATGCGGGATACGTCCAGGCGTCGGTCACGACACGCCTGCAGAACGCCCCTGGCGAGAACGACGAGAAGCGCCTGTCGATACTCGTCGAGACCGGAACCCACGCCGGCGGTAAAGAGGTGCGATTCACCGGCAACAAGGGCGAAGCGACGAAGCAACTGCAAGCCGTCCTGAACGAGCCGCGCCTGCAGCGCGCGATCTGGATTGAACCGGAGGCGGCGCGGGACGCGCTCGTCGCCTTCTATCGCGCGAACGGGTATCTGAAGGCGGCCGTGCGCCTGGATCCCATTACGCGATCCGGAGACACGGTCATCCGTCCGATCCAGGTCGACGAAGGCGAACCGTTCCGCATCCAGGAGATTCGAGTCGACGGCGCTGCGTCGCTGTCGCCGGCCGACGTCATCGCGAAGGCCGGCCTGGTCAAGGGCGAGGTGATCACGGACTCGAAGATGGAAGGCGCGCGCGTGGCGCTCGACCAGAGCTACCGCGCGCTCGGTTTCAACAGCGTGGCCGTCACGATCCAGAGCGGAACCACCTCGGCCCGGCCGGAAGTGAACGTCTACGTTCAGGTCGACGAAGGCCGCCAGCAGCGGCTGCGCGATATCGTCACGATGGGTGTGGAGCACACGCGGCCCTCGCTCGTCAGCCGCGCGCTGAGCCTGGATATCGGCCAGCCCGTCAACCTCGCGGCGTGGAACGAAGCGCGCCGGCGCCTGTACGAGACCGGAGCGTTCCGCTCGGTGGACATCGAGCGTGAAGTCATCGAGGAGCCCGTCGTCGAGGCGCCGGCGGCTGTTCCTCTCCTTGCGGAGCCGGTGCGCGCGCTCGTCAACGTCCAGGAGTGGCCGCGCTACCGGTTCCGGTACGGTGTCGAGCTCAACGACACGTCGCAGTCGGGCGATCCGAGCAACGTCCTGCCGACGTTCCAGGAGGGCGGTCGCAGTTTCAGTCTGGGTGCGACGAGCGATTTCGCGGCACGGAATCTCTTCGGACGCGCCCTGACGGCCGGGATTGCCGCCAGGTATACCCTCGACTTTCGAGCAGTTCGTACCTACGCGACCATGCCAACATTCCTCGGCCGCCACATTGTCACGAACCTGTTCGTCGAGCGAAAGCACGAGGAATCAGGGGTGACCGCGACAGGAGTCCAGCCTGCGTTCAACACGGATACCGTGACGTTCACGTTCGAGCAGCGGGTCCGGCCGCGCCGGAAAATCGAAGTGCAATATGGCTACTCGATCGAACGCAACCACACGTTCGAGGTGCATCCCGATCCCCTCAATCCGCTTCCCTTCGACATCGAGACCACCAAGGCCAACCTCACATCGGGTGTCATCCTGGACATGCGCAACGACGTATTCGATGCGACGGGCGGCTGGTTTCATGCGACGAGTGTCGAATACGCGCCGGGCTGGATTTCGTCCGATCTCACTCTTGCGCGCATGCTCACGCAGCAGAAGTACTTCCGCCGTGCCGGCAAGGTGGTGTTCGCGTCGTGGGCGCAGGTGGGCCTGGCCACCGCATTCGATCGGACGCTGCTGGCGAGCGACCGCTTCTTCGCCGGGGGCGGCAACAGCGTGCGCGGCTACGCGCAAGACGTCATCAGCCCGTCTGATTTCCTGGGAATCATCGTCGGCGGGAACGCGCTGCTCGTGTTGAACCAGGAAGTCCGCTTCCCGATGTTCAAGTACGTCCGCGGCGTCGGGTTCATCGATGCCGGCCGGGCGTTTGAAACCGTGGGCCAGATGTCGCTGAAAGACCTGGCCGTGGGAACCGGCGTCGGGTTCCGCATCGACACGCCCGTCGTGCTGCTGCGCGTCGACATGGGCATCCCGCTCGACAACGCGTATGGTCCGAGAAAACCCCGGTGGTTCTTCTCGATCGGACAGATGTTCTAGGCGATTTCCGTGTGTGTGTAGTGCAGGCCTTCAGGCCTGCACTACGCGACCGAGCGAAAGACCCTCTAATTGACCTTCACGGCGATCGCTTTCGCTTTCACGTTGACCGCCTTGGGCAGGTGAACGTTCAGCACGCCCTCCTTGAATTCGGCCGACACATGGCCGCCGTCGACTTCGGTCGGCAGCGCGAACCGCCGAACGAACTTGCCGTACCCGCGCTCGACCCTGTGGAACTTCTTGTCCTTCTCCTCCTTTTCGATCTTGCGCTCGCCTTCGACGGTGAGCACCCCGTCTTCGAACTCCACCTTCACGTCTTCCTTCTTCACCTCCGGAAGATCGGCTTTGACGACGTACTCCTTGTCGGTCTCCTGGATGTCGACTGCCGGCGCCCAGTCCGCAAACGGCGCTTCTTCGCCTTCGAACGTGCGGAACGGACGATCGCCGAACATGCGGTTCAGGCGTGCCTGGATTCCGTCAATCTCCCGGAACGGATCCCATCTCACGATGTTCATCTGGCACCTCCACCGATCTACGAAAGCAACGCTCGTACCTTCGATCGGCCGAATGATTACCCGACAAAAGACCGCGCGACCCGCACCGACGGGCTTTGATGTGGGGACTTTTTCTCACCAGTCCGCGCGGATCTGCGCGAATACGCCCAGCGGCGATGCGCCGTACTGACTGTGCAGCATCAGCCCGACGGGCTCGGCGCCGAACGGCAGATGCCGCTCAACACTGCCGACCATCTGTCGCTGAGTGTCCACGTCGCGGATGGCACGACGATGCCCGAACCATCGGGTCGATCGCGGCGTCGTGACGTTGATTTCGACGCGGACGATGCTGCTCTTCGAGCGGTACAGATCGTCGAGGCGGGCCAGCAGCACGCCGACGTCCGGCGGCCGGGGCTGGGCGCCTGCGGGCGCGCATATGGCGAGCACGGCCAGCAGCGTGACCTGAATCGCGCGGCGGAGTTGCTTCATGGTCTGCTGCAATCCGACGCCTCACGCCGCGTGCGGCGACCGGCGCTGCTCCGCTTTCGCGAGCGCCTCGGCTCGCTCCTTCAGTCCGAGCAGCATGCGCCTGGTCATCAGAAACGCGGCGGGTTCGATGATGCGCATGAACAGCCAGGAGCCGGCGGTGACGGGCGCGCGGACGGCGTTGCGGGACACGAGAGTGGTGTGCCCCGCGTCGTTGGGATAGAGCCCGAACTGCCAGACCCAGGCAACGCCCTCGGCCTCCCCACCCAGCACCAGCGCGCGGCGCGGTTCGACCGCCTTGATCGGGAAGCCGCCGGCGCGGCCGATGGGAATCTCGTCGCCGACGTTCAGGTGTTGAAATTCCGGCAGGATGCGGGTCGCGCTCGGGCGATCCAGGTAGCCGAACAGGCGATCGAGCCAGTCGTAGCTGTACAACCCGCCGCGGCGGTAGCCCAGTTGAAGCAGCCAGGGCCAGATGTGCTCGGGGCGCGCCGCGATGGTGACCGCAAGCGTGGCCTGATAGGTGGGATTCGGTGCCTGCGCGTCTCCGGGCATCGGCCGTACGAGATCCCCGGCGGTCGCCCCCCAGCGCGCGAACCATCGCCGCATCGGCCACCAGTAAACGACGCACAACGCTGCCGCAAGGCAAATGATCAGGACCACGAGCGCCTCCCGTGAGGTTGTCGATCACGGGAGGAGCACACGCCGTGCCGAAGGCATGGGCAAATATCAGCGACTTACGAGCAGGACAGGGAAGGTCGGGCGATTCGACCGGGAAAATGTCACGGACTCCCGGACGATTCCGTGTCGGCGAGCGGACGGCCCGTCGGGGCCGCCCGCGGTAACAGCAGCTAGCGGTTCAGCGTTCGCAGGATGGACTGCACCTGGGCGCGCTCGGGCGCCTGCGGCGCGAGCTTGAGGAACGCCTGGAAATGCTGCGCGGTCAGGTCGATCCGCTTCACCTTCGAGTACGCGAGCCCCGCGCTGTAGTGCGCATAGGCCCAGTTGGGATCGAGCTCCGTCGCCTTCTGAAAGGCGACGGCGGCGGCGCCGAAATCCTGGTTCGCGCTGAGCGCCATCCCCTGCTGATAGTACGCCTCGGGCAGGGCGCCGTCGCGGGCGACGGCCTGGTTCGACGCCTCGAGCGCGCCGGCGGCGTCGCTCGACGTGAGTGCGAGCGCCGAACGGCCCACGCCCTGCCACGCGTCCGATTCGGGCCGGGCGGCGAGCTGCGCGTACACCTGCCGGGCCTCGTTCGACTGCTGCAACTTCTCGTAGCTCTGCGCGCGAAGGAACGTCACACGCGGATCCTCGGCGGCCGCGGAAATGACCTGCTGATACTGACCCGAGTCGAACAAACGCCGGACGTCATTCAGGCCCTGGGCATGGACGCTGACGATCTGTCCGGCCGCGCACCCAAGTGCGAGGAGCAGCGTGGCCGTGATGCGCGTTTTCATTGTCGCCTCCACTCTCTAACGTATGCTCCCGTTCAGGGGGAGTCTACAGTCATGTTATCTTCGGGGCTCGGGTCAAAAACCAGGTTGACCCCGGCCGTTCCAACACTCAACCAGTCATCATGCACATCTCACGCCGGGTTTTCTCACCCATTGTGTTCGTGATTTCGCTCTCTCCCGTGGCTTCGCTGGCACAGGCGCCCGCAGGAGGGCCTCCGCCGCCCCCACGGCGGGAAACTACCGCCGAGTTTGCATACGTTGGCACGAGCGGCAACTCTTCAACCACGTCCATTGGCATGGGTGGAGAGTACATCTACCGTCCTGATCCATGGACGTTCAGGACGAAAGCGGCATACGTGCAGAACGAATCCCAGGGCGAGTTGAGCGCGGAATCGTTCGACGCGCTGTTCAAAGCCGAACGCACGCTGGGACCGCGGCTGTCGGCGTTCGGCCGCTACGGGTTCCTCCACGATCGCTTCGCCGGCATCGAGGCGCGAAACATCATCGAGGGCGGTCTCTCGTACTTGATCGTCAACGCGGCGCCGCAGACGCTGACCATGGATGCCAGCTTCGGTTACGCGCACGAGTCGCGCGTCGATCCGCCGGACCTGTCCGATCCGCTGTTGGCCATCGGCGCGGTGTATCGGCTCAAGCTCTCCGAGGTCGCCGATATCAGCGACGACGCGCGGTTCAGCGTGGCGCTCTCGGACGGCGGCGACGACTGGCGGTTCGCCAACATCGCGTCGGTGAACTCCAAGCTCAATAGCTTTCTGTCGCTGAAGGTCTCGAACACGTTGCGGTACGTCAACGCCCCGTCGCCCAACTTCCGGACGACGGACACGATCACGGCAATCGCGCTGGTCGCGAAGTTCTAGGGGGCGGGGTTAGAGGTTGGAGGTTGGAGGTTAGAGGTTTGGGGCTGGGGGCTGGGGGCTGGGGGC
>Ga0068871_100001390_pt1 | contig 16215 bp, 13 predicted proteins | sample KBSMisM72_FD_72750 | JGI IMG/M metagenome (GOLD analysis project Ga0068871, IMG submission 72750) | Miscanthus rhizosphere microbial communities from Kellogg Biological Station, Michigan, USA - KBS Miscanthus M7-2 | ecosystem: Host-associated > Plants > Roots > Rhizosphere > Soil ... | reverse complement strand
ATTGCACTGGAAATGGTGCAGTCTGCTTATAAAGAAGTTGCCTGGGGGTTCGGCGGCTGGCCTATCGAAGCCCGACTTGAGACTCAGTTGCACGTCAGCGTCGCGGTAGCTGAGAAAGTCTTCTGAGGTGACCCGGTGGCGACGCTCGCAGTCACAGTTACCGGCGAGGACGCCGCATTTAGGCAAGTCGCAATACCGTTGGTGTTGTCCTTGGCGCTGCTGATGGTAACGTTCGTTGCGTCCGACACGGACCAGTCCGGCAACAGAGCTACGGCAGTAATGGCACACCTGCCGGGGATCACCTGGGACGCGAAAAATTGGGCGGAGTTAGCCCGTCCGCGTGATCAGCCGTGGCGGTTGCTGGATGGATGGCAATAGCGGTGGGGTCGCAGCGATTCTCAGATCCGCCGCAACTGATTAATGACGCATACAGCGATATAGCTGTCAAAAGTTGCAATCTCATGGCAGGTACGCCTTCGTCGACAAGAAATCATGCCGCAGGAGGGGGAAGCCTCTTCTCCGGGGGGAGGAAGGCCCACAGTTTATACGAACCTGCTATAGCCACGAGTCTCGATTTCGAACTGCGAAACGTGGCCGACAAGGAGCGTAGCAGCGAGGAGGAATCTGCTCGGTTTTTCGTATCCCACCTTTCGCAAAGGACGCGAAACACGGGCACCCTCCGCGGCTTGCATTCCTCGCTGGCTAAACAGAAGGTTCCTCGGTTTCGCTCGGGATGACACAGTGGGAGCGGGTGAATTCTGGGTTCGCAGTTCAGGATTCGCAGTTCAGGTTTAGCGGCCGGGCCTTGATGGAAAAGTGAAATGTTCGGTGCCGGATATGGCACCGTTGCTCAAGTCAAGAAATGTCATGCTGGCGGAGTCGAAATCAATCACACAGCAAATTTGGCGGTCATGCCGGTCGAGCGTGCCGGCATTGATCAGAGTAAGTGGGCCAATACTTCGAACCATGGGTTCATAGGAATGGCCACTCGCGATAAAGCGATATTGTTTCGACTTCAGCAATGCCTGGAGGTCCAGATTTGCTTCGAGCGCATAGCCCTCATGATGTGGACCGACGGTGGCCATGTCGTTTGTGCCGAGTTCGTGGCATAGCAAGAGCGGGCCGAGAGGAGTCTCGAGCTACGAGTCTTGGGCAACATTTGCAGCCATTGGCGAGTCTCCTGGGTAAGAATTCCTTCCGCGGTTGCGCCTGGCAAAGTGCGCATTGACTCGGTCAAACACCACCGGTCGTGATTTCCGCAAACGGCAAGCACCTCGTACTTACGCATCAGGCACAACCTGGTTCGCATCACCGAAACCGTCCACTACGTCGCCGACCGCGAGAATGGTATCCAGTTGAAGGGTCATGAAGTGCCGCAGCACGAAGTCGAGTAATTCATCCTCGGCATGAATGTCTCCGATGACACCGACACGGCGCAGGCAGTGATCATTTTTTGAATTAAAGGCCAAGTTACTCAGGATGATAGTCGCCTGGCGGGGGCTGGCAAGGGTTTTGGCGCCTGCAGGATTCGGCGAGCCTGCAATCTACTTGGAAAACGCCCGCACGCTGTATGCGATCGGCAAGGCAATCAGAATCATGTGCACCAACAGGCCTTCAATCAAGTCACCACGGGCAATCGGGCCGTGGGCATGGATGGCGGACAGGGGCACCACCACCAGATTCATCACCAGGTACAAGCCCATCCCATAAAACAAGCCGCAGACCAGAGGGTACTCAATCAGAAAAGAAAGCTTGCGGCTGGCCGCGTAGTAGACCGCGGCCATGGAGAGGGCGATGAAAAAGTGCAGCGCGAGACCGAGGATCCAGGTGGCCGCGCCGCCCTGGAAGGCGCTCCGGCCGATCAGTGCGCTGGCGATCCCCTGGGGCATTCTGGATCCAAAAGTATAGAAGGCCAGAGAGGCATCGATGGTCCCGGCAATCAGACCTCCGACAAGAATTGCCGGAACCGGCCGTGCCGAGAGGTTGGCTGTTACCACAGTGGAAGAAGCGTTCATAGACCCTCGCTCGCGCAGCGCACTGAGATCCTTGATCGAGATTCGCCAAGGAGTCTACGCGAGGTTAGACGGCGGTGTGCGGCCGACGATAGCGCACCAACCATCGATTTCGACCTCTACAATATTTTCGCCAGCCATCCGTCTACAGGAATGGATGGTTGTGTCGCCGAGCGTCGCCTTGATGGACGAGCAGGATCGCCGAATCTCCGAAGTGGTTGCGGCAGAGCGACCCCGGCTGCGCAATTTCATCCGCAGGCGCGTGCCCGATCCCTCAGATGTTGAGGACATCGTGCAGGAAGTTTTCTACGAACTGGTGGAAGCCAACCGCCTGTTAATGCCGATTGAGCACCTAACCGGCTGGCTGTTTCGGGTGGCGCGCAACCGCATCACCGACCTCTTCCGCAAGAAGCGGCCGGAGAACTTCAGCGACGCGGCGCGGGAAGACGAAGACGGTGAGCTGTTGCGGATCGAAGATCTCTTGCCCTCGCCCGACGCCGGGCCGGATGCGCTTTACGTCCGCAACCTGCTGTTGGACGAGCTGGAGTATGCAATTCATGAATTGCCCGATGAGCAGCGCGAAGTATTTATCGCCCACGAGTTGGAAGGGCGCAGTTTCAAGGAGCTTTCGGCTGAAACCGGAGTAAAAGTGAACACCCTGCTCGCGCGCAAGCGTTATGCAGTGCTGCACCTGCGCGAGCAGTTACAGAACATCTACGACGAATTCCTGAAGAAATGAGGAACTGATATGAGGAAGAAATGGTTTTTTCTAATCCCGGTGCTGATTGCGCTTTTCATCGTGATCGGCGGCGAAGTGGTCATGCACCTGTGGAACTGGCTACTGCCCGCGTTGTTCGGGTGGCGGCAGATTAGCTTCTGGCAAGCGGTCGGTGTTCTGGCGCTCTGCCGGATCCTGTTCGGAGGCGTGAGTGGCCGTGGCGGTCACCGTCCAAATTTCCGCCGCCGGATGTGGCAGCGATGGGAGCGTATGTCTCCCGAAGAGCGTGAAAAGTTTCGCCAGGGCATGGGCGGACGTTGTGGCAGCTTCGGCACGGCACCGGGCGCAAGCAAGGAGCCGGCGTAAGATTGGTCTCCGGCGATTTGTGGCAAGAAACCAAAAGCCCTCCGGATTCCCAGAGGGCTTTGGCATACCTAAAATTGCAGATTACGGTGTCGACGGGCTGGCCGGTTCCGAACCTTGCACTAATATCAAAGTCACCAAACCAGCAACTGCAGCCACGCCAATTCCGATCACGATCGGAGAATCAAATACTCCGCCGCCGGCGGCCGGCGCTGCTCCGCCACCTTATTTGTTGATAGGAAGCATAGCGAGTGGTCTGCTTGCCTTCGATAAAGTCCGCGTACCTGCGGAATCTTGATGGTCAGGTCGCCTTTGTGGGCCATGATGAACCCGTCGCCGTTGGTGTTTTTCAACTCATAGGCCGTCTAGGCGCGCCAGTTGCCGGAGTGAGGGAAACTTCCCCGGCCTTCGTTGCCATGCTCTTTGAAGTAGTCACTGCTACCGCACCGTGATCGACCGAAGGACTGTTGCTGTCGAATTTGACTAACGAATCCGAACCGACGGAAACCACTGGAACCGGAAATCATTGATTTTGGCTACTGAATCCGGCTTGGTTTGAACCAAGTCTCCGGGAAACACGGCTGACGAATGGGCCACTGCACTCCCATTCACCCAAGCCGCGATTGGTATACATCATGGCTGCCGTCGAATCCGCGGCCATCAGAGCGCCCGGCAGACTCCCAGCAGCAAGCACCCGAACAAATTTCCGGAACATATTCGCACCTTTCCCGTGAAACGGAGTTTGCAGTAGAGCCTTTGCAATGCTAGCTTGCATGCTGTGGCGTCAACGACTTTCTGACTTTTCGCCCCAAGCTGATACTTCGGTAACGCCCATTTGGGGACACGCTGATTACTACTTAGGTGCGGCTCCCCCTAAAAACTCGGCTGCTTTACTGAGCACTACCCCAAGGTCATGCGACCCCGGGCAAAAATCCAAGCCGTAAAGCTTCGGTGTGGCATACTGAAACCACAATTCCGTGATGACGACACAAGTGACAGCCTCCAGCCAGTTTTCTGAGTCCAAGAGCAAAATTGATTCCCGCCAGGCACGGGTGGCCGTGATCGGATTGGGCTATGTTGGTCTGCCTTTGGCCCTGCTTTTTTCCGGACAGAAGTTTCCCGTAACGGGATTGGATGTCGATCCCAGCAAGGTGGCCAAGCTGGCGAAAGGGGAAACCTACATATACCGAATTCCTTCCCCTGAAATTCAAGCCGCCCGCAAGGCAGGCTTTGAGGCTACCGCGGATTTTTCCACCCTGAAAACGGCGGACGCCATCATCATCTGTGTGCCAACCCCGCTCGATGAGTACCACGAACCTGACCTTAGTTACATCACGAGAACCGCGGAAGCGGTTGCGCCCCACCTGCGCGCCGGACAACTGGTGGTGCTCGAGAGCACAACTTATCCGGGTACGACCGAAGAAATTCTGGTGCCGATTCTCGAACGCGGCAACCGATTGGGATTGAAAGCAGCGCGCAACGGATCGGAAGCCGGCGATAGTTTTTATGTCGCGTTCTCGCCCGAACGCGAAGATCCGGGCAACCAGTCGGTCGCGCGAGCCGATATTCCGAAAGTGATCGGGGGCCTCGACACTCAGGCCTCCGCACTTGCTGCCAGCCTTTATGGCGCGGTGTTCCATCGCACCGTGCCGGTCTCTTCTCCGGCAGCAGCCGAGATGGCCAAGCTGCTCGAAAATATCTACCGCTGCGTAAACATTGCGCTGGTCAATGAACTGAAGTTGCTGTCTTTGAAGATGGGGCTGGATATCTGGGAGGTCATTGCTGCCGCCTCCACCAAACCTTTCGGGTTTCAACCGTTCTTTCCCGGTCCCGGACTTGGCGGCCACTGTATTCCGGTGGATCCGTTCTATCTTTCCTGGAAGGCCAAGGAATTCGACTTCCGCACGCGCTTCATCGAACTCGCGGGAGAAATCAACGTCTCGATGCCGTACCACGTCCTCGCGTCCGTGGTCAGCGCGCTCAACCAACGCAAGAAGTCTTTGAACGGGGCGAAAGTCCTGATCCTAGGCGTGGCCTACAAAAAGGACATTGACGATCTGCGTGAATCGCCAGCCCTGACCATCATCGAACTCCTGCAAAAGGAGGGAGCCGAGGTCAGTTATCACGATCCCTTCATTCCCTTCATCGGGCGCGGCCGCCACTACGATCTGCAGATGGCGTCTTCTTCGCTCGACAATCTGGGGCAATACGACTGCGTTCTTATCATCACCGACCACTCCGAGTACGACTTTGCCGACATCGTGAAGCAATCGCAGTTGGTGGTCGATAGTCGTAATGCCACCCGGGGTATCCGCTCGCCGAAGATTGTCCCGTGCTGAAACGGTAACCTACCCGAAAGTGGAATACTTTTAGTTACGGAAGTTCCCCAAAATGGGCTAGGCTTGGGGATAAAGCTGAAGTTTTTTGTCGCCCCCGCCGATGTTTTTGGTACCATGAATTCTAAGTAAGCTAAATGATTACGGCATAAGTGCTTACCTCTGTTGTCTCTCGTGGAAGTGGTTCTCTGCGTGCTCCCAACGGAATGGAAGCGCTAATGTTTCTGGCCGAGTTTTGGGTACTTGGACAAGGGCCGGGCGACATGAGCCTTCGTCGCGGTTCATTCTGGCCAAAGGAAGCACCGATTCATGTCTTTCGCCGACGAGCACAATCTGTTTGCTGGCCTTCCCCAGCGACGACCACCGTGGAAGGAATTTGTGTTCAGCATGGGCACCCAGGCGGTGCTCACGGTTGCGGTCGCGTGGATAGCCATTCTGCATCCTGAAGTCATCGTCCAACCCATCCGGGAAATGCATGTTACCCAACTGGTGAACACGCCGCCACCAGTGAATCACACCCCTGCTCCGGTGAAGGTTTTCAAGACCGAGCCCATTCCCGTAGAACCCCGGGTGGAGGCTTTGCGCCTGCCCCCGGAAGTTCGTCGCCCGGTGCCGAAGGTGGAAGAAGTCCAGCCCGCGCCAAAAATTGAAGTGGCTGCGGCCAAGCCGATGCAGATTGCACCGACCACCGCCGTGATTCCCCGGCAACTGGTCAAGACGGAAGTTTTTTCTACCGGAAGTTCGGCAACGCCCACCATCGCGGCGGCTCCGAAGAATGTGCAGACCGGGGGTTTTGGCGATCCCAATGGAGTACCTGCGAAAGACAACAACAACGGGAAGCCCGCCACCATCGCAGCTAAGGGTTCCTTCGATTTGCCTTCCGGACCGGGGAATGGCAACGGAACCGGCGGCGCAAATGGCAAGCCCGGCGTAGTCGCCAGCGCAGGATTTGGAAACGGGGTAGCGACCGGCGACAACACCGGACGCAGCAACAACAGCCGTGGCAACGGCAATGTGCGACAGGCAGGTTTCGGCGATACCGAACCCACCGCGACTATGGCGAAGGCGAAAATCTCAGAGCCCTCCGCGGCGCCTCGTAATACACCCGCAGAAGTACTTTCCAAACCCAATCCCTTGTATACCGAAGAAGCCCGAAAAATGCGGATCGAGGGCGAGGTGTTACTCGAAGTGGTATTCGAGTCGGGTGGCAAGGTACACGTGAATCGCGTCATTCGTGGATTAGGCCATGGACTCGACGAAGCAGCCATCCATGCCGCCGAAGAAATCCATTTCAAACCGGCACTGCGGGACGGTCAGCCTTCCGATTCCACAGCCGTGCTTCATATTGTTTTCCAGTTAGCCTGAGGGTGGGAACGAACTCGAAGGGATTTTATGCTTAATCTGAAGGGTATCCTCGTATCTGCCGCTGTGGTTCTTGTTCTTCCTACCTGGGCCCTTGGTCAAAACGGTTCCGCCTCTACCTCTTCCACTAAACCGGCAACCGCTCCGACGGAGACTTCCAGTTCCACCCCCGGCTCGTTTGATCAGGTAGTAGACCGTATCGTGGCGCGGGAAAGAATTTTCAACGAACAGATGCATCAGGCCCATCCGCTGGTTGAAACCTACATCCAAACCATGCGAACTGACCATGAAGTTGGATCGGTACCGGCCGGCGACCAGTACTTCCTTGGGCGCTTCGATCTTGAGGACCAGGTCAAAGACCGCGCCTTCCTGGATGAATCAGGAAAGAAGAAAAAGGGCATTTTCTCGAAGTTTACCGGAGTTTACACCACCCACTTTATTCCTCGCGGATTCGCACAAATGGCGGTTCTGGACGACAACATACAGCGTCAGAATTACGATTTCACCTTCATCCGCCGCGAGTTCCTGGGGGAGATTCGCTGCCTGGTGATCGACGTTCAACCACGCAAGGGCTCGGGTACCGGAAGGTTTATCGGACGCATCTGGGTGGAGGACCGCGACTACAACGTGGTGCGTTTTAACGGGACCTACGGCCCCGCTCCCCGTTTCGCGCACTACCTGCACTTCGACAGCTGGCGCCTGAATTTGCGCCCAGGAATGTGGATCCCTTCGTTCATCTACAGCGAAGAGTCGGGGATGAAGAGTGGTTTCAAGAATGACTATCAATTCAAGGCCCAGACGCGACTCTGGGGCTACGATTTGAAACGCCAGCATAATGAGGAATTCACCCAGATCCTGGTGGATGCTCCCGATTCCGTACATGACCAAACCGAAGCCAATCAGGATGCGACACCGGTCGAGAGCGAGCGGCTCTGGGAGCGGCAGGCAGAGGACAACGTAATGGAGCGACTGCAGAAAGTAGGACTGCTGGCGCCCGAAGGCGAGGTCGACAAGATTCTGCAAACCGTCGCCAACAACCTGATCGTCACCAACAATCTCAACATCGAACCAGAAGTTCGAACCAGAGTGTTGCTCACCTTGCCGCTCGAGTCCTTTACCATCGGGCATACCATCGTGCTCAGCCGCGGTCTACTCGACGTTCTGCCTGACGAGTCTTCACTCGCCATGGTGATTGCGCACGAGCTGAGCCACATTAATCTGGGACATCGCCTGGATACCAAGGTGGCCTTCAATGACCGCATGTTCTTTGCCGATGAAAATACCTTTGACCATCTTGATTTCACGCGTAATCCTGAGGACGAGGAAGCTGCTGATAAGCGAGCGCTCGAGTTACTCGACAATTCTCCTTACAAGAACAAGCTGCAGAGCGCTGCCCTGTTCCTGAAGGCATTGCAAATGAGAGCCCCGGATTTGAAGAATCTGATCCGCTCGCACCTAGGCAACAGCCTGGCGGATGCGAAGACAATCCGCATGAGCGCCCTGATGAACTCCGCCCCACAACTGGAAATGCGCCGCACCGATCAGGTGGCCGCGTTGCCGTTGGGTGGACGAATCAGGCTTGATCCGTGGACAACCAGAGTCGAACTGGTGAAGGCAAAGCCGGTAGCTCTAACCTCGGCGCGGGAAAAGATGCCATTCGAAGTTACGCCATTCTTTCCCTATCTAACGCGTTATTCGAATGCGGCTCCTGACAAGGTCGCGCTTACTGAACCGGCTAAGTAGTTTGCCTGGCAAGAAATACAAAAAGGGGTCCGATTCAATCGGACCCCTTTTTCTTTTAAGGCTACAGAGAAAGTGGACTAGGCGTACCAACCCCTGCGCTCAATACCGGTCCGGATCAGCCTAATGTTCGAGGATGATTTAAGGCGAGACTACTGAATCGCGCTGCCAACCGACGAGAACACATTGTTGGCGTTGGAACCGATAAGCCGGATGGTCCCGACGACAATCACCAGAATGACGGCCAACATGACCGCGTATTCTGCGATGTCCTGTCCCTGTTCGTCTTGCCAAAGTGTCTTTAAGAATTTAGCCACATTACCCTCCTGGGGTTTGCTACCCGCTTGGAGCGGGTGAGCACTGGGGGCAGTCCCCAAGCTTCCACGCAAACGATGGTACGCGAGTTGCACGCGGCCTCCAATAGCCCTTGTGTGTTAATTGCTGGCACCAAAGTGCTACGACCCTAGTGTTTTAGACGATTGTCTTGAGGGGCAAGGACTGGTTCACGGCAAACAAAGCCAGTTCCAACCGGGTAGAAACACCCAGCTTATCGAAGATATTACTGAGGTGGTGTTTCACGGTGTCTTCGCTGATCTTGAAATATTCAGCGATTTCCTTATTGGAGTATCCGGCAACCACAGCAGAGACGATTTCCAGTTCGCGAGGGGTAAGGCCGAATTTCCTTTGCCGGGCTTCTTCTCCGGAGGATTGCACCAGGGTGCGGAGATATTGCACCAGGTTCGAAACACTCTCCCGCCCGACCCAGTACTCGCCCGACATGACGGTATGAATCGCTTTCAATAACAACTGGGTGGCGGAGTCTTTGAGCACCACGCCACGAGCGCCCAACTGTAGGGCTTCGACGATTTGGGCCTTCTCGGCAGCCGCGGTCAGCAGGATCACGCGAACCGGGTGTGAGGTCGTATTTGTGCTTAGTTCACGCAAGGCTTCCAGGCCGGGATGGCGGGGCATCGCCAGATCGAGCAGAAGAATATCCGGCTTGAGTTGGTGGGCGAGGCGAACCGCCTCCGCTCCGTCCTGGGCTTCGCCAATCACTTTGAGGTTGGATTCGGCCTCGAGAAGACGCCGGAGGCCATCCCGAAAAATTGGATGGTCGTCAGCAATGACGATGTTGATCTGCTGTTTCTTGTTATCCATAGGCGACTTCGCGGGTTTGAGGAACGTCAATCTCCAGACGAGATCCCCGTCCGGGATTTGATTCTATCGTGAGTTTGCCCGCCAGCAAACGAACCCGTTCCTGAATGATCACGGGTGCCTTTCGTTGTTCTTCCAGTTCAGACTGCGTCAGCCGGCCTTCAAAAGGAAAGCCCCGGCCATCATCTTCGATTACGACCTGCCACTTTCCATCGTAAGCGCCAAGACGAACCAGAGCGTGTTGCGCCTTGCTGTGCTTACGAACATTCACCAGGCCTTCCTGAACGATGCGCGCCAGTTCGCGGCACATTTGCTGCGGCATTTCGACGTCTTCCAGGTCGGTAACGAAACGGGCAGCGATTCCGGTTTCGCGTTGGAAGCGCTCCACAGTGTCGCTGAGAAAGCCGAGCAACTTCCTGGAGTCGAGATCGAGCGACTTCATTTCCTGCATCAGCTCGCGCAGCTTAAGCACTTCTTCACGCAGCAGCGATTGAATTCGTGCCAGCTCGTCGGTAACAATATCGGGTTTTTCGGGCGCCTGGCGGCGAAGCACGTCCACTTGCATTTCGACCGCGATCAGGGACTGCACCGCGCCGTCGTGCAACTCGCGGGCAAATCGGGCGCGCTCCACCGCACCGGCCCGCAATCTCAGGCGGCGCAGCAGGTAGACGTTGTACACTGCGGGCCCAACCTGGCGGACGAATTCCTGCAAAAAGCGCAACTCTTCTTCGATATCCGCGGTTAGGACGGGATCGAACAGAAAGATGCGCCCCGACCATTCCTTTCCCATGAGAAACGAAACCGTCGTCAAGCTGTCAAAAGGCCGTTGTTTGACCAGTGCGTCTACGAAACTCGGGATGAAATCGGAGACGTCATTCCCCTCATGGTCCAGTCCGAGGGAATCAAACCCGGCGTGATTGCGTTTGACGTAACAGGTATCCACCGAAGATTCGTACAAGACTGCATCCCGATCATTGCCCGCCGACTCGCGCCAGTGCAGCACAGTTGGAGTTCCGTTCACCGCGGATATTTCCCCCACGAATACATGCTGGCTATTGGCTTCCTGGGAGGCGACCCAGGCCGCAGATGCCCCATAGATGGTAAGCAGGTCGCTGAGAATTTCCTGCAAGGTTCCGGTCAGCCCGGCTTCGAGCCGAACGCCGGCTAGAACCCGTGCGATGACCGCCTTTTCGGAACGAAGTTGCTTCTGCTGTTCCGCCAGGTACCCGAGCAACACGCCCATCACCAGCAGGTAAATGGATCGCATGAACAAGTCGCGAGGCTCGAAATTGACGATCTGAATGCGAAATAGTGGGAGGTGCAAGGACATCAACATTTGGTTTGCCCATGCGGCAAAACCAAAATGAACAACCAGGCTCTCAGCCCACAAGAAGAACAGTGAGGCGGCTGCGGTGCCGACCGTCTCCCACAGGCCCCAGCGGTAGGCGGCCGCAGCCAATACGAAGACGAAAAAGAGGAAGAACGGGTTCCCTTCTCCACTGGCAAACAGGGAAATTAAGGCCGGCCAGACGATGTCCCCACCGTGAACCAGCAGGCGAAAAGCCAGGGTGGACTGCTGCCGCCGGCGCAACAGCAGGATAATGATGACACCCTGCGCCAGATAGAACGCGAGCAAGCCTCCTGCCCATACTGAATAGCGGATCCCTCCTGCATTCATCAGCACCGCGACCAAGGCGCAGGCGGCGAGCAGGACACGCGCAGTCGCGAGCCAGCGCTCGATACGCCGGATCTCTCCGGAGCTTACCGGGGCACGCCGGCGCCAGAGCGAACGGCGGCGCAATATTGGTGGGGTCAATGAAAACACAAGACAACTCACTACGATCCAGGAACCAGATAAGTTTAGCGTGGAGGGATGGGGCTTTGCTATGACAATGGATGTTCGGTAGGTTTGGTTCCGGTAGCGCTCAAGCGGATTGGTCCTCCTATTCGTCGCGCAAGGTCTGCGCGGGGTCGATCTGCGCAATTCGCATGGTTGGAACCACTATGGCAACCAGAGTCGTGCATGCCAGCATTAGAACGACGGTAAGGATTGTTGGCGCGTCATAGACGCCGACTCCATAGATCACGCTCTTTAGAACCCGCAATACTCCAGCTGATAGGATCAAACCCAGAACTAGTCCCAGCGCGGAGGCTCGTACCCCGGGCGTCCCGATATTCAGCATGGCTTGTCGAATGGTTGAGCCCAGAGCAATGCGGATGCCGATTTCGCGCGTCCTCTGGGCCACGATATTCGCCACCAGTGCGAAGATTCCGACCGTACTCAGGAGCAGGGCCAGTGTTGCCATCGTGCTCAAGAGCGCGACCTCCACACGCTGGATCGCCAGGGTCTTCGCCAACAGGTCCTTCATACGATAGAAGCCTGAAAACGGCAGGTTGGGATCGACACTTGCCAGGGCGCGTTGCATCTGCGCGGTCAATCCTTCGACCGGACCGCCGGTACGGACGATCCAACTGGGCTGAAACCAGATATGGAGCAACACGAGCGCGCGGGCCTCGACTTGCGTGGCCGGGATGTACATTTCCTCTTCGTCGGCCAAAGGGGCGGTGGCCTCCAGGCCCGGAGGGATGGCCACATCTTCCACCATTCCGACGATCACCGTATCTTTGTCTACATGACGGCCAACCGGGTTTTCCCCGTGGAAAAACTTGCGCGCGAAGGTACGGTTGACGATGGCAACGTGTTGTGAGGTTGGGCCGTCCGCGCCGGTGAAAGCGCGTCCCGCCAGGATTGGGATCTGCAACGCGAAAAAATAATCCGGCGTGACATAGACCTCCCCGGTCATGACTTGTTTCCCCGCTTCTTTGCCATCGCTGAGTGCGACGCCACTATTCAGCGAACGCTCGTAGGGGAGGCTGAGGCCGACGGCGGCGTGCTCGACGCCGGGGATCTGGCGCATGGCCAGGATGCTATCGTCCAGCAACTTTTTGAAAGCAACCGGGTCGTGAAAGCGCGCGTCATCCAGGGATGCTTTGGCGGTCATCACTCCGGTTGCGTTAAACCCGGGCGGCAAGGTCTCCAGATGAACCAGCGTGCGGATGGTCAGACCCGCGCCCGCAAGTAAGACCACGGTGAGCGCGACCTCACCGGCGATCAATGCCTGCCGCAGGCGAAGGCGGTCGCCACGAGTGAATTCCCGGCTGGCGATAGCCGACTGGAGGTCGAACCGTCTCACCGAAAGAGCGGGAAGCATGCCAAACAGCACGCTGGTCAGCAAAGACGCGAGAAACGCAAACAGCAACACGCGAATATCAAGCGACACACTGGCTATAGGCAGGAAATATTCGGGGAGAAGCAAGAGCAAGCCGCGGAGGGCGGCAAAACCGACTGCCACACCAGCGGCTCCGCCCAGAAGCGCGAGCACCAGGTTCTCGGCCCACAGTTGCTTTTGAATTTGCCAGCGCGAGGCGCCGAGCGCCAATCGGGTAGCAACTTCTGGAGTGCGCCGCAACATGCGCACCAGGGTCAGGCCGGCAAGATTGGCACACGCGATCAGCAGGATGAGCCCGGCTGCCATCATTAAGGTCAAAACCTGCGGACGCAATTCGGCGGACTGCCCCTGCTGCAGCGGGACGGAATAGTAGCTGACGACCGCCCCGGGGCTGTTGCTTAGTTCATAGCGCTGAGTGCGAAGCGACCAGGCATGAGCGATCTCCGCGTCAGCTTGTTGCCAGTTGGCACCATCGCGCAGCCGGGTAATCGCGTCGAAGTTCGTTCCCCCGCCCTCCCCGTCACGGCTGGGCTGAAGCGCTATATATAGGTCAGCATTGAGGGGGGTGGTTGCGCCCTCGGGGAGCACTCCAATGACCGTGTAGGGTTCACCTTTTAATTGAACCGGCGCGCCTAAGATATCGGGATTCGAGCCTAGGGTAGATCGCCACAATCGGTAGCTCAGGAGAGCCACTTTTGGCCCATGCGGACGGTCGTCGTCCTCCGAGATGTTGCGCCCGATGACTGGGCGAATGGCCAGGACGTCGAAATAGTGGGCCGAGACTCTTCCCGCATGCAGGTACTGCACCCGCGACCCGGTTTGGAAATTGACCCCCGACGATCTGGGACCCGCAATCGCCGATATCAGCGAGGGGACATGGTCGCGCAGCAGCTCCCATTGCTCACCGTTCAGGTGGTGCCGCTCATCGGAGGGCGCAGGGCCGGTCACTCGGGTGTAGATGGTACCCATGCGCTCCGGTTGTGAGTAGGGCAGGCTCTTCAACATGAGCACATTCACTATGGAAAAGATGGCGGTGTTGGCCCCAATGGAAAGCGCAAGCGTAAGGACGACGGTGAAGGTGAAGCCAGGATTGAGCTGTAGTTGTCGGACGGCAGATCTAAGATTCTGGCGGAAGATGCCCATCGATGCTCCAGCCTTTCGAGTGCAATGGCGATACTGCGCCCTGCAATAGTTACGAACTCATTTAAGAATTGTTCCGCATAATGGGGGACGGCATCCCGGATGCCAAAGTTCTTTGGGCGCAAGGCTGGAAAAACGCGGATTTAGGTCTGCTGACGAGGAACTTCCTCCGCCAACGGTGTCCGCACTCGAACATGGGTGTACGCGAACGAACAGCACGGGTGCCGCTGCTTTGGATTTTGGGCTAGGCGATAGAAGTCAATTCCAGGGTGCGCTTCAATTGCCCGCAGGCTGCGTAAATGTCGCGCCCACGGGGACGCCGGATGAACGCCGGCATGCCGCTCTTGATTAGTATCTGCTGAAATTCCGCCACCCGCTCAGGTGCGGGAGTGCCGAACGGAATGCCAGGGCCGGGATTGAGGGCAATCAGATTTACCTTGGCGTTCACGCCCTGGATCAATTTCACCAGTTCCCGCGCATTCTGCGGGGAATCATTCACCCGATCCAGGAGTACGTATTCAAAGGTGAGCTTTTCTCGCTTTCGCAGGGGAAATTCGCGCGCCGCAGCCACCAATCTTGCCAGATCCCACTTACGATTAATGGGCATCAGTTTAGATCGGTCTGCGTCGTTCGAGGCATTGAGAGATATGGCCAGTTTGGGACGGACCGCTTCCCTTCCCAAGTCGGAGATGCGTGGAACGATGCCGGCTGTTGATACCGTCATTCGAGCTTCGGGGATGCCGACTGCCTCTACGAGCAGCCGCACCGCCTTCATGAAGTTGTCGTAATTAAGAAGGGGCTCGCCCATTCCCATAAAGACGAGATTGACCCGGTCTTGTGGCGGAGAAACATTTCGATTTTTCAGAACTGCCACAACCTGACCAACAATCTCACCGGCCGAAAGATTGCGTTTCACCCCCAGCAAAGCTGTCAGGCAGAACTGGCAGTCAACGGCGCAGCCGACTTGGCTGGAAATACATATTGTGGCGCGATCCCAAGGGCGGGGCACCTCGCCGGATGCGGGTTCGGTGCCGTCGCCGGTTTCACCGCCATCCCCTTCGGGCATCCATACGGTTTCGACGGTTTGTGCGTCATCGAACCCTATCAGGTAGCGGATCGTTCCATCCGAGGAAACAAATGTCTTTTCGATCCGCGGCAATGCTAGTGAATAGTTTTCGTTTAGGGACGTCCTGAAGTTTTGTGGGAGGGTCGAGATTTGATCAATCGAATCTACCCGCTCGCGGTAGACGGCGTCCATTATTTGACGGCCACGAAATGACGGCTGGCCGGACTTTTCGGCAATCGATGTAAGCTCTTGAAGATCAAGGCCAAGTAGTGCGCTCTGTAGGCTAGGTTTCATGCATCCAACGCGGCGAAGGCTTCTTTACGAGCGATTGTAGAGGAAGCAGGGCGGCGACGGCCGGCAAATGAAGAATCTTGGAGTGGCTGGTTTAAACTACTGATAATAAAGGTTATTGCGTTCACCTTTCAGGGTTTCGATGTGTAACAATGGTTACGGGGTTGATGTCCGGACCCCTCCTCCCGCAGGCCGAAAATATCATGGTTGAAGAAGTGCGCAATATTCGACGCCAGGTGCTGCCGAACGGTTTGATGGTCATAACCGAGGAGATGCAGCATATTCGCTCGGTGTCGATTGGGATCTGGATCAAGACGGGATCGCGCGATGAAGACCCCCAGGTAAACGGGATTTCGCACTTTGTGGAACACATGGTGTTCAAAGGAACGAAGCATCGTTCCGCAGAGGACATCGCCCGCCAGGTGGATTCCATTGGCGGGAACATGGACGCATTCACAGCCAAGGAATGCATCTGCTTCAATGTGAAAGTATTAGATGAGCATTTGCCCATTGCCCTCGATGTTCTCAGTGATTTAGTGCTCAATCCGACGTTCGATGCACAAGACCTCAGCCGCGAGCGCGGGGTCATCCTCGAAGAAATCAAGATGGACGAGGATAACCCGGATTATCTGGTGCACGAGATTTTCACGCAGAATTTCTGGAAGGATCATCCTCTCGGTAAGCCGATTCTTGGCACAAAGGATACGGTCAAGCGGTTCGACCAAGGGCCAGTGCAGAACTTTTTTGCCGAGCGGTTCATCCCCGGAAACGTAATTGTCTGTGCCGCGGGCAGTCTGAAGCA
>Ga0068871_100001388_pt1 | contig 16221 bp, 16 predicted proteins | sample KBSMisM72_FD_72750 | JGI IMG/M metagenome (GOLD analysis project Ga0068871, IMG submission 72750) | Miscanthus rhizosphere microbial communities from Kellogg Biological Station, Michigan, USA - KBS Miscanthus M7-2 | ecosystem: Host-associated > Plants > Roots > Rhizosphere > Soil ... | reverse complement strand
GCTCGACCATCCTGCGGATGCCGTCGCGGAAGGCGACCTGCTCTTCGGTGAAATTCATCGGCGTATTCCTTGGCGGGGCGCTAGAGTCGGTGTGGCGTTCGATTGGCACCATTCTTCATTGGTGCTACCATTCATTATTGGAGCCAATTGATGACATCGTCAAGTCCATTGAGAGCCGCGGGTCTTTCGCCGCCGGCGGCGGCGGCGAGCGCGCCGCGCGCCGCGGCCACCTTCGCGCCGATCCGCACGCGGCGCGCCTTCGAGGAGATCTGCGACCGGATCCGCGCCCAGATCGCCGCCGGCACGCTTCGTCCCGGCGACAAGCTGCCGCCCGAGCGCGAGCTGGCCGAGCAGCTCGGCATCGGCAGGAACGCGCTGCGCGAGGCGCTGCGCAGCCTCGAGATCGCCGGAATCGTCCGGCTCCAGAAGGGCACCAAGGGCGGCGCGTTCATCCAGGCCGCCGATGCCGGCCGCATGGACGAGGTCGTCCGCGACATGCTGAGCCTCGGCACGATCTCGGTCGCCGAGCTGACCGAGGCGCGGGTCCACATCCAGGACCTGGTCGTCAGGCTCGCCTGCGAGCGCGCGACCGCGGCCGACCTCGACGCCATCGCCGCGAACATCGACCGCACCGAGGAGGTCACCGCCGCCGGCGAGTACCTCGAGCGGGTCGAGTGCTCGCGCGAGTTCTATCGCCTGCTCGTCGCCGCCGCGCACAACCAGGTGCTGACGATGATGGTTCGCTCGGTCACCGAGATCCTGATGCAGTTCGTCTACACGCGGGTCGCCGGCGGCGGCAAGCCGCAGCCGCGGCTGGTCGAGAAGCGCCGCGCCTTCCTCGCCGCCCTGCGCGCCGGCGACGCCGAGCTGGCGACGCGCCTGATGCGCGATCATCTGGCTTCGGTGCATCGGCTGCTCGAGCCGTTCATCGATGCCGCGGCGGCGCCTCCTCCCAGGCGGCGGCGGGCGGCAGGGACCTGAGACTCACCCGCGGATAGATAGCACGATGAAGCGTTCCGAACTGACGCGCCTGCAAGCCTGGTCGATCCTCTGCGGCGCCGCGCTGATGCTGAGCCTGGCGATGGGGATGCGGCAGAGCCTCGGCCTGTTCCAGCCGCAGATGATTCGCGACATCGGCATCGACGCCGCCCAGTTCTCGTTCGCGATCGCGATCCAGAACATCGTCTGGGGGCTGACCCAGCCGTTCGCCGGGATGCTCGCCGACCGCTGGGGCACGAGGCCGGTCGCGCTCGCGGGCGTCGTCGTCTACGCCGCCGGCCTCGCCCTGGCGATCGTCGCGCAGTCGCCGTGGCTGCTGACGCTCGGCTTCGGCATCTGCATCGGCCTGGCGCTCTCCTGCACCGCGTCGAGCATCGTCATGAGCATCACGTCGCGAACGGTGACGCCGGCGCGGCGCAGCGTCGCGATGGGCGCGGTCTCGGCCGTCGGCTCGATCGGCCTCGTGCTCGCGGCGCCTCTCGCGCAGTCGCTGCTCTCGTCGCACGGCTGGAAGGTCGCCATGGTCGCCTTCGTCGTCCTCGCGATCGCGATGCTGCCGGCCGCCTGGAGCGCCGGCGCCGCCGACACGATCGAGCTGGAGAACCCCGGCGCGGCGCAGTCGATCGGCGCCGCGGTGCGCGAAGCCGCCGGCCACCCGGGCTACGTCGTGATGGCGATCGCGTTCTTCGTCTGCGGCCTGCAGCTCGTCTTCCTGACGACGCACCTGCCGACGTACCTCGCGATCTGCGGCATGGATCCCGGCCTCGGCGCGCAGGCGCTGGCGATGATCGGCCTGTTCAACGTCGGCGGATCGTACCTGTTCGGCTGGCTCGGCGGCCGCCATTCGAAGCGCGCCCTCCTCGGCGGCATCTACGTGCTCCGCTCGTTCTTCATGATCGCGTACTTCATCGTCCCGCCGTCGCCGACGTCGACGCTCGTCTTCGCGGCGGCGATGGGAACGCTCTGGCTCGGCGTCGTCCCGCTGGTCAACGGCCTGGTCGTTCACCTGTTCGGGCTGCGCTACATGGCGACGCTCTCGGGAATCGCCTTCTTCAGCCACCAGCTCGGCTCGTTCGTCGGCGCCTACGGCGGCGGCCTCATCTACAGCGCGATGGGCTCGTACGACCTGGCCTGGAAGGGCGCCGTCGCGATCGGCATCGCCGCCGGAATCGTTCAGATGACGATGAACGTTCGCCCGTCGCCGCGGATCGCCGGCGAGCGGGCGAAGGCGGCGGCCGCGGCGACCGCGCCGGCGGTGTAGGCGTCGCCGCCGAATCGATTCGCGCGACGCCGTTCAGTAATGGATGGCGCGCGGCGCGCCGCCGCCGGCGGCGATCGCGTCGCCGTTGATCGCGACCGACTTCGGCGAGCACAGGAAAACGACGACGTGCGCCACCTCGGCGGCGTCGACGAGATGGCGGATCGAGTTGCCTTCGGCCATCTGCTGCTCGACCGCCGCCTCGCTCGTGCCTTGCGCCTTCGCGCGCGCCTGCACCAGCGCGGCGGTCCGCTCGGTGCGGGTCAGGCCGGGGTGAACGACGGTGACGTTGATCCCCGCCGGGCCCAGCTCGTCGGCGAGGTTCTTGGTCGCCGCCGCGACCGCGACGTTGCGGATGCTGCCGACGGCGTTGCCGGTCTGGCGCGCGGCGAGGCCGCTCAGGTTGACGATCCGGCCCCAGCGCTGCGCCTGCATGTAGGGCGCGACCGCGCGGGCGCAGCGAAGGTAGCCCATGACCTTGACGTCGATCTCGCGCTGCAGGTGCGCGGCGTCGATCTCGGCGAGCTTCGGCGGCGCCGCATAGCCGCCCGGCTCGGCCGCGGCGTTGACGAGGATGTCGATGCCGCCGCCGAGCGCCGCTGCTGCCTCGGCCACCGCGCGAACGACCTGCGCCTCGTCGGCGGTGTCGGCGACGACGCCGACGACGGTCGCGCCGGTCTCGTTGACGATCTCGGCGGCGGTCGCGGCGAGCCGCTCGGGATCGCGCGCGAGGAGTGCGACCGAGGCGCCCTCGAGTGCGAGGCCGCGCGCGATCGCCTTGCCGATGCCGCGGCTGCCGCCGGTGACGAGGGCGCGCTTGTTGCGAAGTTCCAGATCCATGTCGATGTCGATGCCGATGTCAGTGCCGATGTCGATGTCAATGTCGAGAAGAAGCACGCGGGCTTCGAAAGATGATCGCATGGCTCCGAGCGGCCGGGGCGCGCGCCTGGAGATCGCCGGCCCGCTCAGTACATGACCTCCGGTCTGCGCCGAATCCAGCGCTCGCTCTCCAGCTGCTCCAGCATGAACGCCGCGACATCGGCGCGCGCGATCGTGCCCATGCCCTGGATCGAGCCGTCATCGCTCGCCCGCCACGAGCCGCGCGCGGCACCATCGCCGAGCAGGCCGACCCGAACGACGGTCCAGTCGAGCCCGGTCGAAGCCAGCTCGCGCTCCATCGCCTCCTTGTCGGCGACCTCGCTGCGCAGGACGAGCCCGAAGAGGAGGCGGCGCGCGAACCAGCCGACCCGCGTGCGACTGTCTCCGGCACCGAACGTCGAGATGGCGACGATCCGCCGCGTTCCATGCCGCGCCATCGCCGCAACGATGTTCGCGACCGCGGTCGAGCAGACCTTGTCGCGGCGCCGCCATGGCCGGCCGCCGAGAGCGCAAAGCACGGCATCGTGTCCGGCGACGGCGCGATCGACCGCAGCGGCGTCCTCGGTCCGGCCCGCGACGATGGCGAGCCTCGGGGACGGCGCGATCGCCTCGGCCCGGCGCGTGAACGCGGTGACGTCGTGACCTGCGGCGAGCGCGAGCCTCACGAGGTGCCGCCCCGTGCCGCCCGTCGGGCCGAAGACGACGATCCTCATCGCCGCGCCGCGACGCAAGATCGCGCCGGCCGGCCTTCGTGCAGTCTGCAGTCAGCGAGACGATGAACCAGGGTCCAGGCGGGCAGATCGACCTCGGTCTCAATGTGGGCATGCAGATCGTACGTGTACGCTGCAGCGTGGGCCGCGAATCGCGCCGGCTGCGGAGAGCCACATGATCACGCTCTATGGCTTCGGCAACATCTTCCCGGCGGGGCGCGGCGAGACGAAGGACCTCCGCGTGCAATGGGCGCTCGAGGAGACCGGGCTGCCGTATCGAGTCCACGCGCTCGACCACGCCGGCGGCGAACTCGACAGCGATTCCTATGGCCGGATCAGCCCGTTCCACCAGGTGCCGGTCATCGACGACGACGGCTTCGTGATCGCCGAGTCGGCGGCCATCGTTCTCTACCTCGCCGAGAAGGCCGGCAGGCTGATCCCGGCCGACGTCGCGGGCCGCACCCGCGTCGTCCAGTGGTGCTTCGCCGCGGTCGGCACCGTCGAGCCGACCCTCGTGTGCATCGATCTCATCGAGATATTCGACAGCGGCAACACCGCCGGCAAGGTCAAGGCCGAGGTGCGCAAGCTGGCCGGCCGCTGGCTTGCCGACCTCGAGCGGCGCCTCGAGAGCCGCGAGTGGATCGCCTGCGCCGATTTCACAGTCGCGGACATCATGATGGCCGGCGTCCTGCGCGGCATCCGCAAGACCGACCTGATGGATCCGTTCCCGCGGGTCAAGGTCTACCACGAGCGCTGTTTCTCCCGCCCGGCCTGGCAGCGCACTCTCGCCCTCTACGCCGACCGGATCGGCGTGAGCGTCGACGAGATCCGCTAGCCCCTGCGACCCACCCTCGGAGGCGCACCGGCGCAGATTCCGACCAACACCGGTTTCGCGCCTGCCAGAAAGGCGTTCACGACGCCTGGAGCCCTTTCGTCGCACGCGCTGGCCTCCGGCGCTCGATCTCCCTACAGTCACGGAATGGCTGGGTTGTCGGTGGCGATGGACGAGCCCGCGGTCGCGCGGACACGGCACGCGCTGCGCAACGACCTGCAGCTGATCGCGCTCGTCCTCGGCATCGCCGCGTGGGACGCCAGCGTCGTCTTCATCGTGCAGATCGCCGAAAAGCCGATCGCCGTCGACTGGCTCGCGCGCCTCGGCAACCTCCTGCTCGGCGGGCTCCTGTGCGTCGGCTCCGGCGTGCTCGCGGTTCGGGTGCTCTCGCCCAGCTACCCGTCCACCCTGCACCGCTGTTTGCGCACCTTCGCTGCGTTCGTTCTCGGCTCCGCCATCGGCCACGCGTGCGCGGGACGCTGGATCTACTTTCCGAAGATCGACGACGTCGTCAACGTGCTGGCGCGGATGTCGTGGAGCCTGCTGATCTACACGCTCGGCGCCGCCTCGATCATTGGTGCGATGTACTGGCTGAGGCGGGGATCGGGGATCCGCCAGGACCTGCACCAGACGCGCCTCGGCCTGCTCGCCCTCCAGGCCGATCGAGCCGAAGCCGAGCTGATGCGGTTGCGCACCCAGATCGAGCCACATTTCCTCTTCAACACCGTGGCGACCGTCGTGCAGCTGGTGCGGATCGACGCCCTCGCCGCGCACCGAACGATGGCCCGGCTGATCGACTACATGAGCGCGTCTCGCGCGCACATGCGGCACGAGGAGACGACGCTGGCCGAGGAGATCCGGCTCACGGAGGGATACCTCGAGATCCAGCGCCTGCGCATGGAATCGAGACTGCGCTATGCCATCGATGTCGGCGCCGAGCTGCGCGCCAACCGCGTTCCTCCCGCCGCCCTGCTGACCCTCGTCGAGAACGCGATCAAGCACGGGCTGGCACCGCGCAAGCGCGGCGGCACGCTGCGCATCGCCGCGCATCGGGAGGACGGCTGGCTGGTCGTCAGCGTGGCCGACGACGGCGTCGGCCTGACGACGACCAGCGGGCGCGGCTCGGGCCTGGCCAACGTGCGTGCCCGGATGCAAGGACTCTACGGCGACGATGCCTGGCTGCGCCTGGCGAGCGGCGCCGCGGGTGGAACGACGGCGACGCTGCGCCTGCCCGCCGGCCCGCCGCCGGCGGCGGAGGCGGCATGAGTGCTCATCGACGACAGCTCGACTGGCGCGGCTGGCGATCCGACGTCGCCCGCCGCATCGATCGCGCCGTGATCGTCGGCGCACTCGGGCTGACCGTGTTCAGCGTCGCCCTGATGCACATCGAGCACGTCAACGTCGACGCGACGCTCGTCGTGCAACGCTCGCTGTACTGGCTCACCACGGTGATCGTGGCCGTCCTCGCGCTCGCGGTCTCGATGGTCGCCGTCGCACGCGGCGCAAGGCCGGGGGTCGCCTACGCGTTGGCGGGGGTCGTGATCGTGGTGGCGGGCGCCGCCGCCGACCTCGCGTTCGCTCCCTACGCCTGGAAGGTCGGCTCGGCGAGCCGGCACTTCCCCGCCACCGTCGTCGCGCACCTGACGCTCCTGTCGATGCTGCTGGCGCCGGCCGCCGTCTTCTACGTCTGCGCCAGCAACGCCGCGCACCAGGCCAGGCTGTTGCGCTCTCTCGACCTCGAACGCGCGGCCGAGACCGAGCGCCTGAGCCAGCAGCGCCTGCAGACCGAGTTGGCGACGATCGACCACGAGCTGGTGTTGAAGGGAATGCGGCTCGCGCTGCCGCTGCTGGCGCGCGAAGCCGCCAGGGCGGAAGAGCTGCTGGCTGCGGTGACGGCGTACCTGCGGGTGGCGCATCAGCGCGGCCCCTTCGACGGGCGAGGTCTCGCCGCCGCGCTGGATCAGCTGCGACAGCTCTGCACGGAGCGCAGCGACGTCGCTGCGCTCGGATGAGTTTCATGAGCCAGCAGGCACGCGCCATCATCGCGGAAGACGAACGCCTGCTCGCGCAGGGCCTGCGCGATGCACTGGCCGAGCTCTGGCCCGAGCTCGTGATCTGCGCCGCCGTCGAGGACGGCATCCAGGCGCTGCGCGCGCTCGACGAGCATGCCGCCGACATCCTCTTTCTCGACATCCAGATGCCGGGGCTGTCGGGGATCGAGGTGGCAAGGCAGGTCAACGGGCGTTGCCACGTCGTCTTCGTGACCGCCTTCGACGAGTACGCGGTCCAGGCCTTCGAGCAAGGTGCGGTCGACTACGTGCTGAAGCCGCTCGCGACGGCGCGGCTCGCCACCACGGTCGGCCGCCTGAAGAAGTCCATCGGCAGCGTGCCGGCGCGCCTCGACGGCCTGCTCGAGCGCCTCGCCGAGCCGCGCGACAGCGGCCATCTGCGCTGGATCACCGCGGCGCAGGGTCGCGAGGTCCGCCTCATCACGGTCGGCGACGTGTGCTATTTCCGCTCGGACAACAAGTACACGTCGGTCGTCACGGCGGACGGTGAGGCGATGATCCGGGTGTCGCTGCGCGAGCTGATCGAGCAGCTCGATCCTGCCGTGTTCTGGCAGGTGCATCGGCATACGGTGGTGAACGTCAACGCGATCGCCGGCCTGCTGCGCGACGACAACGGGCATCTCTGCATCAAGCTGAGGCAGCGTAGCGAGACCTTGCCGGTGAGCGAGAGCCATGCCGCCCGCTTCCGGGCGATGTAGCCGGACCCGTCGCGTCCCGCACTCGTCTCAGGGACTCTCGCCGCTCAGGCAAGGCAGCAATTCACGCCGACCCGTCGCCGTGACCTCGACGGCGCGGCCGGTCGTTCGGCGCAGCCAGCCCGAGTCGGTGAAGTGCCGGTACAGCTCGTCCGCCAGGTGGCCGGCGAGGTGGTCGCGGCGCTCGGACCAGTCGAGACACCGGTAGGCGAACCGGCGCCGCCCGTTCGGAACGCTCGGCGTCATCCCCATCGCCTGCAGCCATTGCCGCCCGGAGGGAGTGAGGTCGAAGCCGCTGGCGCTGGGCGCGAGGCCCGATTCGCGCTGCAGTGCGTCGAACAGCGAGACGCCGAGCTGCCCGGCCAGATGGCCGTAGCAGCAGCGCGCGTGGCGCAGGCGCTGGCGGTCGGGATGCGCCCAAGCGCGATCGTGCTCGTCGCGCTCGGCGACGAGGGCCAGCGCCTCGAGCGCGTGCGCCACCTCGTCGTCCGCGAGGCGATAGTAGCGATGACGCCCGCGCGGCTCGCAAACCACGAACCTCGCATCGAGCAATCTGCCCAGATGGCCGCTGGCCGTTGCCGGGGCCACCGATGCCGCCTTGGCGAGCTCGCTGGCGCTCGCGTATTCGCCCGACAGGAGATAGGCCAGCATGCGCGAGCGCGCCGGATCGGCGACGAGGGCGGCGACCCGGGCCAGCCGGGGCTCATGGGGTGTGCTCATGAGATCCGCATCGAGCACTAGATGAGCGCCGCCCTGGAGTCCGGCGGCGCCTCCTCGCGTTCGTTCATTCCGTAATCGCGCATCACCGTCGCCACCCGCAACCGGTAGCCAGCCAGCACCTCGCTCCGGCCTTCGCGCTGGGCCCCGCGATGCAGGCCGTGGCAGCGCCAGCTGCGCACCGCGGCTTCGTCACGCCAGAAGCTCAGCGACAAGAAGCGCCCCGGGCGCGCCAGGCTCTCGAATCGCTCGACCGAGATGAAGCCGTCGATCGATTCGAGATCGGCCTTCAGTGCCGCAGCGAGCTCGAAGTAGCGAGACGCCGCACCCGGCCGCGGCTCGACCTCGAAGATCACCGCGATCATGGCGTCACCTGCCGGGCAACGTTGCGCGTCGTGCCGACATCCTCGAGCCAGGTTCGCTCCTCGCGCAGGATGAAGCGCAGGGATCGCGCGCCCTCGAAGTTGGCGCGTCCCTCGGCGTCGGCCTTCAGCGCCGCGCGGTAGCGCTCGTAGGCGGCCAAGTCGTCGAACCCGATCAGCCCCCAGGCGACATCGTTGCTGCCTTCGTGCGGCAGGAAATAGCCGACGAGATCGCCGCCGCAGCGCGGGATGACGCGACCCCACGTTTCGGCGTATTCCTTGAAGGCATCTCGCTGAAAGGGGTCGATCTGGTAACGGATGAAGCAGGTGACTGTCATGGAGCGTGCCTCGGTCGGTCGGGAACCGATCGCAACTATGCAGCGAATGACCTGCTCGATGTTTCGGTGTCGGCCGAAGTGTCGTCGGCCAGGCGCCGCTCGTCTGCGATCTCTTCCTGAACGCTTGACCCTGACCGCCCTGCCCGCCCAGCGCGAACGGCGGCCGCCTGCTCGCAACGCCGCCTCGAAGTAGCGCGTCTGCGATGGCGACCTTCGGTGCACACTTGTCGCGGCGGAAGGTCCGCAGTCCAACCAGGAGGATCATCATGACGACGAGACGTGATGTGGTGCTCGGCGCGATCGCCGCCGGCGTCCTGTCCCGCGCGGGATCGACATTCGCGGAGCCCTCGCAGCCTGCCACACCGGTCAACTTCGCCATCCCGGCAGGCGCATGCGATTGCCATACCCACATCCACGGCGATCCTGCACGATTCCCCTGGTTCGAAGGGCGTGTCTACACGCCCGAGCTCGCTTCGACCGAGGAAATGAAGGCGCTGCATCAGGCGCTTCACATGCAGCGCGTGGTGATCGTCACGCCGAGCGTCTACGGCACCGACAACTCCGCGACACTTTTCGGGATGAAGGCCCGCGGCGACGATGCGCGCGGCGTCGCCGTGATCGGCCCGAGAAATTCCGACGCCGAGCTCGATGCGATGGAAAAGGCGGGCGTCCGCGGGGTCCGCGTCAATCTCGCAACCGGAGGAGTCAACGATCCGGACGAGGCCAGACGTCGCTTCAACGCCGCGGCCGACCGTGCGAAGGATCGCGGCTGGCACGTCCAGGTCTACACCAACGCGTCGATGATTCCCCTCATCAAGGACACGTTGGCCGCGTCGCCGGTCACCGTCGTCTTCGACCATTTCGGCGGCGCCCAGGCCGCCGCTGGGTTGCAGCAGCCCGGCTTCCCGGAGCTCGTCGAGCTCGTGAAGTCGGGCAAGGCCTACGTGAAGATCTCGGGCGCGTATCGCTCGTCCAGCCTCGGCCCCGAGTACAGCGACGTGGTTCCGTTCGCGAAAGCCCTCATCGCGGCAAACTCCGATCGAATCATCTGGGGAACCGACTGGCCGCATCCCGATTCGGTCACCCCGCCAGGAAGAAAGCCGACCGACGTCACGCCGCTGCTGCGGATCGACGATGGAAAGTTGCTGAACCAGCTCGCGGTATGGGAACCCGACGCGGCCGTCCGCAGGCGCATCCTGGTCGAGAATCCGGCGCGGCTCTACAAGTTCTAGGGCTCCAGCAGGGCCGTCGTTTCACCTCACGCCGGCTGCGGCGCGCCAGCGTACGAGCGGCGCGGCGTTCCTGCGACGGCCCCTGCCCCGTGCCGCCAGGAAGGCGGGCGCGGCGCCGATCATCGCCGCCGTGTGCAGGGACGGCCGCGGCATCCACTTCATCGCGCCGAGGACCAGCGCTCTCGTTCACGCTTCCGCGGCCGCTGGTCAGGCGTGACCCTTTTCTTCCGCCTCGGCGGCGACCGTCGCGACTGCTTCATGGGGGTCAGAGGGACGCTTCGAAGATGTAGAGTCCGCGCTGCGCGGTTTCGCGGGTGATGGTCAGAGCGGGGAAGAGCATGAGCACGTCTTCTTCCTTGATGGCCTTTGCTATTTTCGAGGTCGTGATCACGTCCGGCGACGCCGCCGAGCGCTCGCGCAGCAAAGAATCGACACCAGCAGCAGGATCTGACTGTCGAAACGCTATCGGGCGGCCGGTGCGTTCTGCGCAAAGGTGGCGAGCTGATCCGCGAGTGCCTTCGCAAACGCAGGACGCCTTTCGCAACGCCGCTGGTAGGCGGCGAGCACGGGGCGGGATGCGACCTTGTCCGTGTCACGCAGTACGCGCAGCACTGTCGTCATCAGGAGGTCGGCGGCGCTGAAGCCACCTTCCAGATAGTCCTTGTCGGCAAGAAAGGCCGCCACGCTGTCGAGTCGTGTGTCGACCCGCGCCGCGACCTCGTCGCGCACGGGACCGACGCCATCGCTGCGTGGCGCGCTCATGCCGAGCACATTCAAGGTGAGGATCGGCGGCTCGACCGTGCTGAGAGCCGCGAACATCCACGCGCGGGCGCGCAGGCGCGCTGCCGGCTCCGGGGGCAGCAGCGCCGGTGACGCTTCGGCGATGTGCAGCACGATCGCGCCCGACTCGAACAAGCGCAGCTCGCCGTCCTCGATGGCGGGCACTTGGCCGAACGGCTGCAGGGCACGATAGTCCGGGCTCTTCTGATCTGCCGGACCGATCAGTCGAACTTGGTACGGCCGGCCGGCTTCCTCGAGCGCCCAGCGCACGCGCAAGTCGCGCACGAGCCCTTGGGCGACCGGAGGAACCCAACGAAAGGCAGTTAGGGTCAGCGTGCTCATGAAGAGTCCCTTTGCTTGATGACGAACGACTCGAACGATGCGAGCACCTGATTCCATCCGACGCCGTGGCTGTGCCGCGACGCTGTCGACGAAAAGGGCTCCTGACGAAAGGTGAGCAGCGTGCGCTCGTCCTGCGCTTCGAACGACACGGTGACGAGCGTCTCTGCGTCGTGCGCAGCGTCGCCGCTTTGCCACTGAAACGTGAGGACGATGCGGGACTTCGGCACGATCTCGCGATAGACCCCACGCGCCCAGCTGTCGCGACCTGCCTTGCGGATGCAGTAACGGAAGGCCCCGCCGACACGGAAGTCCATCTCGAACACGGGCGTTGTGTAGCCGTCGGGCCGCCACCATTCGGCAACGTGGCGCGGGTCCGACCACACCGCGAAGACGAGATCGGGCGTCGCGTCGATCAGGCGTCGCAGGACGAGGACGTCGGCCGGCGTACCCGCCGGATTGATGGAGCTCATCAGGGTCATGGACGCCAAGCCTCAGCGCCCGCGGCGCACGGCGCGTTGCCGCACCGGCGCGCCCGCTTTCACGCGCGCCACCACGGCTTCCATCCGGTCGAGCCGCTCCTCCCAGAACGGACGGTACGCGAGCAGCCAGTCGGCCGCTTCGGCGAGCGGCTCGGCGCGCAGGCGACGTGGCCGCCATTGCTTGTCGCGCCCCTGCTCGACAAGCCCCGCGCGCTCGAGGACGCGCAGGTGCTTTGACACCGCAGGCGAGCTCATGGCAAACGGGACCGCGAGCTCCTTCACCACCGTCTCGCCGCCGCCGGCGAGACGGGCCAGGATGGCGCGTCGCGTCGGGTCTGCGAGAGCCGAGAAGGTGCGGGTCAGTGAGTCGATAGACGGCAAGATAACCCTTCGGTTATGTACCCAGTCGGTTTTTTATCCTCCCGTCATGCAGATGTCAAGCACAGCATGTATCCCCCTTCCGCTCCGAGCGCTGACGATGCGCGAAGAAGGCGGTCGCGATACACCGTTTCTGGCCGAGAGCGCGACCTCGAAGCGGCGTCGAAAAGGTGAGGTACGAGTGACGATGGGGCAAGCGCCTGCCAAGGCTCGAGCAGTCGTCCGCTTGACCAGATCAGTATCTGGCGATGAAAGCCATCACCGTCGCATTGAACTCAGCGGGGTTGATGCTGGACATCCCGTGCGACGAGTTGCTGATCAGCGCGCGCTCGGAGCGACGCAGACACGGCTGCAGCCTGTCGAGGATTGCCCTGAATTGTGGCGGGCTGGAGTCGGCGCCCACCAGCAGCACCGGGACGTCGAGCGCCAACGCGTCAGCGCAAGAAAACGGACTTAACGTGTAGCGCGACGCGGCTGCGAGAGTCCAGGCGTTGTCGCGAAACCATCCCTTCACCGACCCCGGCAGCTTGTCCCACGAGCCAGGACCGTTGACGAACTCTAGGTATGGTGCAAGGGCACCGTCAACGTCGCCGTTTGCGAGTCTTGCGGCTACGGTCTGCATGACGCGATCGCGCATGTCGCGTAGCGCCGGCTCCTCGGGGGCGAAGTCGTGCATGCCGCTGCCACCTTCGGCAAAAGTCACGGAGCGGATGAGCTCGGGAGCCAGCCGCGCCGCGTACAGCGAGACCGTCCCGCCGCGGGACATGCCGACCAGGTGCACCGGCTCGGAAGCGACCTGGCGGATGAACATTGTCAGGTCACGAGCGTGCTCGTCAAGACTGAACTCGCCGTCGCCGCGCCAGGGCTCGGGATAGCAGTGACGCAGACTCACGGCGATGGCTCGGTAGTACTCGCCGAATGGCTCCATCTGCGGCGCGAAGTAGCGGTAGTCCAGCCCGCCACCATGCACGAAGATCACCGGAAGCCCGGCGCCGTGCTCGACGTAGGCCAAGTCGTACCCGTCGACAGATTCCGACTTCAAGCCAGCCGGCAACGGCCAAGCGGACTCACGTGGAATGGACATGGTTCGAACCGATCGCTGATCACGAACGCAGCAGACGTGTCAGTCTAGGACGATTTGTTGGAACGACCGCTGGTCGGCCGGGATTCAGGAGGTCCGATTCTGGCCGTGAGGCGCCCGTTGGCGAGGTGTGGCGTTCGACCCTGAGGAGCCTTCCGACGAAGACCGCATACGACCAAGAGCGCACACTCGGAATCAAGCGTGCTGACGAGCTTCTTTCCCCCGTAGTCAGGATTTACGCAGCACGAGGCACTGCCTACAGTGCCGCGGATGCTCACGGAGCCGAACATGCATACGACCGCCGCTCAACCGTACCCAATGCGCGCCCTTCTGCAATCACCGGATACGAGGCGCATCCGATGGCTTCGCGTATTCGCGGTCGCACTTCCATTGAGCGTAGCTGCTAGTTCTGCGGCGCTGCTGATCCGAATAGGGCAAATCGAAGCACCGCCTGACGGAGCGTTCCTTGACGCACTGCATCAGCCTGGCTCGATGACGTAGCGTGCTACCCGGACAAGTCGCTTGATGGCGTCGACACGCTGACGACTCGCCATCAGCGCGGACCTGCTGCTCGCGACAAGCACGTGTGATTGAGCTCGGCCGATTAGGGTCGTTGGCGGCGTTGGCTGCCCTTTTGACCGCATGCTCTGGGCCGCCTTTGCCTACCGGGGCGCGTCCTCCGGACCTAGCTATTGCGAAGCAAACTGGCACGAGCAACTTTCGGATCTTGTCGGGACCAACCCATAGCCATGGGGCATGGGGTGTCTGCATAGGTTTCGACGACAACGCCGCCTTTATTAAGGCGGTGCGCACCGTCTCTCAGGAGCCTGATCGCGATGAGGCCTATGCGCTCGGTGACCTGCGAGCAGCGGTGTTCTTTACGGAGCGTGATGGTTGGAGGCTGGTCTATTGGGACTCGAATGGAATTGACGCGTGTCGGAGCCCGGGCTGGTTCCGCTGGTACCTACGCTTCATAGATTTGCTCTTCTAGCGCCATTCGCCCCCAGCCGAATGGAATTCCGGCGGACGACCAGCAGGTCACTCGCGAGATGCCGCAGACCGGTCTATCGTGGGCATCATGCGATCCAAGTCAAAGACGATGGGACCCGCGGTCAGCGCCACGTCGCCGCTCTGCGCACGGCACGACGGCGCGATGCTCGGGTACCTGCTGTTCCTCTTGCGCTTCGAGTTCGCCCACGAGCGCTTCCCCGTCTACCGACGGCGGTTGCATCAAATCCTCGACGGGATCTCCGTGGGCGTGGCGTTGCCGGAGACCCAGGAGGAATTCGCGCGCGATTTCTCAACGCTCTACGAGCGGGTCTTGCACGCCTTGATCGAGAAGGATGAGGGCGCCAACGAGGCGCTCTTCCGCCCGTTCGCGCTCGCCTGCGGATTCCTGGCGGTAGCGATGAAGATGCCGAACCAGACCGACGAAGGGATGCTGCGGGCGATCCTGGAGGAGTACGAGATCCCCTACTCGCTCCTCGAGCGCCATGCGGCCGCCGTGCCGGAAATCGGCGACGAGACCGCGATCGACACGATCATGACTCCGGCGCTGGCCTTCCTGCGCGACCTGATCCTGCCGCTGGCGGCCGAGTCGGACACCTGCTTCGTGGCGATGCCGTTCTCGCAGCCCTACGACGATCGCTATCCGGCCGTGTACCAGCCGATGATGCGGCGGGTCGGTTACCGCACGCTCCGCGCATGGGGAGGACTGTCCACCGAGTTCCACGTCGACCTCCTCCTGACCCTGATCGACAAGTCGGGGGCCCTGCTCGCGGAGCTCTCGGGCTTGAACCCGAACGTCGTCCTAGAGCTCGGCTACGCGTATGGGCGGGAGAAGGTCGTCCTCCCGATGGCCGACGCCGCGAGTCCCATCCAGCTCGCCAACCTGTACGGCCTGGCGATCCTGCCCTACGACTCCTCCAAGGCGGATTGGGAGCGCGAGCTCGATGAGGGAGGCATGGGGTGGTACATCCTGCGAGCCATGGTGGGCGTTGCGAAGGACGGACCCGCCGAGGACGTTCGCAATCCGCCGCGCGCCTCGGCGAAGCAGAAGAAGCGCCGCGCGGAGCGCTAGGGGGATGCGTATGGAGTGAAGCAGCCTGCCGAATAGCTGCCTGTCGAGTCGGCCTGCTTATGGCGAACGCAGCCCCTCCTCACCGCTCCACGCGCGTGGCGCATCGACGAGCAGCTCCGATCGCTCCCTCAGCGCTGGAGGCGAGCCGCGTCGAGCGACGGTCGTTCGCGCAGGCGGCTGCGCACGTGCCAAAACAGCGCGGCGTCGAGCGAGAGCACCATCACCAGAAAGACGACCTGAAGCGCGACCGCGCCGGCGCCCTGCGCCTCCCGGATCTCGGCGTAGGCGCCGACTGAAGAGCATCGCCTGGGCGATGGAGAGTGCGGCCGCGAAGATCGCCGCCGCCAAGAGCGCGCGGCGGTCGCGGTAGTGGGGGACGAGAGCCAGCCAGCCGGCGAGCAGCGGCAGGGCGAACCAGAGCTTCAGGCCCCACGGCAGCGTGAAGATCAGCACCAGCGGCAGGATGAGCTTCGATGTGCGCGCGGAGCGACCCGTTTCCGCGCGGGTCTGGCCCTTGAACGCCAGGCGAAACGTCGCCCAGATGCCGGCACTGAAGAATAGGACGCCGAACGCCCCCACAAGTCGCGTGCCGACCGGCCCGGGGGTTGTCGCGATCCAGAGGCAGCCGGCCACGAGCACGATGCCACCGAGGCCCAGGAAGATCAGGCGGATGCGTTCCAACGGCATGGCGCGATTCTGCGCGGCGCGTCGTGCCCTCTCCCCCTTCTGGACGAGCGGCGTCTAGGCGACGTGCTTGCAGCATTGAAATTGCGAGCGCTCCCGCGCGGTGGCCCCTGCGCCGGAGCGGTTGCCGAAATGCGCCATCGTCGGCATTGCCGGCTCGCGCGTCATAGCCAGGCCTGGGCAGAGCAGTCGTTGGCGTACGTCGCCTTCTGGCCGCGAGCGTGCAGGCCGCTCGAGCCTCTCAACGTAGTTGCCCGATAATCGATGTCCATCCACCCTCTTCCAGCAAATGACCGAAACCGAGCA
>Ga0068871_100001386_pt1 | contig 16225 bp, 7 predicted proteins | sample KBSMisM72_FD_72750 | JGI IMG/M metagenome (GOLD analysis project Ga0068871, IMG submission 72750) | Miscanthus rhizosphere microbial communities from Kellogg Biological Station, Michigan, USA - KBS Miscanthus M7-2 | ecosystem: Host-associated > Plants > Roots > Rhizosphere > Soil ... | reverse complement strand
GGAATGTGATTCAGGTATTCGCTGGTGTTGTCCGCATCGAATGCGCCCCACCCGCCATTTCTGCTCTGCAGCCCCAACACCCATTCGCGGCCACGGTCGATGGCTTCGCTGAAGTCGGTGCCCCCGGAAATCTCCAGGCGATGCGCGCCGCGATCCATCGCCATGACCACTACCGCCGTATCGTCGAGGTCCGGATAATGGGGGTTCGCGTATTGAAATGCCCAGCCGCCGGGCCGCACGTCCGGCCGCTGGTCGGACCAGTCGCCGACGGTGTCGAGCACCTGGCGCGGCGCCAGCCACTGAAGGCCCTTGCGCGCGCTGGACAACGCATCTTCGCCGCCTACTTCGATCAGCGCGTGGCACGCGAGGACCGTGTCCCAGACCGGCGACACGCACGGCTGGCAATAGGCTTCGTCGCGCTTCAGCACGAGCAGCTTCTCGATCGCCCCGCGCGCCGTCGCGACTTGCTCGTGATCGCGGGGATACCCGAGCGCGTCGAACATCATCACGGTGTTCGCCATGGCCGGGAAGATGGCGCCCAATCCGTCCTCGCCATTGAGTCTCTCGGTGACGAACGCCACGGCCTTGTCCACGGCACGCTTGCGCGGAGCGGCTGGAAAGTGCGGCTCCGTGAAGCGCAGCACCGCGTCGATGGTGGCGAACACGGCGAACCACGGGCGCGACTGGTGCAGAGCACGCGGCGCGCGGCGTATGCGCGCGGAGCGGCTCGGAAACAGTTCGTCGATCGTCACGCCATGCGGATGGCGAGACGAAGGCTTCAGCGCCTGCAGCACCAGCAGCGGGGCCAGCACCGTGCGTCCCCAATACGAGATCCGGAACAGGTGGAACGGGAACCAGCGAGGCAGGAACATGATCTCGACCGGGATCGAGGGCACCGCCTGCCAGGGAATGATGCCGTGCAGCGCCAGCAGCATGCGCGTGAAGACATTGGTCGTTCCGGCACCGCCGTTGGCCAGAATGGCTTCCCGCGCTGCGCGCATGTGCGGCGCGTCGACGTCATCGCCGATGACCTTCAGCGCAAAGTAGGCCTTGACGCTCGCGCTGATATTGAAAGGGCCGTCGTGGAAGAGCGGCCAGCCGCCATGCGGGGCCTGCGTCCGGCGCAGGTAGTTCGCGATCCGCGCCTCGAGCGCCGGGTCAGCCTCACCCAGGTAGCGCTTGAGCAGGACGTACTCGGCGGGAATGGTGGCGTCGGCCTCGAGTTCGAAGACCCAGTGGCCATCACGTCGCTGTTCCGCCAGCAGCGCGGCGGTCGCACGCTGCACGCACGCGTCGATTGCGGCAAAGGGGACGTCACTCGCATCGACATCGGCCAGGGGATCGACGACCGACGGCCGGACCGCGGTCTGCGCCGACCGCAGTGCCGAATGCTTTGCGCTTCGCATTACCCGCGCCATCGCGCCGTAGAAAATGGACGAACGTCAACCACGTTAGTCTCCATGCGCGGCGCGGTCCGGCAATCCCGACCCCGCTTCCGGCAATCAAGCCCGGAAGTATATTCCGAACCCGCGAATTGGCCGCGTCTGGTGCCCATTGCACCTATTATCGCCCGTTCGGCGCCGGACGATGCGTACGGCCCTTCCACATGCCGCCCCTGCCTTGCCAGTGCTGCACCGCCGAGTCCAGCGTAAAAGCGAGATACGCGCCCGCGATTGCCGGCATTGCGATTCCCCACCACCGCGACAGGCCGTAGAAGCGTAGCGTCGGCTGCAAAGCCAGCGCCATCTCCGCCCAGGCGGCCAATGCGAGCCACCGGGTGGCGCCCGTCGCGCCCGCGGCCAGCAGCGGCGGCGCCAGGCAGGTCACGGCGATGGCCACCACAGTTCCCAACAGCAGCCATGGCGAATAGCGCAACTGCGCGTACGCCGAGCGGCTGATCATCGCGCGAATTTCGCCCACGGAGCGAAACACGCGAAGGCTGCGAGCCCGGTGGGTGAGGCCAAGCCAGATCGGTCCCTGCGATTTCATCAAGCGTCCCAGAGCGCAGTCGTCGATCAGATGGCCCTGGAGTGCCGCAATGCCTCCCGCCGCTTGCAATGCTTCGCGTCGCGCCAGCATGCAACCGCCCGCAGCGGCGGCGGTCGGGTTTCCCGGGCGATTGACCCACGCGAATGGATACAGCATCTGGAAAAAGAATATGAAGGCGGGGATCAGCGCGCGTTCCGCGAAACTCTCGCAGTGCAGTTTCGCCATCAGCGACGCGAGGACCAGCCCATCACGATGCGCATGCGTGACGAGTGCAGTCAACGTTTCGGGCGCATAGCCGATATCCGCATCCGTGAACAGGACGAAGTCGGGCGGGTCCGATAGCAAGGCGACGTGCTGCGTCCCGCAGTGCATGGCCCACAGCTTGCCCGTCCACGAGTCCGGGAGGTTGGGCGCCGATAGTACGGTCAGGCGAGCAGGCATCCCCGCGGCCGCGGCGGTTTGCCGTGCGATCGCGGCGGTGCCATCGCTGCTGTGGTCGTCGACCACCACAATATCGAACGCGCCCGGATAATCCTGCCGCAGCAGCGAGGTCAGCGCAGCGGCAATGACTTCGGTCTCATTCCGGGCCGGCATGACGGCGACGATGCGCGGCCAGGCGTTCGGCGCGGACGTCGCGGACGCCTCGTCGTCACGTTCGGTGGCGCGCCAGAATCCGCCGCGCAGCAGCAGCGCGAACGTCCAGACTGCGCATGCCAGCGCGGCAATAGCCAGCATCGTCATTTCAGGAGACCGGCACCCCGGAACCATGCGACCGCATCCTGCAGTCCTTCGCCGTACGGACGCGCGGAATAGCCGAGTTCGCGCGTCGCCTTCTCGCTGCTGAAGTACATGCGTTTTCGCGCCATACGCAGTCCGTCGAGGGTCAGGAAGGGTTCCCGTCCGGTCCGCAACGCGATCATTTCCGCCACTGCGGCCGCGGGATAGAGCAGCCGTCGCGGCATCCTGAGCCGTGGCGGACGGCGCTCGACGAGCACGGCGATGTCGCGCAGCATGTCCGCCAGCGGCACGTCCTGGCCGCCGAGGATGTACCGCTCGCCGATCCTGCCGCGCGTCAGCGCCGCCAAGTGTCCTGCCGCGACGTCGTCGACGTGAACCAGGTTAAGCCCGGTATCGATATAGCCGGGCATGCGTCCTGACGCGGCTTCGACGATGATTCTTCCCGTAGGCGTCGGCCGGATATCCCGCGGCCCGATCGGTGTCGACGGATTGACGATGACCGCCGGCAACGCGTGGCGCGCGATCATCATCTCGACCAAGTCCTGCGCCGCCACCTTGCTGCGCTTGTACGCTCCAACCGCTGCGTGCTCGGCCAGGGCGACGGACTCGTCCGCAGCGGCTCCGTCGGCGCGCAGCGCCAGCGCGGCGACGCTGCTGGTGTACACGACGCGCTCGACGCCCTCGCGCAGCGCGGCCTCCATGATCACCCTCGTGCCGGACAGGTTGTTGCGGCGAATTTCCTCGCGGTCGCGCGACCACAGCCGATAGTCGGCGGCGACGTGCATGACGTAGCGCACGCCGGCCATTGCGCGGCCGACTGATTCCGCGTCGCGCATGTCGCCTTCGACGATCTCGATGTCGAGCGTGGTCAGGTTGGCGCGCGGTCTCTCTCCGCGCACGAGCGCGCGCACCGAATAGCCCGTGTCGACCAGCGCGCGCGCGACTGCCGAGCCGACGAAGCCGCTCGCACCGGTGACGAGCACCAAGCCCGGGCCGGTCATCTGCACACCCGACCCGTCGCGCCCACTAGGGCTTTCCCTTCTCCGGTCGCGCCAGCGCGGCGGCCAGCGTCGCGCCGTCGCGGATCCTGATGCTGTTCTTGAGGTCGATCGCGGCAGCCGTCTCTTTCGCCGCCTTTTCGCCTGCGTCGCCCAGCAGGCGCTTCTGGTCGGCGATCAGCGCTGTGGCCCTGGCCGCTTCGTTGAAGCCCCCCGCGGCGCCGGGCAGCAGGAACGGTCGAGTCTGTTCGGTGTTCTTGCGCGACAACGCATCAAAGTTGTCGAGAACGAACGCGTAGGTCATCGTCCCATGGATGGAATCGTCCGCGACCATGGCGGGCAGCCAGGTCGCGATCTGCGTCGGCACCGTGTCGCCGAGGGCCAAGCCAAGAAACTGGCGTGCCAGTTCCGGATTCTCCACGTGGGCGGCCGCCGACGCGTACAGCCAGCCGTCCTCGACGCTGTTTGCCGTCGTCAGGCGCTTGAGCAACTCCGCGTACACGCCCGCATCCGCCTTGCGCCCGACATTCGTGAGCACGCCGGGCCGGAGCGATGGGTCGATCGCCGGACCACCGTTGCGCTCGACGGTGAAGAGTTCCTGCGATTTCTTCAGTGTCGCGGCGTCGCCGAACCGGCCGAGAGCGTCGATCAGTTCGTTGCGCAGTCCAAGCGCGACGGGAGTATCGGACGCCGATACAGTCCAGCCCAGCTTGTCCAGCATTGGTCCCAGCTTTCCGCGTGCGTAGCCGTGCAACGCGACTTGCGCGGGCGTGCCGGCTAGCGCGGCGCTCAGGTAGAGCAACGCGTAGTCGGCCTGGAGGAACAGCACCTGCGTCGCCGGGTCGGCGGCGGGACGCAGTTGTTTTTGCAACGCGAAATATTCCGATAGCGGAATGCGCCCGGCCTGTCCCATGGCGAACGTGTCCGTCAGCAGCGCGAGGCGCGCGGACGGCGCGAGCTCCGGGAACGCGCGGGCCAGGCGATGCAGGTGCTCGGGCGGATACTGGACGCGGAAGAATCCGGCCGCCGAGTCGACGAACAACGGTGCGGCGGTGCACGGCCCCGTCGCGAATTTGCCAGTGCGCCCCGTCAGCAGGAAGCGCCTCGCCGGCGCAGTGCCGGCGGATACCGCGAACGGGACCTGCCACAGGCTCGCCGTGTCCACAGTGCCGTCGACGCTGAAGCGCTGTTGCGCGAGTTCGAGCGTCTGCCGGCCCTTGTCGCATGTCACGCGCACCTCGAGCAGCGGGTAGCCCTTCTGGTCGGTCCAGCTGCGCGCGACGGCCGCGACATCCGTACCGGACGCCTGCGACAGGTAGTGCCACAGATCGCCGGCGGTGGCATTGGAAAGCTTTTGCCCTTCGAAATACGCGGCGAGTCCGCGCCGGAACGCGTCGGGTCCGACGTACGTCTCGATCATCGCGAGCACTGCGCCGCCCTTGACGTAGGTGACGCCGTCGAACACGTCGGCCACGGCGGTCTCGTAGACCGGCCCTGAGCGAATCGCGCGTGTCGCGGGGCCGGCATCGCCCCGCATCACGCGCTGCCGCGTGAGCACGCGATGGAGCGGCTGCTGCCAGTCCGGATTGAAGCGGGCCGTGGTCTTGTTCGCCATCCAGGTCGCAAATGCTTCGTTGAGCCAGATCTCGTCCCAGGATGCCGCCGTCACCAGGTCGCCGAACCACTGGTGCGCGACTTCGTGCGCGATCACTTCGAAAACGCCCTGCTTGGTCTCGATCGAGCTTTTTGCCGGGTCGTAGAGCAGGTTGGATTCGTTGTACGAGATGAAGCCCCAGTCCTCCATTGCACCGTTGCGCACGCCGGGCACGGCGATCTGGTCGAGCTTGGGCAGCGCGAAAGGAACGCCGAAATACTCGCGATAGAACGGCAGCACCTTTTTCGTGACGTCCATTGCGTAGCGCGCGTCCTCCCGCTTACCTTTCGCGGTCAGGATGCGCAGTGGAATGCCGTCCACGACGTCTTCCAGCGCGTCGAACTGTCCAACCGCGACGGAAACGAGGTACGTCGGCATCGGCGGCGTCGGCGCGAATTGCCAGCGCGTCGCCGCGCCTTGCACGTCGCGCGTCGTGACCGGCATGTTGGACACGACTTCGTACGTCGACGGCGCGTTCACGGTGATCGCGAAGCTCGCGCGGAACGAGGGTTCGTCGAAACCGGGAAAGACGGAGCGCGCCGAGATGGGTTCGAGCTGCGTGCCGAGCATCAGCGCCGGTTTGCCTTCGACCGTATAGGGAACAGCGAACAATCCTTCGCCGGACTTTTGCACGATTCCCGTATACGCCAATCGCAGCCGATACTCGCCGGGCTCGATCCCGCGACCGTCGGCGATTCGCCACTGGCGCTTTTCCTTGTCGTCCGTCGCCGTCATTGGCCGCTTGCCACCGGGTCCGTCCAGCGTAATTTCACCCGCGGTGAGGTCGAATGCGTTGAGCACGATCGCCGCAACCGGTTGCCGCACCTTGATCGCGATGTCGGCAACGCCGCCGAATGTCTCCTTGGCGGGATCGAGGTCCAGCGCCAGCCGGTACTCGCTGGGTACGACATCCTTGGACAATTGTCCCGGCGTTGCGTCGAAATTGAAGCGCGGTTGTGGTTGCGCAGGCGTCGCGAACAGCGTGAGCGCCACCAGACCAAGCTGCCATCCCCGCGCGAATGCCTTCATTTCCAGCTCCTTCTGCGACCGCGATGCCCATTTGGCGCCAGCCGGGCGAAGGTGAATTTTAGCCTAGCCGTTGCACGCGGGCCGCGCTAATGTGAGCCGCAGTTCGGGCAAATCGCGCTTGGGCGCGGCGTGACGATCACCGCTGCTCCCGAGCGTGCCACCGCAAATCGAAAGGACTATCATCTCCGGTCCGTCGCGCCGCGCCTGCCGGATTCATCCCGCCTTTCAAGGAAGCAACCCCATGACTCAACAGGGCTATCTACGTCAACCTTCGCTGCAGGGCCGGTCCATCGTGTTTGTCTGCGACGACGATCTCTGGCGCGTGGACGCCGGCGGCGGCACCGCGCGGCGCTTGACCGCGGGTTTGGGAGAGCCGGCGACGCCGATGCTGTCGCCCGACGGCAAGTGGATCGCTTACGTCGGCCGCGACGAGCAACACCCGGAAGTCTATTTGATGCCAGCGGAAGGCGGCCCCGCGCGGCGCATGACGTGGTTGGGTCCGGACGTTCTCGTGCGCGGCTGGACGCCGGACGGCCGCATCCTGTTCGTCACCACGCACGGGCAGCCGTTCTTTCGCAACTATCGCGCTTTCACTCTTCCTGTCGCCGGTGGACTGCCGCACATGCTTCCGCTGGGACAGGTCAATCACTTGGCATTCGGTCCCGGCAAGGCCATGGTCATCGGCCGCAACACCGCCGATCCCGCGCGCTGGAAGCGCTATCGCGGCGGAACGGCGGGACATCTGTGGATCGACGCGACTGGCAGCGGAACGTTTCGCCGCATGCGCAGCCTCACGGGCAACATCACGAGCCCGATGTGGATCGGCAAGCGCATCTATTTCCTTTCGGATACGGAAGGCGTCGGTAACCTCTATTCCTGCAAGCCCGACGGATCAGACCGCCGCCGCCACACGGATCACGACGAGTACTACGCCCGCAATGCGCAAACGGACGGCGCGCGCGTCGTGTACCAGTGCGGCGCCGACATCTGGCTGTTCGATCCGGCCACCAACCGCACGGCGCGCGTCGCTATCGACGTGCCGTCGCATCGGACCCAGGCCGCGCGCAAGTTCGTCAGTGCCGCGGATCATCTGGCGGGCTTCAATTTGCATCCGGCCGGCCACAGCATCGCGGTCGACGCGCGCGGCAAGCTGTTCACGATGGCGATGTGGGAAGGCGCTGTGCAGCAGCACGGTGCCACCGATGGCGTTCGTCATCGCCACGGCCAATGGCTGGCGGACGGCAAATCGCTGGTCGCCGTCAGCGACGAGTCCGGCGAGGAGCGCATCGTGGTCGTGCGCGACGGCACGACGACGACGCTGCCATGGGACATCGGCCGCGTGCAGGCGCTGCGCGCTGCGCCTTCCGGCCAGCGCGTGGCGATCAGCAATCACCGCAACGAAGTCCTGATCGGCGATCTGACGACGAAGAAGGTTGCGATCATCGACCGCAGCGACTACGGGCGCAGCGAGGATCTCGCCTGGTCGAGGGATGGCGCGTGGCTCGCGTATTCGTTCTGGACCGACCCGCGATCCTGCGCGATCAAGCTGCACGAGGTCGCGAGGAAGACGAGCACGCTGGTGACCACGCCCGAGTTCCGCGACTATTCGCCGGCGTTCGATCCCGAGGGCAAGTACCTCTACTTCCTGTCGGTGCGCACGTTCGACCCGGTCTACGACAACGTGCAATTCGAGTTGAGCTTCCCGCGCGCTGCACGCCCCTACCTGATCGCGTTGCACAACGACCAGCGGCCCCCGTTCGATCCGGAACCGAAAGGATTGAAGCCCGCGGAGGAGGACCGCCGCAAGGAGGACCATGTCGACGCGAAGCCGCGCACGATCCGCGTCGATCTCGACGGCATCGAACGGCGCGTCGCCGCGTTTCCGGTGGCCGAGGGGCGCTTCGGCCAGATCGCAGGCACGGCTGGCAAAGTGTTGTGGACGACGTTTCCCATTCCCGGCGCGCACGGCCGCGGCGGCCACAAGGAGTCGCCCGGCCGCCTGGAATTGTTCGACTTCGCCACGCTGCGCGCCGAACCGCTGCTCGAGCGCGTCGACCAGTTTGCGCTCGCAGCCGATCACACGACGCTCGTGGTTCGCGATGGCAAGCGCCTGCGCGCCATTCGCGCCAACGCGCCGATGGAGCGCAAGGACGTGCCGGTGTCGGACGAGCCTTCGCGCAAGACGGGATGGATCGACCTCGCGCGCATCCGCCTGTCGGTGGACCCGCGCCTCGAATGGCGGCAGATGCTGCGCGAGGTGTGGCGGCTGCAGCGCGACCAGTTCTGGGTGGCGAACATGTCCGGTACTGATTGGGACGGGATCTATCGCCGGTATGAGCCGCTGCTCGCGCGCGTGGCTACGCGCGGCGAGCTGTCGGACCTGATCTGGGAAATGCAGGGCGAACTCGGCACGTCGCACGCCTACGAGATGGGCGGCGATCATCGCCGCCCGCCGCAAGTTGCGCTGGGCCACCTCGCCGCGGACCTGCGCGCGGTGGACGGTGGCGCGGCCTACGAGATCTCGCGCATCGTCGTCGGCGATGCGTGGGACGCGGCGGCAGATTCACCGCTGAACGCGATCGGCGTGCATGCCGCGGTCGGCGAGCGCATCGTCGCGGTCAACGGCCAGCCGGTCACGCGGGACCGCCCGCCGCAGGCACTGCTCGTGCATCAGGCAGGCGCCAAGGTGGAACTCACGCTGGCGGCGAAGGGCGCCGGCAAGTCGCGCAATGTGGTCGTGACAACGCTGGCGGACGACGTTCCGGCACGCTATCGCGAATGGGTCGAACACAACCGCCGCTGGGTGCACGCCAATTCCGGCGGGCGCGTCGGTTACCTGCACTTGCCCGACATGCAGTCCGCCGGTTTCGCGGAATTCCACCGCTACTTCGGCGGCGAGTGCGACCGCGACGCGCTGATCGTCGACGTCCGCTACAACCGCGGCGGGCACGTGTCGCAACTGCTGCTGGAAAAGGTCGCGCGCAAGCGCATTGGCTACAACGTGATGCGGTGGGGCAAGCCCGAGCCGTATCCGAGCGACTCGCCCGCCGGCGCGCTGGTCGCGCTGACCAATGAGCACGCGGGCTCCGACGGCGACATCTTCTCGCATTGCTTCAAGCTGATGGGCATCGGCGCGCTCGTCGGCACGCGCACGTGGGGTGGGGTGATCGGCATCTGGCCGCGGCATGCGCTGGTCGACGGCAGCGAGACCACGCAGCCGGAGTTTTCCTTCTGGTTCGCCGACGTCGGCTGGGGTGTCGAGAATTACGGCACGGATCCGCAGATCGAGGTCGACAACGCGCCGCAGGATGCCGTGGCGAAGCACGACCGGCAACTGGAGAAGGCCCTTGCGACCGCGCTGCAGCTCGCGAAGAAGTCGCGTGTGCTGAAGCCGAAGGTCGGTCCCCGGCCCAACCTGGCGCGCAAGTCGTTGCCGGCACGCAGCTGAGCCCCACGCCGGCCAGCACTTCGCCTGGCGAAAACGCGGCCGCGAGGGCCGCTGCCACCGGCATGCAGGCGGCGCTGACGCTGATCGCGCGTTGACACGCATGACCTCGCGGCCAGCGAGGTCAATGTCTGGCGGGGCCATTCCCCAAGAGAGTTGTAAGCAAATGTGTCGGCGAATCGGCGGGCGAGCGTGCTTCTCATAGGCGTGTGTCGCCGCAACCTGCGCGGCGGAGCCAACTGGCGTTCGTCTTTCCAATGCGGATGGTCAACCGTCCCGGCGCACGCGCGTTTGTTAATGGTTGCAGTCGCGTCGCGTTGTTGCCTTTTTGTACATGCGTAAAAAATGGCGGGCGCGCACGCATAGGCGGGGAGGGGTCCGTGCGCAGAGGTCGCTTTGTAGGCCGCTCTTGTAGGACGCTTCGCGGCCTGGTTTGCAACTCAGTTTGCAGCTCGGTTTGCAACACCCGTTGCGCGGCAGCGCATGCCTCACTGCGCGCCAACGCGGGTGCGCGCTGACGCGGCGCAAGGCAAAGATGCCCTCAGCAATATCGCCCTCAGTTAACACGATGGTTGCGACCTCGGTTGACCTGCCTGCGCGAGTTCGCGCGGCGCGTGGGCTCATCGCGTGGCCGTCGCTGACCGAATCCGTTCTGGCCATAGCAGCAATCGCGGTGATCTTCCCGATGTTCGCCGGGTTGGGAGCCGATGCGGCTGGACGGGATCGTCGCTTCGCCGAGACCGGGTCGATCGCACCCGTTGCGCCACCGGCGATCCTCATTGCGGCATGGCGACAGATCGCGAGCGCCTTCGAAAAACCCACCGAAGGCATCGAGCCCCGTGAAACGGATCAGCAGGCGCAACCGCGTGAGGTCGTGGACGATGCCGCGCGCCCCGGCGCGGCCGCCATTGACGCGGCGCCCGGAGTCGCGCTGGTCCGCGCCAAGAACGCGGCTATGCGCGACTTGCTCGCCACCGCAGGCTGGCAATGGGGCGCGTGGATGTTCGCGGGCCTTGTGCTGCTGAAGCTGAGCCGCACGAGGCTGCCTGCCGCCGTCGGTGTTTCTTTCGCGCTCGCCATCTGGTCTGCCGCCGCGTGGGCCGGTCGCGTGCCGTGGCCACTCGCACACAATCAAGCGTTCGAAACGGGACGCCTGGACGCGCGCTGGGACGCGATGCCGGCCAGTTTCGTGATCGCGCTCCTCGTGGCTGCGGGCGTGCTTCTCGCGCTCGCACCGTGGCTGCGCAAGCCTAAGGTCCCGGTGCCGCAAACGCTCTCGTCACGATTGGGCTATCCGGGTTTCGTCGTCGCCACCGGAATAGGCTGGCTGCTTCTCCTGGACCTTTCGGCAAACGGCAATCCGAGCAACCGCTACCTGGCGCTGTATCACCACAGCCATCTGTGGCTTGCGATGCTCGTGTTGACGGTGGTTGCGTTCCTTCGTCCTGCCATCGGCCGCACGCTCGCCTGGCTCCTGTCGGCCGCGGAAGAAATCGGTGGCCGCGTCGGCCGTCTGCTTGGCCCGTTGCTCGCGCCGGCTGCGGTGGTACTCGTCATGCTCGTCATCGTCCTGGGCATCGGCGCGCTGCTATCGGGAATTCGGCAGATGACCTCGGAACTGGGGCGCGTCTGGCTGATGGTCGGCGTCGCGTGGTTCTTCTTCCTTCGCGGTGCTCCGGTGGCCGAACGCTTGGCGCGGAGCCGCAATCCGGTCGTGTCGCTGATACGTTACGCGTGGCCGCTGGCGTTCGTGGGATTCGTGCTCGTGGGCGCAATGCTCATGCTCCACGACATGGGCCCGCTGCTGATTGCCTCGTATGCGGCCGGCGCGTTTCTGGCGGCGTCGATCGCCATGTGGTGGCACGTGCGCACCGGGGCGAGATATGCGCCTGCTGTGCTCGCCGTCAGCGCCTTCACGATGTGGATCGCAATTGTCACGCTGGCGGTCTTTCAGTTCGGCGCCGTCCACGAAGTCACTGCGGGCCGCCTGCAAAATCTGGCGGCGCCGCTCGCATCCGCCAACGATCAACAGGCTCTCGTTGCTTGGTTCCGCGAAGCGGCACCGGCCAACGGATTCGGATTGGGCGCCGTGCCTTGGTGCGGCTTTACCAGCGCGACGTGCGCCGGCGTTCCGGCGCAGATCCACAGCGATTACACGTTCACGGCGCTTGTCGGTGTGTTCGGCTGGTCCGCAGCGTGGGCTTTCACCCTCGGCACCGCGGTTTGGCTGCACCGGCTGATACGGCATCACGGTCGCGTGACCCGCGGCGAACCGCGGTTTGTTCATCGCGCCGGCCGCGTCGTTGCCGATAGCCAGGCGTTTTTGAGCTGGATCGGCGTGGCCTGGGTGGTGCTCACCTTGTGTCAGCTGGCCGTGACCGTCGCGGGCAATGTCGCCGTGCTGCCTCTTACCGGGGTGACGTTTCCCTTCGTGAGCTTCGGCATGACGTCGCTCGTCGTCAACAGCGCCCTGCTTGCGCTTTGCATCAACGTGAGCCTGCCGGGTACGGACCATGCGTGACTCCCGGGCTGCATCGCTCCTGGACTTTGCGATCGCCGCGAGCATCGCGGTCGTGCCAGTGCTCCTCGCCGTATTGCTCGGGATAGGCACCGTCGCGCCGTCTGCGCTCCGCAGCACGTCCGACGACAATCACGTGAGCGTGCGCCAGGTCGCGGCGCTGAAGACGTTCGAGCGCGCGATCGTAAGGCGCGATTCGGTGCAGTCAGGCGCGCCGGACGCGCGAGCCTTGACCGTGCTCATTCCGGAGTGCGGCGCCGAATGGAACGCTGGCGAGGGCGCCGTGGATCGGTTGAAGGAGGTCCTCGGCCGCGCGACTGTGGAGGCGCGTGGGCCTGCGCAGCGCATTGCCGGCGAACTGCGCGAACTCGACGCAGCATTGTTGCGCATGAGCGTCGGCGGCAATCGCCGCGTCGCCGATTCGGTCGGCTTCGACGCTGCGCGCTGGGCCGAAGCGGCGAGGCAGGCGCTGGCGACACCGATCGAGACACCGAGGTACCCGGGACAAACATTCAACGTGCGTTGCTCCGACTTGCGCGCCGCGGTCGCGATGCTTTCCCGCGGAAACGGACGGATGCTCGCGACGCTTGCGTGGCGCGGGACCGAGGTGGGCCGAACAATCGCGTCGTGGCAGCCCGAGCAGTACGTCGAAATCTCCGCACGCCATCTATCGCGCGCCAATCCATGGCGCGGCCTTCCGGGATGCGTGTACCTGGGCAGCGGCCGCGCCGAGGGAGACGACGCGAGCCCGGCGTTCTTCGTCAGGACTGCGGGAGCGGCGAGCCAACGCGTGTGCACGCAACCGGCGGTCTTCGACGTCTCGGTGGGAGATACCGGCGCCGCGCCGCCGATCGCCATCGTCGGTGAGCCCGGATCCGACGTTGCCGCTGACGACCTGCGCTGGGACGTTCCACCTTCGCTTCAGACACTGCTCCAGCCACTCGATTCGCTGCAGCGGCCATGGGGCTCGCTCTACCGAACCTTCACCGAAGGCGCGCATGCGCCGGATGACGCGAAGGCGAGTGACCATTACGCGCCCAACCGGATCGCGCTCGACGGCACGCAAGTCGACGTGGGCTTTTCGGTGGACCTGACGATCGATCCCAAGTTGCAGGCGCTGGCGCAGAAGACCGCGGCCTGCTACACGGGCCGACAGGACGTCTGCCGTTCGCTTGGCGTGCATCGCGGCGAGGACGGCGACGGCGCGATCGGGCATCACCTCCTCGAGCACGCCGTCGTGCGCATGGCGGCGATCGCGATCATCGACGTGGCCAGCGGACGCATCGAAGCGCTCGCCGGCGCCCTCTCCCCGTGCACGCGCCAGGAATACGATGGTCCGGGCCGCGAGGCGAATTGCGATTCGCGCCTGCCGTATGCGGTCGGCTATCGTCCGGACCAACTGTTGAATCCGGCCGTGTTCCACGATGCGATGCCCGGGTCGGTCATCAAGCCCGTGATGGCGGCGGCCTTCCTTTCCAACGCAAACGTCGGATCGCGTTGGCTCGCGGCCGAGCGTGCCGAGATGCGGACGTCTGCGCAGCCGACGCGCGACAGCTTGCGCGGGCAATTGATGCGGTCTGATTCGGCGCGCTTTCTCGATCGCATGTTCTGCGGTGACCTGGGGTTTCGTCCCTGCGAGCGTCCATGGGAAGTTCAGGCGATGGCGAGCGCATTCGGCTGGAACGGCGGATGTGCCGAGCCGAACGAGCGTTGCGGCAAGCGTGACCTCTTGTTCGGCCGCTCGGTCGCGGCCGCGGCCTCGGATGACCTCGAGTCGTTGGCCGAATGGGTGCCGTATGGCCGGCTCCTCGTCGAACCGAATGGAGGAAAACTCGGCGCGCCATTCAGCACGCGCCCCGCGATCGCGCTCGATACGGCCAAGGTCAGGCGCTGCGCGGCCGGCGCCGATGGCCACTCGGGGAGCAAGGACGATTGGGGGAAGTGCAGCGGTGGCGTTGTCGTGGACATCGTCGCCGAAGGCTGGGGGCAGGGGCATGCGCGATCCACAGCGCTCGGCGTGGCCGGCATGATGGCCTCGCTTGCGGCCGCGGCGAACGGGCAGAGCGAAGTTCACAAGCCACATCTGGTGCAGGCGGTGCGAGCGGTTGCCAACGCCGCGCCCTCGATGCTCGGATCCGCTGCGACACACTGGGCGGCCGCAGGCCGCGAACCCAACGCGTTGTCGCATGACGCCGCGGAAGTGATCCTGAGCGGCCTCTCGTACAGCCATCGCAACGGCACCGCGCGCCTCGCGTGCGAGCAGGTGTTCGATGCGCGCGCGTGTCGCGAGATCGACTGGATCGCCGGCAAGACCGGCACGCCCACGTTCCCGAACGACGACCGTTCGCTCGACGAGCTGGCGAGACTCTGCGCGCCGGGCGTGCAGCGCACGACCGTCGAGCAAATGGCTTGCGGCGGATTGCGTCCCTACAAATGGTATGTCGCGGCCTGGCGAAGCGACCCCGCGAATCCAGCTTGGACGAAAGTCATCGGCGTGCTCACCGAGCGCAACTGGCTCGTGGACAGCGGCCGCATTCACGGTGCCGGCGATCACGGACCTAATCCCGCCGCGGAGATTGCCTTCCAGGTGGTCGCGCGGCAGAGCGGCGCCTTGGGAGATGGCCGATGAGCCGGGCGGCCGATTCTCTCCGCCGCGCCGCGCCGCCGCGCGGCGCGCCTTCGTCGCGGCGCGTCGCGCCGTGTTCGGCGCCGCTGACGTGGACGTTCGACGGTCCGTTCGCCGTGTGCCTTACCGACATCGAGGACACGTTGCGCCGCGCGATCGTGCAATTGGGCGACATAGCGGGCATCGCTATCGCGCTCGATCTTTCACTTCCCGCGCTTGCCGCGCGGGTGGCGGCGGGGGACGTGATCCAACCCGCATGGAGTCGCTTCCTGACCCGGGTGTCGCAGCGCTACGGCTTGCCGTGCCCGCTGCGCGTCCGGCCTCGCAATCACACCGGCCCGCTTGTCACGCTGGTGATCGTCTACCGGAGTTAGCATGGCGCTCAAGACCTGGATTATGCAGAGGATGAACCGGATCGGCCGCCCCGACTTGCCGCAGCGCCCGTCGCGGGCCGGCCCAATGCCGGGCGGGGCTGGTGCGCAACCGCGTGAGCCTTCGTTGCGCAGCCTGCCGGAAACGCACGAACCGTCTGCGCCGGTGCCCGAGCATCTGGGGGCGTACGGGCCACTGGTCGGCGCGATCCGCGACGAACTGCTGCACTTCGTCGCCAGCGAGCTGCGGCTGCATCTCGCGATCGCCGAGCGCGATCGCTACGTGCTGACCTCGATCGAGGTCGATTGCGCGGACGACGCCGATGGCGCCGATCTCCTGCGTTGCTTCACGGAGGAGTTCACGCCGGAGCAGACCAAGCGATTTCTCGCCCGCGATGTGATCGGGCGCCTTCCCAACGCCAGTGCGATCGACCTCACGCAGTTCGGCGGACTCAACGCGACGCGCCTGCATGGCGATGTTCCTGTCGATGACGATGCGTATGCCGAGCTGCGCGCGCAGCTTCGCGCGTCCACGCCCGGCGAGGCATCGCATGCGTTCGACGTGACGTTGCTCGGCCGGTGGATCGAAACGGAGCCGGGCGCGGCGGCCCCGGGACCCGAAGGCAAGAGCGCGGCGGCACCGCACACTCCGCTCGCCGGCAGCCGCCTGGCAATCGAGATCGACGATGCGGATGGCCATCGCCATTTGACGCTGGCGTCGGTGGTGCCGAATCGCCGCTACTCGATCGGCAAAGGGGAAGGCTGCGACATCGCGGTCAGCGGCACCTTCGCAAGCCGCAGGCATTGTGAAATCTGGCTCGACAGCGGCTCCTGGTGGGCGGGCGATGCCGGTTCGA
>Ga0068871_100001385_pt1 | contig 16232 bp, 12 predicted proteins | sample KBSMisM72_FD_72750 | JGI IMG/M metagenome (GOLD analysis project Ga0068871, IMG submission 72750) | Miscanthus rhizosphere microbial communities from Kellogg Biological Station, Michigan, USA - KBS Miscanthus M7-2 | ecosystem: Host-associated > Plants > Roots > Rhizosphere > Soil ... | reverse complement strand
TGATGGCGGTGATGGCCGTCGCCGATACGGCGAAGTTCGATTTGATGAGACAGCAGAATCGGCGCTATTAAGAAGGGCTTAGAGCTGAGGGCTGAGGGCTCAAAGCCCTCAGCCTTCAGCCCTATTCGTACGCTTATTTCACTTCCTTCAGCAGCGCGCACGCCTCGAGCGATTTGTTCGGATCGAGCGCTTCGGCCGCGAGGAACTCCTTCTGGACGACGCCGTTCTTATCGATCACGAACGTCGAGCGGTTCGAGACGAGTCCCTGCTCATTCCACACGCCGTAGCTCTTGCTGACTTCCCGGTTCGCGTCGCTCAAGATCGGAAACTTCACGCCGAGCTTCTCGGCGAACGCTTCGTTGGCCCACGTGCTGTCGACGCTCATGCCGAGGATCACCGTGTTGTTGGAGTTGAACTGCCCGGACTGCTCCTGATACTTCGCCATTTCGTTCGTGCAGCCTGGTGAGAACGCCGCCGGGAAAAATGCGAGCACGACGTTCTTCTGTCCCTTGAAGTCGCTGAGCTTGACCTTCGGGAAGCTGAACTTGCCGTTCTCGCGTTTCAGGTACGACGCGGTGAAGTCGGGCGCCGGCTGACCGACTTTCACGCTCGGCGGCGGTGGCGGCGCGGCGCCGGGCGCCTGCGCCAGAGCGGTCGCGGCGAACAGCACGCACGCGCCGGTGACCAGTGATCCTGTCTTGAGCCAACTACGCTGTGTCATCGAAAGAACTCCTTGATAAACCCGGAATTGTCAGGCTCGCGATTGTCAGCTCCGGCGCGTGGATTGTCAACAATCCGGCACCTCGCCTGGCCCCGGAACTGCAGTACAGTGAGAGCGTATGACCATCCTTCCTGTCGTCGCCGCCGCCGTGCTGCTCGCGCAGGCTCAACCGTCCCAGCCAGCCGAGAAAAAAGATCCCAACGCGCCGGTCACTTTGAACGGATGCGTACAACGCGACTACACAGACAGCAAGAATGCGAACGCGTACACGTTCGTCGAGAGCACGAGCGGCAGCCGCTACCGGCTCAACGGCAAGACCGTGTCGAAGTATTCCGGCATGTCGGTAGAGGTGGTCGGCATCGTCGATACCAAGAAGTTGAGAGTGACCGGCGGGTTCTGGCCGTCACCAAATGTCGCCGCACAGGCCGGCAACATCGACGTCGGCACGGCAGCCGTCGCGGCGATGCCGGGCGGTCCAAGCACCGGCGTCGGCAACGTGGAGCTCCCGGTTCTCAACGTCACGCGCCTTTCGCTGGGACAAGGGGAGTGTCGGAAATAGAAGTTCGTTTGGTTCGATAGGATCGAACCCTACGAACCTCTATTGCGCGCCGAGCGTGCGTAGTAGTTCGATCGTGCTTTCGCGCGGACCGCGATTCGCGCGATCTGGAGATCGCAGCGTCGCGCCGGGCTTCGCGGCAATCTGCGAGAGCGCGGTTTGCCCGCGAGCATTTTTCGCCGCAAGGTTCGCACCCGCATCCGCCAGTTGTCTGATCACCCGGTCGTAACCAAGTAGCGCCGCGGCATGAAGCGCTGTGTCGCCCGTGCGGTTCGTCGCGTTGACGTCGGCGCCGTTGGCCAACGCCATCGCGACAGCCTCGACCACGCGGCTCTCGTCTTCCACCTTGCCGCCGTCGAGGACGCTCAGCCCGCGCCGGTCGGTTTGCGCGCTTGCGCCGAGACCCGCCGCGGCCATGAGCGGCGTGTCGCCTGACGGCAGCGACAGCCGAGCGTCGGCGCCAGCGGACCCCAGCGCCCGCATGATGCCTCCTTCGAGGAACTTCGCGGCAAGGAAGTACGGCGTCGCGCCGACGAGCGTCGCCGGCAGCTCGTAGTCCTCGCTGTTGCGCCGCACCGGCGTACCCTTCGTCATCCGCACGTTTGGATCTGCGCCGTGCGCGAGCAGGGCCTGCACCAGACGACGTCCGCCTCGCAAGACGGCCGCGTGCAGTGCGGTGTAGCCGATGTCGCGCGCGTTGGGGTCCGCGCCCTTCTCCAGCAGCAGAACGCCGACGTCCTCGTTCCCGCTGTGTGCGGCTTCGATCAGCGCCGTCATGCCGTTCGCCAGCGCGTCGTCCACATCCGCGCCGGCCTCGACGAGCCGACGTGCCGACTCGACGTCGCCCGAGCGCGCCGCGAACAGCAGCGCGGTACTCCCGCCGCGGGGCACCACGTAATTCAGCGCTTCGCGGCCGGCGCGCTGCGTGACCTCGCTGGTCACCGTCTGCGAGTACATCCGCGAGCGCGCGCGCACGTCCGCGCCGGCGGCGAGAAGCACGGCCACCACGTCCGAGTGCCGGCCGGCCGCCGCCCACATCAACGCGGTTTGCGAATGCTGCGGCTCGCGCCGATGGACGTCCGCGCCGTGCGCGACGAGGGCGCGCACGGCCGCGGGATTTCCGGTGCGCGCGCATGTCATGAGCGCCGTTTCACCCGTCGCAAGCGTCGCGTTGGGATCGGCCTTCGCGTCGAGCAGGAGCGTGACCATCTCGCTGCTGCGGTTCATGCAGGCGAGAAAGAGCGGCGTGGCGCCGGTGTCGTCCGCCGCGGACGCACGCGCGCCCGCCCGCAACAGCATCGACGCCAACGGCAGGTCGTCGTGATGCGCGGCCCAATGGAGCGGTGTCGCGCCATCAGGCTGGCGGACGTTGGCGTCCGCATGGGCCTTGATCAGCACCGCCGCGCGTTCGGCATCGTCCCGTCTCGCCGCGTCGAGAAGAGACGATTCGTCCGCTGCCGCGGCTGCGCCAGCCGCCAGCACGACAACGAGCGTCAGCCGCGCGACGTCAGATCGCCGAGAGCACACGATCGTCGATCCTCCCCGTGCTGTCGCCGATGCGTTCCAGGTTGACGCCGAATTTGTCGAGGAGCGTCAGGTGAAGGTTGGCGAGCGGCGTTTCCTTGGGAAACGCGATGTGACGTCCGCCGCGCAGATGGCCCGCGCCGCCGCCGGCCAGCAGCAGCGGAATACTGCGCGGGTCGTGCGCGTTGCAGTCGCCCATACCCGAGCCGTACAAGAGCGTCGAGTGATCGAGCAGCGAGCCGTCACCGTCGGGCGTAGCGGCGAGACGCTCGAGCAAGTACGCGAACTTCGTCACCTGATACGCGTTAATCTTCGCGACCTTGACGATCTTCTCCGCCTCTTGCTGATGATGCGTGATGGGGTGGTGCGCGTCGGCGACGCCGATTTGCGGGAACGTCATGCCGCTGAACTCGCGTCCCAGCATGAATGTGACCACTCGTGTGAGGTCGGCTTGATACGCCAGCACCTGCAGGTCGGTCATGAGCTTGACGTGATCATCGAAGCTGTCGGGCACACCGGATGGATGGTCGACCACGGGCAAGTCACGCGCGCTCTGCTCTTCGGCTCGCGCGATCCGGCGTTCGACGTCGCGGATCGCATCGAGATACTCGACCAGCTTCGCGCGGTCGCCCGCGCCGATCGATCCGCTGAGGCTGCGCGCTTCGGCGATGACCGAGTCGAGCACGCTGCGGTCCTGCTCGATTCGCGCCCGGCGCGCCTGCGGCGTCGTGCTCCCGCTGTCGCCGAACAGCCGTTCGAACACGACGCGCGGGTTGTGCTGCGTCGGCAGCGGCGTGTTCGCGCTGCGCCACGAGATCGTGTTGGTGTACGCGCAGGCGAAACCCACGTCGCACGCGCCGGCCGTTTCGCCCGACTCGATGGCGAGTTCGAGCGAGGCCAGCTGCGTGTGCTTCCCGGCGTCGTTCGCGAGGATTTGATCGATGGAGACGCCGGCATCGAGCCAGGTTTCGCTCGTCGGCGGTGAGACGTCGGTCAGAAACCTGGTGCTGGCTTTCGCATGTGCGCCGCCCGGGCGGCCGGGCGACGGCACGCACGCGAGCCGGCTCAGGACAGAGAATCGATCGCGGTGCGGCGCGAGCGACGCGAGCGTCGGCGGCAACTCATACGCGGTGCCTTCCGCGGCGGGCGTCCAGTTGTCCATGATCATGCCGTTGACGACGTACATGACGCCGAAGCGGTGGACCGGCGCCGCCGCCGTGCGCGACTGGGCGGTGAGGGCGGGAATCATCCCGTCGAGGAGCGGCAGCGCCAGCGTGGCGCCGATGCCCCGAAGCATGGTCCGACGCGGAATCGCAATCTTGGTGACGATCATCGTGTCTGCCCCCTGTCATTTGTTTCATGGGCGACGGCCATGGCGGGCGCGCTCGTGCTCATGCTGAAGGGCGCGCTGCGAACGACGCCGGCGATGATGGCCGACCACTTGTAGTCCTGCGGTCCCGCATCGCGGACAATTCTCCGGACGGCGGGAAGATCGGCGGATTCGATGCCGCGGCCAATCGCGTACGACAGCAGCCGCTCGGTGAATGTGCGAACAAAGTCGTCGCGATGGGCCACAAGCAGCGTGCGGAGGCCCACGACGCCGTCGAACCGGCTGCCGTCGGGCAGCGCGGCGCTCGCGTCGACCGGCGCGCCGTCACTCGTCGCGCGCCACTGGCCCAGTGCGTCGAAGTTCTCGAGCGAGAACCCGAGCGGATCCATCCGGACGTGGCAGATGGCGCACGACGGATTCTTGCGATGGGCCTCGAGCCGTTCGCGCACCGTGTGGCGTTCGCCGTCGGTGCCGTTCTCTTTCAGCAACGGGACGTCCGGCGGCGGCGGAGGCGGCGGCGATCCGAGCAACGTCTCGAGCAGCCAGCGTCCCCGCAGAACGGGCGAGGTCCGGTTCGGGTACGACGTCGCCGTCAGGATGCTCGCCTGCCCCAGCAGTCCTCCACGAACGCCGTCCGCGAACTCGACCCGGCGGAATCGGCTCCCGTAGACATTCGGCACGTGATAGTGACGGGCGAGGCGCTCGTTCAGAAACGAGTAGTTGGCGCCGACGAGATCGATGACGCTGCGATTCTCGCGAATCTGGCTGGCGACGAACAGGCGCGTCTCCTGCTGCATCGCCTCGCGCAGGTTCTCGTCGAAATCGGGGAACTCGTCGACGTCCGGCACGACGCCCGAGAGCCGTCCAAGTTGCAGCCACTGGAAGGCAAAGTTGTCGGCCAGCGCCCGCGATCGCTCGTCGCGCAGCATCCGCGCCACCTGCCGTTCGAGCACCGCTGGAGTGGTGAGCGTGCCGCCGATGGCGGCGTCGAGCAGTTCGTCGTCCGGGATGCTGCTCCAGAGAAAGAACGACAGCCGCGACGCGAGATCGATCGGACCGATCGGATATGGCTTTCCAGCGACCGCCGCGGACGATTCGCGTTCGACGCGAAAGAGAAACGCCGGTGCGGAGAGTAGCCGGCGAAGACCTCGCTCGATTCCGAGATCGAAGTCGCCGTCTTTGCGGCCGGCACGATAGAACGTCAGCAGCGTCTGCACCTCGGCGCCGGTCGCCGGACGGCGATAGGCGCGCCCCGCGAGCGCGGACAGGATGCGTCTGGCGCACGGCTCCTCGGCGGCCCGTGTGGCCGGACGACACGCGAAGATCCGACGGCGGCTCGGAGAATCGTGCGCTTTGGACGCGTCGTATGGACCGCCGACGACCAGGCTGTCGACGGCGGGCTCGCCGAAGTACTGCTCGTTCGTCGTCCGCGCGAAGCCGCGCTGCGGCGGCTGGAAGACGCCTTCGGGCTCGACGTGCTGGCGCAGAAACGACACGCTGACGTCGCGCGCGCCCGCTTTCACCGGCAGGCGCACTTCGAGGCCGTCGTCCGCCGTGTGCATGTAGACTTCCCAGCCCGGATCGCCCTGAGTGTTGCCGGCAAAACTCTCCGGCGCCGTCATCCCTCGGCCTTCTCCGCCAATCGTGAATCGCTTGAGCAGCGCGCCGTCCAGACGGAGGTCGATCTGATGAGCCTCGCCCATGCCGATCAGATATCGATACAACTGGCGTTTGAGCACGACTTTGATCGTGTACGTCCCGTCGACCGGAAACTGATACCGGACGGAGACGCCGCCTCGTGAACCGAACGGCTGCCGCTCGTCGCTGCGATCGTCTTGCACCGTCGCCGTCGGAATCTTGAACGTGTCCACGACGGCAGCGGCGGATCGACCGACGGCGAGACGGGACACTGTCGCCGCCGCGGAAAGATAGCTTTCGATCAGCACGGGCGACGCGGTGAGCACGCTCGCGGCGTTGTCGAACCCGTGGCCGTCCGGTTCGTCGGCAATGAGTTGCCGGCCGTCGATGTCGAGCGCAAGGAGATCGCGAATCGCGTTCGTGTATTCCGTGCGATTGAGGCGATGCACCGGCACGCGCCCTGGGCGGGGTTTCGCGTCCGCCTCGGCGTCAAGCGCGCCTTCGATCGACGCAATCAGCGTGTGATAGGTGTCTTCGTCCGGATGCCGAACGCCAGCCGGCGGCATCTCGCGGGTGCGCAGCTTGCGGGCGACTCTCTCCCAGAGATCAGGAGCCGCGCCGATGTGGTCGGCATCGGCCTCGTCGAGCGCGAGATTTCCGGTGCGCGTCCGCGTGTTATGGCAGCCGACGCAGTAGGTGTTCAGGACCGTCCGGGCGTCTGTCGGGCGCGGCGCCTGCGCGTGCGACGGCGCAGCGAGCAACGAAACCGCGAGCCAGCCCCAACAGGCCCTTCGCACGCGCCCAGTCTGCCACAATCCTGCGAATCAGAGATTCCAGAGATTCCAGAGATTCGAGGGGTTCGAGGGGTTCGAGGGGTTCCAGAACCTGTCACTGGTCGGCTGCGATTCACAGGCGAGTGCACTCGAGGACGAATACCCGGGCCAGAGGGCGAGTTGTACGGGCTGAAGGGAGACTCGTGCGGGCGCTAGCTTGAATCGTACTGCCTCGAGGTGAATCGCACCGACTCGAGACCGAACTTGTCGAACCTCTCGAACCTCTCGAACCAGTAAACCTATTCGTCTCGCTTTTTCGCAACGGGGGCGAAGATCCACGCGATGAATATGCTCAGCAGGTAGAGGCCAATCATCGGAAGGGCGAGAATCGTCTGGTTGTAGGGATCGCCGCTCGGCGTCACGACAGCCGCGATGATGAAGATCACGAGCACCGCATACTTCAACTGCGACGCGAGGAACCGCGCCGTGACCAGCCCCATCTTCGCCAGGAAGAACACCAGCGTCGGCATTTGAAAGACGACGCCCAGCACGATGAGCATGCGCGTGTACATGTCGAGCACGTCGTCGAGCCGCGGCAGGAACGTGAGGTTGCTCGAGTTGAACTGCGCGAAGAACACCATCAGCATCTTGAACGCGATGTAATGGTTGAACGCCGCGCCGCCGAGGAACCCGACCGTCGTCATGAAAATGAACCAGAAGGCGAACTTCTTTTCCTTCAGGTAGAGCGCCGGCGCAATCAACTGCCAGACCTGCCACATGATCCAGGGCGACGCCAGGATGATGCCGGCGATGAGCGCAATCGTCACGTAGACCGAAAACGCTTCGCCCGGAACCGTGTAAATGAGCTTGCTGCCTGGCGGAAGAACGCTGCGGATGGGACGGAAGACGAAGTCGACGATCGGATTGATGATCGTGAACGCGACGAGGACGCCGACACCGACGCCAATGGCCGATCGGATGAGGCGCTTACGGAATTCGTCGAGCTGTTCGAGGACCGAGAGCTTGAACCGGGGCGAGCGCTCGGGATCGTCGGCCCCGAACCGGCCTACGGTCAACGGCAATACATAACTCCAGCTCTATTGTAGTGCGTGTGACGAAACGAGAACGCGAAGACGACGATCAACACTTTGCGTGCTCTGCGTTGAACGTCCGTCTCTGCGATCTCTCAGACTGCCAGGGCGCGAATGCCCGCGAGCGAGAACGTGCTGATGTGCTCGGCCAGCGTCACTGCGTCGTCGGTGCGCAGTTGCAGTTTCGCGCGGACCCGCGACGCGATCGGATTGGGCACAAACAGCAGCCACTGAGCGTGGATGCTCGCGACGCACTGCGACACTCTCGCGTCGTCGACGTCGCAATGAAGAATGTCGGCCACCATTCCGGCCAAGTCGTCGACGCGGGGCCGCAGTGCCTGATCGACCAGCGCGTCGAGCGAGGGCGTCGGGTCCGAGAGCTCGCGGTGCACCAGGCGTGAGATCCAGCTGATGTTTCCCGAGCTCATCACGCGGCACAGCGACACCTTCAAGTACTGCCGCAGCTTCTCCTCCGGAGACAGCCCGGCGCCGGCGGCACGCGCGGCGTCGTTTGTGGCGCGAATGGTCTCGATCGCCTGCTGCAGGACCTCGCGATACAACCCGGTTTTGTCGCCGAAATGATAGTTGACCGCAGCGACGTTTGCGCGCGCCGCGCGGCAGATGTCGCGCACGGTGACCTTCTTGAACCCGCGGTCGGCGAAGAGCTGCGCCGCCGCTTTCAGGAGCCGCTCGCGAGTCTCGCGATCGCGTTGCTTCAACTTACAGCGTCCTCTTGAACAGCAACGTCGCCGCGGTCATGCAGACGGCCGAGAACACGACGAGATAGAAGATGTCGAACGACACGGCCTCCAGGCCGGTGTTCTTCAGCAACAGGCTCTTGAACGCGTGGACGGCGTACGTGAACGGATCGATCTTCGCAATCACCTGCATCCACGGCGGGAAACCCTGCTGCGGATAGATGGCGCCGCTCGGAAAATACAGCAGCGTGTTCAACACGCCGAAAATCGCGCGCGGCATCAGCGGATCCGACACACGCACCATGATGAGAAACATCATGCTGATGAGCGCGAATGACGTGACGGTGATCACGATGAACATGCGGATCAGTCGAAGCGGATCGAACGGCATCGGGATGCCGGCTATCAGACTGCCGACCACCATGATTGAGACGCCGGCCAGCACCGCCTTGATCGTGCCCGAGACGTTGAACCCGGCGATGAGCTCGAGCTTGGTGATCGGCGTGACGAGATAGCCCTCGTGCAGCCCGCGCGCCTTGTCGTCGATGAAGATGATGCCGCCGCCGATCATCACCATCATGAAGATCGACATCACGACGATGCCCGGCAGCAAGTACTGCACGTACGGCACGTAGGGGTACACCTCGACAACGTCCAGCCGCGGCGTCGGGGCAATACGGGGCATCGGTCCCGACGGACTCATCGACGTCAGCAGGCTGCTCGCGGCGCCGACGAGCGTCGCCGATACGAAGTTGTCGGTGTTGTCCTCGATGAGCGCGACATGGGGATCGTTCCTCGTCAACACACGACGGGAGAACTCCGGCGGAATCGTGAGGACGCCGTTGATGCGGCCGTTCCGCAGGTCGTCGACCGCCTGTCCCTGATCGGCGTATTGCACCGTATCGAACGTGCGCGCGCCGCCGGCGACGGCCATCGCGAGTTCGCGGATGCGGACGGCGGGCACGCCGCCGTCCTGGTCGACGACGGCAATTTTCAGGTGCTTCACGTTGCCGCCGAACGCGTAGCCCAGCACCACGAGCTGCACCAGCGGGAACACCATCGAGATGACAATGAGGATCGGGCTGCGCTTGAACCGCCGCAGCTCGCGTTCGACGATGGCCCACATACGGTTCATGGCTACGGCCTCCTTAACATGAACGCGGAATCCTGCGGGCTCGCGTCCTGCAGCGCGTCGCGCAGCGCGCGGCCGGTGTAGTGCACGAACACGTCGTCGAGCGTCGTGCTCGCGACCGACAACGACTGCACGGCGACGCCGGCAGCCGCCGCTGCGTCGAGGACCGCCATCGTCGTCGCCGGTCCGTTCTTCGTCGAGATCTTGAAGATGTGCTCGTCGCCCGTCACCTCGTCGATGCCCGGCAGCGATTTGAGCCGCTCGAGCCACCCCGACGGCGCCGACAGAAAGCTCACCTCGAGGACGTTTTCCGTCGGCACCGACATCTTGAGGCGCATCGGCGTGTCGAGCGCCTTGAGCTCACCGTGATCGACGATGGCAATGCGATCGCAGAGCTTGTCGGCCTCGTCCATGTAGTGCGTGGTGATCAGGATTGTGAGCTGGCGCTCCGACTTGATTCGCGTGAGCATCTCCCACACGTTGACGCGCGACACGGGGTCGAGGCCGGTCGTCGGCTCGTCGAGGAAGAAGATCTTCGGCTCGTGAACCAGACCGCGCGCGATCTCGACGCGCCGCCGCATGCCGCCCGACAGGTTCTTCACCTGCGCGTCGCGCCACTGCGTGAGCTCGACGAACTCGAGCAGTTGCGTAATCAGCTTGTCGCGCTTCTCGCGCGGCACGCTGTACAGCTTCGCGAAGATCAGCAGGTTCTCTTCGACGCTCAGTTCGAGGTCGGTCGTCATGTTCTGCGGAATGACGCCGATCACGTGCCGGACGCCGTTCGCGTCCTTCACGACGTCGTGTCCGCCGACGATGGCCGTCCCCGCCGTGGGCGGCAGGAGCGTCGTCATCATGCGGATCAGCGTCGACTTGCCGGCCCCGTTCGGGCCGAGCAGACCGAAGATCTCCCCTTCGGCGACGTCGAACGTGATGCCCTTGACGGCCTCGAAGTCGCCGTATTTCTTGACGATGTTCCGAACGTCGATTGCGCCCATTCGCCGGTTAGCTGACTGGAAGCAGAACGTATGCCGTCATGCCGACCGCGAGACGGCGATCGCGATTGTCGGCACGCAGCCGTACTTCGAAGGTTTTGATGTCGCGTTTGGTCCGGCTGACGTCGCGCTGCGTCGCGAATCCGGCGTCGACGCCGCGGTAGAACACGGTGCCTTCGCGCGTGTCGCCGGAAGGCAGGCGGATCGTCATCTTGTCTCCGATGCGGACGCGATCGATGTACGTCTCTTCGACATCGGCGCGAACCCACAGATCGTCCGGGTTGATGAGCGTGACAATCGGCTGTCCCGGCGTCACCACTTCCCCCACGCGCACGGCCCGGACATCGACGATGCCGGCGAGCGGCGCGCGGACCTCCGCGTAGCCGAGCCGGACTTCGGCTTTGGTGCGCTGCGCGTTCGCGGCCTGTTGCTGCTGCTGCGAGCTCTGGACCTGGCTTTGCCGGACGGACACCTGCTCCGCGTTGGCGTGCGCCAGCGCGAGCGCGGAGCGCTGCGCATCGACCTGCTTTCGAAGCGAGTCGACGCGCGCCTGCGCGGCGTCGAACGAGGTCCGCGCCTGGTCGAGCGCCTGCGGCGGGTCGACACCCTTCTGGGTGAGATCGCGTGTGCGGTCGAACACGAGCTTCGCGTTCTCGAGATCGGCGACCGCGGCCATCTGCTGCGACTCCGCCGAGGCGAGCGTCGCCTCCGCCTGTTTGATCTGATCCGTCGTCTGCCGCTGCATGAACCGGAGCGCCGCTTCGCTTTCGCGCACCTGCGATCCCAGCCCTGCGGCGCTGTGCGCGTAGTACGCCGTGTCGGCTCGCAGCTCGTCGGGCGTGATCGACGCAATCAGCTGATCGGCCTTCACCGTGTCGCCCTCGGCCACCTTCAACTCGCGAATCTGTCCACCGATCTGCGGGCTGACAACGACGTCGTTGGTGGTGACGATGCCTGTGAGCACGAGCTCGCGCGGCGGCCGGCTCGTGTACCAGTAGGCACCGTAGACGAGGCCGGCGACGACGAGCAGGATGAGCAGCGGTCGGAGGCGCTTCATGTCAAACGTTTGTATAAAACAAATGTTTGAGACCTGTCAATGCGACGGGGCGGCGGATCGCGTGTGTATACTTATCTGGCCTTGCTCCGCGCTCTGCCGCCGCGGGCCCGTTGGTACATCCTCGCCGTCATCGCCCTGGGTGCGCTGACGTTTGCCGCGCTTGTGCCGCGCGCGGCGTTCACGCCCGTCCTGCCGCTGCTCTTCTTCATCGCACTCTCGTCGCTCACGGCCGCGTTCAAGGTGCAGTTCCCGATTGCCAGCGGCTCCAACATGTCGGTCTCGTACGTCGTCGACATCGCGTGCCTCATCCTGCGAGGACCGCATGCGACGATGATCGTCGGCGCGGCAAGCGCGTTCACGCAGTCGACGTTCAACCAGCCGAAGACCAACCCGAATCCGCCGTATCGGACGCTGTTCAACATGTCGATTCTCGTGTTGACGGTGGAATCCGCGGGACAGGTGTACAAGGTTCTCGGCGGCACGAGTTCGACCACCGATATCGCCAGTACGCTCCTCCCCCTCGTCGGCATGGCGCTGACGTACTTCTTCGCCAACACGGTGCCCATCGCGCTCGCGATTGCGCTCTCGACGGATCAAAGCGCCTTCCGCATCTGGAAGCGAGAGCTGGCCTCGAGCCTCCCGAGCTATCTGCTCGGCGCCGCCGCGGCGACGATCGTGCTGGCCGTCACTGAGCGATCGGGCATCTGGTTCGCCGTCCTCCTGCTGCTGGCGCCGCTCTACCTCACCTACAAGGTGTATCGCACCGGCGCCGACGTCGAAGCCAAGCAAGGCGCCATTCTCGAGGCGGCCGGCGACGCGATCATCACGATGGACGCGCAGCTCGCCATCCGCGAATTCAATCCGGCCGCGGAGAAAATGTTCGGGTACAACCGGATGGACATCCTCGGCCGCAACGTCGAAATCCTGCTGCCGCCCTCGGGGCGAGCGACGACCATGAACGCGCTGACGCAGTATTTCGCGACGGGACGCGGCCCCCTGTCGGGCAAGCAGTTCGAGTTGATGGCCGTGCGATCCGACGGCACGGAGTTCCCCGTCGAACTCACCGTCGCGCGCGTCGGCACCGAGAGCACACAGGCCATGGCCGGATTCGTGCGCGACATCACGGAACGCCGTCAGCTCGAAGAGCAGCTCCGGCAGTCGCAGAAGCTCGAAGCCATCGGCCGCCTCGCAGCAGGCGTCGCGCACGACGTCAACAACGTTCTGATGAGCATCATGGGCTCGGTCGACCTCATCCTCATGGAGGCGAAGGAAGGCCAGCTGGCGCACACGGAAACGAACGAGATCAAGCTGTCGGTGCAGCGCGGCGCGAGCCTCACGCGTCAACTGCTGGCGTTCAGCAAGCGTCAGGCGACGCAACCGAAGCTGTTCATGCTCCGCGATGCGACGATGGGGATGGAGACGATGATCCGCCGGCTGATCGGGCCGGAGATCGATATGCAGATCGTGCGTGCGTCGGACGTATCGGTGATGGCCGACCCAGCTCAGATCGAACAGGTGGTGCTCAATCTGTGCGTGAACGCGCGCGATGCAATGCCCCAGGGCGGACGACTGACCGTCACCGTCGACGAGGTCGAGCTCGACGACTGGGCGGCCGGCATGATCGGCGACGCAGCGAAGCCGGGCCGCTACGCGCGTCTGAGCGTCAGCGACACCGGCACCGGCATGGACGAAGCGACGCGCGCGAAACTCTTCGAGCCGTTCTTCACCACGAAAGAACAAGGCAAGGGCACTGGACTCGGATTGTCGATCGTGTACGGCATCGTGAAGCAGAGCGGCGGCCACATCACTGTTGCGAGCGAACCCGGACGCGGCGCGACGTTTCTCATCTATCTTCCGGTCGCGCAGACCACCGCCGTGCCTGAGGCAGCAACAGCCTGATCAAGTACACTTGAAGGAGTGTCGTCCGAATCCTCTCCTTCATCTACTCATCACGACGCACTCGAACACCTCGGCGATTTCACAACGACCACACGGGTTCTTCCAATTGCTGTGCTCGCCGTCTGCATTGGCGTGTTCGCCGCGTATGTTGCGGCAGCGCTGCTGAGGCTCATCAACTTCTTTACGAATCTTTTCTTTTTTCAGCGCTTCAGCTTCGACGCGGCGTCGCCAGCGGCGCAGCATCTCGGGCCGTGGGTCGTCCTCGTGCCGATCGCCGGCGCCTTCATCGTCGGACTGATGGCGCGGTACGGATCAGAGAAGATCCGGGGGCACGGCATTCCCGAAGCGATCGAAGCGATTCTGATGAGGAAGAGCCGCGTGGAACCGAAGGTGGCGCTGCTCAAGCCCATCTCGGCGGCGATCTCCATCGGTTCGGGCGGGCCGTTCGGCGCCGAGGGCCCGATCATCATGACGGGCGGCGCGTTCGGGTCGCTCATCGCGCAGTTCTTTCATCTGACGGCCGCCGAACGGAAGACGCTGCTCGTCGCGGGTGCCGCCGCCGGCATGTCGGCGACGTTCGCGGCGCCCGTCGCGTCGGTGGTGCTCGCCGTCGAACTGCTTCTGTTCGAGTGGAAGCCGCGGAGCATCATTCCGGTGGCGCTTGCAAGCGCCACGGCAGCGGCGATGCGGCGGTACATCCTCGGCGTCGGGCCCGTGTTCGCGGTTCCAATGCACTCGGTCGCCGTGAACTGGCAGGGGCTGGCGGGTTGCGTGGTGGCCGGGCTGCTGGCCGGCATTCTCTCGGCGCTTCTGACCAACGCTGTGTATGCGTCGGAAGACGCGTTTCATCGCCTGCCCATTCACTGGATGTGGTGGCCGCCGATTGGCGGGTTGATCATCGGACTCGGCGGGCTTGCGTTTCCACAGGCGCTTGGCGTCGGGTATGACGTGATCGATCGCCTCCTTCAAGGAGACGTGCCGACGCGACTGATTCTTGGCGTGTTGATCGTCAAGTCGATCATCTGGTCCACGTCGCTGGGATCGGGCACCTCCGGCGGCGTGCTCGCGCCGCTGCTGATGATGGGCGCCGCGCTCGGCGCCGCCGAAGCGCACGTGCTGCCGGTCCAGGGGGCGGGCTTCTGGCCCCTCGTCAGCCTCGGCGCGGTGCTCGCCGGCACGATGCGCGCGCCGCTCACCGGCGTGGTCTTCGCGCTGGAATTGACCCACGACGTGAACATGCTGCTGCCGCTGCTGATCGCGGTCACCGTGTCGCACGGCTTCACGGTGCTCACGCTGAAACGATCGATCCTCACCGAGAAGATCAGCCGGCGCGGCTACCACTTGAGCCAGGAATATTCGATCGACCCGCTCGAGATCATCTTCGCGCGAGAGGTCGTGCGCGACGCGTCCGACGCCGTGATCGCCGACGCTCGTCTGGCCGGTGCCATCGCGCATGCCGACGAGCCGCTGCGGATCATCGCCTATCGAATGGCGGAGAAAGGATTAACGCGGCTGCCCGTTGTCGCGGCCGACGGGTCGACCCTCGGCGTCATCGAACTCGCCGATCTGCTGACCGCACGGTCGCGCGTACTCGACGCGGAGCAGCATCGCGAACGGACCCTCGGGACCCGTGTGCAGTTGCGGGCGATTGCTGCACTGTTTGGCGGGGACCGACGGCACACCTAGCCCCCCAGTCTGATATCGTGGGCCTCGTGAATCGCAATACTTGTCCGACGTGCGGGTTCGACGACCTTCACCACTCGCGACTCCGGTCGTTTAGCGAACGCCTGCGATTCAACTTCACGCGCAAGGTGATGCTCCGCTGCCATTCGTGCGGATGGCGCGGCTGGTGCGAACCCGCCTCGCCGTCTCCGGAGAACGCGCTAGTCGTCAGTCACCCGGTGGCCGACGACGACGAGAAGCGCGAGAGCGAGAAACGCCGCGCCTGAGAGAAACGGCGTCGCCGCGCTGTACTTCTCGAGCGACGCATTCCCCCACACTGGACCGAACGTGCGGCCGAGGCTCTCGACGGCGCTCGCGGCGCCCTGCACGCGGCCCTGTTCGTCGCTGCGTCCCGCGCGGCTGACGAGACTCGACACCGTCGGGTGGCCGAACCCCATGCCGAACGCCAGCGGCACCAGCGAAATCGCAAACAGCATGACGGAGTGCGCGGCAGCAGCGGCGACGAGACCGACGATCGAAAACACGACACCCGCCACGAACATCGGCTTGTCACCGGTGCGCTTCACGATAGGCCGGATGAACCCGCCCTGGATGATCACGCCGAGCACGCCGAAGCCGGCCATGAAGTACCCCGTCCTCGACGCGTCGAAGGCAAACCGTTGCTCGGCGAACAGCGCGAACGTCGTCTGAAAAATCGAGAACGCGAACCAGTAGATGAAATCGACCGCGAGTACCCGCCGCAGCGCGGGACGATGGAGAAGCGCCGGCAGGTACGACAGTGGGTTGCCCGCACCTGCCCGAGCGCGATGCACCGTCTCCGGAAGCCAGAACACCGCCATCAGTGTCGCGACGAGCGTGAGCGCGACGGCGGCCCAAATGGGCGCGGTATAGCTCACGTGTGCGAGCATGCCGCTGAGCGCCGGCCCCATGATGAACCCGAGCCCGAACGCGGCGCCGATGAGGCCGTACGCGCGGGCACGATCTTTCGGCTCCGTCACGTCGGCGACGTACGCGCGAGCCGTCGAGATGTTGCCGCCCGACAGGCCGTCGACGATGCGCGCGAGGAACAGCATCGCCACGCTGTGCGCCATCGCGAGCATCACGAAGCTGACCACCGTGCCGGCGAGGCTGAAGATCA
>Ga0068871_100001383_pt1 | contig 16237 bp, 12 predicted proteins | sample KBSMisM72_FD_72750 | JGI IMG/M metagenome (GOLD analysis project Ga0068871, IMG submission 72750) | Miscanthus rhizosphere microbial communities from Kellogg Biological Station, Michigan, USA - KBS Miscanthus M7-2 | ecosystem: Host-associated > Plants > Roots > Rhizosphere > Soil ... | reverse complement strand
AGGCTGATGACAGCGACGCCCCAACCTCGTGATTCCGAGTATTGCTGCTCGATCTGCGCAGCAATCGAATTCATATTGGCCTGAGCTTGCGCCAGGCTGATGCCGGGTTTCAGCCGCGCGATCGCGTGATATTCATGCAATTCGCGCCCTGGCTCAAAGGGCTCGATTCCCGATAGCCAGAGTTGGGAGTGCGGGTCTAAGAACGACGAGTAGTCGTCCGTGAATGTGGGCGGCAAAACGCCAACGACGGGATAACTGTCGCCATTGAGCAGAATCTGCTTGCCAATCACATCAACGTCTCCGCCATAACGTTGCTGCCACAGCCCATAGCTCAAAACGGCGGCGGTCTTGTCGTGTCGGTTTTCCTCGGGCAAGAACAAGCGTCCACGAAATGGCTGGACACCGAGCACGGAAAACAGGTTGGCGCTGACTCGCTCACCCGCGATCTCCTCCGCCCGCTGATTCCCGGTGATGTTGAAGGAGTTAGATTCAAACGCCGCCATGGCGGCGAATACCTGATTCTGTTTTTGCCAATCGAGAAAGTTTTCGCCAGAAATAATGTTGTCGAACCAGCCCCGATGCGGATTCTGCTCCCAAAGCATGACTAGCTGACCGGCGTTTGGATATGGCAGCGGCCTAAGAAGGACGGCGTTCACTACGCTGAAGATTGCAGTGTTGGCTCCGATGCCCAGCGCGAGAGTCAAGACGGCAACCGTGGTAAAGCCGGGATTCTTGCACCATTGCCGCAGCGCGTAGCGAACATCTTGTGCTAGTCCGCTCATCTCAGCTTCGCCCCCCTACTCGCATACCAGAGCCTCTCTGTGTGGGCCAATGCTACGGCGAGGCGATCGCGGGCGCACGCAGTTCGGGCCTGACCCCTCACAGCAATACTGTTACCAATCTGGTGTTTGGCGTAAGCCTCTGATGACAAATGACCGACAGTATCGCTATCCAGCGTGGAGGTGGTTAAAGATGTCCACCGCCGGGCGTCGGATGTCCGGAAGCGAACAGGCCAACTGATTTGACCTGGCTCACGCTAACGGATCTCGTATTCAAATCGGTTCAGCGCCTCTCGCAGCGACTCAAGACGAAAAGCCTGTGGCGGGACAACACTCTGAGGTAAGCCTGGATAGTCTTTGCGGAATTCTCCGCTGGACAGGTACCAAATGTCTTTTTCAACGTCCGCATTCTCCATTGCGATATAGAACATCCGAGACTGAAGCCCTTTCTTCGATAAGACGATACGTGAGTCTGCAGGCTCCGAAAGCGAGATGATCCCGGCATGGATTGGCTCACGCCTGAGAAGTTCTCCGTCAGCTGTTTGAAACTCAAGCGAGCCGCCGATCCATCTGCTACCCAGAGCGACACGTAGCCTGCACAAGGTGCGGGCCGGTTCCCTATGGAAGCCGGGCGGCCACAGATAGACTGGGTTGGAAACAGCCAAATACCGCACCTGGTCCGGATCGTGATCAGGATCGTCGCCTGAGCCGAATGCACGCACGACAACATAGTCGGGTTCGTCGTGTCCCGGAATTTCATATTCGAGCACGCCGCCAGGGAAGTTGTCCTTTACGGCGAGTACTGTGCCGTGTTTCCCGATGATTTGAATTCGCCCCAGCCGGCTATTCGGCGCGGGATACACTTCAATGCGCAGCCTGTGGCGCTTTGACTGACCGGTTCTGACAACCGAGCCCATCGGCACGCCGTCCACAGAGACGTTGAGGAACCCTCCATTACTGAAAAAGACCTCCCCCGAACGGGCGGCATCGCGGATGGCTCGCGCAGTTAAGGGACGGTTCCCGATGTGAGGGTAATTCCTGAAAGTATCGAGTTCGTTGTGGTGCATGACCTGGTTTAGAAAGAAATCCGTCTCGGCAAAGCCCGGCACTTTTCCGCCCGTGTCCAAGAACGAAAACCACAGGTCCTGGTAGGGCTTGTTGTATACACGATCGCCCATCACAGCCATGCCGTCGAGGGATCCATCTGCGATTAGAAATAGCCCTGACATCGCGGCAATATTGGACGTGAACTTCCCGTTGCTCACCCACCAGCGAGTGGGATGGGCGAAGACCCCGATTGCTCCTGCCCTTCGCTGTATGGCCACAATCTCAAATAGATTGCGGCGCGTATGCGGTTCGCCTGTCAGAGCATTGATCTCAACCGAAGGATCGTTCTCGTAATACTTGATTGGTTGGTCTTGGGAGTAATCGTGCCAAGCCGGATAGTCATACAGATATCCAAACCACCACATGTGCCCCATGCGGTTCTTGGGCGTTTCATTGTCTAGATAGAAAAGGGTTGAGCCACGGGACTGCGCGTTCAGCTCCGTAAGCGTGGCCTTGACTCCGGCAACATCCATGACCGATTTCTGGTCGAATTGGCCGGAGTAGTATAGGTCGCGATCTGGCCCCTCAAATCGCTCGAAGTTGGCTTCGTTTGCCGGGTTCCAGGCGCTGCCTACGCCGACGGCCCGGATGCCCATGTCCCAGCACCAGCGGACGAGTTGTTCCTCGGCAGCAGAAAAGCTGCCCGTCGTCTCTCCTTCGCGAAATCTCCAGTTGTGCGTGTGGGTTACGACCGCCGGCCAGTCGCGATCGAGGCTCGCCGGCCGTTCTCCCGGTCGTTCGGAAACGAGCCTAACCTGCGCTGGCGCCCGACTGCTCGATGAGACACAAAGCCCAAAACAACAAAGCAGGAACAGACACCTAGCTGCTGACCAGGAAGCCATCTTCACCCCGACCTTTCCCAAGCATGATGCCAGGGTTTTTTCACCCCGTCGGCGTCGTAACGCCTCTCCAAACATAAACAGCACTTCAGAATATTCTCAGCCAGATCTCAGAACCGCCAAAGGACATTCCTCCGGCTGCACCGCTACCCTTGCCTCATCTCGTGCGGAACCTGGGCTAAAGGCTCGGTCCGAGAAAAGAGGATGGTACTTATGGCAAAACGTCTAGCAGTTTTTCTCTATGGGCTCGTCAGCTACCTGGTGTTCTTCCTGACATTCGTGTATGCCGTCGGGTTCATCGGCAATTTGTACATTCCGAGATCGATGGACAGCGCAGCCCGCATGTCGTTCTTGCCGGCTTTAGCCATTGATGCTCTGCTGCTGCTTATATTTGCCGTGCAACATAGCATCATGGCACGCCCTGCGTTCAAAGAGGTGCTGACTCGATTCATTCCGACGGCCGCCGAACGCAGCACCTACGTGCTGTGTTCCAGCCTGTTGCTGATTGCACTGTTCGCGTTCTGGCAGCCCGTTGGCGGCGTCGTTTGGAATGTCGACAATCCTGCGGTTCGCAACGGCATCAACGGGGTGTTCGGTTTCGGCTTCGCACTGGTGTTCGTTGCCACGCTATTGATCAACCACTTTGACCTGTTCGGATTGCGCCAGGTGACGTTGTTTCTCGTCGGGAAACCCTACACGTACCTTGAATTCCGCACACCGCTGCTCTACCGCTTTGTGCGACATCCGTTGTACGTTGGTTGGCTGATTGCCTTTTGGGCTACGCCCACGATGACCGGCGCACACCTGCTGTTTGCGGTACTTACGTCCAGTTATATTGTGACCGCGATCCGCTGGGAAGAGCGCGACCTTGTGACCATTCACGGGGCGAAGTATCAGGATTATCAGAAGCGCGTGCCAAAGCTGCTCCCTTCTCTAGATCCGTATCGTGCCCCTGAGGAGCGGATGGCGCAGGTCCCCACTTCCGCGGCGTAATCCGGCCAAAACAAAAAGGGCGGTTCGAGCCGCCCTTGTTTTGCTCCCGGGTGCAACACCTAACAAAGCGGGGACTCCCGTTGCTCGTGCCGCGCCTCAACCTACCAGCCCATGAACGCGGAGAACTCCTGGACCAACTGCTCCCACCCTGTATCTCCGGGAGCAACCATATGGCTACGGCTCGGCAACTCGACAAAGCGGGCGCCACGAATACGTGCGGCAATTAACCTTCCCTCTTGTACTGGCACTGCGCCGTCATCCCGCGAATGCAACACCAGGGTCGGACAAGTAATTTTCGGCAGCATGTCTAGGACCTTGATGTGCGGAAACTCCGCAATCATGCGTGCGGCGTTTTCCGGCGATGACGAGATTCGCTGCAATTCGTTAAGCCAGGCCATCTCCACTGCATCCGCGTCTGGGCGGAACAGTGTCGTCCACAGCTGCCTAAACGCCGGATTATCCCGCCCCCAGCCCGTGCGGATCAGGGTCAGCATCGCTTCCAAGTGTTCTTGGGCGCCAGGCGCCGGTGCGGGCCAGCCGTTCGCGAAAGTTCCGTTGATAATCAGTTTCGTTACCCGCTCCGGATGGCGCACGGCGTACGCGATCCCGACGGCGGCGCCCTGGCACCCACCCAAGATGGAGAATTTCTCCAAACCAGCCGCATCGACCAGTTCTTCAAAATCTCGGACCGTCCGCTCGAATGAAAAATCGCTGACGTTCCAATCCGAAAGACCGCTGCCCCGCTGGTCGTACCGCACTAGCGTGTGGTGACGCATCACCTCCGACAACCACTGTTGTCGTAGCGGGGTTTTCCATTCGAAATCCAGGTGATTGAGCCAGTGGATCGTCCGCACCAGCACCGGCCCCTTCCCTCCCCTGTGATACGCGATACGCACTCCATCGCTCGTCGTGAAGAACTCGATGGACTGATCTGGCAAATCGAGCGATCGGCCAGCTGGTTCCAGTTCGACAGATCGATTGTGCTCTGATCGCGTGGTCACCTCGGCCACAAAGCGATAGCCGTGCCGTGGCACTGTTTCGATGTACTTGGCGGGATAGAGCACTTTCCGCAACTGGGAAATGCAATAGTCGAGGTTGTTATCTTCAACGATCGAGTCTGGCCATACCGACTCCATGAATGCGTCTTTGCGCACGAGCTTGCCGGCGTTCTCTACCAGCAGGCGAAGAGTGTCGAACAGTTTGCCTCGCAGGCGGATTTCCTCGTTATCACGAAGTAGTCTCCGCTCGTCCAAATCGAGGCGGTAATTATCAAAAAGATATTGAGCCATTTGCGCAACTAGAGCGTGCGTCGTGGGCACACCAGAGTGAGCCACAGGCCGCCTCATGGCTCGCTATTCTACAGTGAGTGTGCAGATGCTGTTCGACCCGGGCGCGTGTCGGGATTTTGAAGGATCGAAAGTCAGATAAGTGGTTTAATATGAGAACGTTATCGTTCAGTTGTGTTTATAGCGATTAATTGGGGGAGCACATGGTATTCGCAGCCGAAGCAGTCGAGATCGCGCCGCGCGATCAACAAGAAATCGAGCAAGCCTCGAAGCTGTATCGTAGCCTTCGGCACGAAGGGACAGCAGCCTTGATCGGCCCAGATGGGACAAGGATCGACTTGCCGTCGTCGGTGCACGACGTTTTAGTTCAAATTGTCGAAAAGATGCAGGAGGGAAAAGCAGTCGTTCTTTTGTCGTTGATGGAAGAGCTGAGCACTCAAGCGGCGGCCGATCTTTTGGGTGTCTCGCGGCAGTTCTTTGTGCGTGAGTGTGAGGCGCACAAGTTGCCGTTTCACTACACTGGAACGCATCGGCGTGTGTTGTTGAAAGACTTGCTCAATTACAAGAAGCGTAGAGAACAGGTGCGTCCTGAGGCGATTGTTCGAATTGCACGCCAATCCGAGGAACTTGGTGAGTACGACAAATTCATCCCTGCCTGATCACTTGAAACGTGCAGGTGCATGCAATTCGTCCAACTGATTCGTGAGCGCCTGGCGATTTAAATTGGGAATTTGGCAGGCCGCACGGTAGGCAACTGCCTTTTGACAGTTTTGACAGTTTCAGATCGTCCATCCTTCGATGGATCATTTTTCCATCAACAGGTCGTAGAGTACACGGAGCTGCATCCCGCTACGCCACCCCCCGGCCTGGCTTTGGTGACCGCGCTAAGCATTCCAAGGGTTTGGACTTCGACTAACCTCCAGACATCGCGTCAGGGTGGCGCCGAGTGTCGAAGGACAACTTCGGGCAACGTTTGAGACGTGGGCAAAGGCGCATGCGGTGAAACCTTGGAAGCCAAAACTCGTTGACCCCTCAAGTCCAGAGGAGAAGCGAACAAAGACGCCGGAAGAAGCTACGAACGATGTCTCTCCGGCTTGGCAAACGGCCCCGTGGGTAGATGACAGCAGGCTCTCGCGCGCCGCGCTACTGCTACTGACCGCTGCTGCTCTCTATGTCGGGTACATCCTCTTTCGTCCTTTTGTGACCGCCGCCTTTTTGGCGTTTGTCTTGAGTATCGCCTTCAACCCCTTTCATGCATGGGTCGCCCGGAGGATACGTAGCAACAACGTTGCGGCACTGACTACCACGATCCTTATCATGCTGTGCATCATCGTGCCGCTTATATTCATCAGCCTCAAGGTACTAACTGAAGCCGGGAGCCTCTACAGCTCTCTCGCACTGAAGCGGGGGTCTGGCGGCTGGTATGACGGTCTTGGGGGAATCTCCGATACCATGCAGCGGGTGGCGGAACGCACGGGCATCCCCATGGCCCAGCTGAAATCAGCGGTCATGGGCCGTGTGCAGGTGCTGGGCTTGTGGATGGTAAGTGTGGCAAATTCAGCAGCGAGGCGTGCAGTGCAGCAAATGATCACAGCGCTCCTCGTCTTTCTGGTATTGTTTTTTCTCTTTCGAGACCGGGAGGAATATCGCCGTGGCCTGTTCGGCGTGCTGCCCCTCCAGCCGCGCAGAGTCGTGGAACTAACCAAGACCATACATGAGTGCATCTCCGCCAATATTTACGGGATGTTCGCCGTCGGGCTGGTTCAAGGAGTTCTCACTGCTGTCGGCTTTTGGGCCACGGGTTTACGCAGCCCTTTGCTGTGGGGACTCATGGCGATGTTGTTTTCTTTCGTGCCTTTGGTCGGGCCCATTCTTGTATGGGCACCGGGATGTCTGGTGCTGGTAACGCAGGGTGACTGGATCAAGGCGCTGGCCTTGATGCTGTGGGGCGCGATCATTGTCTCGGGTGCCGACTACCTGATCAGGCCAAAGCTTGCCGGTGGCAGTATCAAGGTGAACCGGCTTCTCATTCTCCTTTCCTTTCTGGGTGGCGTGAAGGCTTTTGGCGCCATCGGAATTTTCGTCGGACCGGTGACGCTGTCACTCATCGTCGCCCTCTTCCGGATTCTCCGTGAGGAGTACGCCAGGCGTAGCTCTATATCGGAGCAGGCAGCATGAAGATCGTGACTGCGCACATCAGTCCCCGAAACCTCTACCCTGTCTAATCCATTCCTCTTACGACGCTTCTACAGGGTATTCCTAGCAACTCACCTCCCTCCTCGGGCGTCTATCGAGCAAACGCGGGACTCTGATTTGACCGCGTTGCGATTTTAACTGCCACGTGTCTGAACTCTCGCGGCGCGCTGCTTCGTGAAATGCAATTGGGGAATACGCCAACATGGAACTGACCGTGCGCTATCACATTGAAAGACTTGAGCGTAGGATTCAAGAGCTTGGAATAGAGCTCATGAATTCTAAGGATCACGCGCGGCTCAACGACCTGGAGACCGAGATTCGCGTGGCCAACATGGCCCTGCAACACTATCGCGAGGCCTTAAGGTTGGAATCCACGCTGCGGAAATAGATTTCTTTACAATCCCAGCACTCAGAAAACGTTTGCCTGCCCCATCGCATCTCAAATGGTCCTTCTGCTAGGTTCCACCCCGCACCTGACGTGAAGTATGCAATTGAGAGAGATTAAGCCGGATACTGGCCTGGCCTCAGCCGCGAGCTTTCGAGCCCCTCGTCATCGCGTCCAGTTCTATCACGGGGAGGATTTCCTTCTTTCTGAGGTCACCGAGCATCTCGCTAGTTCTTTGGTGGGCGACGGGGTAGCGCTCGCTTTCGTAACCCGGGAGCATCGCCAACAAATTCAAGAGCGGCTGGAGCGAGCGGGCGTTTCCGCAGAAGCGATCGAGAAGCGCTGTCTCCTGGTCGAAGCATCGGAAGGCCTCTCGAAATTTATGCGTAATGGCATGCCCGACCAGCAGCTGTTTTCTTCCACAGTCGAATCCCTGCTTCGGCCTGGCAAAATGAGCGGCCTTCCCCAAGCTGACATCGCTGCGTTTGGTGAAATGGTTGCCGTGCTGTGGGCTGAGGGGAAACGTGAGGCAGCAATTCAGCTGGAGCAGCTCTGGACTGACTTTACCGATTCGCATGCTGTCTCGGTTCTCTGCGCCTACCCGCTTTCTTACTTTTCTCGCGCAGAGGATCAGGAGTTTTTCGCGCGGGTCTGCGCTCATCACTCCTCTGTCGTGCCTGCGGAGAGTTTCCTGGCGGGGATCCTTGAGGACGATCAGGCTCGCGAAATTGCCGACCTGCAGCAGCGGGCTGAAGCATTGGCCACTGAAGTTGCAGCCAGGAGGCGAGCTGAAGAGCACCTGCGTGGCACTCAAGCTGAACTGGAAAAAATCGTGGAAAACCGTACGGCTGCCTTGCGAAAGCTTTCGCTGCAGGTTTTGAAGCTGCAGGATGTGGAACGACGGCGTGTGGCGCGCGAGCTTCACGACTCGGTCGGGCAAGACTTTGCTGGTTTGAAAATGACTCTCGACCTTGCCAAGCGGTCTCCCCAGGATCCTTCGCTCTGGAGAAAGTGTGATGAACTGCTGGAACACTGCATTCGCGAGGTCCGTACCCTTTCGAACCTCTTGCATCCGCCGCTGATTGAAGACGCCGGCCTCCCATCCGCGGTTGAGTGGTATGTGCAGGACTTCGCAAGACGAAGCAGCATACAAGTGAACTTTTCTCATCTGGAAATGCTAGGCACGCTCTCTGACCCGGCTCGACTGGTGGTATTTAGGGCAGTGCAGGAATGCTTGATCAATATCCATCGCCATGCCCGCGCGACTCGCGCCAAGGTTTGCGTCAACAAGAAAGAAAACCTTGTGATCTTAAGTGTTGGGGACAACGGCCGAGGCATTGACGTGAAGAGGATCGAGCAATTCAACAGTTTCGGATCCGGCCTGGGAGTCGGCCTGGCCAGCATCTTCGAGCGGCTTCGGGATCTTGGCGGATCCTGCAACCTCGAGTCCAGTCCTCAAGGTACGACGGTGTATATGTCAGCCCCGGCTTTCTAAAGCCCCGGTTCCGCTCCCGCAATAGCTCTCGAATGTCGTGGCTTTGCTTCTCCCTCCCCCATCTGCGACACTGACATCAGCGCAACGGGCGCAGATCGAGCACCAGTGAACCCCAACGACCAAATTTCCTCCCAATTTCTTCCGAAGATCACCGCCATTGCACGCGAGGCTGGCACGTTGTTACTGGAATTCTTCGACAAGAACATTCGAATCGAGTACAAGGGCGATGCCGACCTGGTTACCGCAGCTGATCGCAAATCAGAGGCACTGATTCGCGAGCGTATCCGGCAGACTTGGCCGGGGCACGACGTGTTAGGGGAAGAAGAAGGATTGCGCGACACGGGGAGCGAGTACCGCTGGTATGTGGATCCGCTCGATGGCACCACAAATTTCGCTCATGGATTTCCCGTTTTTTGTGTATCCCTAGCTCTAAAGCATAAGGATGCCATGATCGCTGGAGTCGTTTACGACCCCACGCGAGACGAGATGTTTGTAGCCGAGCGGGCGAAAGGCGCCACCCTGAATGACCGCCCGATTGAGGTATCCCACACCAAGGTGCTAAAGGAAGCGCTCGTTGGTACTGGCTTCCCCAGCCACAAGCGCCACAAGAATCCCAACATCCACTTCTATCACCAGATTACGTTGCGCACTCACGGCGTGCGGCGAGCGGGATCGGCAGCTTTGGACCTGTGCTTTGTGGCGTGTGGACGCATGGACGGATTTTGGGAGTTCAATCTGAATCCCTGGGATACTGCTGCAGGTGTGCTGATTGTGGAAGAGGCTGGAGGAACGGTGAGCGATTTCAGCGGCGGGCCTTTCCAACTCAATAGCCGGGAGACGTTGGCTTCGAATGGCCTGATCCACGACGAACTCATCCGCGAGTTTCAGGCAATTTTCGAGGGCCGCGGCCTGGACCCACTCCCCGACCCCCGAGAGTATGCGGCAGAAAAGCCGTAAAACGGCATCTTCTTCCTTGAGCCCAGTCAGAGCACGCCATAGTTTCGCGGCGTAAAATATTCTCCGGGCCCGAGGAGATCCCGCGATGGATGCACTCCTGAACAGGAATGTCGAAAAGCGGCCACCCATTGTGCGGCTGCAAGGACGAATCTTATTTCTCACCGAAGATCCTGAGCTCATTAAAAGACAACTTGCCGGTGAAGACCTTCCATGGGACACGCTTCATCCGGAATCCAATCCCAAGCTGCGCGACGACATTTCGACCGACGAGATCACTCCCGCTCACATCTGCTTCTTCTTCGACGAGACCCTCGGCGAATTCCCGTATACCGGCCTGAAGGCTGGAAACGAAGTTCCTATTCAACGTGGAGATGTGAAGCGTGGAGGATTTGTCGCGGCGGTGAGCGGCAAGCGTCGCGGCAAGGGGTCGAGCCGGGAGCAATCACCGTACGCAGAATTGTGCGCTGGGATCAAGCTGGTAATCGCAGAAAACATCGAACGAATCTACCGGCAGAACTGCCAGAACCTTGGGGTGCTGACCTCTACAGATTTTTCCTTGATCGACAAGATTCGCGCGGGAGAAGGGATTCCGCTCTCTGTGTTCACCGCCGCCGAAGATGAGATCACCCGGCAAATCATCGAGTATGGGGGGTTGTTCCACTTCAATGTCGCGCGCATGCAGGGTAAGGTGTCCTTGCCTTCAATCGAAACCAAACCCCGGCCAATGACAATCGCCGAGAAGATTTTTGCCAAGCATATGGCTGGCAAGAACGGACAAGTCGGCGTCCCCGCCGTGAAACCGGGGGAGGCTGGCTTTTCGCGGACGGACTTGCGCTTCAGTCACGAGTACGTGACCCCAATGGCGGCAATTTTCTTCGATCAACTTGTTGGCAAAGAGTCGCCGATAAATGATCCCTCCTCCGTTCTGTTTTTCCGCGACCACCTCACGTTCCTTGATGAAGTGCTGTCGGAACAAAAGCGCAAGATGGGTTTGCTCGATCTGGCGACTCAGCTCAAGCTCAAGCAGGGCGAGTTTGCACAGCGCAAGGGCATTCGACTGCATGGCGAGCTGACCGACCGCAAAGGATCCGAAGGTATCTGTCACTCGGTTGTTCTCGAGAGCTATGCCCTCCCCGGCCAGTTAGTTGTTGGCTCAGACTCACATACCCCGCACTCCGGAGCGATCGGATGTATAGCATTCGGGATCGGTACAACCGATGTCTTCAATTCCTGGTTCACCAAGGATGTCCGCGTGCGAGTGCCGGAGTCCGCGAAGATCGTGATTCGGGGAAAGCGGCGACGAAACGTGACCGCGAAGGACTTTATTTTAAAGATTCTGAGCCTCGAATACGTACGCAGCGGAAAAGCCCTGGCCAAGGTGATCGAATACGCGGGAGAAGCAATCGAAGACCTCAGCGTCGACGAGCGGGCGACCATGACCAACATGGCCGCCGAAATTGGCGGCTTTACTGGCATCGTTGCACCCGACGCGAAAGCAGTCGAGTTCCTGGTTCAGCGCCGAGGCATGTCTCGCGAGCAGGCTGAGCAGATGACCGAAGGTTTGTTCAGCGATCCGGACGCTCAATATGCGGACGTGATCGAACTTGACGCCGGCGAGATCATGCCCATGATTGCAACGCCCGGTGATCCAGGAAACGGCAAGTTCATACGCGAACTGAACACTCCGGTTCCGGTTGAGCTTGCGTATGGAGGGACCTGCACGGCGGGCAAGAACGAGGACATGGACATGTATGCCCGAGTTCTAGCCGAGGCGCTCAAACAGGGCAAACGGGTCTCCGACTCAGTGCAGTTCTATATTCAGTTCGGCTCGCAGGAAACGCGCGAGTATTGCCAGAGGCGTGGCTATCTGGAGATCTTTCAAAAGGCGGGCGCTCACACCATTGAGCCAAGCTGCGGAGCATGCATCAATGCTGGTCCTGGAGTTTCGACGCGAACTGATCAAGTTGTAATCAGTGCACAGAATCGAAACTTCCCCGGACGCAGCGGTCCGGGACAGATGTATCTTGCCAGTCCGCTCACCGTGGCCGCTAGCGCCATCGCCGGTTACATCGTCGAGTACGAACCGAGTAGTGAGCGGGAGTTGGTTTCAGCCTAGTCGGAGTTCAACGCGGAGCGGGCGTGGTTCCCTTCAAACCCCGCAGCGCCAAGCCACCCAGAACGAGCACCGCCACGACCATAGCTATCCAAAGCACGTAGCCGTTTCGCTCTGTCCAAGGGCGGTCGTCGGGGCGGCCGGTAAACTGGGGATTCGCTTGCGCGGGGCCAAGCTGTGCCCCAACCGCCTCCGCGGACTGCTGAAAGAACTTTGCGTAGTCATAGCTGGGTGATTCGAGTTTCGGATCTCCGTAATAGAGCTGTAACGAACTCTTCCCTTTCGGGTCGAAATACAGGCGGCGTTCGATCGAGAGCGGCTGTACCAGCTCGATCGGCAGAGCAGGATCATCGCCGTTCTCGATGGTGGCGGTGATCTGCTTGGCGGACTGGACATACACGTCGATGTCGAGATCTTCGGAGGTTATCAACTGCCCTCCGCGACTCATGTGCACGCGGCTGATCGATCCCCTCTGAACTTCATTGCCGCTAGCATCGGCGAGGACAACGGTTCGATTGAAATTGGCAGCCGCTTGAGGCACATGGAAGCTGATTCGCTCGACCGGCATGCCACCGGCCATGGAGCATTGGTAGACGCTGCGCCTGGGCTGCGCCGGTGCTGGTGTGCACTGGCCGGCATTGCTCCACGCGGCCTTTTTCTCCGAGGTGCTCGAAAGATATGCGCCCTTGACTTGATCGGCACGAATTCCTGGCGCAAGCCGGACGTGAAGATAGGGGAAGCTCGCCGAAGGAAATCTCAGCGTGACGTTCGACCCGAGGTTTTCTTTGGTGAAGTCATACAGCATGCTGGTTCCGAGCTTAGTGCCGGAAACATCTTTCAAAGTGCGGCGCCCTTCGACCTGCGCGGTATTGATGAAATCCTTTGCCTCAAGTTTGAGTCGCACGTGGTCATATTCTTCAAAGCCATCGGTATCGAGGTCGAATTCTGTGTGATCGCCGATCGAACCCAGGTTCAGAATCTTCGCCTGAGTCTCCTGTGTGTCGGTCCCGCCGCTTTGCCGTACGAGAACAAAGGGAACTTGCGATTGCCCATCCAGAATGCGCACATCGGCGAGGTCCGGCCGCGCATGGGTGAAGACGTCGGCGTCCAATACCGCATAATTCTGCTTGTCGGTAGCCGTAACCGTTACTGATCGAGTCTGCTGGAAATAGGGAATCGCCGGATCATAGGTTCCGACGATAAGAGCCACGGTGGAAATGGCTAGCAGGATGAGCTTCATGTACCGGGCTGCTCCGCTGTTTTCTTGAAAAGTTTCAGCCAATCGCGCTGGTACGCGAAAGAAATCGCCAAAAGCAGGATCCCCAGCACAATGAAACTTAGGATCCGATAAACCCGGTCTAATTGCGACACGTCGTAGATAAATACCTTGACGATGGTTGCGGCAATCAACACCAGCGCCTGCCAGCGCACAAATTCTGAGTTACGGAGAAAACCGACGGTCATCAGCATCGCCCCGTAAGCCATGAAGAGCGCCGAGTACGTAAAGCCACGCGCAATTTCGATTGCCTGAACTTGCGACCAATGTTCAGCCGCCCAGAACGCGGGCGGGGGAAGTCCGGTTGCGATTTGGCGATCGTAGTAGTCGTGAATTTCGTGACTCAGTGCCACCAGTGCCAAAGCATTCAATGCCACAATGGCCAAAGCGCCAATCGTCCTCGCTTGTTCGCGCTGGCTCTTTGAAGCCTGGTACGCGACAAACCCCAGAACAGCGACGGCAATCCCATAGACCACCATCCTCATATTCAGGATCAACGTTGTTGGGGCAAAGTTGTCATAAAGGAGCAGTCTTGCGACCCCGAGCACGAGCGCAGCAAGAGCAAACACGTTCAGCAGGTCAGACTTGATTCGATCTCCCAGCCACAATAAAACCGCAGATTCAATGAACCAGCCAATTGTGATCCAGTGGGATTCGAGCCGAATAGGAATGGCCACCGTGACCAACCCGATGGCAAGCGCCACATGCATCAGCTTGAGATTCGACTCCCCGGCCTGATCCGAGCGCGGCCTCGATGCGTTCAGTCCCAGGTATAGGGCGGCAAGGATTAACGAGAACCATGCCATCTCAGTCGTGCTGACCTCGGAAATCATGGCATACGCTTGCAGGAAGAAGGTAACCGCGTTTACGAAGGCGAGGGCCAGTGGCATAGTGCCGGCGCCGTGCTCCTGGCGCAGCATGAGTATGGGGGCAATGGCAAAGATCGCGAAAAAGGCTGAGGCAAAGATCAGCGTCGTCTCAAGTTGTTTGCGGTCGTAGTATTCGAAGTACCAGAGAAGATACAAAATCAGTGTGCCGAAAAACCCGAGCCATAACAGCCTCCGCCACGGCCTGAATACAACCAGTGCAAGAATGCCAAGGTCCAAGACCACGACGTAGGAGAACAATGCGACTTCCCTGTTCACGCCGGTCGACAACAGCAGGGGAGTAGAAAACCCGCCAACGATGGCATACACCGCCAGGATTTCAGCGTCCTGCGTCAGAGCCATCGCACACGTGGACGCGGTTACTAGAAGCATGCAGGCGAATACGACGCCGCTTGGCATCAGGTGATAGATCTGGAATGCGGCCCACAATGACAGGTACAGCACGCCAACCCCGACGGCCTTGAGCGAATACGAAAAGAGCCGATAGCCTTTGCTGCGGAACCGCTCGCTCCAAAGGACCACAGCCATTCCCGAAATCAGCCCGATGGCAATTCGTCCCTTTGCCCCTATCCATTGATTGTCAAATGCAAACTTCAGGAAGTAGGCAGCCCCGATCAACACCGCCGTGATGCCAATGCGATTCAACCAGTGCGAACCGATGCGAGCTTCGAGATTTCCCCTTCCTCCGGCTTCGGAGATTCTGGAAAAAGTAGGGCTGGGGGTGGGTACAGACACCCTTTCAGGCTCCGGGATAGTAACCCTGCTTGGAGGAGCCGGTTGGAGGCCAGATACGGATGCCGTCGGTCGAGACACAGGGGGAGGCGGAACTGGAGGAGGCGCAACTCCAGGCGAAATACGCAGCAATTGCTCGATCCGATGGACACGCGAGGTGAGATCGCGAACTTGCTCGAGGAGTTGCTTTATATCTTCGTCGGACACGGACTAAGTAGCCTCAGACGCGAATCGTTCAAATTATCGGAGAAATAGCCCAGATTTTCACCTGTTTTTTGTATGTCAACTTGTCAGGTCTGGGCTTTATAGCTCGGCATTATTAGCCCCAACAGCACTCTTGCGAAGAAAGTAAGGGTATGGATCACCCGCGAGGCCTTTTTCGCCCCGTTCCTTTGGCTGAGCGTTGTCGTTCCAGGCTCTTCTTTAAAGCCTTGATTTGTTCTTTGATCTCCTGCCTGCGGTCCCGAGCGTGGAAAAACACGTCATCGGGGTCTTTCCGCTGGTTTTCCGAACGGCGTTGCATCTCGTCAAAGCGTGCCGAATCTTCCATCTCCTGTTCGTGGAGGGTGCTGATGAGCTCTTCATTCGCATGAGCACGAGCGTGTTCTAGTCGTACTTTGTATTCATTCAGAAATTCGAGCCGAAAAATACCAAGTTGCTCAAGCTGCTCCAGACTCAATAGGGTGGCCTCAAAACAGCGATTCAGCCAATAAACGGCTTCATAAGCTCGAAGCTTGGTTGGAAACGATTTCCCAATGGGAGAAGTCTTCCAGGAGTTCATTGGAGACCTCCCGACGCGTGTCGCTTTGGTTTATTGCTCGTACCGACGTCTTGAGGGCAAAGGCATGGGCGCGAGAGTTGCGCCCAAAAGAAAGAGCATATAAGGTCAATTCCAGCCACGGTTGCCTCCTTAGTAGGCGACTTTGGTTAGGGCACGCTCGGTGTTCCAGCACTGGGCGCTGCCCGCAGGTTAGGGTTTGTTCTTCTTGGCCTGTTTCCTCGGTTTTGGGTATCGGGTCTTGCGACCATTTTTTATCGACGGCAAGACCCGCCTGACTTCTTCAATATCTTGCTCAGTCCAGATTCGTATCTTTCCACCGCCTGCCTTTATCACTGGCGGAACCGGAACTTTCTTGTCGGCTATAAGCCGCTGGAGAGTGATCAGGCTTAAACCAAGTCTCTCCGCTGCCTG
>Ga0068871_100001381_pt1 | contig 16246 bp, 10 predicted proteins | sample KBSMisM72_FD_72750 | JGI IMG/M metagenome (GOLD analysis project Ga0068871, IMG submission 72750) | Miscanthus rhizosphere microbial communities from Kellogg Biological Station, Michigan, USA - KBS Miscanthus M7-2 | ecosystem: Host-associated > Plants > Roots > Rhizosphere > Soil ... | reverse complement strand
GGCGGCGTGATTTCAGTCACGTTCACTTTCACTTCGCTCGCGGCGCGCAAAGTGTCTGCAAACTTCTTCGCCTCCTGCTGCTGTCGTTGCTCGGACAGGTACGAGACGATGTCGTCGGCAACTTCTGAGAATTCTTTGTTGATGCGCGTTTTGTTCTGATCGTAGAAGGCCTGGGCTTCAACTTTTGTCGCCGGTTTCACTTTGGACACCACTTCCTGTTCGAGCAGTTTGACCGTGCTGACGCCGCGTTTTTTCGCTTCGATTGCGAGGAGTTTTGAATTGATGATCAGGTCGAGCTCGCGTTTCCGTGCCTCGACGACCTGCGCCTGGAGTGGGCCAACGGAATTTCCCGTCGCCTTCTTAATATCGGCACTGGTAATTTTTACGCCATTAACAACGGCGAGCGTCTCAGGCAGAACCTGCGATTCGCAGGCGCAATCGTCTGGTTTTGGTGGCGTGGTTTGTGCCGGCGGCGTTTGTGATTTGGCCGGTAAAGTGCAGGCAAAACCGATGAGAATAAGAGCGCAGGTGAGTCTCAGCATTTCAATCTCCTTGACGTGTGGTATTATTCCCCAGCGCGAATAGGTTGTCGTTAGCTCGCTGTCGTTCAGCCATCTGCAAGTGGTGTGCTACAGCAGCTTCCTAAGTTTTCTTCTCCGCCAGCTCATCGTTTGCGGGAAAAAATCCACACCAGGCGCGAAACATCTCCCTTCTTCGCAAGAACGCAGGGAGACACACATTCCTCTGTCAGGGGCAATTTTTTCTCATTATGAAACACGGTGCGGCCCATTTGCCAGAGGCTCTTGCAGAACTTCAAGCAGGTTTTGGGTGCTGTAGTTAACAACCTCGTCTGAACCCAAACAAGCGACTTGATCCCTTCTCAGGGAGGCTGTGGGAAGACAGCCTTTTACCGGGAATCTCCTATGAGTGTCCTTTCACGAGTGTTCACGAGTGTCCCACGTTCGCTCATAGCGTCTGAAACGAGACGCTCCAATCTCGGTCTGATCATCCTGTTTACCTCGTTGACGATCATATTGACGGCCACCGTAATCATAACGTGGGAACGCGTGCTGCGGCCGCCGTACTTCAGTTGGGTTGAGCGCAATTACCCCGGACCCGAGAACGCGGACTACCGTAACAAGATTGAGCAGAGAGTTGAACACTTCTTCATCTCCATGACTGTCGATGTGATCGTCGTCAGCATTCTGCTTGGCATCGTGAATCGCAAGCAACGAAAGTTAATTGAGACCACCGAACAACTTGCACATAGTGAGAAGATCGCGACGCTCGGCAGAGTCGCAGCGCAGGTGGCCCATGAAGTCAGGAATCCTCTGGCAGGTTTATTACTTTATTCCGAACATCTCAAAGGGAAACTCGACGGAAAAGTTCCGCCCGCCGATGCGCAACTGATCAATAAGATCATCGAGACCATCAACCATCTCACGGCCACCACCGAACAGATTCTGAATTACGCTCGACCAGTCACACTCGCGTTGAAAACGGTCGATTTAAATGATGTCGCGCGAGACGTAGTACAACTTCTCAGCACCGAGATTTCTGCTCATAACATCGAGATTGTTATGGAGCTTGATAGTTCACCGGTTTCGGGAATGCTCGACGAAGCGTCGATTCGTGCGGCAACCCTAAACCTCGTGCTGAATGCCGTGCAGGCAATGTCTAATGGTGGACGTTTGACGATCTCAACCGGGCGCGACGGCAAAAAGATGTGGATGACGATCAAGGACACTGGTGCAGGAATGAGTCCGGAACGGATCAAACAGATCTTTGAGCCGTTCAATACAACGAAGAGCCGTGGCCTCGGCCTCGGCATGCCTTACGCGCAGAAGATCATTCAGCAACATGGCGGACGAATCGAAGTTGAAAGCCGGCAGGGAACAGGAACTCAGGTCCGAATTGAATTACCTGCCGACGAGAGGAGCCAATCGTGATTGCACGCACCCCGAAAAAGATTCTGGTAGTTGACGATGAGCCAAGCGTTACTGGATCGTTGTCGTTGATTCTCACCGATGCAGGATACGAAGTTTTGACGGCTCAGAGTTTTGCGGAATCGACCACCATCCTCAAGCAAGTGCCTGTAGATCTCGTTATCACCGATCTTCGTCTGGCAGACGCCTCCGGAATCGATCTGATCACGCACGTCAAAAGGACCACGCCCGACGTCGAAGTCATTCTCATGACGGGATACGGCTCGCTCGACATAACGATCGAGGCCATCAAGGCGGGTGCATACTACTATCTCGAAAAGCCTTATACACCCGATCGTCTCTTCGCCCTCGTCGATCGCGCGTTACAGCTCCAGGAGTTGAAACATGAGAATGAAGCCCTCAAGCGAACGCTCGTGGGCGATGGTGAAACGTTTGGAATGATCGGTCGTGATACCAAGATGTGCCAGATCTTCGAGGTGATCAGGACTGCCGCCCCTTCAGACGCTTCCGTCTTGATCGAAGGCGAAAGTGGTACTGGTAAAGAACTGATTGCCACCGCTTTTCACACGCAAAGCCAGCGTGCTGCGGGCCCGTTTATCCGAATCAATTGCGCTGCGATTCCCCACCAACTCATTGAATCAGAATTGTTTGGTTACAAGCGCGGCGCGTTCACGGGAGCCGACCGCGACAAGCGAGGTCTAATCGAAGCCGCAAACCATGGCACGTTGCTTCTCGACGAAATCGCGGAGATGCCGGCGCACCTGCAAACAAAGCTGCTGCGAGTTTTACAAGAGCGAAGGCTGCGCCGGCTGGGTGATGAGCTAGAGATCGATGTGAACTTCCGTCTCATTTCAGCGACTAACCGCAATACGTCCGCTCTTATCGACGAGGGAGTCCTGCGCAAGGATCTTTATTTCCGCATCAGTACGATCAAGATCAAGGTCCCACCTTTGCGTGAGCGTCTTGACGACGTGCCTTTAATCGCGAACCGTTTTCTGAAGCGGTTCAATGAACAATACGGAAAGCGAATCCACGACATTGCTCCGGATACTGTTATGCGTCTGGTTCGTTACGATTGGCCGGGCAACATCCGGCAGCTCGAGAGTGTTATCGAACGGGCCGTGTTGTTTTGTTCAGGCAACGAGTTGCTGCCCAATTGTTTGCCGGAGGAATTTCAAACGCGCCTGGCGAGCTCGAGTTTTGTGATTCCGCCATTACTACCGATGGAAGAGATTGAGCGTGAAGCGATTATGCAAACTCTCGAACGCACGGCAGGCAACATCAAGAAGAGCGCTCAGATTCTGCGTTATCCTCGCCCCACGTTTTACCGAAAACTCAAGAAGCTTGGAATTAAAATTGAACGACCCGCTTCGTCGATGACCGCGAAGCCCTGACGATTTGTGGCTAAATTACGTGTTCTGATCGTAGATGACGAACCCTCCGTAGGCGACGCGCTCAGGCTTGTGCTCGAGTCGAACGGCTACGAAGTAGTCCTTGTTACTAACGGTCTTGACGGAATCGATCAAGTACGCCGGCGGCGCTTTGGTTTCAGTGTCGTCGATCTCTTCTTGACCGACATCTCTGGCTTCCAGGTAATCACCGGCATTCGCGAGCATCAGCCTGAAATACCAATCGTTCTGATCACCGCTCATGGCAGCGAACAAGTTTTCGCTGAAGCTAAGAAACTGGGCGCCGTCGGTGCGCTCGCGAAGCCATTCCCACCGGCTGAAATCCTCAAACTAATCGACGCTCATGCACCCAGCCAAACGAGTGATACAGCGTGAATCACTCGACCGCGAAGTTGTCTCACGGTGAAACACGCCGGCAACGGAGAAGAGGAACTAGTGCTGCTGCACGATCCTTTTCTGTGCTTCTTTGTAGCTAATCTTTCGTCTTTGTGGCCATGGCCCGGGCCTTGCAGAAGTATGGCGCAGTATGAGGTGATTCTTTAATCGTGCTGGTAGGAGCCCGAAGAGTGGCGGGCGATTACCTTATCGAATACAGAATCATTTCCGTTCGATGGCGGGTGCAGCCTGTTGGGGGACAGGCTGCACTCGACTCTCCAACCAGATCAGTGAATCACGATGCCGACGCCGATCCGGAAATTGTGCTGTGTGCTATCAAACAATCGCGTCGGGTTGTAGTCGATCTGAATCGCTCGTACATCTATTCGATCGTTTACGCGAATGTCGATCCCACCACCAAACGCTCCCGCAAAGCCGGTTTCGCTCACCGTCTGATTCACACAAGGGCTGGGAAAGACCGCTACACAACCAGCCGGGTTAAAGTTGAGTTTATTGCGTGCATGTGCTGCACCCACCAGGGCGTGAGCAAACGGCTTGAATGTTGAGTCGGTGGCGTTGTCTTTGAGTTGAACACCGCCGAGGAAATTGTAAACTTGTGAATCGATGTCCAAACTCCCGCTCCCGCCCTGAATAGTAAAAAGCGGAATGGACCGGTCCTTGAAGTGAGCGGAAAAATCAAACTTCAATCCGAAGTATCGCGAGAGGTTTGCGGTGGCGGCGGTTTCAAATCCGTGAAATCCCTCACGTTCGTCGATGCTGTCGGTATTGACGAAGTTATGCGAATAGCCGCCAAAGAACTCAAATTTCTTGTAATCACTTTGTGCGGCGGCGATAGAGGCGCACACCGCGATGGTTGTCAAAATCAGCATTGTCCTGAACACGGAATAGTTCCTCCTATTAGTTGGTTGGACGTGGGAGAGCTGAAGTTATGCCTCCTCGTCAGAGGTGTTTTAGGTTTACAGGGTTGCCACGAACGTCCACAAAAGGCACAAAAAGCACATAAGGCACAAAAGTTAGACCATGACCAATCCTACTTTGTGCTTTTTGTGCCTTATGTGCCTTTTGTGGCACTTATTGTGGTGCACCAAGAAAGGAAGCGAGTCGAAGCAGGTCGGCAAAAACGCCCGCGGCCGTTACCTCTGGACCAGCACCTGGACCTCTCACGATCATTGGTTGAGTGTTGTAACGCACTGTTTGAAAACTGACGATATTGTCGCTGCCCTGGAGACTCGCGAACGGATGATCGAGTGGGTAAGTTCGCAGTCCCGCAGACATACTTCCGTCATTATTGATGACGCCTACATATCGCAGTACGTGACCACTGGCCCGGGCTGTGTTGAGCCGGTCCGCGATTGTGTGATCGTGTTTGTCGAATTTGTCGAGGTATTCTTTCAGACTCGCCGAACGCAACTCCTCAGGCACCAGGCTTTCAACTTCGACGGCGTCTATCTCCACCTGTAGCCCCATCTCTCGTGCGAGGATGATTAGCTTGCGCGCAACGTCGACACCCGACAAGTCCAGACGCGGATCGGGCTCTGTATAACCAAGCGTAAAAGCTTCACGCACGATTTCAGAAAACGTGCGTGAGCCATCGAACGAGTTGAGGATGTACGACAGCGTGCCCGAAAGCACACCCTCGATTTTGATGATTTGATCTCCTGTTTCGATCAGTCCGCGAAGCGTGTGAATGATCGGCAGCCCGGCGCCGACGTTTGTTTCGTAAAGAAAGTATCGCTGGTGTTTGCGAGTTGCATCGCGCAGGCTGCGGTAAGCAGCGAATGGACCGGAGTTACTCTGCTTATTTGGTGTGATGACGTTGATGCCTCTCGACACCCAACTCTCGTAGTGCTTTGGCAGCTCGCCGCTCGCGGTTGCGTCGATGATCACTGCGTGTGGCAGGTGATCGGCTTGTATGTGATTAATGAACTTTTCGAGGTCGGCATCAGAAGAGCGATCGTCTAATTCATCGCGCCAATGGTCGAGATGAAATTGCCCGTCATGAAGAATCATCTTGCGGCTGTTCATGATGCCGCGCACTCGCAAATCGATACCACGTTCGGTGCGCAGCTCCTGAACACGGGCAGTGAGTTGGTCCAGAAACGTTCCGCCAATCAATCCGGCGCCGATCACACCTATGGAAAGAGTTTGACTCGAAAGGTAGAACGCGGAGTGCAGCGCTCGCAATGCCTTAGTCGCTTCGTGCTGTTCGATGACGGCTGAGATGTTTCGTTCAGACGAGCCTTGTGCGATTGCTCTTACGTTGACACCGGCTTTGCCAAGCGCACTGAAAAACTGTCCGGCCATGCCGAGTCTTTCAATCATGCCCTCGCCGACCATGGCGACGATGCAGCAGCTTTCTCGTAGATCTACGGTCTGAATCTCTCCTCGTTGTAGTTCCGCAAAAAAGGTCTCTTCGACTGTTTTCTTTGCTAGTACGGCGTCGGCGCGCGGAACAGCGAAGCAGATCGAGTGTTCCGAACTCGCCTGAGAGATCATCACGATGGAAACGCCGACCGTGCGCAGCGCGCCGAAGAGTTTGTGAGCCACGCCAGGCACGCCCATCATCCCCGTGCCTTCGACGTTTATCAGCGCCATGTCTTCGACTGCGGCAAAACCTTTAATCGGTAGATCGGGTGATGATGCCGCTGAAATCCGTGTGCCGGGCGCTTCGGGCTTGAAGCTGTTTTTGATCCAGACTGTAATGTTCTTCGAAATCGCCGGCGCCATCGTGTTCGGATGAATGACCTTCGCTCCGAAATAGGCGAGCTCGGCGGCTTCCTGGTACGAAAGTTCAGGTACTATGATCGCGTCCGGAACGCGACGCGGGTCGGCACTGAAAACTCCATCGACATCGGTCCAGATCGTTACCGATTCGGCGCCGAGCAGCGCCGCGAAGATTGAAGCGGAGAGATCGCTTCCGTTTCGCTTCAGAGTTGTCGCGGAGCCGTCATGGGTTGCGGCGACGTATCCGGTGATAACGACGAAATCCGTATCGACGTTACTTGCTTGCCAGGCATTCACATTTTCCTGCGAGAGTTTCCAGTCGATTGCGACGGTGTTGCTGTCGGGTTCGACGATGAGAACCGTACCTGCATTAAGCCAGGTCGAGGAGTGTCCCTGCGCTTCGAGGTAAGCATTCAGCAGTTGGGCGGACCACAACTCTCCGTGACCGGCAACGAATTCCGTGATGCGTTCGGAAGGTATTCGCGTGATCCAAACACCTCGTAGGACTTCTTCGATTGCGGCGAAATCAGAGACGATCGTTTCGCGCAGCGCTGCGGTTTGCGCAGTCGTGAGCGACAGCTGCTCGATAGTTTCGAGGTGCCTCCTCTCGAGGTCCCGCAGTGTGGCGAGGTACGGTAGGTCCCGAGCGGCGGCGCGCTCAACCGATTGAATGAGAACATTCGTCACGCCGCTCATGGCGGAAACGACAATTCCGACGCGTTCATCGGGCGCGCGCTGCAACACGATCTCAGCGGCGGCGCGATAACGCTCCGCATCCGCCACACTCGTGCCGCCAAATTTGTGAACAATCCATTTGCGACTCATCACGACAGACTACCAGACTAATTATCCATTCGGAACGTACTGTAGGGGCGGCCCTCCGTGGCCGCCCGTGGTTTGAGCAGGGTTCAAGAAAGCCACGGCCTCGGATTCGGCGAACACGATCAAAACCACGGGCGGCCACGGAGGGCCGCCCCTACAGTACGTTCGATGATCGTGTATAAAATGGTCTATATGACAATTAAAACTTTTTCACTGACGCTGCTCATTCTATTTAGCGCTGTCGCCGCGCACGCCGCGGACGTGGTCCAGACTGCAAACGGCCCGGTTGCAGGTCGCGGTGTGCAGCCGTCGGGCGTTCGCATCTTCAGAGGCATTCCGTTCGCACAGCCACCGACGGGCGATTTGCGTTGGCGCGAACCGCAGCCAGTCAAGAACTGGAAAGACGTGAGACAGGCAGTCGACTTCGGCCCGCGCTGTATGCAGGCCCGAATTTTTGACGACATGATTTTCCGCTCGAATGGCGTAAGTGAAGATTGTCTGTATCTGAACGTTTGGACACCGGCGAGATCCGCTCGCGAACGGCTTCCAGTGCTTGTCTATTTTTACGGCGGCGGCTTCGTGAGCGGCGACGGCTCAGAGCCTCGCTACGACGGCGAGAGCATGGCGGCAAAGGGAATCGTCGTCCTGACCGTGAACTACCGCTTAGGCGTGTTTGGGTTCATGTCTCATCCGGAGTTAACGAAAGAGTCGCCGCATAACGCGTCAGGCAATTATGGCTTGCTAGATCAGAGTGCAGCTTTGCAATGGGTGCAGCGGAACATCGCGAATTTTGGCGGCGATCCGAAACGTGTCACGATTGCGGGTGAATCGGCCGGATCGATATCGGTCAGCGCGCACATGGTTTCGCCGTTATCGAAGAACCTCATTGCCGGTGCGATTGGTGAAAGCGGCGCTATCACTGGCACGCTCTCGGCCGTTCCGCGTGCAAAAGGAGAAGAAGCGGGAAGTAAGTTTGCGGCGGGTCTCGGCGCGCAAACGATTGCGGCGTTGCGTGCCATACCGTCGCGGCAGATTCTTGACGAGGCGAGTAAAGGTGGTTGGGCCAGTGTCGGCCGCTTTCCGATAATGATCGATGGGTATTTTCTGACTGACGAACCGGCGACGACGTTCGCCAATGGGAAACAAGCCCGCGTGCCACTCCTGGCTGGCTGGAACTCTGAAGAGGTTGGCTGGGGCGCTCTCCTCGGCTCAGCCCAACCGACGTTGGAGAATTATAGGAATGCTGTGAGCAAGTTGTACGGAACGCGAGCTGATGAGGTGTTCAAGCTCTATCCGGCGACAACGACAGACGAAGTCATGGAGGCAGCGGCTGACCTGGCGAGCGATCGATTCATTAGTTACAGCACCTGGAAGTGGACCGATCTGCATGCGAAGACAGGCGGAGCGGTGGTGTATCGATACCTCTACGCGCGTCCGCGGCCGGCAATGAAAGTGGGGAATACGCCACCCGCGCGTGGTGCGGCACACTCGGCAGAGATCGAATACGCGCTCGGCAATCTCAGCTCGAACGACGTTTACGCCTGGACGCCGGACGATTACAAAGTCTCCACCGTGATGCAGAATTATTTCGCGAACTTCATCAAGAAGGGAAATCCGAATGGATCAGGATTGCCTGAGTGGTCCCCGCTTACCAGCTCAAAATTCATGAGAATAGATGTCGAGTCGCGTCTCGAGACGGATAGCACGCGTGCGCGATACCTGTTTCTGGATCAACTTCCGAAATAGTTTTATCCACAGATTACACAGATTTTTATTGACTTGATTTCGGCTAGCATGGTATTAGTTCGCGCCGCGAATTAAATACCGTGCATCGAAGAATCGATCTATCCAACTTTCAGGTTGCGACCAGCGAGACGGCGAGAGACATCAATCGCCGTATCGTTCTCAACCTGATACGAACGCACCAACCCATTTCTCGAGCTGACCTGGCGCGTCAGTCCGGCCTGCAACGCAGTACCGTCTCCGTTATCGCGGAACAACTAATCAAAGAACGTTGGATAACTGAAGGCGCAAACGGTCACACACTCCGTGGTCGACGCCCCGTATTCCTGCACTTGAACAAAGAGCGCGTCGGCATCATCGGCATAAACGTGCGCCCGATCACCACCACTCTCGCGCTCGCCGATCTCGATGCAAATTTCCTGGCCCAGGATTCACTGGCAACACCCACAGATCCAAAACAGTTCGTCGCCGAACTGGTGCCACGAGTTCGCAAACTCATGACGGCGCGACCGGAGCTGACCGTTGAAGGCATCGGCGTCAGTCTGCCCGGCCGCGTCGATCTCGCCACCAAGAAGCTGGTCTTTGCGCCGAACTTAGGATGGAACGACTTCGACCTGAAGACGCCACTTGAAAAAGCCACTCGCCTGCCGGTGGAACTCGAAAATGCCGCAAATTCCTGTGCACTTTCAGAGATTTGCTTTGGTCGTCGCGCTGAAGGCCTGCGCAATCTGGTGGTCGTTACGGTCTCTGAAGGTATCGGCTGCGGCCTGATACTCAATCACCAACTGGTGCAGGGGTCTACCGGTACGGCGGGTGAGTTTGGACACGCCGCAATCGTTCCCGACGGCCTCGAGTGCAGTTGCGGAAACCGGGGTTGCTGGGAAATGTATGCGTCAAACTCAGCCGCGATTCGCCAGTACACCAATGCCATCGCGCCCGCGCGCCGTAGCAAACGCGTGGCTGAGACATCCGAAACTACGATTACTTTCGAACATCTTTTGCGACTCGCCGAACAGGGCGACGCGAAGGCAGTTGAAGCGCTCGAGGAGATGGCGAAGTATCTCGGTCGTGGAATCGCGCCGCTTGTTGCCGGCCTCGCGCCTGACATGATCGTCATCGTCGGTGAAGTCACGCGTGCGTGGCAGCGCGTTGGACCCATCATCAGGGAAACACTCAAACAGCACTCGTTCACGCGAGCAGAGACGCAACTTGTTCCCAGCGATCCAATAACTCAGCCGCGTTTAAGGGGAACGATAGCGCTCGTTTTACTGAAACACTTCGGCGCTCCAGCGATCGTCTGAGCGCTTTATTGCGTAATTTGTTGTGGCCTCGAACTAAATGGCTAAATGCCCATCTTCATTAAAGGAGATACGTCGATGTTACTCACTTCCAAGTCGCGCCGGTTTCTGTTTTTAACTCTGCTTAGTATCTGCCTGCTCGCCGCCGTACCTGCGCTGACGGTGGCCCAAGTGCTGTATGGCTCTCTCGTTGGAAACGTTACGGATCCAAACGGAGCTGCTGTTTCAGGCGCGAAGATTGAAGTTACTAACCTGGCCACCGGAGGCGTCTCCTCTGTGATGACGGATGATCGTGGCGGCTACTCGTTAAACGATCTTCAAGTCGGCCTCTACAAAGTGACCATCTCCCGCTCGTCGTTCAAGACGACGATCAGAGAAGACGTCCGGATCGAGGCGAATAAGACTTATCGTTTCGATGCTGCCTTAGAGGTCGGCGGCGTTGAAGAAACTGTCGTCGTGACGGCCACGCAGGATGCGACTCTACAAACCGATCGTGGCGACGTTAACGTCACGCAAACAGCGCGGCAGATCAATGACCTCCCGCTTTTCGGTAGCATCGGTCGAAACTACCAGAGTCTGATGTATCTGATTCCGGGCACCACGAGAGGCACCGGAGGCTTTTTCATCAACGGTTCCGGCACTGAGGACAACTCCGCCGCCGGTAACCCGCAGCGGTCCATGTCGTTCAACGTCAACGGCGTATCGCGTTTGCAGAACAATACGAAGATTGATGGCTCGAGCGTCATTTACCCCTGGTTGCCGGGTAATACGGTCTACGTTCCACCGGCCGAAGCCATCCAGGAAGTGAATATCGTTACTAACGCCTTCGACGCGGAACAGGGACTCGCGGGTGGCGCGGCGATCAACGTGAGCATCAAGACTGGTGGCAATGATTTCCATGGCGTCGGCTGGGGTTACGACACAAACAGCCGGTTCAGGTCTCGCACCTTCTTTCAACCTGTGAACCAGCCGCAGAATCCGAAGAACATCCTGGCACAATTCGGTTACGCGCTCAGTGGGCCTGTTATCCTCCCGCACTTTGGCGAGGGTGGCCCGAAGATCTGGAACGGTAAGAATAAGCTCTTTTTCTTTACTGACCTGGAACGCACGACTCAGCGGAACGCCGCGGGAGGCACATTCAGTGTCGCGGGCGCCAACCTGCGTCCGGACGCTAACGGCAACGTGAACTTCACTGGCACTGGCATCACAGTTTACGATCCGTTGTCGAACCCTGACCCGAGATTGCGCACGCCCTTCCCCAACAACACGATTCCGGCAAACCGCATTGACATCGCGTCTCTGGAAATTTTGAAGCGCTTACCGCTGCCAAATGTGCCAGGCATCCAAAATAATTTTGCTGCGACCGGCATCGGTTCGTTCAATCGAACAAACATCGACAACAAGATCAACTACGTTTCTGACGACTTCAGTTTGTGGGGACGATACAGTCGTTCGCCTACGATCATCATTGACCCACCTATCTTCGGCGAAGTCAGTGGTCCTGCTTTGAATGGCGGTCAATTGGGAACGGCTCCGGGTTTGATCAATGTGTTTGGGCTCGGCGCCAGTTACACGTTTACCCCCACACTCGTGCTGGATGGAAATGTGGGTTATACCAGGCAGCGATTAGGTGCTGAAGGCTTCGACATCGTCTCGAACTTTGGCTTAGACGTATTGAAGATCCCTGGGACGAATGGCCCCGATCGGCTTCAAGGCGGAGTCCCCTCGTTTCAGATTGGCGCGGGATGGACCAATATCGGCAACGACAACACCGGCAACCCGTTTCTTTTCCGCGATAACCAGTACGTTGGCGCAGTGAACCTTTCCTGGCTCAAGGGCGCGCACGCATTCCGGTTTGGCGGCGACTATCTAAACGCGCAACTCAATCACTTCCAACCACAAGGGGGATCTTTTCAGACTGTACGCGGCACTTTCGGGTTCAGCGGGAACGCAACGGCTCTGCAGGGCTGTCCTACAACAGCGACCGTTGCGCAGTGTGAAGCTCTGGGCTTTACCCGCAGTCCGGCGGCTGCAAACCGCTTCAACAACTGGGCGGACTTTCTGCTTGGCTTGCCGACCTCTGCAGGTAAAGTCGACCAGCTTCGCAATCCGAACTCGGTGTATTGGAAACAGTATGCAGGTTATGCTCGCGACCATTGGCAGATTACGCGCGACCTGACGTTTATTTACGGGTTGCGTTTTGAGAGGTTTACCACTCCGAGAAAGGACAACACCGGCATTAATCGTTTCGATCCGGACACCGGGAAGGTTGTCACCGGGGGATTGAGCGGTCTGGATATTAATGGGGGCGCAGTGTCAGGTGTGAATCTGTTCCTTCCACGCTTTGGCATCGCCTATCGCTACAACGACAAAACTGTATTTCGCGGCGGTTACGGACAATCCGCTGATCCGCGGCCTTTCCAGGACGTCAGAAATGCTTTTCCGATTGCCAATATCTGGTCGATGCCTGGAATTACTTTCAACGGCGTTACCAACTCGTTCATCCCAGTTACTACGCTGCGGCAGGGGCTCATCAACTCCAGCACTCCGCCAGATCTCAACCAGGGGATTATTCCTTTGCCTTCGAATACCGGTACCACGACTTTTCCGATTGATGAACCACGTAAGAGGATTCACTCCTTCAACGCCTTTATCGAACGTGAACTGCCATGGAAGTTCGTCTCTCAAGTTGGATACGTAGGCACGCGAGTTATCGGACAGATGGGCTTCATCAATATCAATGCAGGCCCGCCGGGAACAGGAAACGCGGGCCGGCCGCTGGCGGTCAAATTTGGTTTAGTGGCAGATATCAACTCGATCCAACCGTATGGCGACACAACCTATGATTCGCTGCAGGCGTTATTCACGAGACGATGGGCCAGCTCGCTCTTTGGAACCGCTTACACGTGGTCCAAGACGATCAACTTTGCGGATAACGATGGCGGTCCGAGAATTCAATACCTGCCGGAGAAACAACGGAATCGCGGCCCGGCCAGCTACGATCGGACGCACAACCTGCAGATGTATGGCGTCTATGACCTGCCTTTTGGCAAAGGTCAGCGGTGGGCCAACGATGGCTGGGGCAGCAAGGTTCTCGGCGGTTTTCAGGTGAGCGGTGTGATGAGTATTATGAGCGGCATACCGTTTTACGTAATTCAGGGCAACGCTCCAGGTTTACTGGCAGGAGGCAGCGCCCAGGTACCGAATCAATTAATTCCTAATATCGCCATTCTGGGTGGAATAGGAATCTCATCGCAAGTTGGTGCATCGGCGGCGCCATACTTCACGAATACGGTGCAAGGTAAGACCATACAAGGAGTGTCTTGCACATCAAACTGTGCCTGGGCGGACGAAACCGGCGCACGCTTCGGAAGTGGCGGTCGAAACAATCTGCGTGGCCCGGGATTCTTCGAGACGGACTTGAGTATCTTCCGAACGTTCAATGTCACGGAAAAGGTGAAGTTCCAACTCCGAGCCGAGGCGCTGAACGCGACGAACCACGCGAACTTCGCGAATCCCACTAGTGACACCAACAGCGGTAACTTCGGATTTGTCACTGGGCTTTATGGACCGAACCAGTCGCGGCAGTGGCGCTTCGGGATGAGACTCAACTTCTAAGATGACAAGGAAAACCTATCCACAGATTACGCAGATTTTATTTCTTCTTCTGTGTAATCTGTGGATTTCTGCCAATGGTCAAACGAATACTGATCGCTGGATCGACTCTGCTCCCGTTGATTACGACATCTTCCCGAATGTTACCTACGCCAAAGCAAACAACATCGAACTGAAACTCGATCTGTATGTTCCCAGGGACAGAACGCGTGCCCGGCCTACGTTGATTCTTTTTCATGGCGGTGGTTGGGTTGACGGGCAGAAAGAACGGAATGTTCTTTACCTGTTGCCGTATCTGGAACTCGGTTGGGCCGTTATCAACGTTGAATATCGGACGGGGCACCAGTCGCCGGCGCCCGCGGCAGTTGAAGACACGCGTTGTGCACTGCGGTGGGTAACGAATCACGCGCGTGAGTATTCACTTGATCCGTCGAAGTTTGTTTTGACCGGAACGTCTGCGGGCGGGCATCTCGCTTTGATCACTGGCATGTTGCCGGCGAACAACGTTTTCGATCGTCAATGCACGGTTGATGGTGGTGGGCGTTGGAACACGGCGACTGTTCCGGACATGAAAGTCGCGGCGATCGTGAATTGGTTCGGCATCGGCGACGTTGCCGACATTGTTGAGGGTCCGAATGCGAAGAACTACGCGCGCGAGTGGTTTGGAAGTATGAGTAATCCCGAACAGCTTGCGAAACAGCTTTCGCCGGTCAATTACGTGCGCGCCGGTTTGCCGGCGATCATTACGATACACGGTGAGAACGATGACGTTGCGCCATACGCGCATGCGGTTCGATTGCATTCGATGCTGGACAAGGCGGGTGTGCCGAATCAACTCGTGACGATTCGCGGTCGCAAGCATGGTGGGTTTAGTCGTGAGGAGATGATCGACAGCTACGCCAGGATCCGAGAGTTTCTGCGCAAAAATGGAATACTTTAAGCCACAAAAAGGCACAAGAAGCACAAAATATTTGGGAAGAACAGCATTTGTTCTTTTTGTCCTTTTTTGTGGCATTAGCGTAGTGAGGGCTGATGACGGGTATCGGTTGTGGTTGCGATACGAACGACTGCCGGCGCGATCGTTGGATTTGTATCGCGAGCGTATCCGAACGGTTTCTGTGAAGGGAACGTCTGCGACTTTCGATGCCATTCGTCGGGAGCTGAGTGTTGGTTGTGCCGGATTGTTGGGAACGCCGATCCCTGTCGGAGATCGCGACGATGCTTCAGTGGTAGTTGGTCTTCCGCAAACGTCGACTTTGATTCGCAATCTGAGTTGGGGAACTGAGCTTAAGAGTCTCGGGCCTGAGGGTTATCGTATTCGAACAGTCAGAGGTGTTGTCGTGGTTGCTTCGTCGACAGACATCGGAGCACTCCACGGAGCTTTCCACTTCCTGCGTCTGTTGCAAACGGAACAACCCATCGATCATTTGCAGTTGGACCAGTCGCCGCGTCTGAACTTTCGCATACTCAACCACTGGGACAATCTCGACGGATCAATCGAACGTGGTTACGCGGGAAAGTCTCTCTGGAACTGGTCTGAGCTTCCACAACACGTCGACTCGCGACTGACAGATTACGCTCGAGCGAACGCTTCGATCGGTATCAATGGTTCGATTCTCAATAACGTTAACGCGAACGCCGAAATACTGACTGCCGCATACCTCCAAAAAGTCGCCGCGATCGCGAATGTCTTTCGTCCATTCGGAATTCGCGTCTATCTCGCCGCACGGTTTTCGGCCCCAATAGACATTGGGAAGTTGCCGACGGCCGATCCGCTCGACCCGGCCGTGATTGCGTGGTGGAAAGCGAAAGCTGACGAGATCTACAAACTCATTCCCGACTTCGGCGGCTTCATCATAAAAGCGAACAGCGAAGGACAACCTGGACCACGAACGTACAATCGCACGCATGCTGATGGGGCAAACATGCTTGCGGCCGCGGTTGCGCCGCATCACGGCATCGTCTTTTGGCGCGCGTTTGTTTACGACATGAAGCCGGGTTACGACCGCGCCGGCGCTGCTTACGAAAACCTGAAACCGTTTGACGGTAAGTTTGCGCGAAACGTGTTGTTGCAGGTCAAGAATGGTCCCATCGATTTCCAACCGCGTGAACCGTTTCATCCGCTCTTTGGAGGCATGTCTCAAACGCCAGTGATGCCTGAGTTGCAGATCACTCAGGAGTATCTTGGCTTCTCAAATCATTTTGTGTTTCTCGCTTCGATGTGGCGCGAGTTTCTCGACTCGGACACGTATGCCGCTGGTCGTGGTTCGACGGTCGCAAAGGTTGTTGAGCA
>Ga0068871_100001374_pt1 | contig 16292 bp, 18 predicted proteins | sample KBSMisM72_FD_72750 | JGI IMG/M metagenome (GOLD analysis project Ga0068871, IMG submission 72750) | Miscanthus rhizosphere microbial communities from Kellogg Biological Station, Michigan, USA - KBS Miscanthus M7-2 | ecosystem: Host-associated > Plants > Roots > Rhizosphere > Soil ... | reverse complement strand
GCGATAAAGCCAGATTCCACCGCGAACGAAAGAAGCAAATTCAGCGACGGTTGCGGAAGCAGGAAATGCTCAATGCCCTGGCCAAACCACCCAGTCCAGCAGCGCCGCCCCGAGAGAAACAGGTATGACAACCTCGTTGCTGAGTTTGCCACTTTCCAGCCCCATACCAGGCCTGCTGAAGAAAAAGCGGGTTCTACTGGTGGATGGCTCTCCCGCCAAGCGCGAGTTGCGCGCTGAAGCGATGCGTAGACTTGGCATGGATGTGGACTGTGCCTGCGACATCAGTGAAGCTCGTTCCTGGTGGCGAGCTGACCTCTACAACCTCGTCCTGGTCAACATGGAACACGAAATGGACCAGCGCGACCGATTCTGTAGCGACGTACGAGCCGCTACTATCCGTCAGCATCTTGCGTTTTTCGTCGGCAAACCCGAGTACCTGGCTGATGCGCCGGGGGCAGAATCCGGGTTTGGAGATGGTGACCACATGAAAGATGAAATGGCGCCGGCTCCCGAAGTCTCTTCCGGTATAAATCAGCGTTGGGGAATTATGGAGGCCTCGCGGCGAATTTCCGCCGTCCGGTCCGTCTCCGTCGCTCGCACCACCGCGTTACGCAATCGCCCCACTCCGCCGCGCGACCTCGAGGTGCGGGTTACCAGGCGGGCAGAGGCTGAAGCGCAACTGCTCTCTGTGTTTCAGAAAGAGGAAGTGCAATGAAGAATCTGTATGTTGGTAATCTGCCGCACAGCATAACCGAGGGCGAACTACGCAGCGCATTCGAAGCCCACGGAGCCGTCGAAAAGGTAAGCATCGTGACCGACCGTGACACCGGCCGCTCGCGAGGGTTTGGATTCGTTGAAATGACCAACGCCGGGGAGGCCGAGAAAGCAACCGCGGCCCTGAACGGAAGCGATATGGGCGGGCGCACTTTGACCATCAATGAGGCCAAGCCCAAGACGGACCGGCCGCGCAGTGGCGGCGGTGGTGGTGGTGGGGGGAAAAAGTTTGGCGGTGGAGGCGGGGGCGGACGCGACGACTATCGCGGCCAGGCCCGCCAGCCAAGAGAGCCGCGCTGGTAGCTTTCGCTGTTCTAGGGGTTCCGGGACGCAGCATCCGCGGGCTATGATAATGAAATAACAGACAGGAGGATTTGTGAATGCCAAGAGGCCGATCGACGTTTACCAAGCGTCAGAAAGAACAAACCCGTCAACAGAAGCAACGCGACAAGGCCGAACGCCGCGTTCAGCGTAAACAGGAAAAACCCGAAGGTACGGATAACACCGTCGACGAGATGCGCGAACTTCGTGAGCACGCCGAAGCACAGGCGGCGCTCTTCCGCATCGGTTCCGATGACTCCGATTCGGCGGACGACACCAGTAGTAGCGAACGATAGATTTCGTCACACCGTCCCTGCTGTAGAAACGAGAGGTTAATCCTCTTTATCCCGGCAGGGAACGGGCTTCGGTTGAAAAGATGAAGGCAGCATTCGAAAAGGGGAACATGACAAATATAAAATTTGTTGTAAAAGTGAACCGGGGCGGTGCTCGCGCTCCTCAATATGTGCACAGCATCGGACGTACCCCAATCCAGATGACATCTAACCGAAAGCTGGCCTTGCTGATGGGCAGGTTTACCGCCGAAGACGCTATGAAATCAATCCAGAACTCCCGCTGCAATCCCGAACTGGTGATGGTCACGGTAAGAGCGTCGTAAGTTTTCAGATCCATGGGAGCGCGGGTGCCTTTTCCGCGCACGCAGCGGCAAACCTTGAGTCCAGGACGGGTGATGCCTCCCGTTCCCCCCTTTTGGCATCCGACTAGGGCGACACTTGGGCGGGATGAACCTCAGTGCTTGTCCGGCCGAACGCAAACTGCAAAATCCATTCACTCGCTACTGGCTGACCGTTGATCTGGGCCGGAGAGAACCTCCAGCGCTGCGCGGATTCCCGCGCCAACCGTGCAAAATACTCGCTCGGCCCACGGGATTGCAGGCTCACTCCGGTTACATCTCCCGCAGCGTCAACGCTAACCCGAACTCCAACTCGAATGTGCCCTTGAATCGTTCTGCGGGCCGAGGGTGACACATTGGGTAGTATGCGGTCGCGAACACTTCCTTGAACCGTTCCCGAACCCGGTTTCGATGATGCAGCAGGTATTCGGGCCGTGGTTGAGTCGTTGCTCGCAGTCTTCGGCGCCGCAGGAACTTGCTGCGGCTGATCGACAGCCTGTTCTGGCGCTGGTTGGACTGTCGTTTGTGCAACCTGCAATTGCGGGACTGAACGCCGTCCTCTCAATCCGAAAAACAAAATCAGGATTACGGCGACCACCGCAATAGCGCCCCCCCTCAATAAGGGCTTTTTCCAAAGAGCGGCCAGGCCCGGCACTGGCCCCTCGCCCGCCGACGTTGGTTTTCTGGCCGTAGAAGCCGATGACTCATCGAGCCAGTTGGAAATCTGCGCCACCGTGAGTCGCCTCTTCGGATCCGCATCCAGACAGTGGCTCAGGATCTCCCGGAACTGCTGGTCCTCGGCCGGCGCCTCGACAACCGCTGACCCGCCCCCCACTCCCGCCGCCAATCGCAGAGCTGATACTTCGGCCAAGGTTCCACCCAAAGACCAAACATCTCCCGCCGGCGTAAACACACCTTGAGCCGCTTCCGGCGGGTCATAGGCTCGCGCCATCCGGACACTGTCTGCACGTCCTTCCCGCTGCACCGGCCGAACACCATCGCCCGAGAGCTTCACCTGATCGGCCGTGGCCATGATATTTGCGGGCTTGAGGTGTCCGTGCACAAAACCCTGACCATGAAGATAGGCGAGAGCGCTGAGTACAGGAGGCAGCATTTGCTTGGCTTCGCCGGCTGTGAGGCGGCGTTCGGGAAGAATCTCAGCCAGATTTTCCTCGGCGTATTCCATCACCACGTAGAGCAGAGAAAGGTTCCCGAGCGTGCAACGCCCGCATTCAAAGACCTGCAAGATGTTGGGATGAGAAAGAGTAGCAGCCTGGTTCCATGCAGCAAGCGCAGCCGCCGAGTAAGCAGGATCGTCCGCGATCAGTTTGATAGCCGCCCTCTGCGGCTCGGGAGCTTTGCGTTCGCTAAGGAACACAATGCTGTGGTCGGACTGCCCCAGGTATTTCTGCAGCAGAAATCTGCCGTCAACAACTTGCCCTTCCCATTGCTTTCCAGTCTGGTTCATACTGAGCGCCACTGAATGATTGTCGGCCATGAGGGGCAATTTGATCAATGGAAACCAAGACTAGTAGAGCACAGAGTGGCGGGTAAAAGCTGTGGAAGGAACCTCTAAGTATCGTTGCGCTCGGAAACACTCGATGCACGGCGATATTTTCCTCAAATTCACCCAAACCGACGTAAGTGTAACGGTGACAACCGCGGCAATTTCTCTATTAGGAAGAGCCGAAGTTTCGATTGACGCGAATGAGGAAGCGGTCGACAAAACGCCAGCAAACCGGGAGAACACGACGGAGATCCAACCGGCCTTTTTGCAACGGGTCTGGGAACCGAAACGCATGGAGAAGCTGTTCGTCTATCTCAACGGGATCTTGGTCAACCTGAATCAGATTGCGTGGGTAGGAGACGTCACGGAAGAAAGACTCGGTCTCCATTTGAGCGACGGCAAAACTGTCGTTATCGAGGGGCGATCCGCGGTCGAAGGGCTGGTTGAATTATGAGCCGAATTTCTATGGTACCGGATGGAACACCGCTCAAGACAGCACTAGCGCTTGGCAAGAAACGGCCAGTCTCAGAGATAGGGCAGACTGTTCCCCAATAGTCGCACGACGTATTTGCTAAATAGAGAAAGCCGGAGCTATGGACGCTCCGGCTGTTGATTCGGTCGCGAACGAGACTCTTACTTGAGGGCGATGACCACTTCGCCAGCTTTCCTGGCCGCGCTGGCCATCCGGAGTTCTTTCTCCAAAGCAGAGGGTCCAACTCTCAATCCTGAAGTTCCTTCTGCACCCCAAACCTGAGCAAGGAAGTACTGGTTGTCAATGCGATGAAAGATCAGTTTGGGGCTGGTGTTTCGGGGCTGTTCTTTCCCCGCCAATGAAATCACCGAAGCCCCGGTCTCGTAGCTTTGGATTGTGATGACATCTTGGCCGTCGGTAGCAACTACGTAACGGCCGGCGGGTAATGTCTTTTGTCCCACAGTGAATGCGAACGGCACATCGGCCTTCGCGACGGTCTGAGCGTAGCCAGCGGCGGTGAGGACCAGAGACAGCACCACTAGTGACAAGGTCCCGATAAGGTTGCGTTTCATAAATCCTCCTTGAGGCTCCTTGCAGTGGAACCTGAACTGAATTTGTCTCTCAAACTCGCCAGTGGTCTTCGCTGGAAGCTTGCGTCGACACCTTGATGTAGTGCATGCCCATGGCCAACCCCATCCCAGAGTTTTCCGGCCTCATATTCTGCTTTGAAGACAACGACATAGGAATTTCGACCTGTCATGTGGGCCACCCTACAGCGGTGAATCGGTAGGCGAACCGATACTCCGGGTAGCCTTTCGGTTCCTGTACAAGCTTGTGCTGAATAGGTAGCGCTGACGGTTCGACTGGCGAATGGTGTCTTTTTGACCGCGTAAGCTGAAATGACCACCGCTCCGGGACAAAGATCTCGGCTTTAAGGTTTAATGAGGGGATGGCGATGGCAAATATGGAAGCTGAACTCCCGGCTGTCAGGGGGAAATCCCATGCGGGCGCGGCCCGCCCGGAGCCGAGACGCTACCTGGCGCTTGATGCCTACCGGGGTTTCATCATGCTAGTCCTGGCTTCCGGAGGTTTTGGGTTCTCCGCGTTGCAAGGCGATTCGAGGTGGGGCCAAGTCGCTCGCTGGTTTAATCACGTCCCCTGGGAAGGCGGTGTTTTCTGGGACATGATTCAACCCGCCTTTATGTTCATGGTGGGCGTTGCCATGCCGTTCGCGCTGGCGAAGCGTACCGCGTTGGGCGCAACCGCTCGGGATAACTTTCGCCACGTGCTGGGACGGTCAATCCGTCTCATAGTCCTGAGTGAAATCATTATTTGGATTGCTGCGGGGCATATCAGGCCGCAACTGATCAACGTTCTTTCCCAAATCGCCTTTACTTACTTCCTGACCTACCTATTTACGAGGTGGAGCTGGCGCTACCAGGTGATCTCCGCAATCGTTCTGCTCGGGGGATGGACGGCACTTCTTTTCGCATTTCCAGGACCGGATGGGCCATTTTCGCAAAATGCTCACATCGGTCTGGTGGTTGACCGGGCGATCTTCCACTATGACTACGATCCTGCCTACTCGACACTGAATTTCATCGCCAGTACGGTGTGGACGCTTAGCGGAGCGTGGGTGGGGCAATTGCTCATGAAGTCGCAATCGCACGCCGACAACTTGAAGAAGCTGGCCGGGGGCATGGCTTTGTGCTTTTCTTTGGCGTTTGCGCTCCGTCCCTGGATTCCATTCGTTAAGCAGCTCTGCACAGCTTCATTCATCCTCTACAGCCTGGGGTGGGTGTTGTTCATGCTAATTGGCATTTACTGGGTTGTCGAAGTGAAGGGTTACAGGAAGTGGGCGTTTCCTTTAATAGTGGTGGGGGCAAATTCGATATTCATTTATTTCTTAAGCGAGGTTCTATCTCGATGGTTGGACAACGCCGTCGGGGTATTCACATTGCATTACCACCTTATAGGCAAGCTGGCTCCCGTTGCCCAAGCCACCACCGTATTAGCGGTCATGTGGTTCCTGTGCTACTGGCTCTACAAGCGCAAAATCTTTCTTAAGCTTTAGTCCGCTCTGGTTATTGGCCAGAGTTCGTCGACCGGTTACAGTTTTCTCGCCCACTTTGGCGACGTCTTAATCTAGAAGTGCAATTCTTTGCCGCTTTCGATACACGGCTTTGCAATTTGGAAGCAAGCGCGAGGTTTTTACAACTTTAGCTTGGCGTTTCTTCTCGTTATTCACACGATCTTGCCTTAAGATTACGAAGAGTTTTGTCTCTGTTAGATAGGCTCTCCCCCCTGCTCCCGGACGCCGCTACCGATTAGCGACGCTCACTCCCCCGTAGGGCATCGATGACCGTTGAGTGGTCGAGCCTTGACCATTCGGCCAGATATACATTTTCTAGCCGGCTGAACATCGCCGACGTGAACTCTCTCGCGTACATCCGCAGAAAAGGGTTCCGGCCAAAGCACAGGGGAGAGCATGTTTCGAAACGATTTCGGTGGGTCCTCGCGGTGGATGCTTGCTACAACCGCCATTTTTCTGGTCACGATCGTCAGCGCCTGGACTAACGCGTTCGCTCAAGCTGGCGGATACCGTGATTTTTCATACTCTAATAAAGACAGCCTTACGGCCCCTACAGGATCGAAGCCAGAGAGCAAGATTTGGTTCAACGACAATAGCTGGTGGGCCATCATGTTCAACTCTGCACTCCACGCCACAGATATCTACAAACTGGATTTAGACACGCAGACCTGGCACGACACCGGCACTGAGGTCGATGACAGGCCGGCAGCGAAGGGTGACGCTCTGTGGGACCAGGCATCGGGAAAACTCTACATCGTTTCGAACATCCACGTGGATAGCGCTGCGCCCACCAGCAGCTCATCCAATTGGGGACGCCTGTTTCGCTACACCTATCACACCGGGACCGGCGTGTATTCGCTGGACTCCGGTTTTCCCGTCACCGTCACCAAAGGAAAAGAAGAGACGCTGGTGATCGCGAAAGATTCCACCGGAGTGCTGTGGGTCACCTATGTCGAAAGCAGCAAGGTGATGATCAATCACAGTAACGGCAACGACAATGTGTGGGGCACTCCCTTCGTACTGCCGGTCAGCAGCACCTCCCGTTCTACCGAAAGCGACGACATTTCTACCATCATCGCCTTCGGAGGAAACAAGATCGGAGTGTTTTGGAGTAATCAAAAGACCAAGAATGATTATTTCTCGATCCACCAGGACGGCGCCTCCGATACCGCGTGGTCGGCGGAGGAAATCGCCATCGGCAGCGGCGTGAATTGCACCGGAGCTTGCGCCGACGATCACATCAATATCAAGGCGGACAGCACCGGCAAACTCTACGTTGCGACTAAGACATCATTCACTAACGATAGCCAGCCGCTAATCAATCTGCTGGTCCGTTCCACCAATGGCACGTGGTCACGTACCACCTATTCAACTCACCAGTACACCAACACCCGGGGCATCGTCCTGTTGGACGAACCGCATAACCGCCTTTACTTCTTCGTTTCTTCGAGGGAGGGAGGGGGAAACATCGACTACAAGGTCACCAGTATGAGCAGCCCGACTTTTGTCGACGGGAATGGCGATCTGTTCATTGACAACTCGATAGACACGCACATCAACAATGCGACATCGACCAAGCAGAACATTACCAGCGCCAGTGGTCTTCTTGTCGTGGCTTCTGACGATACTTCAAATTTCTACGTGCACAACTTTACGACTCCCAGCAGTTCCAATCCTCCGACGATTACCTCGTTTACCCCGACCAGCGGTTCTTCCGGCACATCGGTGGTCCTTACCGGAAAAGCGTTCGATGACGCGTCGTCGGTTCAATTTAATGGTGCGAATGCCAGCAGCTTCACTGTGAACTCCAGCACCCAAATCACGGCCATAGTGTCGGATCAGGCAAGCACCGGCCCCATTTCGGTAACCACTGCGGGCGGCACCGGCACCAGCAGTGCAACGTTCACTGTAAAGGGAGCCATCGCGACCATCACTTCGATCTCGCCGACGAGCGGGGTGGTGGGCGACGACATTACCATCAACGGGACCAACTTCAACACCGCTACAGCCGTGATGTTCAATGGGACTGCGGCTGACTTCACTGCGAATTCGAGTACGAAAATTACGGCTACAGTTCCCTTGGGAGCTACCACCGGCAAAATCACGGTGACTAATGCGGGCGGGACGGCGACCAGCGGAAGTACATTTACGGTAAAGCCGTCGATCAGTTCCTTTTCGCCATCGTCCGGCCCCATTGGCACGGCGGTTACTCTCCGGGGGTCGGGCTTCACCGGCGCCACCTCGGTGAAGTTCACCAGCAACAAGACCGCGACCTTCCAGGTGGTCTCCGACACTCAGATCACCACGACGGTGCCTAATGGTGCCACAACCGGGACGATAACGGTTGCTACGCCGAGTGGAAACCTTACCAGTGCAGACACCTTTACGGTCACAGCGGCCCCACCACCGCCGCCGGTGGTTTTCAGCTTCTCCCCGAGCCAGGGCGCGGCAGGAACTCTGGTGACGATTACGGGAAGCAACTTCACTGGCGCCAACTCGGTCACTTTCAACACCGCCAGCACTTCCGTGATCACCATTAACAGCGACACCCAAATCACAGTGAATGTTCCGGCGGGTGCGACTACAGGCCTGGTGAGCGTGACCACTCCGCTGGGAGGGACTGGCACCAGCTCCACCTCATTCACGGTCACTGGATCAATTTCCAACCGGATCAAAGACATTACATTCGAAAATGGGAGCATCACGGATGCGACCACTGGCTTCGATACCAAAACCGGGACGGTGGCTATCACCAAGACGTCGCCGATTAAAGGTGCCGACTCCATGACCGTTACCACCGGCTCATCGTATGGTCAGGAGAACTACACCGCGAGCGATGAAATTTTCATCTCCCTATACCTGAAGATCGGCGCGGTGCCGTCGGGACAAGTACGCTTGTTGCGGATTGCCGACCAAGGCACCACGGTGGGCGCTCTAACGCTGGAAACAACCGGAAAGCTCACGCTGCGAAACGGTTCGACCAGTGTGGGTGCGACCGCTGCGGCGTTGACCCCAGGCACGATTTACCGCATCGGCATTCACCAGAAGAAGGGAACGGGATCGAACGCCGTCCTGGAAGGATTCACGGTAGCGGGCGATGCTCAATTTACAACCGCATTCGCAAGCAGCACCACGCAAACATTCAAGACCCAAGCTGACTCGGTGCAGGTAGGCGCCAGCACTTCGACCGCAGGCAACCTAACCTTTGACGATATCCGGCTGGATACAGGAGCCATGCCGCAACCGTCAGTACCGTAATTTCTCTTTGCGACTTGGGGTCTCCCGGCTGATTGAGAGACGTTCACCGCGATTAGCGGCACGAGGAGACTTGAACAACGCGTCCGTGTTGGCCATCTGCGGAAGAAGGCGGACGGTCCACGTCACCACATCACCCAACCCTGGCTCAGCTATAGTTTAGAGTCTGAAAACTAGATTCTCTGCTCCAAGGACCTCTCTCCTGGACACGGATAGTCCATTTGTTGGCTCGCTGTCCCTCACTCGAAGCCTGCTTGCCGCGACTCTTTACGGTCATCCTTTACGAAGATTTTATGGACCTTTTATTCCCTCTTTACGCCTCCCGGTATCGAATGAAGTAGGTAAGGGCCGAAAGAACCTTCAGGCTCCGCGGAGGCTCGATGTGAACGGTGCTTTGGTAATGGTGGGTTTCTGTGCTGCAGGCGCAGGTTTCCTGATTTGTTTTTTAGTCGGGACTTGCAAACGACAGACCTGCGTATGGATTTGTTACGTCCTACAACCCCAATCCGAGTCCGGGACGACGTTCGTGGATCAGCAGGAAAGCTCGCAGCACCGGCCTTTGGCAGCCGCGTGAATGATTCACAACCGGCTCGCCCAATAACTGACCCAGAAGGGTAAGGAAACTATGTCAACTCAAGAAGTTTTGCCCGAACAGTTCGCGCAACTTTTTCATCGTTATCACCAGGTGCTGGAGAATGATCCCGAAGGCACCCATGATCAGGCGCTGCCGGCGTGGCATGAAGTTCCCGAAGAGGAGCGCACTCGCCTGGTAGATGCCACTCGACTGGCGTTGCGCGAGATGGAGATTATCGGACGAGAAGCGAAGAAACGTGAGGACAGCTATTTCGCAAAACCAGGCGAGGCCGAATGGGGATGTTAAAGACATGCCCTGCGCAGATTTACTGATGGAGAAAGCTATGGCAGGCGGAGTGAAGCAATGGTTGGCTGCATTCCGACTCTTGTTGAGTAGGTCGTTTGAGTCGGGGAGTACTGCCTCGCGGTTCGACGCCTTCCTACATTCGTACTGAATCCTGGATCTTCTACAACTTCAGCCCCACACTTGCCCACCGGGTTTGACCGTCCCGCTACTCCGGTGACCCTTCTCGGTTGAGGAGGTTGAGGGCTGGTGATTGCGATCCCCCCAAGAGGGATCGTGTTCTTTGTCGGTTTGTTCGAAATTTTTTGTGCGGCAAAACCAGGCCATGCGCTTGAATAACCGAGGTTTATGTCTTCTTTACGGACTTTTTAGGCAACTTTTATGTGCGGATGTGTCTAATGATCATGGTTGACGGAAGACTCGGAGGCGCCGCAGTGGGATGCAGGCGGCCGTTGTCGGTAGAGGAGCAAGCGCGAGCTTGCGAGTGCTCCGACATTTTCGATTCACGAGGGATCACACCATGCAGGACCTGATCTGGATAGCAGTATCGATCGCATTTTTCCTATTGTCGATTGGCTATGTTCGCTTCTGTGATCGCTTGAAGTGAAAGGGATTGCTATGAATCTGGAAACGATCATTATGCTGACAATTAGCGCGCTGACCATGGCGTACCTTCTGTATGCCCTGCTGCGGCCGGAGAAATTCTGATGACAGTCAATGGGTGGTTGCAAATCCTGCTGTTTCTGGCGGTGATCTTTGCCGTAACCAAGCCGCTGGGCATTTTCATGACGCGCGTTTTCAACCGCGAGAAGACATTCATGGACCCGGTGTTGTGCCCGGTGGAACGCTTGCTCTACCGCGTCACCGGCGTCGAAGAAAGCCACGAAATGCGCTGGACCGAGTACGCCGCCGCCATGTTGCTGTTCAGCCTGGTTTCCATGTTGGTGTTGTACCTGATGCAGCGGCTGCAAGGCCATCTGCCACTCAATCCGCAGAAGTTTGGCGGCGTGATGCCTGAGCATCTGGCGTTCAACACTGCTGCTTCGTTTACTACGAATACCAATTGGCAGGCTTACTCGGGTGAATCCACCATGAGTTACTTCACTCAGATGGCGGGCCTGGCGTATCACAACTTTGTTTCCGCGGCGACCGGAATCGCGCTGGCCATTGCCTTCATTCGTGGCATCGCCCGCCGGCAGACAGAAACCATCGGCAACTTCTGGGTCGACCTGATTCGTTGTTGCTTGTGGGTGCTGTTGCCGTTGTGCATCGTGGGTTCACTGGCACTCGTTTCCGAAGGCGTTGTCCAAAATCTCAAGCCGTACGACACCGTCAAGCTGGTGGAGCCGCTTCAGGTCTCCACAACCGGCGCTGACGGAAAAACGACGACACAGATCATTACCGAACAAACCATCGCGCAAGGCCCGGTAGCGTCGCAGGAATTCATTAAGGAATTCGGTACTAACGGTGGCGGGTTCTTCAATGCGAATAGCGCCCACCCATTCGAGAACCCAACTCCTTTCTCAAACTTTCTGGAGATGATTTCCATCTTTGCCATCGGCGCGGGCCTTACATACACGCTTGGCCGTATGACGGGATCGCAGCGTCATGGTTGGGCGGTCTGGGGCGCAATGGCGGCGCTGTTTGTCGCCGGAGTGGTTACCGTCTATTGGGCTGAGGCGCGCGGCAATCCACTGCTGGCTGCGGACCAACAGGTCAGCGCGATGCAATCGGGCGGGAACATGGAGGGCAAAGAAACGCGCTTTGGAATCGCGAACAGCGCGTTGTTCGCCACAATCACGACTGACGCCAGTTGCGGCGCCATAAACGGCTGGTTTGATTCGTTCACCCCTCTCGGTGGAATGGTGCCGATGGTCAACCTGATGCTGAGCGAAGTCATCTTCGGCGGCGTCGGAGCAGGTATGTACGGAATGTTGATTTACATCGTGCTGGCTGTCTTCATCGCCGGCCTGATGGTGGGCCGTACTCCCGAGTATCTAGGCAAAAAGATAGAGGCCTACGACGTGAAGATGGCGATGCTGGTGGCGTTGGTGTTCCCGCTGGTGATTCTGGTGTTCACTGGTATTTCGTCGGTTAAGGGATTTGGAACCTCCAGTATTCTCAATGCCGGTCCGCATGGCCTGAGCGAAATTCTTTACGCCTTCACTTCGGGGGCCGCAAATAACGGTTCGGCTTTTGGTGGAATCACAGTCAACACGCCCTGGTACGACACGGCCATCGGCATCACCATGCTGGTGGGGCGGTTCCTGATGATCATCCCCATGCTGGCCATCGCGGGGAACCTGGCGAAAAAGAAATACGTTCCGCCTTCTCTGGGAACTTTTCCGGTGACTACGCCCCTTTTCACCATGTTGCTGATGGGAGTCATTCTGATCGTGGGCGCACTGACGTTTTTTCCAGCCCTAAGTCTCGGTCCAATTCTCGAACACCTGCAGCTGGCGGCAGGCAAGACTTTCTAAGGATCTTCTATGTCAATGACCATGGAACCAAAAATAGTTTTGCAGGCGCAAGTGGCTAACCTCGGACAACCGACGAGGCACCCCAAGAAGAAAGCCATCTGGGAGTGGAAGATTGTGCGGCGCGCCCTCTGGGATTCCTTAGTCAAGCTGAATCCTAAAACCATGATGGGTAATCCTGTCATGTTCGTGGTGGAGATCGGGAGCGTGATCACCACGGCGCTTTTGTTCAAGGGCGGAGCTGCCTTCTGGTTCAACCTGCAAATCACGCTATGGCTATGGTTCACCGTTTTGTTTGCCAACTTCGCTGAAGCCATGGCCGAAGGCCGCGGCAAGGCACAGGCTGAGACGCTTCGCAAGGCCCGCTCGCAGACCATGGCGAATCGCGTCATGGGCAGCGGTGTGGAAAAGATCGCCAGCGGCAAATTGCGCATGGGGGATATGTGTCTGGTGTCGGCGGGCGAGCTGATTCCATCGGACGGCGAGATCCTCGAAGGCGTCGCGTCGGTCGATGAGTCGGCGATCACCGGCGAGTCAGCCCCGGTAATTCGCGAGGCTGGCGGGGATCGTTCAGCTGTCACGGGAGGCACCCGGGTCCTCTCCGATCAAATCAAAGTGAAGATCACTTCTAATCCGGGAGAGACTTTTCTGGATCGCATGATCGCACTGGTCGAAGGCGCCGAGCGCCAAAAGACGCCGAATGAAATTGCCCTGAATATTCTTCTCGCAGGACTAACGATTATCTTTCTGCTGGCAGTTGTAACTCTGCAACCGTTTGCGATCTACTCCGGCTCGCCGCAAACCGTCTTCGTGCTGGTATCTCTCTTGGTTTGCTTAATTCCCACCACGATTGGCGGTTTGTTGTCCGCTATAGGCATAGCTGGAATGGATCGGTTGGTACAACACAATGTTCTCGCCATGTCAGGCCGCGCGGTCGAAGCAGCGGGTGATGTGAACACGCTTCTTCTCGACAAGACTGGCACCATCACTCTAGGTAACCGCCAGGCTGCCAAATTTATTGCCGCTCCGGGCGTTTCCGAGGAAGAACTGGCTGACACCGCGCAACTATCGTCGCTTGCGGATGAGACCCCCGAAGGGCGTTCCATCGTAGTCCTGGCAAAAGAAAAGTATGGTCTGCGGGGACGCGAACTTGCTTCCCACGAAGCGCGGTTTGTACCGTTCACCGCCCAGACCCGCATGTCGGGCGTCGACCTTGCCGGATTTGAGATCCGCAAGGGCGCCGCAGAGGCGGTGACCAACTACCTGGCGCAAAACGGCCGGCAAGTTCCGGCTGAGGTCAAGGCCGCAGTTGAAAATATTGCTCGTTCCGGTGGAACACCGCTGATGGTGGCGGAAAGAACTCGTGGCGTGCTTGGCGTGATCGAATTGAAGGACGTGGTGAAGGGTGGGATTCGCGAACGTTTCAGTCATCTGCGCGCCATGGGAATTCGCACGGTCATGATCACCGGCGACAATCCCCTGACCGCAGCCGCGATTGCCCGCGAGGCTGGGGTCGACGACTTCCTGGCCCAAGCCACTCCTAAAGAAAAGATGGATCTGATTAAGAAAGAGCAGGGCGAAGGAAAACTGGTTGCCATGACCGGTGATGGCACCAACGACGCGCCTGCGCTAGCCCAGGCGGACGTCGGGGTCGCCATGAATACTGGGACCCAGGCCGCCAAGGAAGCCGGCAACATGGTGGACCTGGATTCCAATCCGACCAAGCTGATTGAGATCGTTGAAATCGGCAAACAGTTGCTGATGACTCGCGGCGCCCTGACCACGTTTTCAATTGCGAACGATGTCGCCAAGTATTTCGCCATCATTCCCGCCATGTTTGCCGGCACCTTCCCGGTGTTGAATGCGCTCAACATCATGCGCCTGCAAACTCCCGAGTCGGCGATTCTTTCCGCCGTGATCTTCAACGCGCTCATCATCGTCGCACTGATTCCTCTTGCCCTGCGAGGCGTGAAGTATCGCCCGATGGGAGCTGCAGCACTGCTGCGGAACAACCTTATTGTTTACGGCTTCGGTGGGATCGTCGTACCCTTTTTCGGGATCAAGGTTATCGACATGATCATTACCCGCGTCGGTCTTGCATAGGAGCAATTGCCATGAAGAAAAATCTTTCCATCGCGGTATTAATGACTATTGCCACCACTGTCTTGCTCGGAATCATCTATCCCTTGGTGGTGACCGCACTTGCACAGGTGATGTTCCCCGACAAGGCCAACGGGCAACTGATCGTAAAAGGCGGTAAGGTGATTGGCTCTCGCAATATCGGCCAGGGCTTTTCAAGCCCGAACTATTTTCATCCCCGGCCCTCCGCCGCAGGAGCCGGCTACGATGCCGCCAATTCTGCCGGGTCACAACTGGGCCCCACTAACCAAAAGCTGATCGATCGTGTAAAGCAGGATACCGAGCGTTTGCAGGCCGAGAATCCAGGTAAAGCGGTTCCCATCGACCTGGTCACCACCTCAGCATCAGGATTCGACCCTCACATTTCGCCGGCTGGGGCCGAGTTTCAAATTCCCAGGGTGGCACATCAACGTGGAATCAGCGAAGAAATAGTGCGCCAGTTGGTGGCGAAACACACCCAAGGGCGTCAGTTTGGCTTTCTTGGAGAGCCGCGAGTGAATGTGCTGGAACTTAATCTCGATCTCGATGAGAGTCAACCGACCAAGAAGGCTGCGAAATAAAATTACGGTTCGCTGTTCTCTTTCGACGTGTTGCGAGCGATCGCCTTATTACAACAGTCTGCCCGTCGTGAGGAATGGCAGTCACCCATTTAGCCCTCGTCTATTCGTATCCAATGGTGAACCGACGGCTGGAGAGTTGGCGGTGCAAAAAAAGCAGCGTTTTGATGCGATTCTGCGCGGCTCGATTTTGAACCATACTGTTCATTGCCTCAGATGCCTCCGACGAATTACGATTCAGACCTTCTCTCATAGTTTCTTGGGCCCCAGTTCCTCAAAGACGTGCGGAAGGGGTTTGTGGAGACTAGCTGCCAGACCTATTTCTCCGATAGCCGGATTACGATGGACATCTACACGCAGGCGCTCACGCCCGCCAAGCGCGAGGCGCAAAGCAGAATCGCAAACCTGATTCTTCCGAAGAGAACGATTGTGGGAGAATTCTTAACGAACCCTTTCAAACTTTCATCGTCCGAGGCAGGGAGCGCTAACTGATAGAAGGAAATGGTAGGCACGAGGAGACTCGAACTCCTGACCTCTACCGTGTCAAGGTAGCGCTCTAACCAACTGAGCTACGCGCCTACAGTGCTCGTAATACAGCAACAGCCCGACTTCCCTTTCTGGCTCCAATTTTACTACAACGTTTCGCGCATCCGCTTTGGCACGCTGGTGAGCGGTGGCTTGACTGTTTCGTCCCTGGGAGCTGTCGTTCCGTCCCAACCCCGTGGCGTTTAGTTGGGCAAGATGGATTCAATCCGAAGGAAAAGCAGACTTTATGCTGGTTTTCCTTGACGGGGACCCGGGGGCCGCTAGTACACTTCCCGCGTCTGTGGGTCTAGGCTGGGGTTCTGAGGGGGAAAGCATGCTCGGGGAGAACTTCCATAGGACACTGCTGTTCACCGTTGGTCTCTTTTTTCTCACTGGTCTTTCAGTCTTCGCCCAGAAAATCACCGGCGACATTTCCGGAACTGTAACGGATGCCAGTAGCGCAGCCTTGAGTGGCGCGATTGTTACAGCTACAAACCGGGGGAATGGCGAGAAAGCAAGCGCCACCACGAATGAAAATGGATTTTATCGGCTAGTAAATCTCTCGCCCGGGCAATATCGAGTGTCCGTGGCCGCCACTGGCTTCAAGACTTCGGAGCGGGATGCAACGGTGAGCATTTCGCTGGTCACTGAGTCCAATTTTGCAA
>Ga0068871_100001373_pt1 | contig 16296 bp, 15 predicted proteins | sample KBSMisM72_FD_72750 | JGI IMG/M metagenome (GOLD analysis project Ga0068871, IMG submission 72750) | Miscanthus rhizosphere microbial communities from Kellogg Biological Station, Michigan, USA - KBS Miscanthus M7-2 | ecosystem: Host-associated > Plants > Roots > Rhizosphere > Soil ... | reverse complement strand
CCTTATCGGTCTTCGTCTGACGTTCTGTAATCACAAACTTGTGCCGTTATGTGCCACTGCGTCCCTGCAGGAACACCGGCGCTTCGAATGCGTTGCTCGTCGGCACGTCGGAGGTCAGCGGGAACGGATCCAACGCCGTTCCGCCGTTGCGCCGCGGCTTCGAGCCGTTGCCGTGCGCACGCGGCTGCGCAACTTTCTGCACATATTTGGTGAAGCGGCGCACGCGGTTCGCAGCGGCGTGGACCGAGCCGACGATGTCTTCCAGCCGCCGAACTGCGGCCATCGACGTCTCCGCCTGCGCGTTGAGTTCCTCGCTGGCGGCCGCGCTCTCTTCGGCGGTCGCCGCGGTGGCCTGCGTCACGCTTTCCATTTGCGCCAGCGCCTGCGTCACCTGATCGATGCCCTGCGACTGCTGCGCGCTCGCCTGCCGGACTTCTTCCACCATGCCTCTGACGCGCAGCACGTTGTCGGTGATCGACGTAATCGACTGCGCGACCTGCCCGACGCGTCCGGTGCCTTCCTGTGACCGCGCGATCGACTCTTCCAAGAGAATGGCCGTGTCTTTCGCGGCCTGCGCGGAGCGTTGGGCCAGACTGCGCACTTCGCCTGCGACGACCGCGAAGCCCATCCCGGCTTCGCCGGCCCGCGCGGCTTCGACTGCGGCGTTCAACGCGAGGATGTTCGTCTGGAATGCGATCTCGTCGATTGCCTTGATGATCTTCGCGACCTTGTTGCTCGACTCGCGGATAGCGGTCATCGAGGCGACCATCCCGTCGAGCGCGGCGTTCGAGTCCTGTACTTGTTGCGCGACTTCGGTGGCGAGCTCGGCGGCGTGGACCGCGTTCTCCGCGTTCTTGCGCGTCATGGACGCCATCTCTTCCATCGACGCCGACGTTTCTTGCAACGACGCGGCCTGATGCGTGGACTGCTGTGAGAGTCCTTGCGCCGACGTCGCGACCTGCGATGCCGCGGCCACGACGTGTTCGGTGCCATCGCGAAGTTCCTGCGACTGTTTCCGCAGCGACTGAATCGCCCCGACGATGCTTCGCACGACCACGAACGCGATGGCGAACGCAATCAACACGCCGCCGAACACCATCATGCGAACCGTCGATGTTCTGGCCTTCGCCGCTTCGAGATCGGCCTGAAGCGCTTCCTGTTCGCGCCCTACGATCTCATCCATCGCGGACCGGCTTCGCGTCTTGTACGTGTCTCCGGTCTTCTTGGACACCTGGGCCGCCTCGGCGGCTTTCCCCGCCGTCACGAGTCGTGCGACGTCTTCGTTCGACCGTGTCCATCCGTCGAGATCGGAGGTCAGATCGACAAGCGCGGCGCGGTCGGACTCCGATGTCGCTTCTGCTTTGAATGCGTCAAGGCTGCCCGAGACTTCCGACACGGCTTCGGCGACGGCAAGCTTTCTCGCTTCCACGAGCTGCGCGTCGTTCATGAAGCCGGCAGCGAGCAGCGCGGGCTCGGTTGCGTAAAGGCGCTCCAGCTCGGTTTCAATCTGCAACACGAGATTGAGCCGCTTCACCGTGTGGTCGTCGGTATTGATCAACCGTTCTTCGAGCGAGCGGCCGACGAAGAGCGCCAGCGCCGCCACGGAGAGCACAAGCGCCACGAGGGCGCTGATGCCGACGAGCAGCCGCCGGCCGATTGTCCAGGTCTTCATCACTCCTCGCTTCCACAGACGACTGCATACACGCAGAGCGGGTGCGTTCGCTTCCAGCACTCAGCAATTGCCACGCCGTCGCGACAAATTTGAAAGCGGCCCGGGCGCTTTACAACTCGGTGTGCTTTCGCACGGGGTCGCACGGCCGCAGCGTCCCGGATTCCGACACGCCCCCGTCCGTCGAATGGATCGCGTGTCCGGGGGCTGGACACGCGATTACGATTCCTGTCATCGTTGATGACAACCATGAAGGCCGATCTCAATTCTGCCGACAAGATCTTGCGGGAAGGCCCGCATGCCCACGCAGACCATCGTCCAGAACTCGTTCTTCACCCTCTGGTATCACCCGGAGAAGAAGATCGTCCATCATCAGCTGCACAAATTCATCGCGGGCGGGCCGTTTCGCGAACTGCTGATGTCGGGTACCGATCTGATCAAGAAGAACGCCGCGACAAAATGGCTCTCGGACGACCGCAGCAACTCCGCGCTGAGGCAGGACGATCTCGAATGGTCGGAAACAGAATGGGCGCCGGTGACGGCCAAGTCGGGTTGGAAGTTCTGGGCAATCGTGCAGCCCGACAAGATTCTCGGTCAGGTCGCGATGCAGCGGTTGACGGAGAAGTACGCGAAGCTTGGCGTGACCGCGAGAGTATTCGGCGACCCCGTCAGCGCGATGTCCTGGCTCGAAAAACAGTAAATAAGGTTGTCCTGCTTCTCGTTGTTCTGTGTGCGCTGAGCCTTTGTGGCGTCGTGTCCGCACAAGGCAACCCTGACGCCGCAAAGCTCAAAAATCCCGTCCCCTCCACTCCAGAATCGATCGCCTCAGGACAGCAACTCTATCTACGCCACTGCGCCTCGTGCCATGGACGCAACGGACAAGGCGGTCCGGGCAACGACCTGATTCCTGCCGCGCCGAGCCTGCTCGGCGACAAGTGGGATCACGGCGCGACCGACGGCGAGATTTTCACCAACATCAGGAACGGCGTCGCTCCGGATTTCAACATGGTGCCCTTCAAAGACAAGTTGAAGGACGACGAAATCTGGAGCATAGTCACCTTCGTTCGATCCCTCAAAAAGTAGGCAGGACAGGCAGGACGGCTTGGATAGGCGGGATGGTCGAGGACGCAGAGCCTCTGCGCTCTCCCCTTCCCGCCTGTCCGCTTCTCCTGCTCTTCCTGCCCTCTCTGTAGGAGCTGCCATGCGACGAGCAGCGTTAGTCGTGTGCTTCTTGTGCGCATTCGTGTCTGCCGGCGCAGCCGCGCAGTGGTTGAACTACAAGACTCCTGGCGTGCCGCGGACGCGCGACGGCAAGCCGAAGCTCAGCGCGCCGGCGCCGCGCACCGTCGACGGGCATCCCGACCTGACCGGCGTGTGGCTGCACGAGCTCAATTCGGTGGCCGAGATCAGGCGCCTGTTCGGACCGATCATCGACGACGCCGTCAAGGTCGACGCGCCCGGAATGGAGATCGGCACGCAGCACAAATACGGACTCGACATCTTGATCGACTTCAAGCCGGAGAACTCGCCGATGCGTCCCGAAACCGCGGCGGCATACCAGCGGCGTCAGGCGGTGCCGCCGCCCGAGGATTTATGCGACGCCTCGGGGCTTCCAGCAGGGTTCCCGCTGGCCGGCCTTCTCTCGGAGCCGATCAAGATCGTCCAAGCACCGAAGCTCACGATGGTGATGTACGAGGTGGGCGGTGACTTTCGTCAGATCTACGTGGACGGACGGAAATTGCCGGCCGAATTCAATCTGCCCGCGTACTACGGTTATTCAGTTGGACATTGGGAGCGCGACACGTTCGTGGTCGAGTCGGCCGGATTCAACGAAAAGACGGCGCTCGACGCGTTTGGCCATCCACACAGCGCTCAGCTCCGCGTCGTCGAGCGCTTTCGCCGCCGCGACTTCGGTCATCTCGACGTCGAGATGACGTTCGACGATCCGAAGATGTACTCGCGGCCATTCACGGTGCGCGTGCCGCACAACCTTCTCGCCGACGCGGACATCTTCGAGATGTTCGGCGAAAACGAGAAGGATTGCGGACACATCGGTGCGAAACACTAAGCAGGTGGGGCCCCTGCCTGCCCCCCTATTTCGACAGCGGCTCCGGCCGCACTTGGAATTTCACCAGCTTGCTCGTGTTGCCTTTGCCGCCTTCGGCGTGGAACGGCGCGCGCGTGGCGTACGTCGTGTAGATCGCCTTCCCCTTCCATCCGCCGTTCGGGTTGTCGATGCGGCCGTCCATCCCCTTCGCGAAGAAGCCCATCGGGTACGGAACGCGGAACATCAGCAACTTCCCGTCGACCAGCGCCATCAATCCCTCTGAGAGATTGCCGGTCGCGATCGGAATGTCCTTGCCGACGCCGAGCATGTCGAAGCGATCGACGAAGTCGTAGTACGCGGAGTCGGCGCTGCCATTGTCGACGGCGCCCTTGTAGTTCGGGCCAGGCAGCGGATACAGCTTCCAGCCTTCCGGGCAGTGTTGACCGGTGGCGGTTGGTCCGTTGAGCGGGCCTTTGCACTTGCGGCGATCGAAGCTCGCGAGATGGCCGCTCGACAACACGGTCCACACGACGTTGTTGCTGTCGACGTCCATGCCGCGCGGCGCGAAGCCTTGCGTCGGCGCATTCGGGTTGTTCCACGGCACTTCGTAAAACTCGGTCAGCGTCGTCTCGGGTGGATGTGGACCGGGCACGACTCGTCCCAATCCGCCGGGGAATCCCTGGACGGTGCCCCACACCGATCCGTCGTACGCCGGCGAGTCGCCGTAGAAGGTGATGTTGAGACGACGATCCTTCGCAGGATCGGCCGGCTGATTCGGCTCCGTGTAGCCGGCATCACGCTTGCCGTTGCCGTTGTTGTCGAGGATGAACGCGGTCCATCCCTGCGCCTGCTTCTCGTCGTGCGTCTTGTCCCAAGCCTTGATGTCAAACCAGCCTTCGACGCCGGCGGGGCCGAACGACGACCACAGCACGTCGTTCTCGTCGACGTTCACGTGACCCCATGTGTAGCACGTGTCGATCGTCGTGAGCGTCTTGGTCTTCGGGTCGTACACCTCCAACCCGCGCTGGCTTTGATTGATCGGCAACAGCTTCGCGGAGGCATGATCAGAGCCCGCGCGGCACCAGTCCGGCGTCTGCGGCTTGCGCACGCGCGCCGCGGCCCAGACGCGACCTTGCTTGTCCATCGCGAAGCTGTGCACCGTCGTCTTGCTGTTCCAGATGGCTTCGTCGCCCCAGTACGGCGACGCCGCCGCCGGCGGCTGATCGCCCGAGCTCGGCGTATCCGGGTCGCGAACGATCAGTTTGATCTGGCTCGCAGTGTTCGTCTTCGGATCGACGACCGGCAGATAATCGCCGCTCTCTTCGAGCGCCCCATACACCGGTCCGTTCGCGTTGACCGTCGGATTGCGCTTGTCGCTGGCGATCTCGTCGTGGAGGTACGTCTTCGGATCGGCCCAGTCCCACATCGTGACGACGACGTTGCGCTCGCGGCCCTGCGGACGCTGCGGCTCGGCCGACGGCAGTTCGCCCTTCGCGATGCGCTCCGACCAATCCGCGTACATCGACAGCGCGCGTTGACGGCCGACCTGCGTGAAGCGCGCGCTCATGCCGCCGCCCGCTTGCCCAGCCTGGATGCGACGATCCCAAGCGGCTTTCACGTCGCCATGAGTCTCATCGAGGATGCTCTTTGGAATCGCGCGCGTGGCCGGGTTGCCCATCTGGTGACAGCCAGTGCAGCCGTCGGTGTTCACGATCTGACGAATCCATTCACCCTGGCTGCGAATGTTCGCCGAGATGCCGTTGCCGCTCTCGCCCGTACCGGGGAAGTCGTTCTTCGGCGGCATTTGCATCAGCGCATACCAGTACTGCGCCGGGAAGTACTGCGCCGCCGCTTTCTTGTCAGGCGCGGCGATCGCCTTGAGGGCGATCGCCTTGCCGGGCGTCGCTTTGATCTTTGGTGAATCGACGAGCCCGTAACCGCGGACCCACACGTCGTACTCCGCGTTCGGCAGATCGGGAACGACGAACCGTCCCTGATCGTCAGTCACGACGCTCTTGACCAACCGCGTCGGCGTGCCTCGCGTTTCGGCGATCACCCAGACACCGGCTTCCGGGCCACGAGCACCAGTAACCACGCCGCCGATGTCGTCGTTGTCGATCGCCGGGGCGCCCGCCGGCTGCTGCCCTGCCGCGAGCATCACTACGAACGTCAACAGCACGCCGGCAAGACTCAGCGTGTACGCGGTCCAACCGAACTGTTTCGACGGCATACGCCCTCCCTCAAAAAACCTAGGGAGTGTGCTCCTCGCCAGCGTGCAGAGTCAAGTTCCACGCCGCCGGCGACTTAGCCGCGAAGTCAGGAAGCACACGAAGGCTCATGAAGACGATCGCATCCGCAGATCGAACGATCTCGATCAGCGGATGGAACACGAAGGCAAGAGCCCGTGAGCCTCAGCCCTGGGGATTGAATTTGTAGCCGACCCACGGCTCCGTGACGAGGTATCGCGGATTCGACGGATCCGGCTCGAGCTTCTTGCGCAGTTGTCCCATGAACACGCGCAGGTACTCGGGCTGCTCCTGCGACGCCTCTCCCCACACGGCCTCGAGCAGCGTGCGATGGCCGAGCACCCGGTTCGGATGCCGCGCCATGTAGACGAACAGCTCGAACTCTTTCGGCGTGAGGCGCACTTCGTTGCCGCGCACGTGGACGCGCCTCGCGTCGATGTCTACGCGGAAGTCGCCGGCGTCGAACGACGCGACGTCGCTTTCGGCGCCGGACCGCCGCAGGTTGGCGCGCACGCGGGCGAGCAATTCGTCGGTGCCGAACGGCTTCGTCACGTAGTCGTCGGCGCCCGAATCGAGTGCTTGGACCTTGGTCCCTTCTTCACCTTTCACCGACAACACGATGATCGGCACGTTCGACTGCGCGCGAATGCGCCGGCACAACTCGATGCCGTCCATGTGCGGCATGTAAAGGTCCGTGATGACGAGCTCGGGCCGCCATTCGTTGAAGTTTGCGAGGGCCGACTCACCTTCGGCGGCCGTTCGCACCTGGTACCCCTGGCTCGTCAACACCGTTCTCAGTACACGAGTGATCTGCGGCTCGTCGTCGACGACAAGCACACGGGATTTCTCAGCAGCAGGCATAGACATCATTATTGGCACTCCATTTTTGAACACCACGTCAGGCCACTCCAGCCGGTGCGACAGGTTTGACGTCGGCGCCGATCGACGTCGACGATGCGGTTGGAACCGTGAATCGAACGACCGTTCCCGACGGCACTGCGCCGTCGATCCAAATACGACCGCCGTGCGCTTCGACGAGACGCCGTGCGATCGACAGGCCTACGCCGACGCCCTTGCGCCGCGGGTCGAACGATTGCGTGCCGGGCACGCGGAAGAAGCGATCGAACACCTGGCCTCGCGACTGCGCCGGGATGCCCGGCCCTTCGTCGGTCACCGCCAGCTCGACCTGCCCCTGCGGCGCGAGCGACGCGTTCACGCGAATCGTCGAATGCGGCGGCGCATACTTGCTGGCGTTGTCGAGCAGAATGTAGAGCACTTCAGTGATAGACGCCGCGTCGACGGAGAGAGTCGGTAACTTTTCTGTGACAATCACCTGCAGCTGGTAGTCGCGCGTGAGGGTTTCGGCGCGCGCGAGCGCGGTGCGAAGAATCTCGTCGACGGCGACCGGCCGCGCTGCCAGCGGCTGCGCGGCGGGCCCAGCGGCAGACAGCCCCTCGATGAAGCGGTTCAGCCGATCGGTCTCTTCGTCGATGACGTGAAGCAGCTCGTCACGCCCTTCCGCCGACAGCACGCCGTCGCCCGCAGCGGCAATCAGCGCGGTGACCGACGCTTTAATGGACGTCAACGGCGTCCGCAAGTTGTGGGTGAGCGCGTCGAGCAGCGCCGCCTTCAACTGCTCGTTGCGCCGCAGCGCCTCGGCTTCGCTGGCTCGATCGAAGGCGCTTTCGAGTTCCTGATACAGGCGCGCGATTTCCTGCCGGCCCGCGTGGGCTTCCTGCGCGCGGCGGTTGGCGCGCGCGGCAAGCTCGCCGACGACCACTGCGAGAATGATGAACGAGAGGAGCTGCGTCCAGTCGCCGCGATCGCCGAAAGAGAACCCTGTCGGCGTCAGGAAATACCGCGAGAAGCCGAGCACGGCGGCGATCGAGGCGGCGACTGCCGGCCCGGTGCCGAGCACACTGCCGGCGATGATGAGGACGAGAAGGAGAACTTGCGCCGCCATCGGCCCGTTGACCGTCGAGCCGAGCAGCTCGAGAACGGCCACGGCGAGGGCAACAGATCCGAGGGCGATCGCGTAACGGCCGACACCGCGAAGCGTGATGTGCATGGACCGTCTGTATTTACGCTTCGAGGATTGTGGCTGTTTACGGCATAAGTTTTTGCTTATTTCGTTACTTCACGGCCGCCGCCTGTTGCACGATCTTGACGCCGGCGCTCGCGCCGACTCGCGTGGCGCCCGCAGCGATCATCGCCTTCACACTTTCGAGGTCGCGCACGCCGCCGGCCGCTTTCACGCCCATCTCCGCGCCGACCACGCGACGCATGAGCGCGACATCCGCCACGGTCGCGCCACCCGGACCAAAGCCCGTCGATGTTTTTACGTAGTCTGCGCCGGCGGCTTTTGCGAGCGTGCACGCGGTCACCTTCTCGTCGTCGGTCAGCAACGCCGCCTCGATGATCACCTTGCTGAGAGCACCGCAGGCGCGGCACGGCGCGACCACCGCCTCGATATCCTTTTCGACGACGCGAAGATCGCCAGACTTGAGCGCGCCGACGTTGATGACCGTGTCGATTTCTCGCGCGCCGTCGAAGATAGCGCGCTGCGTCTCGTAGCCTTTGACGTCCGCGGTGGTCGCGCCAAGCGGAAACCCCACGACCGAGCACACCAGCACCCCGCTGCCCTGCAACAGGCGAGCGCAGGTCGCGACCCACGTCGGGTTGACGCAGACGGTCGCAAACTTGAACTGCGCGGCTTCCCGGCACAGCTCGTCGATCTGCTGCCGCGTCGCATCCGGTTTGAGCAGGGTGTGATCGATCATCGCCGCGACGCCGGTTGGCGCGCCGCCCGCCGCATGGACACCGACACGCGTGGCGCCAGCATCAAGCACGCCGCTCAGCCGATCGGGACAGCAGTCGTCGAGGACGCCGTGACAGGCGCATCGCAGCGACGGCCGCGCTCCCGCTGCCGCGAGTTCCTGAACGATGACGTCGATAATGCGTTGCAGCTCGTCTCGGTTCATCTCGATACGTAGTGTCCGGCTTTAGCCGGACGTCGAATTCCGATCTTCGATCGCTTTGATCTTCGCCAGCCTCGCAATGTAGCGCGGCTCGCGCATCGGCGTCGTCAACCACGTCGTGACAATCGCCCTGGCTTCCTCAGGCGTGACGAGCGTCGTGCCGAGCGTCAGGACGTTCGCGCCGTTGTGCTCGCGCGAGTACCGCGCAATCGTCTCGGTCGTCGCCATCACGGCACGTATCCCCTTGATCTTGTTTGCGGCGATGGCCGATCCGATGCCCGCCCCGTCGATGACGATGCCGGCGTCGGCCTCGCCGTGTGCAACGGCGTCGGCAACGGCCGCGGCGACGTCAGGATAGTCGACGGGATCCGCCGTGTGCGTGCCAAGGTCGTTCACCGCGAGCGCGCGGCTTCTGAGAAAGTTGATGAGCATCGACCGCAGCGTAATTCCGGTATGGTCGCTCGCGATGGCCACCGAGCGGATATCCGCTTTCGGCGCCAGGGCCGCGGCGCCGTCGGGTGCCTGGCCCTCGCGCAACACCGTCACGCGGCGCTCTTTCAGGGTGTCTGCCGCCAGCGGGGTGATGTGACCGCCTTTGGCCAGCAGCACCGTTTCGCCGCGATCGAGCACACGCGCGTCGGTTTCGGTAATAATCTCGAAGCGTTTCAAGGGTGTCCTGGCTTCACAGGTTCCGGGTTCCTGGTTCCACGTTCCAAGTTCGATGGTTCCGGGTTCAAACGTTCCATGTTCGGCACGAACCTCGAACCACCGAACCTCGAACCCCGAACCAGCAACGCCGAACCTGGAACCCTGGAACCTCGAACTCAGGAACCTTGTTCATGCTCCCACGCGAGATTCTAATCTCTGAACAGCAGATTCAGGCGCGCGTCGCTGAAATGGCCGCAGAGATCCGCCGCGATTTTCCGGAAGACGTGCACCTCATCGCCGTGCTGAAAGGCGCGTTCATCTTCCTGTCCGATCTCGTGCGCCACATTCCTGGCAAGGTGTCGCTCGACTTCATGGCGACGTCGAGCTATGCGAAGGGCACGACGACCTCCGGCGAGGTGAAGCTCGTGAAGGACCTCGATCTCACGCTCGACGGACGCAACGTCATTATCGTCGAAGACATCGTCGACTCGGGCCTCACGCTGCACTACCTTCACGAGATCCTGCGCGCGAGGAACCCGCGCACGCTGCGGACGGCGTGTCTCCTCAGCAAACCGTCGCGGCGGCGCGTCCAGGTGCCCGTGGAATACATCGGCTTCACGATCGAAGATCGCTTCGTCGTCGGCTACGGCCTCGACTACGCGGAACACTACCGGAATCTTCCGTACATCGGGGTCGTCGAGTAAACGAGAGCCCATGCCCCTTCACATCGTCAGCCATCCGCTCGTGCACGACGCGCTCGCACAGCTGCGCGACAAACAGACGCCGGCCGATGCCTTCCGGCGCATCGCGACGCGGATCAGCGTCCTGCTCGCGGCCGAGGCGCTTCGCGATGTGCCCACCGCGACGTCGACGGTCGTCACGCCGCTGGGCCCTGCGGAGGCGCGCCGAATAGCGAGCGACGTCGTCGTGGTGCCGGTATTGCGAGCCGGACTCGGGATGCTCGACGCCGTCCTCGAGCTCGTGCCGACGGCGCGCGTCGGCTACATCGGACTGCAGCGGGATGAACGGACGGCTATTGCGTCGAGGTACTACTCGAAGCTGCCGCAGGGACTCAACGACAGCTACGTTCTCATGATCGACCCGATGCTCGCCACTGGCGGCAGTGCATCAGCGGCGCTCGAGCTGCTGCGGCAGGTCGGCGCCTCGCGCGTCCGCATCCTCTGCATCGTCGCGGCTCCCGAAGGCGTCGCCGTCGTCGAACGCGATCACCCGGACGTTTCGATCTACACGCCCGTCGTCGACAGCCATCTGAACGCGCAGAAGTACATTGTTCCTGGTTTAGGGGATTTCGGCGATCGACTGTACGGGACAGTCTAAAAAGCAGCATCCCATGGCTAAAAACGGTCACTGGCAAACTTCACTGACGTCGATCGCACCCGACAAGATCCTCATCCGCGGCTACGCGCTCGACGAGATGATGGGTCGGCTGACGTTCGCCGAGGCGGTGTATCTCCTGCTGATGGGCGAGCTGCCGACGCCGTCCATCGGCAAGATGTTCGACGCCATCCTCGTGTCGTCGATCGATCACGGCGTGATGCCGCCGTCGACGCTCGCTGCGCGCAACGTCGCGACGGCGGGGGCGCCGCTCAAGGACTCGGTGGGGGCGGGCGTGCTCGCGTTTGGTCCGCGTCACGGCGGCGACATCGAATCGTGCATGCGCTTTCTCGACAGCGGTCTCGCGCTCACGCGCGACGGGAGATCCGTGCAGGAAGCGGCCGAAGCAATCGTCAACCATTGGATCCGCAACAACGACGTGCCGCCAGGATTCGGCCACCGCATTCACGCACACGATCCTCGAGCCGCCCGGCTCTTTCAGATGGCGCTCGAACTCGAGCTCGAGGGCGAACACGTCCGTCTCATCCGTGTCGTCGAGCGCGTGCTCGCCGACAGAGCCTCGCACTTCGAGCGGCCAGTGCCGGTGAACGTCGACGGCGCGATTGCAGCCGTGACGGGCGACCTCGGCTTCCCCTACGATCTCGGCAACGCCGTCTTTCTCATCTCGCGGCTTCCCGGCCTGATCGCGCATGCGCACGAGGAGCGCGCGCGTCAGGAACCCATGCGTCAAATCGATCCGAAGGATCATCAGTACGACGGCCCGAAGGAGCGGCGCTTGCCGGAACGACGGAAGTAGACAATTGTCGTCGCCGCGAACGTCTTTGAATCGCGCTCGCCCTTCCACGCTCATTTCGTCGAGACAATTTTGGCGGCTTTATGGAGTTCTTATTGCATGCCGCGCTCGAACATGCGGCCATCGAAGACACTCCTGACGGCGGCGATTGGGGCCGCCATTCTTTTCGTCCAGAGCCCTCGCATTTTCGCAGCGTCGATCGGCGTCAACGGGACGACGCTCATCTTTACTGCCGATGCCGGCGACGACGTGATCACAGCGGCGGCCGCGCCCGGTGCGACGGATGTCCTTATTACGTCTTCCGCGCCGGTCACGATCCTCACTCTTGATTGTGTGGCGGCCGGCGGCGGCATCACGTGCGGTCTCGCCGGCATCGATCTCCTCGCGATCCTTGGGGGAAGCGGAAGCGATGTCCTGGACGCCATTAATGTTTCCAATCATCTGAACGTGTTTCTCTCTGGTGGTGACGGCGACGACATTCTGCTGGGCGGCAACGGGGACGACATCTTGAAAGGCGGCTCGGGCGATGATGTGATGCTCGGCGGCGCCGGCACCAATGTGTGCTTCGGCGGGCCCACCGACATCATGATTGCGTGCACGCTGGGAGGCACCGAACCGCCCGATCCGACGCTGGGAGCGAGCGAAGTGCCGGAACCCGCGACAGTTCTGCTCGTCGCGTCCGGGATCGGCGCGTTCGCCGCGAGACGGCGACGCCGCCGGCCTTGACGGAAGACCTCAGACTTCGGCGATGACGTCGCGACTTGCGCGGCGTTCGAGCACGTCGCGCATCCTTGCAACGTCGAGCGCGCCGTCCCAGCGCGCCACGGCAATGCCGGCGACGCCGTTGCCGATCATGTTCGTCGTCGCCCTCGCCATCGACATGAAACGCTCAATGCCGAGGAGGAGCGCCATTCCGGCGACGGGTACTGTCTGGACGGTCGCCAGCGTCGCCGCGAGCGTCACGAAGGTCGACCCCGACACGCCGGCCACCCCTTTCGACATGATCAACATCACGGCGAAAATCGTGAGCATCTGCTGCACGCTCAGATGGATGTTCATCGCCTGCGCGATGAAGAGCACGCCCATCGCCTGATAGATTGCCGACCCGTCCGTGTTGAACGAGTAACCGGTCGGGACGACGAGGCCCACCACACTTTGGCGGCATCCGAGGCGTTCGAGCTTCGACATCAGCCGCGGCAGCGCGACCTCTGAGGTCGACGTCGCCAGCACCAGCAGGATCTCTTCCTTGATGTACGCAAGGAATCGCAGGATGCGGAATCCACAGACCCTCGCGATCGCACCCAAGACAATAAGGATGAACAACGCACACGTGATGTAGATGGCCGCGACGAACGTCGCCAGCGGCACCAGCGCGCGCACGCCGTACGCGCCGACGGTGAAGGCCATCGCGCCGAACGTTCCGACCGCAGCGAACATCATGATCAGGCCGAGGACGGCAAACAGCACAGACGACACCTGATCCAGCAGCTTCATCAGCGGACCGACGCGTTCTCCCGCCTTCAGCAGCCCGAGGCCGATCAAGATCGAAATGAACATGACCTGCAGGATTTGTCCCTCGGAAAACGCGCCGACCAGCGTTGTGGGAATGATGTTCAGCAGGAATTCGATCGTCGTCTGTTTGGCGGCCGTGGTGAGATAGGGCGCCATCGCCGCCGCGTCGAGCTGTCTCGGATCGGCGTTGACCCCGGCGCCAGGGCGAATCAGCAGCGCAACGAGCAGGCCGATCGCAAGCGCCACGGTGGAGACGACCTCGAAGTACACAAGCGCGCGTACGCCGATGCGGCCGACTTCCTTCATGCTCTGCATCCGGTAAATTCCGGTGACCACCGTGACGAACACGATGGGCGCGATGATCATCCGAATGAGCTTGATGAACCCGTCGCCGAGCGGCTTCATCGCTTTTCCGGCGCCCGGCTCGAGATAACCCAGTGCGACACCGAGCGCCATCGCCACGAGCACGTGAAACCACAGTTGGAGGTAAAGCGGGCGGCGGGTTGCTGTGGACATAAGATGCCCGGGGCTGCGGACCGCCGCGCACTGTAACGGCGCGCCGAACGAGTGTCAATTGATATCGGTTCGAGTCGCGATTTGGTGACGCGGCGATCCGCGCCGCTTGCCGGGCACGGCGATTGATGTGATGATTACGGTTCCGACGGGCGCTTAGCTCAGCTGGTTAGAGCGCGTGCTTCACACGCACGAGGTCAGAGGTTCGAGTCCTCTAGCGCCCACCATCTAACTCCCTCGCAACGAACCCCTTAAGAAGTCGATCTGATTCCCGGTCGCGGTGAATGAATTGTCAGAGTCCGGTGAGGGACTCAACGGCGCGCTACTTCCTCCGGCGCTCCAGATTGACTTCCGTACATCCGTCCATGACTCTCAGCAACTTCTGATATTCGGATCTGCCGACGACAAACGGATTCGGCTGGCCGCTTGTGCGTCCGGCCACTGCGTCGAGTTTGGGCTGAATCGGATCCATCAGCATGTGATTCTGCAGCAGCACGTCGACCTTCGCGTCGCGCGTCGCGGACATGAAATGCGCGACGGACATCCGGAACGTCTGCAGTGCGTCGTCGCTGAGAATCTGGGGCGTCAGCCACGCGCCGCCGAACAGCGCGGCGACGTGTGCTTTGCCCTTGTCGTGGACCGGAAAAATGAAGCCCATCGATCCGGGCGTATGCCCCGGCACGGCGATCGCTTTGATCTTGACGTCTCCGAGCGTCACCGTGTCGCCGTCGTGAAGCTCGGCGTCATGCTTCGGCAGCGGTGTCGGCGGCCCCACCGGGCCGCGTCCACCGCGGCCGCGCGCCGGCGGGTTCTCCATCACCGCCCAATCCGCCGTCGACACGTAGACCTTGGAGCCATAGCGCTCCTGGAAGTACGACGCACCGCCGTAGTGATCGGCGTGGCCGTGCGTCACGAGAACCACTTTGACCTGCGCCGGATCCAGGCCGAGTTTCTGGAAGCCCGGCAGCAGTTGCGACTCGAGCTGCGCCGTGGTGCCGGCCGCGTCACCCGCGCCCAGTGCGTCGATCATCAGCAGGCCCTGCGACGTCCGAATCACATAGACCGTCGTCCCGCTATTGCCGATCGCGAAGACCTCGTCGAAGATCTTGGTCGGGGGAATCGGGGGATCGTCGGGGCGATTGGCGCGCGGCTCCTCGCACCAGAAGTGGACAGCGTATGCCCAGCGCGGCCCCACGTCGTGCCTGAGCCGTTCAATCAGCCGCGTGACTTCCGGCGTGTCGGGTTTATTCGCCGGCGCCTGCTGAGCGGACACAAAGGCGACAGCGCCGGAACTGAGGCACGCGACAAGCAGTCGAGTCCGCATCATCGGCATCACTTCCGTCCTGACAGGTCGCGATACACGGCTTCAACGAACATGTCGGTCGTCCACGGACCGTTCGTTGCGCCGTACCGCGTGTCGTAATCGGCGGTCAATCGTGCCGCTTTGACCTGCGCGACCGTCGCGCCTTTCTTGACCATCGCCTGGACCCGATCGCGGATGATGACCATCATGTCGCGGTACTCGACGACTTCATGTTCGTCGCACACATAGCCGTGGCCAGGCACGACAATGGTGCCGCCTTCTCCCTGGTGCCGATAGACCGTTCGTTTCAGGATGTCGTTCAGAGCGGCAATCTCACCACTCACGCTTCCGCCATTCTGCAGATCGATCACGGGATATTGCGTCGTCGTAAACACGTCGCCGGTGACGATCACGTCTGGGCGGCGGAAGTGGACGATGCTGTCGCCGTCCGTGACAGCATTCCGTTCCCAGAACATTTCTATCGCGTCGTTGTTGTGGAAGGTCCGGCGGCGCTCTTCGAGAAACGTATCGCTCGGCACACCATCAGCCGGCCGCTTCGCGCCGACCATCCGCGTCTGGACGTTCTGCTGGGCCATGATCGTCGCGCCGACACCGGCATCCGCGAACTGCAGCGCGAAGAATGTTCCCCGCACGCTCGGATCGGTGCCGGTCGCGCGCAGTTTCACGTTGCCACCCGTGTGCTCCACCCGGAAGCTCGTGTTCGCGATGAACTGAATCGGCAATTGGCTCAGTCGGCGAATCGCCGCCAGTGTCTTGTCGACAAGCTTGCCACTTCCTGAATCGACGACGAACGCGCCCTCGTCTCCGACCTGAAGGACGACGTTGCCTCGATCGCCGGCAAGCAGATAGACGTTGTCTCGCAGCGGCCACACGTGAATCTCGTCATCTGACGGCTCCGGGTCGACCGCGCGGCTTGTCTCGGCAGTCCCTGCGGCTGGCCGCAGCTTCGTCGCGCCGTCGGCCGGGGTGAGACTCGACACGCGTGCGGCGAATTCCGGATACGCGGTCTCTGGCCCACCGAGATACGCGGCGGCGGGAATCCTGTACTTCTGGCCGAATTCGCCGACGAACGGGTTGTCGCCGAACTGGTAATTCGGCACGTTGTCAGCGGCGCGTCCCAGAATCTGTTCGCCGTCGTCGCAAGCAAACAGCCAGCTCTGGTGATCGGTGTGCTGGCGGAAGAAATCCGTGGTCCGCACTTCCGGCTCGG
>Ga0068871_100001371_pt1 | contig 16317 bp, 12 predicted proteins | sample KBSMisM72_FD_72750 | JGI IMG/M metagenome (GOLD analysis project Ga0068871, IMG submission 72750) | Miscanthus rhizosphere microbial communities from Kellogg Biological Station, Michigan, USA - KBS Miscanthus M7-2 | ecosystem: Host-associated > Plants > Roots > Rhizosphere > Soil ... | reverse complement strand
CGCACCGGGTTCTTCACCATCTCGACCGCGCGCCGGCCGCTCGCCTCGGCGGCGCGCAGGCGATCGGCATGCACCGCCGGGATGGCGGCGGTGCCGGGCAGGGCCATTCCGATCGCCTCGGCGATCGAGGCCATGGTCGATGCCGTACCCATCACCGCGCAGGTCCCTGCGGTGGTGGCGAGGTTGCCTTCCACTTCCTCGATGCCCTGCTCATCCACCTTCCCGGCGCGATGCATCGCCCAGAAACGGCGGCAGTCGGTGCAGGCGCCGAGGCGCTCGCCGTGGAACGAGGTCGGCATCATCGGCCCTGCGAGGAGCTGCACCGCCGGAACGTCCGCGGACAGCGCGCCCATCAGCTGCGCCGGCACGGTCTTGTCGCAACCGCCAACCAGCACCACCGCGTCCATCGGCTGGGCGCGCACCATCTCCTCGACGTCGATCGACATCAGGTTGCGGAACATCATCGACGTCGGGCTGAGGAACACCTCGCCGAGCGACACGGTGGGAAAGTCGACCGGCAGGCCGCCGGCGGCGAGCACGCCGCGCTTCACCGCCTCGATCAGCTCGGGAAAATGCCGGTGGCAATTGTTGAAGCCGCTGCGCGAATCGGCGATGCCGATGACGGGCTTCGCCAGCATTTCGCCGGAATAGCCCATGCTCTTGGCGAAAGAGCGCCGCAGGTAGAGGGAGAACCCGGCGTCACCGTAGTTGGTGAGGCCCCGCGCCAGTCCCTGCGGCTTCTTGTCCGCCATCGTTATCCTTCCACCACCGGCTCGACGTAGATCTCGACGCGGCGGTTCTGCTGGCGCCCGGCCTCGGACGAGTTGCTGGCGATCGGCTGCGTCTCGCCCTTGCCGGCGAGCGCGAGGCGCAGCGCGTTCACGCGCTTGGATTCGAGGTATTCCGCCACCGAGTGAGCGCGGCGCTCCGAGAGCTTCTGGTTATAGTCGTTCGAGCCGACGTTGTCGGTATGGCCGACCACGGTCAGCGTGGTCTTGCCATAGCGCAGCACCACGTCGGCGACCTTGTCCATCGTGCTGTTGAAGCCCTGCTTGATGGTGCTCGAGTCCGTCTCGAACGCCGTCTGGTTGGTCATGGTGATGCGCAGCACGTCGTTCGGCATCTTGTCGACGCGCGCCTGGCCGGCCTGGATCTCGTGAGCGAGCGTCTTCTCTAGGTCCTGCTTCTGCTTGTCCATGTAGGCGCCGACCGCGCCGCCGGCGATGCCGCCGCCGATCGCGCCGATCACGGCGCCGCGGCTGCGGTTGCCCTTGTAGGCGACCGCGCCCAGCACGGCACCGCTTGCGGCGCCCACCAGGATGCCGGTTTCGGTGCTGGTGAACGGCCGGTTGTCCTGGCCGAAGCCCGGTCCGCCCGCGGCGCACCCCGAGAGGACGACGACTGCGAGGCTCGATGCGATGTACGACTTCATGCAGACTCCTTTTTCAAGATTCCCCTACCTTGTTCCCCTTCAGCGGTACTGCGCCCGCAGCAGCTTCGCGCCTTCTACGAGCGCCTTCAGCTTGCCATCGGCCACCTCGCGCGGCAGGTACTTCATGCCGCAGTCCGGGGCCAGGATCATGTTCTCGGGCCGCATGTGCTTCAACGCACGCCGCGCCCTTTCGACGACAGTCTGCGGCGTCTCGACGCTCATGTCGGAGAGATCGATCACGCCGACCATGATTTTCTTGTCCTGGAGCTTCGTGAGCACCGAGGTGTCGAGCTTGGACTGCGCCGTCTCGATCGATACCTGCCTGCACGAGCAGCCGGCGAACTCTGGCAGGAACGAATACCCCTCCGGCCGCGCGTGGATGATCGCAGCGTAGCCGAAGCAGATGTGGACTGCGGTTTCCCCGGTGACGCCTTCCAGCGCCCGGTTCAGCGCCTTGAGGCCGTACTGCCGCGCCTTCTCCGGCCGCGCCTGCATGTAAGGCTCGTCGATCTGCACGATGTCGGCGCCCGCGGCGAAGAGATCCCGGATCTCCGCGTTGACGGCGGCCGCGTAGTCGAGCGCCGCCTCTTCTTCCGACTTGTAGAAGTCGTTCTGCGCCTGCTGCAGCATGGTGAAGGGCCCGGGGACGGTGATCTTGGTCTGCTTCTTCGTCTGCTTCCTGAGGAACAGCAGATCGTCGACTTCGACCGGATGCTTCCTGCGGATGCGGCCGACGATGCGCGGCACGGGGTTCGGATGCCCCGAGCGGTCGAGCGCGGTGCCGGGATTGTCGATGTCGACGCCCTCGAGCGCCGTGGCGAAGCGGTTGGAGTAGCTCTCGCGGCGGATCTCGCCGTCGGTGATGATGTCGAGGCCCGCCGCCTCCTGCGCCTGGATGGCGAGCAGGGTCGCGTCGTCCTGCGCCTGCGCGAGGAACGGCTCGGGCACGCGCCACAGCTCCTTCACGCGCACGCGCGGCGGAAAGCGTCCGGCGAGCTTCTTGCGGTCGATCAGCCACTCGGGCTGCGGGTAGCTGCCGACCAATGTGGTGGGGAACAGCATCGCTTCCTGTCCTATCCGTCGACGAATTTCGGGGAAATCTTCCTCAGCCGCGCGGGATCGATCCGGCCGCTGCGCTGGATGTAGCTCCACGCGAAATCGCGCGGCGCGAGCTTCATGTGCTCGGGGAAGCGATCGTACCAGCTACCGCTGGCCTCCGCGGCCGCGACCAGCTTGTCGACGATCGGCCGGCGCAGCGCTTCGAAAGCGGGCAGCGCCTTTTCGACCTGATTGTTGTTGTCCAGAAGAGATTTCGCAAGCGCGATCGCGTCCTCCATGGCAAGCCGCGTCCCCGAGCCGATGGAAAAGTGGGCGGTGCGCTGGGCGTCGCCGATCAGCACCACGTTCCCGGCATGCCACCGGGTATTTCTTACGTTGGGAAAGTTCCGCCACACCGAGCGATTCGTCACGAGACGGTGCCCTCCCAGGGTATGCGCGAAGGCGCGTTCGGCGTAGGCCATGGTCGCCGTCTCGTCCATGCGCGCGAAGCCCGCCCTCTCCCAGGTCGCGGCATCGCACTCGAACACGAAGGTGCTCATCTCGGGCGAATGCCGGTAGTGATGCGCGTTGAAGAATCCGTGCTCGTTCTCGATGAACGTCTGCGTCAGCGTCGCAAAGAGCTTGCTGGTGCCGAACCAGGCGAATTTGTTGGTGAGCGGCGTGACGGTCGTGCCGAAGTCGGCGCTGCGCCGGACCAGCGAGTTGGCGCCGTCGGCCGCCACCACGAGGTCGTACCCTTTCAATTCCTCTACCGAAGACAGCGCCTTCAGGTACTGCGGCACGACGCCGGCGCTCGCCGCGCGCTGCTGCATCAGGCGCAGGAACTTGAGCCGCCCGATGGCCGAGAAGCCGATGCCGTCGATGACCACCGGCGCGCCGCGCAGGACTACGGTCAGGTCGGTCCACTGCTCCATGTGCGGCGTGATGGCGTCGTAGGTTTCCGGGTCGTCGCCGCGCAGGAACTCCAGCGCCTTGTCGGAGAACACCACGCCGAAGCCGAAGGTGGCGTCGGGCGGGTTCTGCTCCACCACGCGCACCTCGCAGCGCGGGTTCGCCCGCTTGAACAAATAGGAAAAGTACAGCCCGGCGGGGCCAGCGCCGACGACCAGGACGCGCATCTACGCGAGCTTCACGGTGAGCGGGTTGTAGGAATACAGCCAGGCATTGCGCGCGGCACCCTCGTCGCGCTTCGCGAAGTCGCGCCGCAGCTGCTCCTGGTCGCGCATGTGGAACAGCGTGCGGTTGGCCGAGGAGCCCTCGACCACGCGCGTAGTGCGCGCGACGCGATTGCGCTGATAGATCTGCAGCGCCTCGGGCACCTCGGCCATGGCGAGCGCGCGCGTCAGCACGGCAGCGTCCTCGATCGCCATGGCGGCGCCTTGCGCGAGGTAAGGCAGCGTGGCGTGCACCGAATCACCGAGCAGCGTGGCGCGGCGCGTGCTCCAGTTCGTGATCGCCGGACGGTAGAACAGCGACCAGCGGTAGCAGGCGTCGCGATCGGCGAGGTCGATGACCGTCTGGATGTCGGGGTGCCAGCCGGCGAAATCCGCCTTGAGCTTGTCCCACGGGAAGCGCGCGGTCCACGATTCCTCGGCCACCTCGTCGGTTTCCACCAGCCCGACGAAGTTGAGCAGCGCTCCCGCCCGCAGGTAGTAGCACACGACGTGGGCGCCTGGCCCCATCCAGACCGACATCACCGGATCCATGAACCCGCGCGGCAGCTTGTGCGTCGGAATCGTCAGCCGCCACGCCGCATCTCCCGTGTACTTCGGTTGCGCCGCGCCCGCGATCTGCTCGCGGATCACGGACTTGAGGCCGTCGGCGCCGATCAGCAGGTCGCCGCTCGCCGTTTCACCGCTGGCGAGGCGCACGCGAACCCCGGCATCGGTTTCCTCGAAGCCCGCCACGCGGGCATTCAGCCGGATCGCGTTCCTCGCGTTCCTTGCCAGCAGCTGCTGGAAGTCGGCGCGATGCAGCTGGTTATACGGCGCGCGGTGCAGCCGCTGATGCTCGTCTGCGAGAGCGAACCGGCTGATCTCCTCGCCGCTGTCGTGCAGGCGAAAGACGTAGGCCTGCGGCCGCACCGCCGCGGCGGAAATCGCCTCGCCGAGCCCGAGGTCGTTGAGCACGTGCATCGCGTTCGCGCTCATCTGGATGCCGGCGCCCACCTCGGTGAGCTGCGGCGCCTGCTCGAAGATCTGCACGTCGTGCCCCGCCTTGAGCAGGCACGCCGCCGCCGTAAGGCCGCCGATCCCGGCGCCTGCAATGAGGACCTTCATCAGCCCCAGATTTTACGTGCCGCGTCGACGCAGAGTTTCAGTTTCGCTCGCTCGTCCGCTTCGGTCACGGGGTTGCCGCCCATGGTGCTGGCGAAGCCGCATTGCGGGCTGATCGCGAGGTGTGCCGGGTCGATGTACTTTGATGCATCTTCGGTGCGGCGCTTCAGGGTTTCCATCTGCTCGAGCTGCGGCGTCTTCGAGCTGACGAGGCCCAGCACGACGCCCTTGCCCGTGGGCACGAAGCGCAGCGGCGCGAAGCCGCCAGCGCGCGGCGTATCGAACTCGAGCAGGAAATGGTCGACGTCGGTGCGAGAGAAGAACTTCTCGGCCACCGAGTCATAGCCGCCCTCCGAGAGATACATGCCCTTGTAGTTGCCGCGGCAGACGTGCACGCCGATCGCCACGTCCTTCGGCCGGCCCTTCACCGCCTGGTTGATGGCCTCGATATAGAGCTCGACGAGCTGGTCCGGATCGCCGCCCGCCGCCTTCACCCTGGAACGCGCGGCCGGGTCGCACAGGATCGCCACCGCCACCTCGTCGAGCTGGACATACCTGCAGCCGCGCGCGGCGAGATCGGCAATTTCCGCTTGATACACCTTGCCCAGGTCCCTGAAGAACGTGCGCGCGTCGTCGTACGCGGTCCCCCAGTCGGTGAAGCGGTAGAAGTGCATGGTCGACGGCGCCGGCATGGTGACCTTGTTGTTGCCGAAGCCGAGCTCATCGAGCGTGATCGGCTCGGCGCGCGAAACCTTCCCGCTCACGTAGGGCGCGGTGAACTTCGACTCGTGCCCTTCCGCGTCGTGGAAAGTGAACACGGCATCCTTCACTTCCAGACCCTTTGTCAGGCGGACGAACTTCTCCCAGTAGGAGATGCGGCGGAACTCGCCGTCGGTGATAACTTGCAGGCCGCAGTCCTTCTGCAAGCGGACAACGTCGCGGATCGCCTCGTCTTGCGCGGCGCGCAACGCGTCGCCTTTCAGGTTACGGAACGCTTCGCGCAGCTTTTTCGGACGCAGCAGGCTGCCTATGTGATCGGCGCGGTAACGCAAGGACATTCCTCCACTCCTTTCAGGCGGCGAGCAGCGCGACGAGCTGCTCGCGCAGCCAGCGGTTGCCGGGATCGGCCTCGAAGCGCTCGTGCCAGTGCACGCCGACATCGGCGGGCGGAATCGGCACCGGCGGCGGCAGCGACTTGAAGTTGCCGCGCTTCTCGTAGACGCGCGCGACGCGCGCGGGCAGCGTGAGGATGAGGTCGGTGCGCTCGAGCACCATCGGCACCACGGTGAAGTGCGGCACGCGCAGCGCGATGCGCCGCGAGAGGCCCGCGCGCTCGAGCGCCTCCTCGATCACATGGTGGCCGCCGCGGTAGGTGACGAGCACGTGCGAGGCATTGAGGAAAGTCTTCTTGGTGAGCGTCTTGATCTCGTGGTCGGCGCGCATCAGGCACAGGTAGGGATCGCGGAAGAGCGCCGTGCGCCGCACCGGCGCACGCAGCCCCGGCAGAAAGCCGACCGCGAGATCGAGCGTGCCCGCGGCAAGCGCCGCGCCGATGTCCTCCACGTCGAGCGCCGCGGCCTCCAGCCGCACGCCGGGCGCCTCGCGCTGCACATGCTCGATGAGCGGCGGCAGGAATTCGATCTGGCCGAGGTCGGACATGTAGAAGCGGAAGGCTCGCGTCGAGGTCGCGGGGTCGAACCCCGGCCCGTGGGCGAGCGCGGACTCGAGCAACGCCAGCGCCTGGCGCACGGGCTCCGCCAGCCCGCGGGCGAAGGGCGTCGGATCCATCCCGCCCGGCGTGCGCAGGAACAGCGGGTCGCCGAACACGCCGCGCAGGCGCGCGAGCGCGTTGGACACCGCGGGCTGCGTCAACCCGAGGCGCACGGCGGCGGGCGTCACGCCGCGCTCATGCAGCACGGCATCGAACACGCGCAGCAGGTTGAGGTCGATGTCCTGAACATTCACGGCCGTGATTCATATCATGAGAATCATTGATTTGACAAATAAACCACGCGGCGCCTACGCTCGCTGCTCCTTAGAGGAGGAAGACATGAAGCGGATCCTGTTTCTCGCCCTGCTGCTGCCGGGCTTCGCCCAGGCCCAGGAGGTCACGCTGCGGCTGGTCAGCGCGTTCCCGGAAAACCAGTTCTACGTGAAGCGCACGATCGACTGGATCGGCGAGGTGAACAAGGAAGGCAAAGGCGTCCTGCAGATCAACTTCATCGGCGGGCCGAAGGCGATCCCGACCTTCGAAGTCGGCAAGGCGGTGCAAAGCGGCGTGGTCGACGTCGGCTTCAGCACCGGCGCCTTCTACACGAACGTGATGCCCGAGGCGGACATCCTCAAGCTCTCCGAGACCAGCGCCGCCGAGCAGCGCAAGAACGGCGGCTACGACCTGATCAACAAGATCTGGGCCGAGAAGGGCAACATGCGCTACCTCGCCAAGACGGTCGAGTTCACGCCCTTCCACCTGTACATCAACAAGAAGATCGACAAGCCCGACCTCACCGGCATGAAGATCCGCATCACGCCGGTGTACCGCGAATTCTTCCAGTCGATGAACGCGCAGGTCATGACGACCGCGCCGGGCGAGGTCTACACCGCGCTCGAGCGCGGCGTGATCGACGGCTACGGCTGGCCGATCCACGCGCTGTTCGACCTCAACTGGCAGGAGAAGACCAAGTACCGCGTCGATCCCGGCTTCTACAACGCCGAGGTCGGGCTGATCATGAACCTCGACAAGTACAAGGGCCTGCCGCCGAAGGCGCGCCAGTTCCTCGACCGCAAGGCGCTCGCCTACGAGCAGCAGAACGACTTCTGGAAGAGCTACAACCAGAACGAAGCCAAGCGGCAGGCCGAGGCCGGCATCCAGGTGATTACCTTCGACGCGGCGACGAACAAGGCCTACGTCGAGAAGGCGAAGGAGATCGGCTGGGCCAACGCCATCAAGGCAAGCCCGCAGTACGGCGAGCAGCTGAAGAAAGTCCTGGCGAAGTAAGGATGGACCGCCTCGAGGCCGCCTACGGAAAGCTGCTCGAGGCGCTGGCCCTGGTCGCCTGCGCGCTGATCCTCGGCATGACGCTGATGATCTGCGCCGACGTCCTCCTGCGCAACGTGCGCATCGTGCCCGGCCTCGCCGGGCTCGAATGGTCGAACGAGATCTCGGAGGCGATGCTGTACCTCGTCACCATGCTCACGGCGCCCTGGCTGCTGCGCCGCGGCCAGCACATCCGCGTCGACATCGTGCTGCGGGCGGTGCCGAAGCAGGTCGGCTGGGCGATGGAATGGGCGGTCGACGCGCTCGGCCTCGCCTGCTGCGCCCTCATCGCCTGCTACAGCGCGCGCGCGGCGTTCGCCAGCTTCAAGGCGGGCTCCGTGTCGATCAAGACGCTGGTCACCCCCGAGTGGTGGCTGCTCAGCGCCCTGCCGCTCGCGTTCCTCGCGCTGACCGTCGAGATGCTGTTCCGCATGCGCCGCCTCGCCCTCGCCCCGCGCGCGCCGCGCGACGACGCGGTCAGCACCGGCTAGGCCATGTCATGGGACGCGGCGGCATGGCTGATGCTCGGCGGATCGACGGTCCTGCTGTTCCTCGGCCTGCCGGTGGCGTTCTCGTTCCTGGTCATCAATCTGCTCGGCGCCTGGCTGTTCCTGGGCGGCGAGGCAGGCCTGGTGCAGCTCGCGCGCAACAGCGTGGGCTCGGTGGCCAGCTTCTCGCTCACGCCGATCCCGCTCTTCATCCTGATGGGCGAGGTGCTGTTCCATACCGGCCTCGCGGTGAAGGTGATCGACGGCGTGGAGCGGCTGATCCGGCAGGTGCCGGGCAGGCTGGCGGTCGTTGCCGTGGTGGCCGGGACGGTGTTTTCGGCGATCTCGGGTTCCACTATCGCCACCACGGCGATGCTCGGCAGCCTGATGCTGCCGGTGATGCTCTCGCGCGGCTATCACCCGACCATGGCCACGGGGCCGCTGATGGCGATCGGCGCGGTGGACATGCTGATCCCGCCTTCGGCGCTCACCGTCCTGCTCGGCAGCCTGTCGGGCATCTCGATCTCGAAGCTGCTGATCGGCGGGGTGGTGCCGGGCCTGCTGCTGAGCGTGGCCTTCATCGCCTACATCATCGCGCGGGTGAAGCTGAATCCGGCGCTCGCGCCGGCGTCCAGGTTCGTCGAGTACAGCGGGTGGCAGCGCCTGCGCCCGTTCCTGCAGTACGTGGTTCCGCTGGTGTCGATCTTCGCCATCGTCGTCGCGTCGATGTCGGCGGGCTGGGCGACGCCGACCGAATCGGCCGCCATCGGCGCCTTCGCGACGATGGTGCTCGCGCTGCTGTACCGGGCCTTATCGGTGGAAAACCTGCTGCATGCCCTGCGCGGCACCACCGCCATCTCCGGGATGATCCTGTTCATCATCGTCGGCGCCACGACGTTCTCGCAGGTGCTGTCGTTCTCCGGCGCGAGCAACGGGCTGGTGGAGCTGATCGCGGGCGCCGGCATGCCGCCGATGGCGGTGATCGCGGCGATGATGCTGCTCCTCGTGTTCCTCGGCCTGTTCGTCGAGCAGGTGAGCATGATGCTGATCACGCTTCCGATCTACATGCCGCTGGTGCAGAAGTACGGCGTCGACCCGGTGTGGTTCGGGGTCATGTTCCTCATCTGCATGCAGCTCGGCCTGCTGCTGCCGCCGCACGGCCTGCTCCTGATGACCATGAAGGGCGTGTCGCCGCCGCAGGTGCGCATGGGACACATCTTCCAGGCGGTGCTGCCCTATATCGCGATGAGCCTGCTCCTGCTCGCGCTGGTGTTCTTCATTCCGGCAGTCGCGGTGTGGCTGCCGCATTTCCTCCTCTAGGCGTACGCGCGTAATGGAACGATCCTTCAAGGAAGAAGTCGAGAAGCTGAAGCTGGGCGACGGCGAAACCTTCCACGGCGAAGCGATCCTCGCCGTGACCAAGGCGCTCCTGCAGTCGGGGGTCGCTTACGTCGGCGGCTACCAGGGCGCGCCGGTGTCGCACGTCATGGACGTGCTGAACGACGCGCGCGACATCCTCGATGGGCTGGGCGTGCACGTCGAGACCAACGCCAACGAGGCGGGCGCGGCGGCGATGCTGGGCGCCTCGATCAACTACCCGATGCGCGGCGCGGTCGCGTTCAAGTCGACGGTGGGCACCAACGTCGCCTCCGACGCGCTCTCCAACCTCGCCTCGGCCGGCGTCAAGGGCGGCACGCTCCTCGTGCTGGGCGAGGACTACGGCGAAGGCGCTTCCATCATCCAGGAGCGCACCCACGCCTTCGCCATGAAGTCGCAGATGTGGCTGCTCGATCCGCGGCCCAACCTGCCGAAGATCGTCGAGATGGTCGAGCAGGGCTTCGAGCTGTCCGAGGCGTCGAGCACGCCGGTGATGCTCGAGCTGCGCATCCGCGCCTGCCACGTGCAGGGCACCTTCAAGACGAAGAACAACCGGGAAAGCGCTTTTTCCAAGAAAAATCCGCTGCAGGCGCCGGACTTCGACTACGGCCGCATCTGCCTGCCGCCGGCCACCTACGCGCAGGAAAAGCACAAGATCGACGTGCGCTGGCCCGCGGCAGTCGGCTTCATCAAAGAGAACAAGCTGAACGAGTTCTTCGCCGGCGACATGCACGATGTCGGCATCATTTGCCAGGGCGGCATGTACAACGCGGTGCTGCGCGCCCTGCAGACGCTTGGCCTCGCCGACATCTTCGGCGCCTCGCGCGTGCCGATCTATTGCCTCAACGTCACCTACCCGCTGATCCCTGACGAAATCATTTCTTTTTCGCAAAGCAAGAAGCGCGTCCTGATCGTCGAAGAAGGACAGCCCGCCTACATCGAGGATGCCGTGCAGGCGGCGCTGCGCCGCGCCGGCGTCAATGATGTAAAGGTGAGCGGCAAGGACGTGCTGCCGATGGCCGGGGAATACACGGGGGAAGTCGTCCTCACCGGCCTGTCGCGCTTCTTCGGTTCCGACTCCGCAGTCGAAAAAGTGAAAACCCTCAGGGGCAAGGCCGCGCAGCTCCTCGCCGGCCTGCCGCAGCGCCCGCCGGGCTTCTGCGTCGGATGCCCGGAGCGGCCGGTGTTCTCGGCGATGAAGGTGCTGGAGAAGGACACCGGCGCGTTCCACCTTTCGGCCGACATCGGTTGCCATCTCTTCTCGACGCTGCCGCCCTTCAACATCGGCAACACCGTGCTCGGCTACGGCCTCGGCCTCGCTTCGAACTCCGCGGTGAGCCCGATGTTCGGCAAGCGCACGCTCACCGTGATGGGCGACGGCGGCTTCTGGCACAACGGACTCACTACCGGAATCGCCAACACCGTGTTCAACAAGAACGACGGCATCCTGGTGATCATGAAGAACGGCTACAGCTCCGCCACCGGCACGCAGGAGCTGCCCTCCTCGCCGCAGCACAGCGAGACCCACGCGCCGGACATGAGCATGGAGCGCGCGCTCGCCGGCATCGGCGCCGACTGGGTCCGCACCGTCGACAACTACCGCGTCGGCGAGGTGGCGAAGGTGCTCAAGGAGGCGATGAGCACCGAGCACAAGGGCCTCAAGGTCATCATCGCCGAAGGCGAGTGCCAGCTCGAGCGCCAGCGCAAGTTGCGGCCGGTCGTGGCAAAAAATCTTTCCGAAGGAAAGAGAACCGTGCGCGTGAAATACGGCGTGGACGAAGACACGTGCACCGGCGACCACTCGTGCATCCGCCTGTCGGGCTGCCCGACGCTCACCGTGAAGGACAACCCCGATCCGCTGCGACGCGACCCGGTCGCGACCGTCATCGACGGCTGCGTCGGCTGCGGCCTGTGCGGCGAGAACGCGCATGCGGCGGTCCTTTGCCCCTCTTTCTACCGGGCCGAGGTTATCCAGAATCCCGGCTTTTTCGATCGTGTGGTTTTTTTCCTGAGAAGCATGTTCCATGGAACGCCAGTTCACTGAGGAAATCCGCGCGCTGAAGCTCGGCGACGGCGAGACCTTCCACGGCGAAGGCATCCTCGCCGTCACCAAGGCGCTGCTGCAGTCGGGCGTCTCCTATGTCGGGGGCTACCAGGGCGCGCCGGTCTCGCACCTGCTCGACGTGATGGTGCAGGCACGCGACTACCTCGACGACCTCGGCGTGCACGTCGAGGCCTGCACCAGCGAAGCGTCCGCGGCGGCGATGCTGGGGGCTTCGATCAACTATCCGGCCCGCGGCGCGGTGACGTGGAAGTCCATTGTCGGCACCAACGTCGCGGCCGACGCGCTCTCCTACCTCGCCAGCGCCGGCGTCATGGGCGGCACCCTGATCGTGCTCGGCGAGGACTATGGCGAGGGCGGCGTGGTGGCGCAGGAGCGCAGCCACGCCTTCGCGCTCAAGTCGCTCATGTGGCTGCTCGACCCCCGGCCGAACCTGTCGACCATCGTCGGCATGGTGGAAAAGGGATTCGAGCTCTCGGAGGCATCCAACACTCCGGTGATGATGGAGCTGCGCATCCGTGCCTGCCACGTCAGGGGTTCTTTCAAGAGCAAGCGCAACATAGCGCCAGCGGTATCCACCAGGGAAAAGCTGGATGGCCCGCCTAAGGAATTCATCTACGACCGGCTCGCCCACCCGCCCGCCACCTTCCGCCAGGAGAAGCTGAAGAGCGACGTGCGCCTGCCTGCGGCGCGAAGGTTCATCGTCGAGAACAAGCTGAACGAGGTTTTCCCCGGCAGCGAGAAGGTCGGCGTGATCGTGCAGGGCGGCCTCTACAACGGCCTGCAGCGCGCGCTCGGCATGATGGGGCTCGCCGATCAGTTCGGCGCCTGCGCGCTCCCCACCCTCGTCCTGAACTGCGTCTACCCGCTGGTCCCCGAAGAGATCGTCGAGTTCTGCAGGGACAAGACCGCGGTTCTGGTGCTCGAGGAGGGGCAACCCGAGTTCATCGAGCAGGAAGTGGCGACCTTTCTCAGGCGCGCCGATGCGCCGGCAAAGCTGCATGGCAAGGACTGCATGCACATGGCCGGCGAATACAACGTCGAGTCGCTGGTGCGCGGCCTGTCGAAGTTCGTCGCCCAGCACGCGCCGCATCTGGATGCCTCGGCCGGATCGCGTTGGTTGCAACAGGTCGAGAACGCGAAGAAAGCCGCCGGCAACCTGCTCGGCTCCCTGCCGGTTCGCCCGCCCACCTTCTGCGTCGGCTGCCCCGAGCGCCCGGTGTTCTCGGCGATGAAGCTGGTCGCGCAGGACGTCGGCCGGCCGCACGTGTCGATGGACGTCGGCTGCCACGCGTTCGCCAGCTTCGAGCCGTTCTCCCAGGGAAATACGCTGCTCGGCTACGGCATGAGCCTGGCGAGCGCCGCCGGCGTCGGTCCGATGTCGTCCAGGCGCCCCGTGGCGGTGATGGGCGACGGCGGGTTCTGGCACAACGGCCTGCTTTCGGGCGTCGCCTCCAACCTCATGAACAAGGGCGACGGCGTGCTGGTGATCATGAAGAACGGCTACGCCTCGGCCACGGGCACGCAGGAGCTCATCTCCTCGCCGACCGAGGAAGCGCGCGACGTTGCGGTAGGCAAAAGCGCTGCGCACTCCGACCGCACTATCGAGGACACCCTCACGGGCCTGGGCGTGAAGTGGCTGCGCACGGTGAACAACTACAAGGTTGGCGAGGTCGCCAAGGTCTACAAGGAGGCGATGACCACCAAGGAGAAGGGCCTCAAGGTCATCGTCGCCGAGGGCGAATGCCAGCTCGAACGGCAGCGGCGTTTGCGCCCTGAGGTTTCAAAAAAATTAAGTAAAGGCATGAGGTACGTACGCGTTAAGTACGGCGTCGACGAGGACACCTGCACCGGCGACCACTCGTGCATCCGCCTCTCCGGCTGCCCCACGCTCACCGTCAAGGACAACCCCGACCCGCTGCGACGCGACCCGGTCGCGACCGTCATCGACGGCTGCGTCGGCTGCGGCCTGTGCGGCGAAAACGCGCACGCCGCGGTCTTGTGCCCGTCTTTCTACCGCGCCGAAGTCATTCAAAACCCCAACTGGTGGGACAAGCTGACCCACAAATTCCTATGAGCCTTCCAGAGCGTCCGATCACGATCCTGATTGCAGCCCTCGGCGGCGAAGGCGGCGGCGTCATGGCCGACTGGCTGATGGAAGCCGCCACCGCGTGCGGCTATCCGGCGCAGGCCACCTCGATTCCCGGCGTCGCGCAGCGCACCGGCGCGACGACGTACTACCTTGAAATCTATCCCTTCGAAAAATCGAAGCTGGACGGCCGGGAGCCGGTGCTGTCGCTCACGCCGAGCCCGGGTAACGTCGACGTGATGGTCGCCTCCGAGCTGGTCGAGGCCGGCCGCGCGATGACCAATGGCTACGTCAGCCCGGAGCGCACGACGCTCATCGCCTCGACGCACCGCATCTACGCCACCGTCGAGAAGATGCAGATGGCCGACGGCCGCTTCGACAGCGAGCGCGTGATCGCCGCGGGCAAGGAGCTTGCGAAGCGCGCCGTGCTGTTCGACATGCGCAAGCTTGCGCAGGAGAGCGGCACGGTCATCAACGCGGTGCTGTTCGGCGCGATGGCCGGCAGCGGCGTGCTGCCGCTGCAGCGTTCCGCGTGCGAGCAGGCGATCCGCCAGGGCGGGCGCGGCGCCGAAGCCAGCCTGCGCGGCTTCGCCGCCGGCTTCGAGATCGCCGGCGGCTCGCGCGCCGCGCCGATCCCGCCGGCGCCGCCAAAGCGCGCCACCGAATTGCTGGAGATCATGCAGCTGGGCATCGACCGGCTGAAGGACTATCAGGGTGAGGCATATGCGCGCCTGTACCAGGAAAGAATGAAAGCCTTCGGCGGCGGCGACATGAAGCTCGCCGCTACCGTGGCCCGGCACCTTGCGCTGTGGATGGCCTACGAGGACATCATCCGTGTCGCCGACCTGAAGACCCGCGCCTCGCGCTTCGCGCGCGTACGCCGGGAGGTCGGGGCAAAGGAAGGCGAGCCGGTCGTGGTCATCGACTTTCTCAAGCCGGGCATCGAAGAATTTTCTTCCCTGCTGCCCTACGGACTCGGCAAGCGCGTCCTCCACTGGGCTCAAAAACGTGGGAAGCTCGACGCCTACAACGTCGGCATGCACATCAAGACTTCGGGCGTGTTCGGCTACCTCCTGGTGCGCTCGCTCGCCTGGCTCAAGCCTTGGCGCCCCAGGAGCTATCGCTATGGCGAAGAGCAGGCGCTCATCGAGCGCTGGCTCGGCCTGGTGGCCGAAGCGGCGAGGCGCGACGCGACCCTCGCCTTCGAGGTGGCGGAGTGCGCACGGCTCGTGAAGGGCTATGGCGAGACGCACCGCCGCGGCAAGGCCAACTTCCTCGCCATCGTCGATGCGCTGGTCGAGAACCCGGCGACCGCGAGCCCGGGCGAGCAGGCCGCCGCCATCCGCAAGGCGCGCGACGCGGCGCTCGCCGACCCGGAAGGCAAGGCGCTCGGCGCGAGCCTCGGCAAGCCGGTCGTGTGGCTCAAGCCCGTCGCCAGAACGTAAAATCCCTTCTTTGCTTTAGGAAGCCACCATGGCAAGCGTCCCCAAACCCAGCGTAGCGAGCGAGCGGCAGGACCTCTACCGCCGCATGGACCGGCACAACCTGGCGCCGCTGTGGGAGGTGCTGCACAACCTCATCCCCAACGAGCCGGCGACGCCATGCAAGCCGGCCTTGTGGAAATACCGCGAGGCGCGGCCATACCTGATGGAGGCGGGCAAGCTGATCACCGCCAAGGAAGCCATCCGTCGCGTCCTGATCCTGGAAAACCCCGGCATGCGCGGCGAATCGTGCATCACGCAAAGCTTGTACGCCGGCCTGCAGCTCATCCTGCCGGGCGAGATCGCGCCGAGCCACCGCCACTCCCAATCGGCGCTGCGCTTCATCGTCGAGGGCAGCGGCGCCTACACCGCCGTCGATGGCGAGCGCACGATCATGAAACCGGGAGACTTCATCATCACGCCGTCGTGGACGTGGCACGACCACGGCCACCCGGGCAACGAGCCGGTGGTCTGGATGGACGGCCTCGACATCCGCATCGTGCAGGCCTTCGCCGCGCAGTTCCACGAGGTGTTCCCGGAAGAAGTGCAGCCGGTGTCCCGCGGCGAGGGCGACTCCGTCGCGCGCTTCGGCACCAACATGAAGCCGGTCGGCGCAAGACCGCCCTTCGGCAAGACTTCTCCCATCTTCAACTATCCCTATGCTCCGAGCCGGGACGCCCTGGCGACGATGTCGCGCGGCCAGGAGCCCGACGCCTGCCTGGGCTGGAAGATGGAGTACATCAATCCCACGACCGGCGGGCACGCCATGCCGACCATCGCAGCGTTCCTGCAGCTGCTCCCCAAGGGCTTCCGCACGCAGCCGTATCGCTGCACCGACGGCACCATCTATTCGGTCGTCGAAGGCACGGGCAAGGTGTCCATCGGCGGCGAGAAATACGAGTTCGAGCCGCGCGACACTTTCGTGGCGCCGTCGTGGGCGCCGCTTCAGCTGGAAGCAAGGGACGAGACGGTGCTGTTCTCCTTCTCCGACCGTCCCGGCCAGGAAGCCATGGGAT
>Ga0068871_100001365_pt1 | contig 16365 bp, 12 predicted proteins | sample KBSMisM72_FD_72750 | JGI IMG/M metagenome (GOLD analysis project Ga0068871, IMG submission 72750) | Miscanthus rhizosphere microbial communities from Kellogg Biological Station, Michigan, USA - KBS Miscanthus M7-2 | ecosystem: Host-associated > Plants > Roots > Rhizosphere > Soil ... | reverse complement strand
GCCGGCAGTCGCGTTCTATTGGCGCGTCGTCGCGCAGAATGCCGGGGCGTCGGCGACACTCACGCTTCCCGCGGCAAAGAAAGACGACAAAGACAAAGATAAGAAGGCGCCCCCGCCCAGCAAGTACGCCTACGAGAACCTCACGTACATCACGCCCGGCGGCGGCGCGCAGGCGCGGTTGAGCCGTCCGTTCACGGTGATGGCGGGTACCTATGACGTCTACGTGATGATGCGGGAGCAGAGCAGCGCCGCGAAGAACGCGGCAGCGCCGAAAGTCTCGGTCATCAAACAGACGGTGACGGTGCCGGATCTCTGGACGCAGGATCTGACGACGAGCTCGGTCATCGCGGCGTCGCACATCGAGCCGCTCAGTGCGCCGCTGTCGCCGAACGAGCAGCTCGAGCGTCCATATGCCGCGCTCGGCTCGATGGAAATCACGCCGAGCCTCGACGGAAAGTTCACGACGAAGGACGAGCTCTCGATCTTCTTCTTGATCTACAACGCGAAAACCGACGCGATGAACAAGCCGGACGTGTCCGTCGAATACAACTTCTATTCGAAGCCGGCCGGCGCGCCTGAAAAATTCTTCAACAAGACGGCCGTGCAGTCGCTCAACGCCAGCACGCTGCCGAAAGAATTCGACATGTCCCTGGGCCATCAGCTGTCGACGGGCCAGGGCGTGCAGTTGACCTCGTTTCCGGCTGGCGACTATCGCCTCGAGGTCAAGGTGACGGACAAACTCTCGGGCAAGTCGATCACGCGCGACGTCAACTTTAGTGTTACCGCCGGCTAGTAGAGCGGAGGGCTCCGCTCGCGGCGGGAGCCGAGGGACAATGAGAAAGACACCCGGACTGATTGCGGCGGCGGCCGGCGTTCTGGTGATCCTGTGTGTCCCCTCACGTGTTATTGGGCAGGTTGCACGCGCCGTGGGGCCCGTTGCCTCGCTCGCGCCCGGCACCATTCAGGGGCTTGTCCTCGATGAGTCCGGTGCGCCGGTTGCGGGCGCCGTCGTGTCGGCGCTTGGATCGAGTTCAGCGTTCGCCGTCACCGACAGGTTCGGTCACTTCGAACTGCGATCCCTTCAGCCGGGGCCGTACGTCGTTCGCGCGCATCTTGCGGGCTACGTCGCCCCTCGCGGTCAAGTCGTGCGCGTGTTGCCGAGCACACGCTCCTCGTCGTCGATCGCGCTTCGCCGCGTGACGGTGCTCGCGTCGACATCGACGCCACCCATCGTTCCTGCGGCGCTTGGTCCGCTGCCGGCGCCCGACGCCGCGACGCCGAAGGCGGATGACGCGCCGTCGTCCGGGACGTCGTCATCCGGTGATTCGACTGACGTGGCGTGGAGGCTCAGCCACGCCAGGCGCAGCATTCTGAAAGACGTCGATCAGGCGATCGTCGGAACCAACGCATCGGCGGGCGTCAACAGCTACGCCACGCCGCATGTATTCAGCCACGCGGTCGAGTCGTCTGCGCGGCTGGCCTCGAACTTCTTCACCGACACCCCGTTCTTCGGGCAGCTGAACATCCTCACGACGAGCTCGTTCGACGCGCCGCAGGATCTGTTTGCCGCGCGCGCGTTCCTGGCGCGGAGCGTCGCGAACATGCTGGTCGGCGCGCCCGCAGGCGACGCCGATTGGACGATTCGCGGCGCGGTCACGCAGGGAGACATCGCGGCGTGGGTGTTGTCGGGCGATTACGTGACGCGGAGCCCCGGCCGTCATCGCTTCGACGTCGGGATGTCGTACAGCACGCAGCGCTACGACGGCGGCAACCTCGCGGCGCTCAAGAGCCTCACCGATGGCAGCCGCAACGTCGGCGTGCTGCGCGCGTTCGACACGCTCGCGGTGACGCCGCAAGTGCTCATCACCTACGGCGCCCGTTACGCCCGGTACGACTACCTCGACGCGAGCAGCCTGCTGAGTCCGCGCGTCGGCATCACGCTTTTGCCCGAGGAACACCTGCGGTTCAGTGCGCTCGTGTCCCGCCGCGCGCTCGCGCCCGGCGCGGAAGAATTCGTGCAGCCCGACAGCGGCGTCTGGCTTCCGCCGCAGCGGACGTTCTCGGCGCTCGACGACCGTTCGCCGCTCATCGCCGAGCAGACGACGCACGTCGAGGCGGGGCTCGAACGCGACCTGGGACGCGCGGCCACCGTCAGCGTACGGGCTTTCCGGCAGCACGCCGACGATCAGCTCGTCACGTTGTTCGGCATCAACCAGCCGGGCGTGCCGCCGGCGTCCCTGGGACACTATTTCGTCGCCAACAACGGTGCGATGGACGCGGCCGGCTACAGCGCAGGCTTCAAAGCCGTCGTCGCCTCGCGTGTGCGCGGCTCGGTCGAGTACACATTCGCGCGCGCGACCTGGGCGCCGGGCGAGAACGTCGGCTATCTGCTCATGATGTCGCCGTCGTCCATTCGGTTGGGCGACGAGCGGCTTCACGACGTGTCCGCGTCGCTCGAAGCCAACGTGCCGGAAACGTCTACGCGGGTCATGGTTCTTTACCGGGTCAGCAACGGGTTCGCGGGCCGCGACGTCTCGTCGCGCTCCGGCGTCGACGGCCGCTTCGACGTGCAGGTTCGCCAGTCGTTGCCGTTTCTCGATTTCAGTACCGCCAAATGGGAGATGCTTGTCACCGTCCGCAACTTCTTCCACGACGTGACAGGCGATCAGTCCATCTACGACGAACTGTTGGTCGTCCATCCGCCCAAGCGGGTCGTCGGGGGTTTGACTCTCCGCTTCTAACCGTCAGCGGGACCGCACCTTAGCTCGGATCCAGCGCATTGGATATTTCGTCCAGTCGCTTGGAGCATGGTGCAATTTGCCCGGTTCGAGCATTGCAAATGCTTTTGTTTTCAAATATTTAAGTAGTGTTGAATTCCACTATTCCCCTGTCCGCGCCGCGTAAACGGCCGACTCGCTTGATCGCCTGGAGTCGCTCGCTGTTTGCGCTCGCGGTCGTCGCGATGCTGCTCGTGCTGGGCGTCGCGAACATCGCGCTACGCGCGCAGTGGCACCAGGTCGAGGACGGCGTGCTGTGGGCCGACCGCGCCGAAGGCGTGACGGTTTCCGAAGTCGCCGACCGGTCGCCGGCCGCGAGCGCGGGTCTACAGCGTGGCGACATCTTGTTGGCCGTCAACGGCGTCCCCGTCGAGCGCCGCGCCGACGTCATCGAGTACCAGCACACCGGTGTCGCGGGCACGAAGCTCTCGTACACTGTCGTCCGCCTCGGCACGCGTCAGGTCCTTTCAATCGAACTTGAGCCGGGTCCGCAGGGCAGCTCGATGTATTTCGTGCTGGCCGCTGTCGGCCTGTTCACGCTCCTCGTCGGCGCGTCCGTCCGCCTTCGCCGTCCGGACGATCAGGCGACGCTCCATTTCTTCTGGCTGTGCGTCGCGTTTTTCGGCGCCTTTACGTTTTCTTTTACTGGCCCGCTCGACCGGCTCGACTGGATCTTCTATTGGGGTGACGCCGTCTCGATGGCGCTGATGCCGGCGCTCCTGCTGCACTTCACGCTGGAGTTTCCGGAGCGTCCCGCCCGCGCGCGTCCGAACCTGAGGATCCTCGCGCCTCTCATTTACGCGCCGGCCGTCGCATTGAGCGTCGCTCGCGTCGTGATCGTGGAGCGTGGACCGTCAAGCGGACCGCAGTTCTCGCGCTGGATCGACCTGCTCGAACGCGGCGAACATGTCTACCTGTTTGTCGCGGCCGTCGCAGCGGTCGGCGTCCTCGTCAAAGCGTTCCGCCAAATCACGTCCGAGACCGGGCAGCGCCAACTGCGCTGGATTGCCTGGGGCACGGGCCTGGGCGTGGGTCCGTTCGCCGTCTTCTACGCGTTGCCGTGGGCGCTCGGCGTGGATCCGCCGCTTGCGCTCCAACTCACGGCCATCCCGCTCGGCGTGGTCCCGCTGACCTTCGCATCGGCCATCGTCAGATATCGCCTGCGCGACGTCGAAGTCATCATCAAGCGGGCCGTGGCGTACGCATGTTTCCTTGCCGCGGCCGCGCTGCTCTACTTCTTTGCACTCCTGCCGACGACGGCGTACTTCTTTGCCAACGATTCCGATCAGCACAACTGGATTGTCGCGCTGCTCGCGACGCTGGTCATCGTCCTCGTCGCGCAACCGGTGCGGCAGGCCGTCCAGGACGCCCTCGACCGGGTGTTCTATCGCGATCGCTACGACTATCGCCGGGCGCTTCTGGGCTTCGCACGCGACTTGAACAGCGACCTCGACGTCGTCCGCCTCAGCCGCCGCCTCGTAATCCGCATTGTCGAAACGCTCGGCGTCGACCGGATGGCGCTCATGCTCGCCGACGAGCGGTCGGGCGACTTCGAGTCGATCGGCGACCTCGGATTCCGAGGCAGCGTGCCGCCGCTCTCGCGCGAGTCGTCGCTCATCGCGCGCCTGGACGGCGGCCACACGGTCGCGCTCGACGACCCGATTGCCGCGGCCCTGTTCACGGCCGAAGACATCGAGTTCTGGCGCGACAACGGCATCGATTACCTCGTCCCGTGCCTGTTCGAAGGCGGCGCGATTGCCGTCCTCGCGCTGGGACGCAAAGACACCGACGAGCCGTTCAACAGCGAAGACCTCGCCCTTCTCACCTCAGTGGCCGGACAGGTGGCGACGGCGATCGAAAACGGCCGCCTCTACCGCCAGCTCCATTTGAAGGCGGAAGAACTCGACCGGATGCGCGAGTTCAACGAGAACATTCTCGAATCGCTGGACGACGGGCTCGTCGTCTTCGACGCCGACGAACGCATCGTCCGCTGGAACCGCGCACTGGAGAGTTTCTATGGCGTCTCGCGGAACAACGCGATGGCCCGGCAGCTGGCCGACGTCTTCGATCGCCCCTTCGTCGACGCCCTTCGAGCGGCGTACCGCGAAAACCCCTTCGGCACGACGCTCTATCGCATTCCGCTGACGCGCCGATCGACGCTGCCGACGGCTGACGATGGCCAGTCGCAGAAGCTGCTGGTGAACGCGACCGTGGTGCCGCTGCAGGAGGCGGCCGGCGGTCCCGACGCGGTCGTCGGGACGATCCTCATCGTCGAAGACATCACCGACCGAGTGCAGCTCGAAGAGCAGCTCCAGATTTCGGAGAAGATGGCGTCGATCGGATTGCTCGCTGCCGGCGTCGCGCACGAAGTGAATACGCCGCTCACGGGCATCTCGAGCTTCACCCAGATGCTGCTGGAAGGCGCCGACCGGACGGACCCCAAAACCGCGCTGCTCGAGAAGATCGAAAAGCAGACGTTCCGCGCGGCGAAAATCGTCAACGGCCTGCTGAATCTGTCGCGCCTCGGCTCGAACGACACCGAGCGCGTGTCGGTCGACGTCAACGCCGTCATCAACGACGTGTTCGCGCTGCTCGAACACCAGTTCGAAGCGGCGAAAATCAAGGTCCGTCGCGAGCTGACCTCCGCGCCCGCCATCATCTCGGGCCTCGAGCACCAGCTGCAGCAGGTGTTTCTGAATCTGTTCCTCAACGCGCGGGACGCCATGCCGCGCGGCGGCTGGCTGTCGGTGGCGACGCGGTTCGATGAAGAGGGGATGGTCGTCGTCGAGGTGTCCGACACGGGATCGGGAATCCCGTCCGAGTACCTCGCGAGAATCTACGACCCGTTCTTCACGACGAAAGTCATCGGCCGCGGCACAGGCCTCGGGCTGTCGATTACCTACGGGATCGTTCGCGATCACCAGGGGTCCATTCAGTGCGACAGCACGATGGGCCAGGGAACCCGGTTTACGTTGACGCTGCCGCTCGAACCCATTCCGGCGCGCAGCGCGTTGAACTAATCATGCCCGGCTCGCACAAAGGCACCGTCCTCGTCGTCGACGACGAAGAGATCATGCGGGAGATCCTCGAGACACTGCTGTCTCGGGAGGGATACGACGTGCGGCTCGCGGCGTCCGGCACCGAAGGGCTCGAGCTGGCGCGGTCGCTGCCGTTCGACGCGGCGATTGTCGACATCATGATGCCCGGCCTCGACGGCATCGCGACGCTCGACGAGCTGAAGCGGATTGACGAAGACCTCGCCGTCATCATCATCACGGCCTATGCGTCGGTGGAGAGCGCGATCTCGGCCATGAAGAGCGGCGCGTTCGACTACATCACCAAGCCGTTCAAGAACGACGAAGTCGTCGTCGTCGTGCGCAACGCGATGGAACGGCGCCGGCTGGTGACCGAGAATCGCTCGCTGCGGCAGAACATCCAGGAGCGCTACCACAAGTTCGCGAACATCATCGGCCGCAGTCCGCGGATGCGGCAGGTGTTCGACCTGATCATCCAGGCCGCGCCCAGCAGGTCGACGATTCTGATTCAGGGCGAAAGCGGGACCGGCAAAGAGCTGGTCGCCCGCGCGATTCACGCGAACTCGTCGCGTTCCGAGCGTTCGTTCGTCACCGTCAACTCGGGCAACCTGCCTCCCGATCTGCTCGAGTCGACGCTGTTCGGCCACGTGAAGGGCGCGTTCACGGGCGCCGTGTACCCGAAGAAGGGTCTGTTCGATCTCGCGGACAAGGGCAGCATCTTCTTCGACGAGATCGGGAACGTCCCGCTCGAGACGCAAGCCAAGCTGCTGCGCGTCATTCAAGAGCGCGACTTCATGCGGCTTGGCGGCATGGAGACGATCAAGGTGGACGTGCGCATCATCGCCGCCACCAACGTCGACTTGCGCAAGATGATGGAAGAGGGGCGTTTCCGCGAGGATCTGTTCTATCGCCTCCACGTCATCTCGATTCAGCTGCCGCCGCTCCGCGATCGCAAGGACGACATCCCGCTGCTGACGCAGCACTTCCTCAACAAGTACGGCGAGGAAAACCGGAAGCAGGGCCTCGAGCTGACCGCCGAAGCGCTCGATTTGATCGGCGCGTACGACTGGCCCGGCAACGTGCGCGAGCTCGAAAACGTCGTCGAACGTGCCGTCGTCCTGACGTCGACGACCAAGATCGGCGCCGATCTCGTGCCCGAACACGTGCGCAAGCCGTCGAGCACGCAGCTGCCGCCGCAGTTCGTCGTCCCGCCGGAAGGCATCTCCTTCAAAGACGTGATCAAGGACTTCGAGAAGGGGTTGATCGAATCCACGCTCGAGGCGGCGGGGGGCGTCCAGAAGCGCGCCGCCGAGCTTCTTCACATCAAGCCGACGACGCTGAACGAGATGATCAAGCGGTACGACATCCGTCCGCGCCGCAAACGGGTTGGACAGAGCAATGGATCGGAACCGGCGGAAACCGATAGCGAACCGTCGATCCCCGGCCCGCTCGCGCCGGAATAGCTACTTCGCGTTTCGAAGCTTCGCGAAAACGCGCTCGTACTTCCCCAGCACGATGTCCCAGCGATAATTCCGCCGGATGTATTCGCGGCCGTTTCGGCCCATCGCGGCGCGAAGAGCACGATCGTTCATCAGCAGCTTCAGACATTCGACGAACTCGTCGCGATTCGCGTAGTAGAGCCCGGCGTTGCTTCGGACGCAGTGCTCGACGAGGACTTCGCTTCGAGCATTCGCGAGGATCGGAGTGCCCGCGCTCATCGCTTCGAGCGCGAGCAGCGACAGGCTTTCGTACGGAGAAGGGCACACCACCACGGTCGCAGCTTCGAGCGCCTGGATGCGTTCGCGATCGGAGAGCAGCCCCGCGAATCTGACGTGCGGATCTTCCGGAAGCGGCATGAGCTTGACGCCCATCAACGCGAGCGTCGCGTCTCCGCCGTCGCCGACATATGCGCTGAAGTACTGGAGCAGTTCTTCACAGCCCTTGCCCGGATCGATTCTGCCGCCGTAGAGCAGGATGGGACCGTCGAGGCGGTGACGCCGCCGAAACACCGCGCCGCGCGCGGTCAAATGCGACGGAAACGCCGATGCCCCTGCGCTCTCGCTGGCGTCCTCAGCCGCGTCGCCCTCGTCTTCGTCGACGGGAGCCGGCATGCGCGGATAGGGATTGTGCTGCGGAAGGTCGACGCCGACGCCGCCCACCTCCTCGAGCAGCGCACGGTTCGGAAACGCCTGCTTCACGAACCGCTGTTCGCTGTCGGTGTTGTAGATCAGGGCGGCCGGCCGGCCGAACGTCTCCTTGAAAATGTCCAGGCGAATGGGCGGCTCGTCGTGCGCCGTCGGCACGAGCACGCTCCGCGCCGGGCAAATCTCGAGCCCCAGCACCGTTGGCGCATACAGATACGTGAAGAACACCAGGACGTCGTACTGCTGCTGTTGCCGGCGAAGATACTCGATGAGCGCAGGCGACCAGGGCCCCTGCTGTTTCAGCCACTCCATTTCGTCCGCACGCGAGTGCGGGTGGCTGTAGATCCACTCCGAATATTTGTTGAACGCGTCGATGTCGCGCGTCTGCGAAGTGGCGAACCGCAGGACCGTTACACCCCGAATGCGATCGGATCCTTCCGGGTATTCGTTGGCCCATGTGATGTAGTCGCGGGCGCAAGTGGTCAGCACCTCGACGTCATGCTGCTCGGCAAGGCGTTCCGCGACGAGCCGGCAGAGCTGCTCGGCGCCGCCGAGGACTTCCGCGCCGTATCGCTGAATGACGAATGCGATCTTCATCGTCGGGCCTCGATCTTGTCGCGCTCGAACTCACTGCGGAACTCCCGCGCGAGCGGAACGGCCGCCGGGCGGGGCAGCGTCAGCGCCTGTTCGACGTACTGGAGCAGCATGCGGTTGAAGTCTTTCGCGCGCAGCCGTTGCAGGGCCGCGCGTTGGCCGTGTGCGATGGTGTCCTGCAGGGCCGGATTCGACAGCACGGTGTCCATCAGGGCCGCGACGCAGATGGGATCTTTCGTCTCGTACAGCACGCCGCCGCCGTCCATCGTCGACGGCACGGCCGCGGCGGCGTACGCAACGACCGGAATGCCTTTGTGGAACGCCTCGATCAAAGGCACACAGAACCCTTCGTGTTCGCTCGCGCAGAGAAACAAGTCGGCCGTGTCGTAGAACGCCGTCAACTCGTCGTTCGGCACCGGTCCCGTCAGCACGACGTGGCGCTGCCCCAGATCGTCCAGAAGCCGCCTCAAGGCGACGATGTACCGCTCGAAACCTTCGTGCGAGCCGACCAGCAGCAGACGCGACTGGCGGTTGAAACGCGTTTGGTACTCATGAAAGAAGCGGATGACGTCTTCGATCTTCTTGTTCGGCGCCATCCGGCCGACAAACAGCACGTTGGTCCAGTCGTCGTCGAACATGCTGGCCACGGCCGGATTGGGAGGCACGTCGAGGTGTGAGAAGTCGGCGACGACCGGCAGCACCTCGGTGCGCGCGAAACCGATGGCGTCGAGTTCGCGCCGGTTGTACTCCGAGTCGCCGAGCGCGAGCACACACCGATCGGCGTACGCGCGTAGCTCGCGCCGGCCGAAAAGACAGTAGCCGGCGAGCGCGGGGTAGTAATGCACCAGGTACTCGGGCGGCGTGATGTTGTGATAGACGAGCGCCATGCGATCGGGCAGCGCGTACGCTGTCCGCGAGGCCTTCGATCCGAGCGAGAAGTGGTGAATCAGCAGGTTGTCCGGATGACTGACGTCGGCCAGTTCGTAATACGGGCGCGTCAGCGCTTCGAGACCAGGGTCTGCCATCTGCACGAAGATGTCCGAGTCGTAGCCCGCGCGTCGCAGGACACGCTGGATGCCGAGGGTTTCGTTCCCGATCGCGTCGCCGGCGCTGAGCTTCGCCAGAACCTGATGCACGGCCCTCATGCGATGCTCCCGACGCGGTCGGCCGACGCCGACACGTCGCGCCGCCGCCGCGCCAGCCAGCCGGGGATCGGCGTCATCGGCGCGGGCCGAGGGCTCTTCTTCTGCAGCTCGCTCAGCATGTCGTGATACTTCCGGCCGACAACGCGCCAGTCGAGATGATCGCGCACGTACTGCCGGCCGTTCTTGCCGAGCGATGCGTTCAGCCAGCGATTCTGCTCGATCGCCTGCAGCATGGCGACGAATTCTTCGGCGCCGCGATAGCACAGCCCGCCGTTGCTGCGCACACACTGTCCTCTGAGCGCTTTCGACGCGCCGTTCGCCAGCACGGGCTTGCCCAGACCCCACGCTTCGACGGCGGTTCTCGAAAAGCTCTGGTAGCGAGACGGCACGATCACCACTTCGGCGGCGGCTATCGCATCGAACTTCTCCGCGTCGTCCAACGAGCCGACGCGTATGAACTTCGGATGGTTGGGCACGGCGAGTGGGCCTTCTCCGACGAGGACCAGCGAAAGCCGTGAGCCGCGCTCTTGAGAATAGCGTTCGAAAAAGGGCAGCAGATCGCCGCAGTTGCGCTCGTCCATGCGTCCGACATAGATCGCGAACGGCGCACGAATGTGGCGCTTCTGTCGGAACTGACCCGGCTGGGGGTTTTGCGCGACGTCGGCGCCTGCGCCGATGACCGCGCTCGGAACGTCCTGGGCTGCGCACACGGCATGCACCAGCGATCGTTCCTCCGGTGAATCGAACAGAATGGCGCGCGCGCCCTGGAAGACGTCGGCAAAAATTCTCGCGCCAATCGCCGGATCGGCGTCGGCGCGCGGGACCAGAATCGCGCGGGATGCGGCGGCGTGCGCGCCGTAGTACGTCAGGCCAGAGCGATAGCCGACGAAAAGACAGAAGTCATACGACTCGCCGTGCTTTCGAAGATAGCGAAGGAGCGAACGGCTGTTGGGCGTGTTTGCGTCGAGCCAGCGCAATTCGTCAGCAATCGAATGCGTCTCAGTGAACACGCGCTCGGAAAACCGTGCGAGCGTCGAAGCGCTCTCCGGCGCCGACACGCGAAAGCGCCGGACTTGGACGCCGTTGATCGTTTCCACGCCGGCGGCGAACTCGTTCGCCCATGTCATGTCGTTCGCGGCGCACGTCGTGAGGACCTCCACGTCCGCGTGCTGCGCGAGATGTTCGGCGATGTAGCGGGCGTGACGTTCCGCACCGCCGTAAACTCCAGGTCCGTAGCGCTGGACGACGACCGCGAGCTTCACTGCGGGTCGAGATCGGTATCGGAGCCGCCCTCGTCGGACTCTTCCGGTGGCGTGTCGTGCGTCGACTGGTCGGACGGAGGCTCAGCGGCTGCGGCATCGCCCACCGCGGGCGACGCGTTCTGCGGTGAACCCGGCATCGGCACGCCGCCGCCGGGTGGACCGCCGCCGCGACGGCCGCGACGACGACGCCGCCGTCGACGCTGCCCTGGTCCTTCGCCGCTCTGTGCGGGCGGGCTGCCAGGTGCCTGCGCGTGGGCCGCCGGCTGCGCCTCGGGGCGGGCACGGAATTCGGGGGCCGTCCGCGCCTCCGGCATCGGCGCGCGAACGGTGTCGTTCGCCGCGGGCTCCGACGGCTTGTAGACGACGACGCTCTCGAGGGCGCGAGCGCGCCGTTCGTTGAACTCGAGCCGGCTCTGCAGCGACTCGACACGCATCGTGAGGTTCTTCACGTCGACGCCGAGCCGTGTCATCTCGACGACGAGATTGTGCAGCAGTTCGAACGTGAGCTGATCGCGCGAGCGGCGCGACACTTCGGCCTTCGATCGCAGCGACAAGGCGGCCAGCGCCTTGGTATTCAGAAACAGTTTGAGAATCGGCCGCAGCACGCGCCGCAACGACCGCAGCCAGGGGCGGTGCGTTTCGAACAGGACGGACTCGTCGATGACTTCTTCGGACGGATCGGGCGCGTCGCTCGCGGCGCGGACTCGATGAAATTCCTGGAGAAGATCGGAGCGGACGTTGTGCGGGTCGATGAATCGCTCGAGCCGCGCGGCGGCGAGTTCCTGGATCTGCGCGTCGGTGTAGTCCGCGCCGCGCTTTTCCCGAATGCGCGCGCGGATCTGCTCCATGATTTGCTCGACGTTGACCGAGTCGGCGCGGACGTTGAAGTCAGCCATGGACAAGGACCGGCCCGCCGGTCCGCACGCGGCGGGACGAGCGGGTGGGCGTGGTGGCTAGACCTTGGCGGAGGACGAAAAGCTCTTGATCGCCTCGCTCTCGGTGTCGAAGGTCTCAAACACCGTCAAGAGTTTGGTGATCGCGAGAAGATCGGTGATGCGCTTCGTCAGGTTCAGCAGCTTCAGGCTGCCTCCCTGCCGGCTGACGGTCGTGTACGTGCGGACGATTTCTCCAAGGCCCGCGCTGTCCACGTAGGGAACATCGGCGAAGTTCAACAGGATTTTCCGGCGGCCCTGATTGACGAGGCTGTTCACCTTGTCTTTCAGGAGTTCATCGCCCTCGCCCAAGGTGATCTTGCCCTTGAGGTCGAGCACCACCACGTCTCCGACATTCCGTTCCTCGATCTGCATTGACACTCCCGCCCTTGTGAGTCGCGTAGCTTAACACACCACGTTTTTCCGCCGTCTCGTCCGCGACGGCGGAAACCCGTGGTTCGCCTTCGTGTAAACGGGAGGCCGGTTAGACGCCTCCAGCCCCGGCGAATTTCCGGGACTGGAAACATTCCTTGCAGAAGACCGGACGGCCCTGCGTCGGCTTGAAGGGGACCGTGGTCTCCTTGCCGCATGCCGAGCAATTCGTAACGGTTTCCACCCGCTCGCGAGCGACGGCGCCAGCCGGACGGCTGGCCCGCTTGCCTTTGCACGCTTTGCAGCGCTTCGGTTCGTTCTTGAAGTTCTTGTCGGCGAAGAATTGCTGTTCTCCCGCCGTCCAGACGAACTCCGCGCCGCAATCCACGCACTGAAGGATTCGATCTTGGAACTCCATCGCTCGCTACCTCGTCGGGGTCGGTCGTCGTGCCGCGCGAACTACTCCAGTTCGCGCCGCAGTTTCTTGCGATTTCGTTTTCTCGCCAGCGCTTGCTTCGCGCGGCGTTTATCGCCCGGCTTCAAATAGAACGAATGTTTCTTGATGTCCTTGATGATGTCCTCTTGCTGGACCTTCCGCTTGAACCGGCGAAGGGCGCTCTCAATCGACTCGCCCTCTTGAATCTTTACTTCAGCCACGTATCCTCACACCCCTTTCGGGTGGCCTGTATCAAATGTGTTAGGCTAGCACACGCAACGGCGGATTCTAGGCGCAAACCCAATCAACGTCAACGAAATAGTCCCCCGCCCTAACTCGCTCAGCCAATGAGGGTTCTCGTCCTCGGCAGCGGCGCGCGCGAGCACGCGCTCGTGGCTCGGCTGTTACCGGAAGCCGGCGCCGGAAATATTCTCTGCGCGCCAGGTAATCCCGGCATCGCCCGAATCGCGCGTACTGCGGCCGTCGAGCTGCACGATCCCGACGCTGTGGTCGCGCTTGCGAAGCGCGAAGCCATCGATCTGACCGTCGTCGGCCCGGAACTGCCGCTGAGCCTCGGCGTGGTCGATCGGTTTGCCTCCGCCGGACTTCGCATCTTCGGTCCAACGGCCGCCGCCGCACGCCTCGAGACCAGCAAGGCGTTTGCAAAGGCGTTCATGCAGCGTCACGCCGTGCCGACCGCGCGGTTTCAAACCTGCACGTCGCTCGACGCCGCGCTGACGATCGTCCGCAGCGGATTGTTTGGCCTGCCGATCGTCCTGAAAGCCGACGGACTCGCCGCTGGCAAGGGCGTCGTCATTGCGCAGACGGAATCTGACGCCGAAGACGCATTGATCGCCGCGATGCACGACAGGAAGTTCGGCGCGGCCGGCGAGACGATCGTCATCGAGGAATGTCTGTCGGGTCCCGAGGTCTCGTTCTTCCTGGTCTGCGACGGCGCGCGCGCGCTTCCGATCGGCAGCGCGCAGGATCACAAGCGCATCTTCGACGACGACCGTGGTCCGAACACCGGAGGGATGGGCGCCTTTGCGCCCAGTCCGCTGTTTGACGCGTCGCTGCAGACGAAGGTGATGGATCACGTCGTCGGTCCAGTGATGGACGGCATGGCCGCAGAAGGTTGTCCGTTCGTCGGATTTCTTTACGTCGGCTTGATGCTGACGTCGACCGGGCCCAAAGTCATCGAGTTCAACGTCCGGATGGGCGATCCTGAAACGCAAGTGGTGATGCCTCTCATCGACGAACCGCTTCTTCCGATTCTGACGGCGGCTGCGGACCGTGCCATGACGCGTGACGCCGTCCGAATCAAACGCGAGTTTGCCGTCGGCGTGGTGATCGCTTCTCGCGGATACCCGGAGTCGTCGAGCTCTGGACAGCCGATTCACGGCATCGAGAATGCAGAAACCGTTCCTCACGTCGCCGTCTACCATGCCGGCACCGCGGTCGACGACGGCCATCTCGTCACCGCCGGCGGGCGAGTGCTGACGGTCGTCAGCAGCGGCAGCAGTTTTCAGGACGCAATCGCCGGCGCGTATGCCGGCGTCGAGAAGATTCAGTTCGACGGCATGCAGTACCGGCGCGACATCGGACGGAAGGCGCTTCGTTGAAGTACTCGATCGTGACGTTCGGATGTCGCGTCAATCAGGCGGACTCGCTCGGCCTGGAAGAAGAGCTGCTGTCTCGTGGCGGCGTCGCGGTGGCCCCACACGACGCCGACCTCGTGCTCGTCAACACCTGCTCAGTCACAGCCACCGCGGATCAGGGCGCGAGGCAGACGATTCGACGCATCGCGCGCGACAATCCGGCTGCGCGTATCGTCGCGACGGGTTGTTATGCGACGCGGCGGCCGGATGAGCTCGCCGCGCTGCCCAATGTCGTGCGGGTGATTCGCAACGACGACAAGCCGAAGACCATCGCGCTGCTGTCGACAGACTTTGGGCTGACGACAGCCGTTCGGTTCGGTGAAGGTGAAGGGAGCTGCGGCGCGGCGATCGAGCCCGGCGTGGCGGGACGAACGGCATTCACCCTCCGTGTCCAGACCGGCTGCGAAGAGACGTGTTCCTACTGCATCATCCCGGCGACGCGCGGACGCTCTCAGAGCGTTCCTGTGGACGACGTGCTCGCGCACGTCGATCGCGTCGTCGCTGCGGGCTTCAAGGAAATCGCCCTGACCGGCGTGCATCTCGGCTCGTACGGCCGGGATCTGACGTCGGCGTCGTCGTTGATTGAGTTGTTACAGGCGGTCCACTCACACACGGTCCACCTAAAGGCGGACACGCTATTTCGCATCAGCTCTCTCGAGCCAATGGACTGCTCGCGCGAGATCGTCGAGCTGGTCGCGCGCGGCGGATGTTTTGCGCCCCACTTCCACCTGCCGCTGCAGCACGCGAGCAACCGGGTTCTCGCCGCGATGCGCCGGCCGTACACGATTGAGTATTACGCGACGCTGGTTGACGACATCCGACGCCGAATCCCGCACGCCTCGATTGGCTCTGACGTCATCGTCGGGTTTCCCGGCGAGACGGATGAGGATTTCAGCGAGCTCGCGTCATATCTCAACCGTTCGCCGCTGACTCACATTCACGTGTTCCCTTACTCCGATAGACCTGGCACTGCAGCGACACGACTGATCGACAAGGTGCCGGGCGCCGTCGTCAGGGAGCGTGGACGGCAGGTGCGAGAGATCGCGCAGCGGCTGTCACAGACATTCCGCCAGTCGCAGCTAGGCACAGTGCGTCGCGCCCTGACGATCGAGGACGGCACGACGGCAGTGACGGACAATTACCTGCGAGTGCGGATTCCGCCTGGCAACGTCCGGAACGAGTGGATCAACGTCGTCGTTCAGTAGCAGATTCGGGGAAAGCCAAGACACGACGATCAACGCGGAGCACGCGGAGAAAATGACCTCTCCTCTGCGTCCTCAGCGTCCTCCGTGGTGGCGTGCTTCTCCGCGCGCTTTGCGGCTCTGCGTTGTACGTCGTGACCTACTTCAGTTGTCGGTCGGCGTCTTCTGAACCTGATCGATGATGATGATCTCGATCGGCATCCGCCGCGAGTCGAGCTTCAGCCCCACCTGTTCGACGGCGCCCTCGAGCGGATTGCCGCCGTTGTCGGCCAGCTGCAGCGCCTGAGGCGGAAGCTGCACGCCCGCGGAGATCGCCGCCCGAATCATCAGCGTCTGCGTTTCTTCCGGCGTCACAACGAATTCCAAATCGTACGTGCCCTTCAGCTCCGTCAAATCCACCATCGGCCGATCGGTGAAGCGCTCGAGGACGGCGGCGATGGTCGCACTGGTGATCTTCTTCGCCTCGAATTTTCCGCCGCCGAACGTGTATGACGATCCGTTGCCCATATTGACCGCGATGCCTTGGGCACTGCCGGTGCCTGTCACCTGGACGGACTCCGGCGGTGGAGCCTTCGGATCGATGACGCTGTCTTTCAGCTTCAGCGGAGGCTTGCCGACGAGCAGTGCATACACCGGCATTTCTTTCTTGTCGCGATGTATGCGGAGCCCAAAACGGTCGTTCAGGAGCGACTGCACCAGTTCCGGCAGTCTCTCGGGAGAGACACCAGCCGGCATCTTCGCGGTGATGAAGTAACGTTCCGTCGCCATCCAGTCCGGGCCGTTGATCTGGAACGGCTTGACTCGATAA
>Ga0068871_100001358_pt1 | contig 16399 bp, 10 predicted proteins | sample KBSMisM72_FD_72750 | JGI IMG/M metagenome (GOLD analysis project Ga0068871, IMG submission 72750) | Miscanthus rhizosphere microbial communities from Kellogg Biological Station, Michigan, USA - KBS Miscanthus M7-2 | ecosystem: Host-associated > Plants > Roots > Rhizosphere > Soil ... | reverse complement strand
TACGCGAGGCAGTGGCCCAGAAGATCGCGCGCTTTAATAACATCGAGATTGACCCCACCGCGACGCCGTTGCAGTTGCTAATTACGCCCGGCGCAACTGCCGCGCTGATCGCTATCGCGCATACACACCTGAAAGATTCTTCGGCGCTCGTTTTTGAGCCTTATTATCCTTATCACCGCCGCATACTCGACGAGCTTGGCGGCCACTCGAATGTGTTGCCTTTGCATGGTGAGAATCTCGATCTCGATGTAGACGAACTGCGCGCACGATGTCGCGAGTGGAAGGATCGCCGGGAGTTTCCTTTACGTGCGATCATAGCGTGTAGTCCTGCGAATCCCACGGGTAAAGTCTTTACCAGAACGGAGCTCGAAGCGATTGCGGCGGTTTGTCAGGAGTTTGATCTGCTGTGCATCGCCGACGAGGTCTACGAACACTACGTGGTGGGCGAGAGAACGCACATCTCGATGGCGACGCTTGACGGCATGTGGGATCGAACGATCACGGTCAACTCGTTTTCGAAGTCGTGGAATATTTCCGGCTGGCGTTTGGGCTACGTTTACGGCGATCCAAAGCTGATCGCGCCGATGAACAATTCGAACAACGTCTTTTACGTTTGTTCGCCGACACCGCTGCAACTGGCGCTTGCAGAAGTGTTGATGTCTGACCCGAATTACTATGCTGCGCTACGCGACAAATTCATGGCGAAGCGGCAAACAGCAGTCGAAGCGCTGACGGAGGCGGGGTTCAGGATTTACGATTCCAGCTCGGCGTTCTATGTTTGGGCTCGCATTCCGGAAGGATTCGGGGATGCGATCGATTTCAATCAGATGTTGATAAGCAAGGGCGTTGCGGGCGTGCCTGGCGGTGCTTTCGCGGATAGTGATGCGCACGAGAATTACATGCGCCTCTGCATCGCGCGTGAAGATGATGTGTTGCAGGGCGCGCTCGAGAAAATACAAAAGGCCGTGTTGTCGTAAGATCGGTTTGACAGGATTTCATGATTACCATGATTGGCAAGATAAATCCTGTAAATTCTGTAAATCTTGTTAATTCTGTAATGAAAACTCGCTCTGTTGCCGTCGTTCTTATATTGCTGTTGGCTTCAACAGCACTCACACAAACAGCTAAGCCCGCGCCGGCGCCGCTCGAGTGGCGGCCGTTGCTTGGCGAATACGTTGGTCAGAATGAGACGCTCATCGTTCTCGAAAAGAACGGGAAGCTCCTCGCGCTGAAGCGTGGTGATCCGGCGTCGATCAAAGAAGTCTCACCTGATTTCTTCCTTCGCGATAAAAACAAAAAAGTCTCGCACCTGAAGATTGGTGGATTCATTTATGAACGCCGGGCGCTCGGTCCGGAAGAAGGCGCCGCACAACTCAAAGTAAAGCCACTGCGTCCAGTAAAGGAGTTGATCAAGGAAGCACTCAAGGCTCAGCCGCCGCAGGAGAACGGCGACTTTCTACCTACAGATCTCGTCGAGCTCAAAAAACTCGACGAAACGATCAAACTCGACGTTCGTTACGCGACCAGCAACAACTTATTCGGCACGGAGTTCTATTCTCAGCCACGGGCCTTCATGCAACGAGCTCCCGCCGAAGCGCTCGTCCGCGTCAATCGCAAACTGAAACCGTTGGGCTATGGTTTACTCGTTCACGATGGTTATCGACCGTGGTATGTGACGAAAGTTTTCTGGGATGCGACGCCGCAGGACAAGAAAATATTTGTCGCTGATCCGGCGAAGGGTTCGCGTCACAATCGCGGCGCGGCAGTTGATATCACACTCTACGATCTCAAATCGGGCAAGCCGGTCGAGATGGTCAGCACTTATGACGAGACGACCGATCGCGCTTATCCCGACTACCCCGGCGGCACGTCACTACAACGCTGGCATCGCGATTTCCTGCGACGCATGATGGAAGGCGAAGGCTTCACGGTGTACGAAGCAGAGTGGTGGCACTTCGATTACAAAGACTGGCAACGGTATCGCATCGGAAATCAAACCTTCGAAGACCTCACACAGAAGTAGCCACAAAAAGGCACATAAAGCAAAAAGCACAAAAGGGAAATCAAGAATCACTTTTGTGCCTTTTGTGCTTTATGTGCCTTTTTATGGCGCAACGCAAACGCGATTTACTACATCTCAGCGGTTGTAATCGCGAGTTCGTCCTCAGCCTTAAAACAAAACTGAAGAATTATTCGGGAGGCTACTATGAGCCGTCGCTGGCTTCTGTCCCTGACGTGCCTTTCTGTCTTGATTGCAGTGCTCGCGCCACTCACACGTGCGCGTGGCGAGTTAAAAATTATCGAGGCTCGGACGCGGTTTTTGCTCGAGAAAGAACCGGCCGAGGTCTTACTCGCCGTTGAGAACTCAACCGGTGAAAGTCTGAACGCCAAAGTCGAAATCGAAATCCGCGATCCGCAAGACCGCGTCATCTCGCAAGTCGACCAGGCACAGTCGATCGGAACCGGCAATCAAACACTCTCGCTGAAGCTCCCGCTCTACTTCTCAAAACTCAAAGACGAAGATCGCCGCGTCTTGTGGCATCGCCTCCATTATCGGGTGAGTAAAGAAGGCCAGGCTGATTCAATTACGGAAGGCACTATTTCGTTATCGGAGATCACTCCGGATCTGTTTGAGCTTCGGGTCGCCGCTGCCGAATATGCGCGCGAAGGCCGCCGTTACAAGGCGCGCGTTGTTGCCGGCCATCCGGTTACGCACAAACCCGCGGCGAACGTTCGCATCGATGGTGATCTCACTCTTCAAGATGATGGCGACAGGGGTTTGAAGTTGCACAACTCGAAGACTACCGATGCTGACGGCTACGCAATGCTGGAGTTTGAGATGCCGAAGCGCTTCCCTCGATTTCCTCACACGCTTCAGCCTGCCGGAGGCGAGTTGAAAGTTGTCGGGAAACGAGGAGCATTCGTCGCCGAAGCGGAAGGTCAGGCTTTGGTCGATCAATTTGCAAATACTCTCATTACCACTGACAAACCGCTTTACCAGCCCGGACAGCTAATGCATGTGCGTGCCCTAATCTTCACACCCTCGCGACGCGCGCTCGCCAATCAAAACATTCTTTTCAAAATCGACGATCCTGAAGGCACCGGAGTCTATCGCTCGGTAGTCAAGAGTTCGCGCTTTGGTATCGCGAGCACTGACTGGACCATACCGGAGAATGTGCGGCTCGGCGATTACCGAATCCACGTGATGGTGGACGGCGCTACCGAGAATGAGGACTCAAGTGAGTCGCTGTACGACGTGCGTATCAGTCGCTATGACTTGCCGAACTTCTCCGTCACTGCACAGACGGATCGCGACTATTACCTGCCGGGTCAAAACGCGGAAGTCCGGGTACGCGCCAATTACTTGTTTGGGCAGCCAGTAAAGCGTGGTCACGTGCGCGTCGTTCGCGAAACGAGCCGTGAATGGAATTATCGCGAGCAGAAGTGGGACGTCGAAGAAGGTGAGGAACAGAAAGGCGAAACCGACGCAAACGGAGAGTTCGTGGCCCATATCGATCTATCAGACGATCTCGAGGACCTCGTCGAATCGGACTACCAGCGCTTCGAAGATGTGACCTACGCTGCTTACTTCACAGATCCAACAACCAATCGCACCGAGCAACGCCGCTTTGATTTGCGAGTCACCAAAGAACCGATACACGTCTACATCATAAATAACAACTACGGAAATAGTGCGTTGCCATTGAGGTTCTACGTGTCGACCGCGTATGCCGATGGATCGCCGGCCCGCTGCAAGGTGAATGTCACGATCGCAAAGAGCACTTACGACGCGGAGTACAACAAGAGAGATAACAGCAGAACGCCACTCGTAACGCTTCGCACGAACCGGTATGGCGTGGCAAAGGTAAACGGCGTCCGGATACCGAGCGCATTGGATGACGAACACCGGATCGATCTGGCGGTTACGGCTACTGACGCCCAGGGCCGTACGGGAAAGCGCACCGAAGACGTTACTCTCGACGAGACGTATAAATCGTACGTCGAGACAAACAAAACACTGTACGGTCCCGGCGAACCAATCACCGCGTCCATTACGTCGACTGAGCCCGACGAAATTCTTCTCGTCGACGTCATGCGGGATTCGAATGTCATTACCACAGAGCGTGTGCGACTACACCACGGCCGCGGCTCCGTCACTTTCCCCTATAGGCCCGAGTTTCAAGACCGACTAACCATCACCGCTTACCCGATTTCTCAGAAAGGCGGTCGCACTGTTGAGACCGCGACAGTCCTCTATCCACGAGACGTCGAGCTCAAGGTAAACGCGCGGACTTCTCAAACCACGTATCGTCCCGGCGAGAATGCACACGTCAATCTAAACGTGCGTGCACCCGACGGACGCGGCGCGGAGAGCGCGTTGAGTGTGGTTGTGTCCGACAAGGCCGTAACCGAGCGTTACCGCACTACACAGGAGTTTGGTGGAAACAGCTTCAATTACAACCAATCATTGCAACGCTTCATGGGTCTCGATCTGGAGTTTGCCGGTGTCACGTTGAGAGATCTCCTGCGCCTGAATAACGCAAAAGTCATTTCACGCGATCTGGATCTGGTTGCGGAAGTCATGCTTAACCAGTCTCGCGGATACTCGCCCGAGTTCTTCGGCGGCGACGACTACGACACTGCGGAGGCAGACGTCTTCGCGGAGTTGATCAGAAAACAGCTGGAGCCCCTGAAAGATGCGCTGATGAAGCGTTATCTTTCCCGGTCTCAATACCCGGCTAACGAGGCGAGTCTCAATAGTTTCCTGTTGGAGGAAAAGATCGATCCCCACAGTTTGCTCGATCCCTGGGGTGTTCGTTACCGGCCCGTTTTTACGCTGGATGGTCCAGCCGACGTACTGACATTGATGTCGGCAGGAGCTGATAAGCGCTTTGACACGAGCGACGATTTTTCAGTGGAGCGATTCAGTTGGCGCTATTTCTTAGAGCGTGGCGCAATGATCGATCTCGCCGTTCGCAAATATCACGAGCGAACGGGCGGATTTATTCGCGACGTAGCCGCTCTGCGCGATGAGTTGTCGAGAGCGAATGTGGATCCGGATCAGTTACTCGATCGCTGGGGCCAGCCGTATCGTTACGATTTCAGCGTTTACCAAACCAATTACGTGCTGACAGTTAAGAGCAGTGGTCCTGACAAGAAGTTTTCCGACGACAAGCTCTACGCTGGGGATGATTTTGATATCTGGGTGACGCCAATCGAGTATTTTGCGGGTACACGAACAAAGATCGAGGAAGCGCTCAAGACGACGACATTTCCGCAAAGCGAACAGGAGTTAAAGGAAGTTCTGCGCGCCTCCGGAACCCCCCTCGAGACTTTGCGTGACCCGTGGAACCAGCCGTATTACCCCACCTTCGTAATCCAGTCCTCGTATGTAGACAGCACACAATACGCGAATCGCGTCGGCAGCGGGCAGACACCGTCAGCGCGCGCCACTCTCACACCAGTCACACAACAAATCGCAATTATTAATCTACACAGTCCGGGGCCCGATGGAATTTCGCGAACGGCAGATGACTTTTTGGTAGGTACCTTTACCCGTATTCTCTCGGTGCAAGCACTCGGTGACTCGAAACCGCAAACAGTTCTTCTATCGGCAAGCAATGGCGCGATCAAGGGCATGGTCACTGACGCAATGGGCGCCATCATTCCGCGAGTTAAGGTCACTGCCCGGCAGATGGCGCAGGAAAAACGTTACGAAACCTTCAGTGATGACGAAGGAAAGTTTCTCATTAACGATTTGGCGCCGGGATTTTATGAAGTTCGTTTTCAAGCTTTGGGCTTTAAAGATCATCTGATCACGCAGGTGACCGTTTCCGTCTCTGGCATTACGGAGCTTAAGGCGGTACTCGAGGCCGGACAGATTAACGAAGCCGTAACCGTGGCCTCCGCGGCCGAAGTTCTTTCGACCGAAAGAACCGAAGTGGTGAGTTCGTCAAGTGCTACAGAATTCAGAGTCGTTACAAAATCCGGCGGTTCACTTATCACGACGCCACATCTGCGCGAATACTTTCCAGAAACTCTCGTTTGGCAACCTTCAGTTGAGACAGATAAACAAGGCCGCGCCCGTGTCGATTTCAAGCTTGCCGACAACATTACGACCTGGAAACTCGCCGTTCTCGGGTCGACTGAGGATGGTCTGATCGGAACGGCGGAAACGGAAATCAAGTCATTTCAACCATTCTTTGTCGAACACGATCCACCACGCGTGCTTACTCAAGGCGACGAAATTTCATTGCCGGTGGTGGTGCGCAACTATCTTTCGCAGCCACAAAAAGTCGATCTGAATATAAAGCCGGAGAGTTGGTTTTCTTTGCTTGGACCAGCACGCAAGCTAACCTCGGTCGCTGCTGGTGACGCGTCGCGTGAGACGTTTGACTTACGCGCGGTCAGTTCTGTGAAGGACGGAAAGCAACGCATCACAGCCACTGCTGTTGGTGGTAATGACGCGATTGAGAAGCCCGTCACTGTGCATCCGGATGGCGAAGAACGATCGGTGACGGACAGCGACATTTTCGATAGTTCCGCGACGCTACAGTTGAATCTTCCGGAAAACATGATTCGGAATTCCAATCAGGCGGAACTGAAGATTTATCCGAACCTGATGGCACACGTGATCGAGAGTGTTGAGGCGATCATGCAGCGACCGTACGGCTGTGGCGAGCAGGTGATCTCATCGACTTATCCGAGTCTGCTGTTGCTTCGTTATGGGAAGGCGAAGGGTGAAGATTCACCTATGCACGCGCGTGCCGAGCGCTATCTGAGTCTGGGTTACAGCAAGCTGCTGAATTATCGCGATGCGGACAGTGGTTTTACTTACTGGGGACATGGCAAGCCGGACGTCGCGCTCACGGCGTATGCGCTGCGGTTTTTAATTGATGCGGGGGAACTGATGACGGTTGATGAGGACGTGATTAGTGAGGCCCAGGAGTGGCTGATTAAGCAGCAGCAAGCAGACGGTAGTTGGGCTTCAGACGACTGGGATGATCGTTACCGCAGCCGGCGCGCTGCAATTCGCACCGCTTACATCGCCAATGTTCTTGCATCTGCTCACGGTGAAGAATCGAAAGAGAGAACTGAGGCGCTAAAGCGATCTCTCGATTATCTCGGTCGCCGTGTTGAAGAGATTCAGGAACCTTACATGCTTGCTTCCTACGCCCTGGCTGCGCTCAACGCCGGCGATTCTGCGCGTGCGAAGCCCGTCGTTGAGGAACTGTTGACGCTGGCGCATCACGAAGGCGGCACGGTTTACTTCGACCTCCAAACAAACACTCCTTTTTATGGTTGGGGCGCGGCAGGTCGCGTTGAAACAACCGCTCTCGTGATTCAGGCGCTCACGCGTTACTGCAACTCGCCCGGCGTCAAATGTGAGTCACACCATGAACTGACTCGTGGCGCGTTGTTGTTTCTGCTGAAACAGAAAGATCGCTACGGGGTGTGGCACTCGACGCAGGCCACCGTCAAAGTGCTCGACGCGATGTTGTCTTTGCTCGCTACTCAGTCAACGCAGCAAAGTAGCTCTGAAGCAATAGCTGAGATCTTTGTAAATGATCAGCTCGCACAGAGCGTCAAGTTACCTGCTGGGACGCGGTTGGTCAGTCCGATCACTGTCGACCTTACGAAGTTTCTCCGTACAGGACAGAATTCAATCCGAATCAAGCGTCCGGAGGGTTCGCCATTCGCGTCTGTTCAGGCGCTCGCCAATTTCTATGATCCATGGCCTTACAAGTGGAGCAGTAATTCTGAAATGCGATCGAACGATTTACGGTTGCAGACAAAGTGTGACAAGACCGAAGGAAAAGTAGGGGACGAGATTACTTGTCACGTCGAAGCCGAGCGTGTCGCATTTAGAGGTTATGGAATGATGCTGGCGGAAATCGGCCTTCCGCCGGGTGCGGACGTCGATCGGAGTTCGCTCGAGACAGCCATGGAGGGCTCAGGTTGGGCCATTAACCAGTACGACGTGTTGCCCGATCGTGTGGTGATCTACCTTTGGCCACAGGCCGGCGGTGTCAAATTCGATCTCAAGTTTCGCCCACGATTCGGATTGAACGCAAAATCATCAGCCTCAGTCCTCTACGACTACTACAACCCCGAAGCACACGCCGTCGTCCCCCCAGCCACATTCCGGTTCAAAGAGTAGTATCCACAGATTACACAGATTCATTTATTTAATCTGTGTAATCTGTGGATTAAAGATTTGTGGCGTTGAAGGTGTCGCCCTGGCGGATGTCTCCGGTTTCGTAGCCTTTTCTGAACCAGTGCAGGCGCTGTTCGGAGGTTCCGTGAGTGAAGGAGTCGGGAACTACCATGCCGGTCGTGCGGCGCTGTATTTGATCGTCTCCGACGGCACTAGCGGCTCGTAATGCTTCTTCGATGTCGCCGGCTTCAAGCATGTTCTGATTCTGCACGTAGCGGGCAAACACGCCGGCAAAGAAATCCGCCTGCAGCTCGAGACGCACTGAGAGTTGATTCGCTTGCACGTCGTTCGCCCGCGCTGACATTGCATCCACACGGTCTGTAATTCCGAGAAGCTTTTGCACGTGATGGCCGACTTCGTGCGCGACGACGTAAGCCTGCGCGAAATCGCCGGGCGCGTTGAATTGCCGTCGCAGCTCTTCGTAGAACGCGAGATCGATATAAACCTTCTCGTCACCCGGACAGTAAAATGGTCCAACTGCCGAACCCGCAATGCCACATGCTGATTGTACTCGGTCGTTAAAGAGCACGAGTGTTGGTTCGCGGTACTGCCGGCCATTCTTTCGAAACACGTCGGTCCAAACGTCTTCCGTCTTCCCCAGCACCACCGCAACGAACTGTTTCAACTCTTCCTCTTCCGCATTTTGTGGACGCGAGCTTTGCGTCGCGGGCGGTTGTTCGGAAGGGACCTGCTCCAGCAGTTGTGAAGGATTCACGCCAAACAGCAGCGCGAGAACCATTATGACGAGCGTTCCCAGACCGCCACCAGCCGCTACTCGCCCGACAGAAAGACCACGCCGATCCTCAATATTTGAACTCTCCCGCTCGCCTCTCCAACGCATAGTGTTTTGCTCCTCCTGATGCGTTTGCATTGTCGGCGAGAAAGTCCCCACGCTTTGTGTCGTTAGGACGATACTTTAGTTGTTTTTTAGTCACACGCCCGTTAGTGCGTTGGATTGCCCATCAGCTTTTCCAGTTTTGCGAAACGCGCCAGCATGTTTTCATAAATGCGATCTGTCTTTTCATGGAGGTGGGTCACTTCGAGCTCGGCTTTGATGTTCACTTCGTATTCGATGTCGGATCGCACACGATCTTTCTCAGCCTGCCGGTTCTGACTGACGAGCACGAAGCAGGAAAGAAAGATGGCTTCGAGCGAGACGATCATCGTGAGCAATCCGAAAGGATACGGATCGAATTGCGGGACGCCTGTACGAGTGGTGTTGAGTGTGATCCAGGTAATGAACCAGCCCGCATTGATCATCAGGAAAGGCATACTGCCACTGAACCACGCGATCCAGTCTGCAATACGTTGCAGCGGAGTGCTGTGCTCTTCCATCTCTTCGTTGACGTTGCGAGAGACGCGCGTGCGCAGCAGTTCGTCAGCTTTGCGCGTCATCGTGCTCATCGCTGCGAGCATGTTTAGTGCAGCCTCGGGCCGCTTCTGAAAGAGCAGTAACAGATCGTCACGATCGAGCACGAGCAGTTCCGAATCATTGAGCGCAATCGCGGTTGCTGTTCTTGGACCACTATCGAGTAGCGATAACTCGCCGAAGAGACTTCCTTCCTCGGCTATAGTGAGCACGATCTTCTGACCGGCTGTGTCTTTTATGTAGAGTTCGATTGAACCGGAGCGAACAACGAATAATGCTTCGCCGGGGTCACCGGTGTGGAAGAGTGTTTCTCCCGCGTTTAGTTTGATGGCATCGACGACATTGGCGAGTTCACGTCGATCGTCGTCTTTTAGAAAATCAAAGAATTCGATTCCAGATAACAGCGAGACGTCACATCCCATATGAATTCGCTTTCTAAGAAAGTAGTGCGCCGAATACAGGCGCCCGGGGACAGAACAGCAGGATGATAGGCCAGTGGCTCTGGTTGTGAAAGGTTTTTAGACCACGCCTCGTTTGAGAAACGGCCTTAGAACGCTAGTGGGAATCGTCACCTGGCGAGCGCCATCCGAACAGCCGGTGAGTGTGCACGCGTCGAAGTTGAAGCGAATTCCATCTCTTGTCAGGTTCCAACTCGGGAAGGTTTTAGCTTTTGGCGCCAGCGGCTCGATTAACTTGATCTCCCTTGTACAGTAGTCGGCGATAAACTCAAGATACTTTGTGTGGGGGTTGAAGACGTCGGCCAATTTTAGCTCACGGTGAAACTTGAGGTCGTAATTCATGACGTAACTCATTTGCACCGAGTGTGCGGCGCCGATTCCGTAGTCGAAGGAATTGAGGTAGATGCTCAGGAACGAGTCGTTGCCTAACACGATTTCGTAGTCAACCTGGGCTGAGTTGAAGACGTCGGGAAAAGTCTTTTTATACTGCCGCCGATCTTCTTTGGATGGTTTTAGCATCCATTGGTAATGATCGACGGCGAGTCGCTTAATACGTTGATTGAGTTTCTTGATGTATGGCTCTTTTGGGCTGGTAATCTGCGGGTAACGCGCGTCGATTTCATAACGTAGTCGATCACTCCTCAGGCGCACTTCACCGGGAACTATCTTCAACTGGCCCGTCTCAAAAACAAATTTCGACTCAGGGACTCTTGGAGGTGGGGGTGGTGGAATCACGGGTTCAGCCGGCTGAACCTTGATAACCGGTTTAACTGCGCCGGTGTGCCACGAGTGGCCAGTGACAATACCGCCGATGAATGCCAGCAAGCCCCCGATCAAAGTTAGCGTGATACGTTTCGTCATGACTCCAGGCGACGAATGGTAACTGTTTTTAGTCGTGAGCCGCAGGGTGAGACCCTCATGCTGGCGTGTGGTTCACCACAGTCTTGGACAGGATTACAGGATTTGCACGATTAATAAGATTCACGCTGCAAATCCTGAAAATCTTGTTAATCCTGTCCAACAAAGGTTGTAGAATCCTCAGCCGTTACACAATCAACGCGTTGAGGAGCGCCTGAATGAAGGTTACTTCGCTTGCTCTTCTGGTTTTTGCCATTGCCGGTTGGTTCACAGCGAGCACATCTCAGCAAACACAACTTACAGTCACCGCCGTTAATAAACTCAACATCCTGCGCCAAAGCGAAACGCTCGAGCTTAGTGCACAGGCTCTCGCGCCGCTTGCCGAAAAGGATTTGATGAAACTGCACGTGCGCGATAGCTCGGGCAAGGAAGTGCTTTCTCAGGCTGTCGATACTGACTACGACGATTATCACAAACCCGACGTGCTCATCTTTCAGGCTGACTTTCAACCTAACGAGACAAAAACCTTTACTGTCGTCGCGGGACCAAAGCGCGAATACTCCCGCGAAGACTTTCGTGCTTACGGCCGCTTCGTGCGCGAGCGTTTCGACGACTTTGCCTGGGAAAACGATCTCGTTGCTCACCGCACGTACGGCAAGGCGCTGATCACCTGGAAAGGTGAGCCGCTGACCAGTAGCGCTATCGACATCTGGTCAAAGCGAACGTCGAAGCTCGTCATCAACGACTGGTATATGGTCGACAACTATCACGCGGATCACGGCGAAGGCGTCGATGCTTATTCTGCCGGTCCCACGCGAGGATGTGGCGGGAACGGCATCTGGACGAAGGGTCAGCTTTTCATTCCGACGAACTTTGTGGATTCGCGTGTGCTGACAAACGGTCCAATCCGCGTGATGTTCGAACTGGTCTACGAACCGTTTGATGTAAACGGCGTCAAGGTTTCGCAGGTACTGCGTGTGTCGCTCGACGCGGGCAGCCAGTTGAATCACTTTCGTGTTTTTTATCAGGCTGCGTCGGGCGGTGATTCGCTCGCCTCGGCCGTGGGACTCAAGAAAGTGAAGGGTGGAAACAAGCACCTCAACGCAGAGCGAGGTTGGTTCACAGTTTGGGAGCCGGTGGAAAAGAACCAAGGCATGCAAGGACTCGCGATCGTTGTCGATCCGCGCACGTTCGAAGGTGTCACTGAAGACAAGTTGAATCACGTGCTCGTGCTGAAGCCGGGGATTGCCGCACCCGTTTCTTACTGGGCGGGTTTTGCGTGGGATCGCGCGGGAAAGATCACGTCGGCCGAGACCTGGAACGCGTATGTGGATCAATTTGGTGAAAAGCTGCGATCTCCGATTGATGTAAATACGCGTTAACACATTGAGGAGAAGACGATGATCTCAAAGAGTTTCATGGCTCTGGTTATTTCCTGCCTTGTTGGTGGCGTCGCTGTGTCGCAGACGCATGAGCGCGAGAGTAAAAAAGACGTGCGCAGCAAGCTGTTCAAGCAGGTACTCGCGGATTACTCGGACATTCGTGAGTGTGTCGAGAAAGAAGAGGGAGGCACTCGCACGGCTGAAGAAAACATGTCGGTGGAGGAAGTCGATCTGAATCGTGATGGCGTTACTGAGTATCAGGTCGAACTGTCCGGACCGTGTGCGTGCGGGATGGTCAACTGTTCGATCTATGTCTATCGTCAGACTCCTGCGGGTTATGAGGCAATTCTCGAGGATGCGGCGGGCTTTGGTCTGCAATTACTGAAAACATCGACGAGGGGTTACACAGACTTGCGCGTCGACGCGCGAGATTCGGCGGCCGCGCAGTCGCAAACGATCTACAAGTTTGACGGCACGCGTTACCGCGAAGCGAGCTCGACTCTCGTTAATCCGCAAACCGGCGAGAGTAAACCGTCTTCGCGTCGAGTTCAATTCAAACGCGGCGCTTCATCCGCTACGGTGCAAGGTCGTGTATCACTGGAGTTGTCGGATACATGGATCATCGGCGCTCGCGCGGGTCAGGTGATGACGGTTCAACTTACCGCGCCGGGCAAAGTCAGGTTTATGTTGATGACGTCACGCACGACGGAGTCGCTCGCGGACAACACCCGAAGTTGGACGGGCACCCTCCCGGAAACCGGCGACTATCTCATCCTCGTCGACACCGACGCCAAAGCCGCGACATATTCGCTGACGATCAGCATTAAGTGACATTTTGTGCCTTTTGTGCGTTTTGTGCCTTTTATGGCTCACTTTCCCGAATCCATGTGCCAACCGACGTTTACGAGCTCGTTGCCGCGTCTGACAAACATCTCCGTGGCGCGGCCGCTTGAGGTTGAGCGCTGACCGTTCATCTCAATCTCGTACAAATAAGTCGTGTAGACAATCACGGTGTTGCCGTAGACCTGGATTTCCGTTTTCGGAAATTCGAGTTTGAGGAGTTTCCCACCGCTATCGACAAATCTCTTTGCATTCGCGAGAACGGCGGCGCGATCGGACCAACCTTCATTGCCTGCATCAATCGCAATCGTCTCTTCCGGAATCAACTTCTCGAGGGTAGCGCGATCGTTTGTGAACCACGCCTTCCACACCGCCTCGCGCGCGGCGAGTATGCGTTCGCGAATCTGCGGTGTCAGATTTGCCGGGCGCGACATCTGCTCCGCACGCCATTCGGGATCGACGACAGTGTGCGACGCGACTTGAATCCAGCTACCTTTGCGTTTCGCATACACGTCCATGATGCGAAAGCGACGCAACGTGATCGTGGTGTTGCCATCCTTTCGCTGAAACTCGCCAAAGAAGTTCGCAACGCCGAGTTCCGGACCGTAGAAATGTACGTCGAAGTCGCTGACTTGGTACGTTGTGCCGGCTGGAAAGTAAGGCTGTTTTTTCAGTTCACTCGCAGGCTTGGGCCACTCAATGCCGTTCGCTCGCATGTACTCGTCGATCCCCTTGATCGGCGTGCGCGTGCCTTCGAGGAAACCTCGCCAGTCTTCGGAATGCGTCGCAAAGATCTTGGCTTCATCTCCGTCGATGAACGCCTGGAAGATACTCTCAATGTGAGCCCGAATAGCCGCCGCATCAGCAGCCCGATCGTCATTAGCCACAAAAAGGCACATAAAGCACAAAATAAAAATTGGACCAGCTTTAAGCACTGATTTCTCCTCCTATCATTTTTTGTGCTTTATGTGCTTTTTTGTGGCCTGCTTCAATAAGAAATACGCGAGCGGTGTGTCTGTTGACGTGAACGGTATTGCGAGTGGCATTGGTCGGGGATACTGTGGCAACGTGCGACGCCTGCGCCCATGGATGATTGTCTCGGCGGCTTGGATTGTGCCCGCCGTTTTCGCCGTCATCAATCGCATCGCTCAAACGACACTTCGCGGCTGGGACCCTGCAACACCTCGCGAACTTCTATTCGAGTTTGGCGACTGGTTGCTTTATGCGTTTCTCACGCCGGGCGTGTTTGCTGTCTCGAGGAAATGGCCACTCGCGCGCCCGCATCTGCTGAGTCGTGGCGTGTTGCATTTCTTCTTCTCACTCTTGTTCTGCGTCGCCTGGGCCACGTGCGGTCAGGTCCTGCGCTTGATTCTGACTCGAAACTTTACTCAGGTTGGACTTGAATGGCTCGGCTGGATCTTCATTACCCTCCCGTTCGGTGTAGCCGTGTATCTCTGCGTCGTGGGAATTGAACATGCCACGCGTTACTTTATCGATGCCCGCGAGCGCGAAGTTCAGGTATCACGACTCTCCGAACAACTCTCGAGCGCGCGTTTCGCGGCCCTCCAGGCGCAATTGAACCCACATTTTCTTTTCAACACACTGAACACCATTACTGTGCTCGTTCGTGATGACGATCGGCAGGGCGCGGTGAGCATCATCGAACATTTGAGTGAGTTGTTAAGACGGACGCTGAGCCGCCACCAGGCAAACGAAGTCACGCTCGGCGAAGAGCTCGAGCTCGTCCGCCAGTACGTAGCTATTGAACAGGCACGCTTCTCGGATCGTTTGCGACCTGAGTTCAGGATTTCCGAGTCGCTCATGTCTGCGACTATGCCGAGTTTTGCGTTGCAACATCTCGTCGAGAACGCGATCCGTCATGGCATCGCAAAAGATTCGGACGCGGGGCTCTTGCTCGTCACTGCGACCCGCTCGGGTGACACGTTGGAGATCATGGTCATCAACGATGGCGTGAGTATCGATCCATCGATCCCGGCGCCGTCAGGTCACGGCATCGAGAACACACGCGAACGCCTGCGCGCGCTTTACGGTGACAAAGCATCACTCGAGATCGCTCCACGTCCTGAAGGCGGTACAATCGCGACTCTGCGAATGCCTTATCGCGAAATGCGTCCGGAGCCGAACGGTGAAACCAGCTAAGTGGAAAGCACTGATTGCCGACGACGAGCCCGCGGCGCGTCGTGGTGTACGCCAGCTTCTTGCTGCTTTTCCGGAGTTTGTGGTCGCAGGTGAATGTCGCAACGGCGCGGAAGTGCTTGCGGCTCTCGAGAATTCTTCGCCGGATGTAGTTTTCCTCGACGTTCAGATGCCGGGCATCGACGGTTTTGAAGTGATCAAGCGACGAACTGTCGAACGCATGCCGGCAGTGGTGTTTCTAACTGCCTTCGATCAGTTCGCGATCAAGGCTTTCGAAACTGAAGCTCTCGATTATCTCGTGAAACCCGTCAGCGAGATGCGCTTCGCTGCAACCATCAATCGCCTGCTGAAGCGTTTGCAATCTTCCGAGCGCGTGCGTGAAGAGACAATTCTCGTGACGACATCGCGCGGTGCGACGGTGTTGCACCTGAGCGAGATCGACTGGATCGAGGCGGCGGGAAATTACTCGCAATTGTGGGTTGGCAGGCGCAGTTACTTTCTTCGTGAATCACTTCAACTCTTGGAAAAGCGAGTCGAGCAGAATGGTTTCATTCGCGCGCATCGACGAGCACTCGTCCGTCTCGACGGCGTTCGAGAACTGACACGCACGCGTGCCGGGGCGTCGATTGCGGTGCTGTCGAGTGGTGTGCGAGTACCGATCTCACGCCGTCGCAGTGCTTCGTTCACAGCAGCGTTGCGACAACAGGCAGTTGGACACGATTAACAAGATGGCATTAAGATTTTTCGGTACTGCATCAGTTTGAAATTTGATGATACGCCGAAGGCGTTCGCTAACCCCTAGCCCAGGGTTGGAGCGCAGCGACAACCCTGGGAATTTTACCCAACGATGAATTGACCTGTAAGGGTTCGCTGCGTGAGGAACCCTTTCAGGGTTGTACGCGTTTCGGAGGTTGTGATTCTAGGGTTGTCGCTAACGCTCCAACCCTAGGCTGAGGTTAGCGAAGGCCTTCGGCGTTGATCCCAATTCAAACTGATGTACTACTAGATTTCTTTTCAATTGCAGTGCGTCATACAATTGGCACGCTCCATCGAGATCTTCACGTTTTCCATTAGAGGTTGAACATGCCTGTTTCTTCCCGTGCTCTCGTCGAACTGC